>ERZ1292644.446-Hain-H14-01um-R2-446-length-28697-cov-9_pt1 | contig 20591 bp, 34 predicted proteins | sample MGYA00564402_ERZ1292644 | MGnify/ENA primary metagenome ERZ1292644 (study PRJEB36523, sample SAMEA6512644) | groundwater metagenome | collected 2019-01-09 | study: AquaDiva: Metagenomics assemblies of 32 groundwater samples
ACACCGTGGCAGGGTGCGGAGCAATCCGCCCGGCCTGGAACTGCGGATGGGCCGTCTGCGGTGTTCGGGTTGCCTGATCCCTGTGCCGCACAGGCGTCAACCAGCCCTCCGTGACAATCGGATACGGAGAGACGGGCTGCCGTGCGAGTCTCTCTGGAACGGAACGCGGTTGCTGAGTGAGGAGCGAGCCCTTCAGCGTAGGCCCCCGCAGTTCCAAGCTCCGCCCAGACCGCGTAGCGGTTGGGGGGAGTCGTTGACAAGTTCCGCTACGTCTCTTACACGCGGATGCAGAGCATGTGACGCTCGAAATTCAGGGTAGTGCTGTCACAATTTTGCGAAAGGCGTTTCACATATCAGAAGACGCTTCCAGCTACCTATGTCTCAACGATTTGAAATCTCCCATGACCGCAGAAAACATTCGTTGTGCCTTTATTGCCGTGGGTGGCTAATAACATGACCTATTGCCACACACACAAACGAGTCCTACAACCCGGAGGTTGGTATGTATCTCTCCGTAAATACGCCTATGTTGAAGATTCGTGGGAGCCTCTCCTTCCAGGTTTATGGCAATGGGCATTACTCTTTCATCTGAACTTCCCCACGAACGTCGAACTGCGTGAGGCTCAATGTGATCTGTGCAGGCAGGGTAGTTGAACGTTGTTTAGATCAGGGGTTATTAGTGTTTTCCTTGTACTTGTCATACACGTACTTTTCTCCCCTTGAAGACGCGAATCGTTTTGCAATGAATTCTTCATCACAGGCATTACAGCAGAATCGTCCGTCATACCGTGCAAACTTGGTCGTGAATAGATCGCCGCAGTTGTTACAATGAACTGGAACCAGGCCAATCATTTCGATCATAACATTCCCGCTACACATGGTACGCAAAGTCTCTGCAGGCACTTGTGTTTGCACGTAAAATTACCATTGCTATCCCTGGCAAGTTGTTCCATCTTTTTAAATACTGGTTGTGGTATTAAACGAATAGGCTCAAGGCTTGCGTAGATGAGAGCTGCACTCCGAGCCTTTAACTGCGCCTTTTTTACTTCAGCGCTCTCTTGTGTCGTAAATGACCTGGAGCTTCTCAACTCCCTTTCCCACCAACTCACGACGTAAGACATACAACCCCCTTTGCAATGCTCATAACCCGGAGATCAACCTTTGCCACTTTTCCAGCAACTCTGAAATAGACCCAGGTAGAACCATACGACTCAAAATGATCGAAAAAACGTGTCCCATCACGTAGGAGCACAAGAACGCGCTTGCCTTTATGGCACCGTGTGTGGGCAGTTTTCATTTAGGCACATCCTGTGCTTGTTCCGCATACCGTACAGACACAGCACGATCCGGCGCGTTGTGTCATCCCACCGCATTCAGAGCAGAGCGGCAAAGCACCATTGTCATGACTGTGCACCTGCTCCTCTAGCCAAACATGCGCTGCAGCTTCTTTTCTTCTCCCCTCGTGGCGTGTGCCGAAAATTGCACGGTTGAATCTTTTTTCCAGTTCAGTCCGTGTATCCCATTGAACAGATGCCTCAGCTTCAGCAAGGAGACTCCACTGTGTATCTGATTGAAAGTATGAATCAGTCGAATGTTTCACCTCTGCCCGCAAAAACGTCTTCTCTAGCCACTTCGAAATGTAATCAAGTACTGAGCTAACTATCTTAATCTCGGGATTCCCCGTAAATCCTCTTGGGTCAAACTGGGTATCTTTGAATTTCGACGTGATCGCCTCTAGGGGCACTCCATACTGGAGCGCTATAGACACCATCGTTGCCCAGGCGTCCATAAGCCCGCCAAGGGTTGAGCCTTCTTTACTCATGCGTACAAAAAGTTCACCTGGAGAGCCATCTTCGTAGATCGAGACGGTAAGATACCCCTCCTGTGTATTGATGGTGAATTTGTGGGTTTTGCCTGCACGTTCATCTGGGAGACGGCGACGCTTTGGGCCATACTCTTCGGCTATCTGTGCTCGCAACGTCGCCCAATGGCGTTTTTTTGCCTCATCTTCGTCAAGAGGGGTAACAGATGCTTTTGACGTGAGTGTTGAGGGAATGTCCAGATCTTCAAGGTGCGAGAGAACACTTTTTGGTGCAGGGCTGTTCTCTGCATACAATGTAGCCAATCTATTAATCCACAACTGCTTAAAATGCTCAATATTTTGATGATTGCGCGCACAGGATAAACACAGTGCCAGTGTTCCAGACGGAATCATACACTTTTCGCATTTCATAAAACGGTACTGTGCTGCATAATCTTTAGCCCACGCAGGGGCATCTTTCAAATCATCGGCGGCATCACTTAATACTTTTCCTTTATCAACCACGGGCACTGTTACAGGCTGCACACCCTTACTCCCGTCCCTATAAATTGCAACAGCTTTGAGCCCCATCTTCCACGCCATCACATAGGCATCAAATATGTCCTGGACAGTCGATTCGTAGGGCATGTTAATGGTCTTTGAGCACCCACCGGAAAGGAATGGTTGCACAGCGGCAACCATTTTAATATGGCTTTGCCAGGAAATGGCGTTGTCTCCAAGCGCTGTATCAAATACGGCAGAATCTGCAGCCCAATTATTTTTTAGTGCATTGCCAAAGAAGAGACCAGTCTCTTGAATATGCCGCACTTGCACATCTATTTCTTTAGGTGTATATCCCATACACAGCAAAGCACGATCAACAACACCATTGACCATCTTTATTTCACCGCCGCCCACAAGCTTCTTCGTCGTCACAAGCCCCAGACATGGCTCGACACCAGTTGTATCACAATCCATCATAAAACTGATGGTGCCGCAAGGGGCAAGGACTGTTACCTGGCAATTGCGAAAGCCCCCAACTATAGTATACGAGTACACATTGGCCCATACGGCATTTATAGCCTCAGCCATTTGCTTGCTCACAATACTCTCACAAAGAAACGTAGCGGTTGCGTCAATGTGCTTTCCTACAACAGCCTGCATAGCAGATCGGTTATTCGCAAATCCCTTAAATGATCCTTTCGCTTCAGCTACACGTGCCGATTGACTATAGGCTTTGCCTGTAAGCAGGGCAGTTATCGCTGAGGCAAGCGCTCGTCCCGAGTCTGAGTCATATGGCAGCCCTTGTGCCATAAGGAAAGCCCCAAGGTTAGAATACCCAAGACCAAGAGGCCTATACTCCCTGCTGTTTTGGGCAATTGCTTCAGTAGGGTAGCTCGAACGATCTATAAGAATGTCCATGGCAGTAATCATGATGTCAACGGTGTGGCAGAAGGCAGAAATGTCAAAGGAACCGTCGTCTTTCAAGAATTTAAGTAGGTTTATTGAAGCGAGGTTGCACGCCTCATTGGGAGGGCGAAGAAATTCTTGGCAGGGATTTCCGCTTCGTATTGGTCCTCGGCTGGGGGTGGTGTGCCATCTGTTGATTGTATCACGAAAGGTGATACTGGGATCGCCACACTCCCAGGTTGCTGTCGCAATTTTGTGTAGCATCTCTTGTGCTGATGTCACTTCTTCCAACGGGTTAGGAGATAAAGCATATGCCATAAAGACATCAGGCACGCTCACACTGTTATTCGCATTCTGCCACGGTACGTTATCATACGCACCGCCTTCAATCCCGTTGCCGTACCCCGCATGCATCAGGTGTCGTGCCAAACGTTCAGAGTCTACTTTACATTGGATAAATTCTTCGATATCAGGATGCTCAACATCAAGCACCAGGAGCTTCGCAGCTCTGCGTGTCGTACCTCCTGACTTAATTGCACCTGCACTGGCATCTGCAACCTTCGCAAACGACATGACACCACTTGATGTCCCACCTCCTGAAAGCGGAGCACCTTTTGGTCTAATCTTTGAGAGATTCACCCCAGAGCCGGAACCATTCTTAAAAATCATCCCCTCCTGGCGATACCACTCAAGAATAGATTCCATCGAGTCTTCCACGTCGAGTATATAACATGCGCTCGTCTGCGGGCACTCCTGTACGCCGACGTTGAACCATACAGGAGAGTTGAACGAAGCATACTGATTGAGGAGTATGTGGGTAAGCTCATCAGCAAATATATCAGTATCCCCACCCGAAACATTCCACGTATGGAAATACTTATCCCCGTATCCCCATAACGCAATTTTGTGCACAACACGATGAATCATTTGTTTAACAGACGTTTCACGTTCTGGTGCAAAATCAAAATTACCCAAACTCGGCACTACCCTGAAATACTTGCTCGCTACAATATCCCGCGCCCTCTGACTCCAAGACGCTGGAAACTCTATATCTTTCGCCTCAAACACCGGACCATCTTTGCCCTGAATGACGACATCGCCAACCTCCCACGCTACTGCATCAAAAGGATGGACATTTTCAGTGGTGAAATAGCGCGGGATACTCAGCATGGGTGAAACCTCCACAGGCATCAAAATCCTAGTATGGGTGTAGGAGGGGAGTTGCACCCCTAGAAAGCCCTACACCACAGAAAACATAAACGTGCGCATTGTAGCAGAAATATTCACGAGTCAAGAAGTGCCCATCAGAGCACAGAACAAGAGAGCACAGAACAAGAAGAACCGTCAGCAAGACGCAATTAATGCCGTATCATATTTGTATCAGAAGCCAGCACAATGCGTTGCGCCTTCGACGGTTGCTGTATCTGTGCAAACGCTTTTTGCAAAGCAGCTCCCGTCGCCGCTACAAGCATTTGCACCACAACAGGCCACCCGCCAGGAATGTCAGAGTACTTTATCACAATATCGGCATGCTCGGGTGTAAGACCTGGCTTAAGTTCAACAATGACTTGAGGTATTGGCATTATCTGTGCTTCCATCAAAAGCCCCCAATGTACTGTGTTTCACAAGGTAGCCACGAGATACGAGATCATCCCAAACTTCAACAGGCATAATACACTCGCCTAAGTTTTCCGACGCGGATTGAACCAGGCTATCAAAAAGAGCAAGATCATCTTCCTGTAAGCCAATCCAATCGAGTAGCCAATCATCAATCAAGTATAAGTGATCAGCAAACGGTGCAGGGTTGCCTCGAATTGCTCGTATTTCTTGTAATGCAGCACGAAAGCTCTCAAGTGTAAGCCGATTATCTTTATGTGGTATTAGCCTCTTTTCCATGTTTATTCTCCATTCTTTCTATTTTCGTGCGTAGGGCTTAATCACTTCCACTTTTGGGCACCTTCGCCGATATTTCGGCACGGAGAGTCCTGAGTGCAAGCCTTATTATGGCACTCCTGGATTCGATACCCAGATGTGCCTTCAATGTGTCGATACACGAAAAGTCTTCAAGATGTAGAATAACCATCACCCTGCGTGGCCTGGTAGATATCCAGGCCGATCTTTTCTTCGCCATGTTTCACCGCCATTTTGAGCGAGGCGAGACTTTCGATCTCGCCTCCAAGCGTTTGCGCCTCAACGAGAATGTTTTTAAGAGTAGCCATATGACGCACCACATTGACATGATGAGACGGAATACCCGCTGTGAGCATCCAGCAAGGCTTTTCTCCAGCGTGAGCGCCATACTGAAGACTCACGTTGTAGCAACGGTCAATCTGCGAGCAAAGCTGTGCGAGGTAGGTAAGTGGCATCATTACTGTACTCTCTCAATTTTCAAACACTGCGAGCAAAGAGGGTAAGGATCACAGTAAGGGCAACTTAAGTGATTCTCGTAAGCTTTTCGTCTTTTTGTGAGCATATCAAGCCCTACAACCTTACCACACAGCGTGTCATATCCCGAGCCGCCAGGACCACGCCAACGGAGCTTTATGTGCGTAATCTTCATGCACCTAACCCTCTTGAATTTTTTGCCCCGGATGTTGTTGCTCCCAGCACCCCCTACACACTGCTTTGCTTGCCATGATCCCATAAATGGGCATAGAATAGAGCACCGGCACGTTCATCGTGTGGCAATCGTGACACCCACCATGTTTTGGCGTTTCCATGTAATTCCCTCCATTAAAAAGTATATAGCTACTATACAACTATTCAATACTCATTGTCAAAACCTTTTTCACGGGGCTGTCCCATGCACGGATACGGCATGCTTTATTATGCTCATATCCTTCAGCCAAATTGAACAGCAACAAATCCGTACCGCAAAAGACGCAAAATCCCAATGCAGAACGCCGCTTTGTTTCTTTACAAAGCACAATGTTGGGCTCTCGTATAAGCATCTCTCTGGTAATAAAGATGCCGGCAAGGTCATCGTTCATCCGCCTACCCTCCAAAAGTCACCAGGGTTTTCGTAGCTTGCAACTTTCATATCGCTGAGTACTGGTATCAACGTCTCGTAACTTCCAAAACCGTTTGGAGGATTCATCGCACGAAAACGCTCCGGGTCTGCTTCGAGTCTCGCCACAACATCACATAAAAACGTCGCGCCATCTTTCCCTGACATGCCGTCAAGCACTTCAAACCAGGACTTTCCCATGTGACCGATGAGCCAGTGTGTTTTCAGCGCATGCCCCATCTCTTCAACAACCACGCTGATCATCTGGTTACAATTATGGGTGTAATTCCACGATCCATGGTTCTCTTTGTGGCCGCACGTAATGCAACAAGATACAAGATAAGCATCCCAGCTCATTGAGTAACCCCCTCTTTTACCCATCAATCCTCATCATTTGCTCCACTAGAATCGCCTTGTACCCATGGATTAGAAATAGTTATTCCAATCGGTGCAAATGTTTGAATATACACCGTATGAAGTATTATATTGTTTGCCCGCTCACTAACTTCAATGACACTTTTCAAAGGACCACGCGGGATAACTACAACGCGCACATCTACAGCAGAGTGCTCAAAACGGAGTGGTCCGCTCGTGCACTGTAGTGTTTTATTCTCAATAGCATCAATGAGCATGTTTGCAGCTATACGCTCACGTCTGGCCTTAAACCACAGAGTTGTAGTATCCTGCAGCCAATCAACAACAGACACCATTACAAAGAGCCCAACTATGCCAATTACGACACCAGACAAGAAACCTTGTAGTTGTAAAAACTTCCGCACCTTTAAAAGCATCCCATCACCTTCCACATTTTCTACTCAAATACCGTTCTACTTGGACACCCCATCCAATATAAATGGACAAAGAGTCTTATTCTTGCATTGCGTACAAACCCCCATCTCTCCACCCCACGGAGCCTCCTGTGTATGCATCGCCGGTGCATCAAAACATGACTCACAAATAGACCCAGGCCGGGGGCATAGTTCCTCTGCTAAAGCATTCAGCCTATCCTGCATTTCCTCAATTATCAGTGGTATCCCATATGCAACAAGCTCATTAAACCTTGTACAGCTTGGGGGAGTACTACAAAACAAAGTCATACCATTAATACCTACATCTATCTGCTCGTCAACAAACCCACTTACTACTACCGGAGTAGCTTCATTCATCCCATCACCTCTTTCATCCTCTGATCAAATGTTGCCCTATCAGGTAAAGTACCGATTTCTACTACATCTCCATAATTCATCCCAATTTTAAATTCTGTGGGCACTGAGAGTCCTACTCCGTCATAGTCCAGTTCCACTTCCAGGTGTTCACGCATAAAGCACGCGACATCATAGGCTTCGTCAGGAGCACAGGAACACACCAACTCATCATGCTCTTGCATACACACACGACTTTGCATGACATCTCTGTGATTCCACGAATGAAACATGTCACCATCATAACACGTCTGTAAATTCCAATAATGGCTGTACTTTCCTTGAAGCCAGCACCACAAAGGCGAAAAGCCACAAAAATTTGTGAGATGCGCATTTTCACTCTGCGGGTACAAATTGTATGCACGCCTATACAGATCTTCGTTCATTTCCTCGTAGCGCATGTCCCACACAAAGCCCCACCTGTTCACAAGGCGCTTTGTCACTCGAAGTTCCCGTCGAACGCCTTGCTGCCATAAACGAATACCTGGCCAGGCATGATGATACATCTCAAGGAATTCATCACACTCCGTTTCGGTATATGGCACACCACTTGCGCGTAACATGTTTTCTTTGAGCATTCGGTCAGCCATAGTTTTTCCCTTCATACCACGCATAGCAGCGTGATTCGCCGATTTGAATACTTGGCGCTCATCTGTCCCTTTCCCGCATAATTCCTGGGGCTTTCCAGTACACAGGCTGGCTGTATAGCTGTGCTGATCAGCATAACGATCCCTTGCAAGGCGTATAAGCTCAGGGTCTTTTGTACGCACAAAGACAATGCGCCCTTCTACTTGCGACAAATCACACATGACAAGTATATGTCCGGGATCCGGGATGATCGCACGTCGTATGCGTTTATCACGCGGAGAATTTTGGCTATTTCTCCCAGCCCCATCAGGCGCTGCCGCTGACGCAAGCCTTCCTGCTTCAGTATTGAGCTTAAGCGTAAATCTGAACCGTCCATCTGAAGGATCAAAAGTATTCGGGTACAAAAAAGTCGCTAGCTTTTGTGATTTATTGTGCTGCATCGCCAGGTCAAGCACTTCCACCACATCAGGGCGATGCGTCACTTGAAGCCTGAGCCTTCTAAGTGCTACTGCGTCAGCGGTAGGCGTCTCGACACCTCCCTTGCGCTTTCTCGTTTGCAAAGGCAGCCCGAGTTTTTCGTAAAGCAGTTTCTTGAGCTGTGCGTTGCTTACAGTCTTTGATCCTATGCGCTCCAACACCTTATTGACATCTTCTGGCTGAAAAGCATCCTTTAACCATGTATGAGCCCGGATACGTTCCAGAGAATGTTCTTCACCGCAAGTAAGCGCAGCATAGATTGACTGGTCTCTCTGCGTCCCCAGACTCCAGAGCGGTGCTCCATTGATTTCTCCAAGCCTATCCCTTGCATGTTTCGCTTCTGTAAGTAAATCTTCAAGCAAAGACTGGCGATACGGGTGATCAATAGCAACGCCACGAAGCATCACATCAAGTATAGGATCGTAGAGTGCCTCGTAGTGCCTGCGGTAGAAAGGTAAGAGCCCTCGACGCTCCAGCTCTGGCCAGAGGAGGTTATGAAGTTCGATGGTTACACAGCTATCTAAGCCGCAGTAGTCCATGTACCGTGCAAAGGCTTCATCTGACGCAAGCACCACGTTTTCGTCGTGGCCCTTCGCTTCTGCTTTGTGAAAAGGTTCCCACGTATAACGCGACTGGAGAAATTCCAGGCTGTGCGGAGATGCAGGATCCAGGCAATGCGAAACGCACATCGTATCTCGAATTTCCCCGCCAACATGAATACCCTCACGCTCAAGCCACCACCTGTCAAAGCTCACAAAATTGTGACCGAGTTTGATACACGGAGAACTACACAAACCTTTTATAACATCAGCATAATCTTGAAACGGTAACACAAGACTCTCACATGTCTGAAAAGAAAAACTCACACATACAATCTGACGTTTCCCAGCAATCTTTGGCGTTTCTATATCTATTGCCATATAACGCTGCGGATCACTCGCTAACCTCTGATAGCGACGTATGGCATCATGCATGCCTTGATTACCGTGTGTCAACGGATTAAAATGCTCCCGCGCTAATCGTACAGCACACCCACAATACTGATGGTGTGTTTTATGTGGTTGACTAAGCAGTTTCACGCGCTCCCAGTCAAGCCGGCACATCTTCTCGTAATACTGACTCCCAGGACGCCCGCGACTGTGCAGAATAGCTGCCGGGTGGATCATGCCGAGTACTTTGCGTCCTTCCCATTCGTAGATAGAACCTCTTCGACGTGTAATGTCACGCAGACCTGTACACGTTTCGAGTGCGACATTGCCAACGCAGACAATAACAAGTGCTTGATGACAGGCTCGAAGTCTTTCCAGAGCGTTCTTTTGCCATCCACGAACAACTGCGGGATCAACGTTTTCAATGGAGCCTCCTTCAGGATAGAGTGGCATAACATTCATGATGCGGCACTGTTCTGGGTTAATGCCTGCAAGCCTGGCGTGGTTTCTCAGCTTTTGCCCGCTACGTCCAACAAAATTGCGACGTGCAAGTGATTCTTCCTGACCCAGAGACTCCCCAAGGATCATAATCTTTGCATCAAGCGGGCCTTCGTCAGGAACAGTTTGATCATAATCAATCTGATTGTGCAGAGGAAGAGGGATATCCTGCTCCCCTGCAGAACGCAGGAGAAGTGCCTCAAGTCGCGTCATCACATCTGCTCCTCTACACACTCACACCATTCAAGAGCCCATTCAAAAGGTATAGTAACACCTGTGAGATCAATCCTTAAATTTTCCCTAACCAAATCAATCACATCAATGGAATCACCCACATTAATTTGCCGCTCTATGCGCACAGGGAGGATGTAACCATTTACAGCTATTTTAGTTATGATAATTTTCATGCTTTGATTTCCATCTGCGTTGCTCCTTGTGGTCATATCAAAACTCCTGCATAAGAGGAACATGCACAAGAGGAACATAGCTCAGCTTAACTTCCATATCCTCTTCGGGATCAGGAAAACAGACTAACGACGTACCTTCACTATCTATTAAAAGAGAATAATAGAGCGGTATGCCGCACTTTCGCCCACCTTCATGGAGCATCTGAAGTACTACCATATCTTCTGATGACAAGATTGTTACAGAAAGCGGGACATTTTTAGTTAACCCAAACTTAGGTATAAGTACAACGCCACTGATTAATTTACCTATGAGAGGTAAACCTTCTTTATACACACACACGTGCTTTTTAAGTTGCATTACCTCTGCCCTTTCTCTGTTCTTTCGACAAATAACGCACTCGCTTCCCTTTGTATTTTGCGTAAGCGATATCATCTGCCGTGTATGGATCAATGTACCCCACGTCAAGCACGAGTATCTCATCAGAAAGGTCAATCTTTCTTTTGCGCAACTTATCGAGCTTCTCCCGCATAGAGAATCGCTTCTCGGCGCTTAGATGACCAAAAAGCTCCGTATCAACGTGCATATCACAGCCTATAGAGAGGACAATACGACCTTTAAGAGTTTCCCGAACATTTTGACGGACAAAATCCTCTTTGAAACGTGTTGGTCCGCACAGGCAAACTATGCGTGGGAAAAATTTGCTCAGGTTACGCTCAAAGCGCCAGGTGGGATTGGTAAAAGAAAATGCCATACCACCATCACCCGACGTAATAAAAGCCCACCCTTTCGCGTCCATATCCGTTTTAGCAAGCACCCGTTCAGCGCTTCGCCCACAGGGATGCCCTTGCCACCCATCACCGAATAGCCTTGCTTTTCTGCTCTTAATTGCGCGCCCTGTAGCAATTGTGCGGCCAAGTGCCTTGTTTGGCCTGTCATGCCAGGAGCACACGGCTACCCCCACATCTACACATCCTAGACTTTTCAGATAGCATACCGTCACGCGCGGTTCCCGTTGCTCCGTATAAAAATACTGATAATCAAACTGCATAGGGTATAACCTCCAAGCCTACCAATCCCACTGCTCTGCAACATCGTTGATTGCAACACACAAAGCGGCCAATAGCTTCTCAGTCTGATACAAATACACTTCGTTTCTTGCAACAACAAGCTTCGCAGCCTTAAACAGCTTAAGGCACGCTTCAACTTGCGCTAACGTCACCTCAGTGCTTTCGTTCATACCACCTCCGCTTTGCTTGCCTGTAGTCGTGCCGCTTCATGTCAGCCAGCACAACACCTTTGTCTGGATGTTTCACATACGTGCCATGTTTTGGCACCCCATCAACTCCGTACACCTGTCTGCGTAATACTCGTGATCTACGACCGCTCATACGTTAGGCTTCCTCCATTTGTTGCACCTTCGCCCGAATGGTATTCGCTACTTCGGTAAGATTCGCCTCATGAGCAATCTGCTCCTCTGGGCTACTAACGATTATTGCTCTCCAAGATGCCTGGAGACGTATCAGATTGATCAGCGACCATCCAGTTAAATTCCACTTAGTCTGGGGCTGTGTATCAACGCTCACACATCCTCCTATGACGTATGAAAGTCATGCATAATGAGCCCTGCCACACCATTCTGCTTAATTTCTTCACACGTCGAATAGTGCGCGTCCAACCATGGATGTTGTACCAAAATCGAATCGCCATACCGCCCCCCACGGTTTTCATTTCCAGCATTCTCGTCTGCTATATGGCGCGCAGCAAGTTCATCCTTAGCGCGAACAACAAAACCGTCAACCGTATCATAATATCGCGGCTCCCATGGACTTTCGTCCTTTGATAAACCTGCTACAGGTCGCAATAACCAGATCTTCATATATCCTCCTGCCTGCACGATTCTTCTTGAAGCCCTGCCAATATCCGTCCATAATCGTAGCCCATCTTCGCGCTGAGGTTTGATGCAAAGAGTGACATCGTGCCCTCAATGTCAAGCAGCTCACCCAAAGTACCAATGCAGCGCACAAAGGTTGAGAGGCACAAAAACGGATGTATTCCACTGCACTGTCCAGTTCCCTGAACCATTGAAAACATCACAAATCCTGCATGGAGCTGCGTATCGGTCCACACACGTTCAGCCACTAAGAAATCTCCTCAACGTATTCGTAGGTGTCTGCAAAAATATCGGGCTTACAGGGATAGCGTTCGCCCCGGATGCCCGTAATAATCCAATCGCCTGGTGTTACCTCATGTCCGTATTTCGTATCTTCGAGGGTGTGGATGCTATAGCCTGTCGGCGAAGCCACATCTTCCACAACGCCTGTTGGCCAGGGATGGAAATGGGGCCAAAACTGCATGGCGTCAACCACCACAGGTTTTTTGCGATATCTCGTCACATTAGACAACGGCATGTACCTCCTGTTTTCAGCTCCAAAAAATCTTCTACAGCATCGCTCTGTTACATATCAACCATATCACCTTAGAAGAAAGAAGCACCGCACTTACCAAACGCGGAAAAGCACTAATTTCAGGATATGTAATCGCCATTGTATCTATCATTGCCGTACACAACACAAAGTCGCGCATCTAAAAATGCCTCCTAATCACACTTACCTATCGTAATTTCGTTGCTCATTGTTAGCGTCCTGCCACTAACATCACCCATACGAGTTATGCATACAAATACACCATCACTACGCATAACCGTTGCACGTACAAAAATACCAGCCCCATCTGCTGTTTTATATTCACGCTTTGCTACAATGGTAGACTGTGGTGCCTGCGCCGGTTGCACCATGTAGCCAACATGGTCTGACGATTCCTTAGACAGAGGTTCGACATCTCTTGAGCACGCCACACCAAAAAAACAAAACAGCCCAATAGATGCGTGAAGCATCAAAGCTCTGCTTTTCATCTCACCACCTCACAGCTATTCTGGTTGAAGGCGCCGCAAGACACAGCGTCTCTGAGCTACGAGTACACCCTACATACATCACACGGCGGATTTCCTCTGCGCTTTCTTCGCTCATCCGTGCTGCATTCGCCGCTTCAAGCGACAGATCAGGCGATATGATGACCACGGCAGCTTCACCCCCCTTCGTACTGTGAATCGTACCCACAGTTATTAACGGCCTTTCCTGAAGCTGTCTCATTCCGTACCTGGCAATGACTTTCTCCACGTAATCTCTCAGATTGTCACTCCCTTTCACCTGTGTCAGATACCATCCAATATCCGGCTTTGGCACGATACGACTCAGCACCTCAGGGAGAAACCACGTCGCAAAAGCGTCGGCAATGTCTTCGTCAGTCGCGTCGTCGCCGATGCCCTCCACCAGTGCATGCCCGCCACGACTAAAGACATTTTTCGACGGAAGTGCCGAAGCCCAACACTTCACATCCGCAGCCGACCAGTACCGAGCCTGCTCGCACCACAGATCAACCCGAGGACGCGAAAATGCCAGCACCCTATCAACAATGGTGAAACCACGCCCACGCCTTTGCGGCAACGGATTCCACTTACCATTTGATGGTCTGAGACTGTTATGGAAGGGAATACCGGCATCCCGTAAAGCACGAATCACGGGATCAAGCATGTACCCGCATGTTGATTGAAAAAGCACCTCTTTGCCTGCATCGAGATAAGGCTCAAGAAACACCCTAACAGTATGGTCCGTGAAGGTATGAAATGCTGCACAGTGCCTCGCTTCACCTTGAACGACGCTACCTGCGTCGTCTTTGCGAGCCAAATACGGCACCTTGCGCGTCTGCCTGAACCTCTCCTGCCAGGTCCAGGTGTAATCATAGACCGCTTGAGGAAGACGGTATGATTGCTCCAGAGGTTTTCTGGTAGGATCGTGCTCATCCCACAAACGTTGAAGAAGTAAGGGGTCCGAACCTCGAAAGCTGAAAAGTGCTTGTGCAAAATCTCCAGCCACCACAAAGTGCTCAGATTTCTCGGCCCATTTCAGTAACAACCTGAATTCTGCCCGTGCCGTATCCTGTCCTTCATCGAGCAGGATTACTGCAGGCTCCCCAGGTGCCGTATCAATATCCCTCTCGGCAACGTCAATCAAATCACAAAAATCAAGCCAGTGATTTTGTGTCTTAAAGTCTTCCCACCTCTCTGTAAAACCCTTCAGAGACCCACGCTGCCACACAGGATCACCTCGAAGTACACCCAGAGTACGCAGTCTGGTGTATTCAAGTTTCAACGCATCTCCGCTTGTGGATTCTTCAGGCATAAGATGCCCGTCGTCAGGCGTCTTTGCCTGACCGTGACCTGACAGCTCAAAGTCGGGATATTCTTTATTCCATTCTTTCAGTGCCTTGTCGGTCTCTGCTAGCTCAGGCGAGCCAAGAGCGCGGTAGGCAAAAGCATGGACAGTCCCAAACTGCTGGTAGGGTAACTCAATATTTCTTGCTGCGTGGTAGGCAGCAGTGCGAGTAAGAGAGCACACGATAACCTTGTCATGGCCGTAGCGTGCAGCGCCGCGCGCTGCCCAGTGGCTCAGCGTAGTCGTCTTGCCCGTACCTGGTGGGCCAATTATGCAAGAAATCTTCGCACTCACGCAATATCCCTCGTAGTATATAAAGACTGACGCGATGCACATCCGGGGGTTATTTTTACAAACCCTTTCTTAACCAGTAAATACACATGCTGTCGAACAAGGGCACGTCTCAAATAGCCCGGCGTACCACATCGAATAGCAATCTGTCTCATCGTTACCAAATCATCATCGTCAATCACATCGTATACACGATCCGACAACCTGACACGTTTTGCATCCATACAAATCTCCACAAACTTTTTTAGGTACTTCAAAACATTTTAGCCTACGACACTCAGTAAGGACGCAATAGGCCAGTACAGTTTTGGACGACGCCGTGATCCAACAGGCGCAGCAACAACAACCAGGTAGGATTCCTGTGTGCGCGAGTTATAATGCCGCTGATCGATAGCACTGTAGTCATAGTGCCCATCAAGAAAGGAAAACTTTTCCTGTTTGATAAGAAGCGTGGTCAACGACTTACACAGAACCCCAGGTGGAACAACCGCAACAATAAGCCCACGCTTCACTTTCTTAGAGCCATTTGCCTGCGAAGTCCACTCAACGTGGTCACCTACTTTCATGCAACCTCCTCTGCAATTGCACGCATAGAAGAAACTTTCCCCACCAGTCCCCACCCGTCACAGCCAATATCAATGACCGTACCAGCCACCACAACCGCCGTTGCCTGTTCGTCCTCGGCTATGTCCTCGTCAATGATGAGAATGACAAGACGTTTTTTCAAAATGCAACCCCCTCCGCAATTTCATGAATGCAATCAATTACCTGGCTCTTATCGGCGTAGTAAAGCACAGTTTGCATAACCCAAGCTACGCCATAGTCATCAAGTAACCTGCGCATTATGCGCTCATCATTCTCTTTGGACTGATCTGGTGAAGACAGCCCAGATGACGCGGCTTTCTTAGCCTGTCGCTTCTCAATTGTCCCCTCAAGCGTTGCACTTTGGGACACACCGTCCCTCCCGGATTGTTCCACAACCCGCACCGCGTCTGACATTGTTATGTTTTTTGCTGTGACGGCCTGTAGCACCTCGGGCTCAGCTTCGAGCAGCTTCAAACGTCCGTAGACGTGCGACACACTACGCCCGACCTTTTCAGCAATGCGCTTTGGCGTCCACCCGTACCCGGTAAGGCGCTGAAAAGCCCGTGCCTCATCAAGCGGTGTAAGCGGCTCGCTGTTTTGGTTCGACGCAAGTGCCCGCGCAAGCTGTTCGCCTGGATCGCCTGACTGGTCGAGCACAGCAGGGACAGAAAGAAACGGTACCCCCTCCTCTATCAAAAGTAGCACCGCAGAGAGCCGTCTATGACCGGCGCGCAAAATCAGCTCCGCTCCACGCCTGTAGAGTAGCAACGGTTTATCGGGATAAAACCCATTATGCCGTAGCGACTCTTTCAAATCAAGAAACGACTCAGATGTCGTGTCGATGACAGAGCGAGGATTCCAACCCTGCTCAAACACAATTTTGAGAGGATCAATCTTGAAGAGGTCCGTATGCCCGCAATACCCTTCCGTTTTCTGCATACTTGATGACATTGGAGTATCCCTCCTTAAGCACATCGATCACCCAACACACATCAGCCAGATTATCAGCCCAGAAAGCCACAGCACCACTTTTGCGCAAATCCCGGAGTACTTTTGCCTGGCGCGGTGTGGGTTTATTGCCAGGCACTTTGACTTCAACATGCACAGGTATAGCATAGGGCTCTGAGGGCACCAGGACATACACATCGGGCATGCCTCCAGAGCCGTACACTGTCATGTGCCACTTGACCGCATAGCACCCACGCGCGCGCGCATACCTCATAATCTGTGCGGTCAGCGTAGATTCTTTCATGTACCTTCACTCTCCTCACACCGTATATCACGTAAAGCCTGCAAAAACCCAGGCTCAACGTCAAACACCCGCTCTTTTGTTCGCGCTAAAGGCACCTCGATATGTGGAGACTTTGAGCAGTACAGTGTGATATCCCTATCAACTGCGTTGAATTTTTCGAGCAGTTCTCGCTTGTTTTTGAGCAGCGCCTTGAGGTGTGAGACGCGAACGTCATCAGGATGAAAAACAACCATAGGCTGGTCAACAGGTTCAACCTGTCCTTGTATTGTGCGTAGTACTATTGGGGAATAAGTCTGCCCTCCTGCCAAGATGCCCACAACGTCAACGCAGTCTAAAAATCCAGGCACGCCGTTATGCCTACAGTACACCCACACTTTTACGGGCACCTGTTGTAGGCGCGCCGCTTGACGTTCTCTCTCGGCCAGAGTGCGCACACGTGTGCGCAAGTCATTTAAATCATACGAAGACATCACATATTCCTGACCGTCCATACTTGCAACAAATTGACCCTCGCCTACATGCAGCGTGATACTGTACCCTGCACACTCTCCAATAGCTATTACGTTAGTCATACAAAACTCCAAAGCAGCAGGTGGCGGCGCCTGCTGCTTCCCTCACAGGTTAGAAATTAAAGCCTTCGTCATCCGGCTCAGGACCGTAGTTGTGATGCTCAGGAACGGCGCCGCCGTACACACGAGGCGGCGTTTCGGTAGGATCACCACCGCTTGTGAGAGTAGGGAAGGTCAGTGCTTTCTTAAAGCTCTCAACATACGCTGCCATAACGGCCTTGTGTGCTTTGGAAAGTGGTGGTCCTTCTTCAAAGGTTGCCACCATTCCCACGCCGCGTTCACGCTTCGCAAGTCCAATTCGCGTCATGACCTCCCAGGGCCACAACCCGCCTTTTACTTTTAATTTACCGCCCTTAGCAAGGCCAATCACATACGAAGTGATGCCCTTATGCAGGCGACGAGAGAGCGAGGTACGCGGCAGCGCTAAAGTCGTCGGGAGCATCTCATCAGGAAAGAGAAGGTACAGCCAGCGGTAAGGCTTGCACTGCGCATCTACACCAAACACATTGAAAGGACACCTGGCACACACACCACCAGGGGAGCCATGACCTGTGATGCCGTCCCAAGAGACACACTCAGGCGGGGACGGATTTTGTGGATCATACGGTCCAGTGTACAGTTGGCGATAACCATGGTTATGGATCACAAATGCATCGAGGTACTGGCGCGGCTCAAGGCCGTCCTCAGTCGGCACGTTATACGTAATAGAACCAGCTGTTACAAAACTGATTCGATCGAGGGAGAGTGGCGTGAGCCCTTCAGGCGATGCGGCAGACAATTTCTGCATAGTCGCATGCGAATCCACATTCTCAATAGCCAGGGACACGGTTACAGCAGGCAAGTGTTCTTTACCCTTCTCAGCCATTGGAAACTTCCTTCCAGTTTTCTGCGGTTTCATAGGTAATTACTCCAGTTCATAATGGTTTGCTCTTTGCTCAGTATTTACATGCGTAGCGATGCACCTCCTTCTCCAAGTAAGCCCTGAAGTACGTGCTGCTTCTTCTCCAGGAGCTTCTGAATTTTCTCGTCTACTGTGCCTGTACACAGCAGATGATAGTACAGGCACTTTTCTGTCTGGCCTGCACGTCTAATCCGTGCAACGGCCTGGTCATACTTCCCAAGCTCCAAAGCGTAGCTATAAAAGACCTGAACGTGCGCCCGTGTAAAATCAAGCCCTTCAACGCCAGACTGCGCCTGCACAGCAAGCACAGTCTCAGGGCCAACCCAAACGCCTTTGTCTATGCGTGCTTCAGGCTTTGAGCTACGCCCGGACACCTCACCGCTCAAGCGATTGCATGCCTCGGCAACTTCGTGGATGCGCTTTAAGTCTTCACGAAAACGTGCAATCACCACCACAGAATTTCTGGGAGGCAACGATTCCAGGATATCTTGCAAAGCATCAGCTTTGGTGTTGTGTATTCGTTGTATCTCCCGTACACCTTCAGCGTTATCGACAGGGAGTACACCGCCCGTAAGCTGCTGAAGACGGCCAAACGCTACAGCGCTGTTCGCTAAAGTCACCTCGCCAGTCCCCACTTTTGCATACAAGTCCCGCTCAAGCTGCCTGTAAAGTTTCTGAACTTTTTCAGGTAGTACCAGAGGCACCGTGATATCCTGCGCGTCAGGCAACTCATAGCCTTCAGGTTCCATCGTGAAACGAAGTGTGGCTATTTTGGCTTTGATTTCTTTTTGGTTTATATACCCAATAACCTGTCGCCCTTCAAAGCCGCCCATAACGGCATAGTGAGCACGATAACGCACAAAACTCGTACCAAACAAAGACGCATCCAGGAAACGACAGACCCCGAAGGAGTCCATAGGACTTTCCGGGAACGGCGTACCAGAGAGACCAATCCGTACAGGCGCGGCAGCGCCAAGACGATACGCACTTTTGCTTATAGCGGTGCCACTATTACGAACGCGCTGAATTTCATCGGCTGCCACGACATCCCACGGCGTATCAAGAAGCCAATCAGCCATGGCATATTCTGGGCCATCTTTTGATGTTTGTGTCGTCCACCAGTGCTGTGCCTCTTTCAGCACTGACGATAACTCCGTAGGTATATACCACACACGAGAGTGTGCGTCCCACGTCGCGGACGGATACGCGCCGAAAAGTTTGACAAAATACGGGCTATCCGGTACCCGCACCTCAAAATAGAACCCGCCAGAACTACAATCGGGTATCTTTGTGACTTTTATCTCCTTTGATTCACGCCAAATCACGTCGTAGTTGACCACGACGACTCCAACAAGGTTCCGCGAAGCCGCGTCAGCAAGTGCACGCCGCCCTAACTGCACACGAGAGAGCACGGTGCCCGCAGAGTCATCCAGACATGCCATCACCACAGGTCGACCACCATGCTTTTCAAACTGCCCGCGCCAGCCCTGCACAAACGATCTGGGACAGAGGATAAGCACACGTCTCATCTCTGGAGTGTTGTGGACGTAATCAACCAGCACACGGGATTTTCCTGAGCCCATAGATAGGTCAAGTAGCGCAGCTGTGCGGTTTACTAAGAATCGATATGCCTCAAGCTGATGCTTCCAAAGCGGATCGCCTTTCGTACACGTTGGGTACGCCGTCTCAGGATCGATGGCCTTGCGCTGAATAGTCTTAAGTGCCTCTTTCCCAGAAGCCCAGGCTATAAAGCGCTCCAGCGCCCGCTGGCTCGTCTTTGGAACAAGCCAGGCATTCCCCATGTCTTTGCGGAATTGACGGCCTGGAATCGTTTTGATACGCTCCACAGCCTGTGTATTGTAGGAAAACCTCACCTTGTACGAGTTGGCTAACTCTTCGATCGTGACAGAAATCACAAGGCGTCTCCCACTATGAGGCAGAAAATCTCGTAGGGTAGAGGCACTAGCCCTACGGCGGGTTTTGAAAAGGCAAAGAGGTCAGCAGCACGTTTATCTCCAGTACGATCAAAAACATCACGGTAGACATCAGCACGCCTGCACGGTAAACCACCGTACATGACGGTTTCAAAAAGCATGCGCTCAACTAGCGTTGCAGCTGCGCTCATGCGTGCTGCCCCTCTCGTTTTTGTCCTTGCTTTATACACTGGTGTCTCTTTTTTCTAGCCGCCAGGCGCGGGCACAGAGTTGGTCAGCCATCAGCCCAATTTCTTCATGGAGCCATGCGCTCTCCGCATCAGTCAGTGCTGGCATAACCAAATCTTCGAGACGATTTTCAACGCCATCATGCACTTCAGTCAAGATGGCAGTGGCACAGTCTTTCAACATGAGTGCGCGCAAAAACCTCCGGCGAGACTTTGTTTTACCGCGCATCGTCAACTCCAC
>ERZ1292644.695-Hain-H14-01um-R2-695-length-20589-cov-8_pt1 | contig 20589 bp, 25 predicted proteins | sample MGYA00564402_ERZ1292644 | MGnify/ENA primary metagenome ERZ1292644 (study PRJEB36523, sample SAMEA6512644) | groundwater metagenome | collected 2019-01-09 | study: AquaDiva: Metagenomics assemblies of 32 groundwater samples
CACCCACGGCAACAGCGCCTGGGGCTGCAACTGTACCAGGCCGGCAACCAGGTCATCGATCGATGCCCACCGCAGCACCGTATGCGCTTCTGGCGACCGAACGAACGTACCGCTGCCGATCGGGTTACTCGCCGTCGCCGCGTACAGATGCATTTTCTCGTGCACCACGTCTTCCCCACGCCGCCACTCATTGGCCAAGACCGTCAGCTTGTGCACCGCCGCCAATCGCACGCCCACCTCTTCCTCGACTTCGCGCCGCAACCCTTCTAAGGCATGCGCGTCGTCGTCCTCGACATGGCCACCGGGTAGAATCAGGAACGGTTCATTCCAGGCACCGGCACAGAGCACGCAGGGACCTTGCGTGAGGATGACACGGGCGGTGGTTTCGTGCAGATGGGGCATGGCGAACTTTCGTAGCGCAACGTAGCGCTTTTTGGTATACTTCCTCTGTTGTCAGGTTCGCGCCTAGCTAGCGCGCTGCAAAGTCTCTGGTGCCTTCTTCACTAGGGAGCCTGACAACCCACCCACGCTAAGAAGGGGCGCCCATGAAACGATGCAGCCATTGTCAGGTTGAGAAACCGCTGGAAGCGTTCCCTCAAGCAAAACATATGAAACTCGGTCGGCACTCGTGGTGTCGTGAGTGCAGCTGTAAAGCAATCCGAGAAAAGCGCGCAGCGAACCCTGAGCCTTTTCGGCAAGCGGACAATGCGCGCTATGCTGCGGACCCAACGGTGAAACGCGCCAGCGCCAAGGCGCGAAGACTGGCTAAGCCAGATGAGATACGTGTTGAAAAATTGGCGTGGAAGAAAACACCGCAAGGAAAACTTTGTGAACAACAATACGTTCAGAGAAATCTCCCAGACATAAACAAACGCAAAAGAAAGAGATATGCAGAAAGTATTGAAATAAGAGCACGCATGAAACGTGGTGGGGCTGCCCGACGGATGAGATTGCAAACAGCCCCGGTAAATGATCTTAGTGCTGAGCAATGGGAAATTATCCTGGTTACATTCAACCATTGTTGTGCCTATTGTGGAAAGTCAGAAAAAAAACTGAAAAGAAAATTAGAACAAGATCACTTAACCCCCCTGAGTAGAGGCGGAAGCCATACCGCCTCAAATGTCGTACCAGCTTGTAGAAGTTGTAATGCGAAAAAACATGATGGCCCTGTTCTCGCTCCAGTGCAGCCAATCTTGCTTTAGAACTATTACTACGCTTGCTGTAGTAGAAATAGCCCTGAGTTGGCAAAGCTTAATACTAATGTGGCCCCAGACATCGTGAGGGGAAATCCGCCTAAGCTGTTATAAACTATAAGCGGGCTCAGCCCGTCGCTCCCAGCCTGCTGCACCACGCACCACGCACCCACCGTCGCCGTCAGCGAGACCCAACTGACTTGGCTCGCCCCAAACTCTGCTTGGTGCGATACCGTGTTACTCGTTAACGTCCGGCCCGTTAAACTGATACGAATCGAGCCGTTGTATCCAGCACTGAAGCCACCAGCGACTTCCGACCCAGAAAAATTGGAAGCGTAGGAATGCGCACCATTGGGCACATACGACGGCGTAAGCAGCGTCACATAGTAACTGGCGGTGACAGATGACCAGAGGCATAATGCCCCGTTAGCCCATCCAGCTTGGGCGATGTCGTAGATGAAAGAGCTTAAGGCCATAACGCATCATCCCCTACTGCCGCAGCGGCGCGTTGACCGCCATTTCGAGTAAGAGCACCGCCCGACGCCACGCCACCCCCGTGTTGCCGTCGTTGTAGAGCGCCTGCATCAAGCGGCACTCCTCCAGCACCGGCAAGTTGTCCGCGAACACGCCCTCAAGCGCCGCCCGCACGCAGGTAAACGCCTCGGCAAGCGTCGGCGGCGCAGGCTCCGCTACGATCGCCACAGGCATCCCTAGCGAATCTTCCGTCACATCATCCTCGTGCACACTCTCCATAACCTGTCTCCTTCGTGGCGGCATAATACATCCCCCAGTGCAATCTCTCAAAGCTGGTATACTCTATCTCACCATACCACAGGAAGTAGTACAAGTGACTAGCTTTCTTACAGGAGTTTCCATGCATGCGGAACTCATCGACCTTATCGTCATCGCCAACGATGGCCTGCACAATGCCTTTACGTCGCTCTGTCAGTGGCACAGACAGTATTATTGCGCCTGGCGCGTCGCTCCGACACACCACATTACGCCTCCAGGCCATCTCGTCATATCCCAGCGGGCCCGGGATGACATCGCCAATGAAACGCAGCGCACCACGCTCACCATCCCTCGTGGTGATTGCCGCGATCCGCGGTTGCTCCCGACACCAGCTGCCCTATTTCTCCTCTGCGGCGTCTATCTCCCGGCGCCCCAACATCAAGAGTGGCATGGGCTGAGCCGCGTTTCCACGGACAACATCCTCTACACGCATTACTCGTACACGACCAACGGCGAGACGTGGGCACCACTGACGCCGACCCTCCGGCCCAACTACTGGGGCTGGAGTGCATTACAGTCCCAGAGACAAGCACACCATCCCTGGATCCTCGCCGCCTATCAGATGGGCACAAACCATGATATCGGCGGAAGTCTTGCGCTCTTCGCAGGCCCAGATCTCGGGACACTTACCTATTACGGCATCGTCTATGACGGGATATCCGGTGACTCAGATGGGGGGACGCTCCTTGCCCCGCATTACCAGCCCTGTGAGCCGGTCCTCTGGCAACCGGCACCCGATACGCTCGCCTGTTGCGTGCGAACGGAAACAGGCATGGACTTCGGGGTGAGTCATGCACCGTTCCAGCGGTGGCAGTGGACGGATACCAAGAAACACCTGCATCCAAGCGCTATCCTAGAGACGCCACATGGGTGGCTTCTCGCCGGACGGGAAGTCCGCCCGGTCGTCGCACCGCAACAGCGGCGAAACCTCCCTGCGATTCCACCCCTGCCGCCCATCTGGAAAACCGCCCTCTATGAACTCCACGCGGGACACACGATCCCACGCCATCTGCTTACGCTGCCCTCAGGAGGGGATTGTGGATATGCGGGGTTGGCGCTCGGAAAGGAACGGGACACCGTCTTCGTGTCTTTCTATTCTCAGCATCGACATGAGGATCCAAGCAAAATAAGTACACTGCCCGGCGCCAATGTCTGGCTCGCCACCGTCGCGATAGAGGCGTAACTACTACGCCGCATCCTGCTTCCTGAATTGGCCACGTACCATAGCTATGGCCCCTTCAGTACTGTCTGGGCAATCGTCACGGCCAGCGCCGTCAATCGGAATAAGCTCGGAAAATTGGCGATAATACTCGGCAGGAAGATTGCGAGAAAATTGAAGCCAACCATTAGAAGTCAATGGTTCTAAGGTCTTTATTCTCAGCATCTTATTCCTAGTATGGGTCACAGGGACGATTTTTAATCCTAACGACTGCCCTTCTTCTTTCTCACGGCGCGCCATTGCTTCACGAATATTCCGTGGGAGAAGCGATTGGTACGAATTACTTTCTACCCCAAGTAGATCACACTGCCAAAGCCATAACATTTGGCAGATACTCTCATCCTGATCATCCGGACTTGCCGTATTGGACACATACGCATCCAGGACATACTCGAACCCGTTCCGATCCCGCGCCACCACGACACAGCAGGCACAATCTTTCCCGCGTCCCAACGCCGGATCGAAGAACGCCGCAAATTCCGGCACATCGAGCCACGGCACAAAGCTCCCATCCGCCCGCCGAATCCCTTCCGGCATGACCGTACAGTAACCTGCATTCTGCATGTCAAACAAATAGCGTTCGTCACCCATCGGGTCATTTTGCAGTTCCTGAAAGAAACTTGAGTTTCCTTCTACAAGTCGCTCGACCATCAGCGCATAGTAATCCTTGTGCGCTGGCCACAGCACCGCCGTCCCCGCCAACATCGCCTCCTGATGCGCATCAAAGAACGCATGAGCGTCCTCCTGATGTGTCTCGTTCGCCTTATCGAGGAATATCTGCCGCCATTCCTGCCACAACGGTACGCTTGCCGCGTCGGCAAAGGCCGTGACGGCCTGGTAGAACCTGGAATGCCACCCGGGGCTATCCAAGAGTTCCCGAAGCAGTGACTGGGGATGCAGCACCGTCCCAGACACTTCCACATTCGTCTGCGGCGTGCCGAGCTTGAGGATATCGTTCGAAAGCCAATTCTTCGTCCGCACCCGCTGCAGTTCACTCAGTACCTGCTCCGGGTGCTCGATATCGTCAATGAGCAAGAGCGAAAACCGACGAAACCGCACGGTCCGCCCCCGGATCGCCGTTAGGCGCCCAATCGCCAGCATGGCCGTATGATCAATTGTCTCCCAATACCCGTTGTTCCAGGGCGTCCCTTTGCGGGGACCGAAGACCCGCGTGACTTCCACGTTATCTTCTAGCTCGTCGCGCACTTGGCGCACCTTCGCTACCGCGTTGTCAGCGGAATTACTCGCGTACAAGATAAACGACTCTTCCCCTGGATAGCACCCCGCATGCAGGGCCGTGAGCAACGCGCACCCTGATGTTTTGCTGCTGGCACGCGGCGCCGCCACGACGTCCCGAAAGCCACGGGCACCCTGGCGCACCTGCTTCAGCGCGTAATAATCTTCATGGACCTGATTGAATGGCAGGGTAAAAATGTGCGGGAAAAAATGGGTGGCGAAGTGTTGATAATCGTAGCGGCACGCCTCACGAAGGACAATATCGGCCGCCGCACGAGATCCGTGCGGCCATTCAAGGGGCACGCGGGTCGTCTGCTGCAATCGCTCCAACACCATCGTAAACGGCGACACCCGCGCAGGCGGCAATGCTACGGGCATGCGTCCTCCGGAGACGACAGCGTAGCAAAGCCGAACCGCCGCGCGTACTCATTAGCCCTTGCTTGCGCGGCATATAAGGCTCGGAGCCCTTCCTCCCAGCATGCCGAGTGATACCAGGATTGCCCATCATAGTGCATCGGATTGGCAAGCACCTCCTGATAACACCGGCCGCAGCGGGGAAACGTAGGAAACACTGTTGCAAGCTGCTGCATCCTCACCCCACCTTCACAACGCAGGTTTCTTAGGCATGACGGCAAGAAGAGCAAAGGAGCCAAAGCCCCCTGCAAACGCAGCAAGTATAAGTGTGCCTAGCACACGTACAAACGTACAATCAGATACACTATCTCCGATTGCAGGGCTGAGCATATCAAAAAATCCATATATCCAGAAAAAACAACTAAGTCCGACCATGACCACCAAACTGCCTATGCCCCAACACAGGCCATGACGGCCAAGCTCTTTTTTGGCGCAAAACCCGTTGGTAAAACTTATGAATCCCATAGAGAAAAGCACTGCCACCAACATGGTCATTTCGATAAAGAAATCAGGTTGCCCATGCACAAACATAAGCATTGCCGCAGCGCCACCCATACTCGACTCTTCCTATCACCCCGCCTTCGCGCCCGTATCCAGGTCCGCCAGGTGCGCCAACTTCGTCTCCAACGCCCGCAGCATCTGCTGCAGTACCTGTCCCTCGACGTGGGTCACCATAATCTCGCGCATACTTTCAGCGATCACACCCATATACAACGCTACTTGCTCGTAGGTCATGACCTGGTTCATCACTACGAGGGTCTTCTGTTCGGTCATCGTCAACTGACAGAGACTGTCCCAGGTTGCTCGCACATCCTCCCAAGCGGCATAGTCACTCTGCCCTTGTGCAATCCAGCTCTGCATTGCCGCCAACTCTTTCCGCATCGCTACTGCATCGCCACTGTTGACCGCAAGCGTAAAAGCTGCATGAGCGGCGCCAAGCTGCTGCCATACCTTTCCGCTCTCCCCCGTATCGAGACGCTCAAAGAGTTCATGCAACCGCGCCCGACATGCCGCGGCGTCTTTCCGCATTGAGAAGAGGCGTGGATCATTGACCGCCTCTTCATAACGCACAGCGAGTCTCGCAGGCAAGGATTTCGAATACCCGAGCCCCTTATACCGCGGATGCGAGGCACCACGGAGGGCATTGCCGCCATGAATCCGACATTTTTCACGCCCTTTTCGTGCCCATGCACCACACGGCTCGCCATTCCGCTTGCGCCCGGTACACAGTTTCTGTCCCCTAGCTCCAAGTGCCATGCGCTATTTGAAACCTACAGAGCAATTTGAAACCCGCATAGTTACTGCCTCTCTCTTTGTAAACAGCCATCCCAGAGTCTGCCACCATCCGCGCCCAGTGTCAAGGGATACGTTCCAGCCTTGCTGCAGCAACGACAACACCAGAGAAGAGCGGCTTGAGCTAGTCAGGCCTCGGCATCAGCATCGCTTTTTGGTGCTTTATGCAAGAACGCGCGGCAAAAAGCCAGCGCGAGCGTCTCGCCGTGCCCTTCTGCCACCCAGTCATTCCCTGTAATCTCACACTGCCACTTCGGCCAGCAGCCCGCTGAACACGTGAACATAAACTCCCATGGCTCTCCCTTCCACATCTCCGACGTTAACTCGTCAATAAGACCCCCAACAGCCCGCGCATCGCTGGACCAGCGCGAACGCGTTGCCATCCGCGCTGGATACTGCATGGCCACCAGTTCGGCCGCCACCACTGCATCGAGACGGCGGGACGCCGGCCAAGTGCGCGGATCGTCAGTCACAAGAGGATCACGTAGCGGCATTAACGGGGCTCCTTTCGGGCGTGGCAATTTTTCTCTTTACATATTCTCAATTATCTATATAATAACTATACAGTTTTATTTATGCAACTAAAACAGGAGGATTTTATGAGTGCTATTCTTCAACGCCACGCCCTAAGTACCTCACTCCTCCGCCGCTTCAAAGCCGTGCGCAACGACCGCCCCATTGAAGAGATCGCCACAGCCATGGGCCTCGGCTTCGTCACGCTCTATGCCTGGATCGCCCAAGACCGTATTACGCGCCTGAGCGTGCTCGCCAAGATTGAGACGTGGGTCAATGCCCAAGAAGCGGCGCAACAGCCAGCAACGACGCAGGTGTAGTATGAGTATCGTACACATCGAGCATCGGAGTCACTGGACTGGCATCGCCAACGCGATGCTCGAAGACCACCGCCTCAGTTTCAAAGCGCGTGGGCTCCTTGCCTATCTCCTCACCAAGCCTGAAGGATGGGAAACGCAGACGACCCAGCTCTCCCATGCTTCAGACCATGATGGCCGCAGTGCCATCTATAGCGCACTCGAAGAACTCACAACCTATGGCTATGCCACCTACGAACAACCGAGACAAGCTGGTCGTTTCATCAAGGGAGGATGGACGATACGCGAGACACCGCAAACAGGTTTTCCGCTTACGGAAAATCCAGATACGGAAAAGTCGCCTACAGAAAACCGACACCTTAGTAAAGACTTAAAGAAAGTAAAGACTGAAGAAAGTAAGACTCAGAGAGAATTCCCCCTCTGTAGTTCCCCCAATGGTAAAACGGCACGGCCGACCAAACGCCCACCGGCTGATTTCACCATCACTGAGAGCCTCAAAGCCTGGGCAGGAGAAAACGTTCCTGGCGTCAACCTCACACACGAAACAGCCATATTCATGGATTACGAATTTGCGCATGGCAAAACCGATTGGCCGGCCACATGGCGGAATTGGATGCGCAAAGCTGTAGAGCGCTTGCCACACACGTCCCAAAAATCTCTACCCCTTCAGCGCGAGAGGCTACCGCTATGACAACCTGGGAAGCGCTTGGCATCACCGTCAATGGCCATGTCAGCGGGCAACATAGCGTGCAGTGTCCGCGATGCTCGGCGTCACGCACGAAAGCCAGAACGCCGTGTCTGTCTATTAATCTCGATGAAGGGTTATACAATTGTCACCATTGTGGCTGGTCGGGGGGCCTAAAGCAGGGGGAGCAGACGAGCGCTAGTTTGTCATCGCTGCCCAAAATCTATCGCAAGCCTGCCTACCCACGTCCCCCACCGCCCGCGTTATCTTTAGAAGAATGGTTTCGAAAACGTGGCATTCCTCGCAGCGTCCTTGAACGACGCCATATCAGTACAACGACGATCTATATGCCACAATTGGAAGCCGAAACGAAGGCCATTCAATTTCCCTATTACCGGCGTGGGGAGTGCGTCAATATCAAATACCGTGATGCCCACAAAAACTTTCGCATGGTGAGTGGCGCTGAACGCATTCTCTACGGCCTCGATGATATTGAGGGCGATTGTGTCTGTATTTGTGAAGGGGAATGTGATGCCATGGCTATTGAGGTTGCTGGATATTCTTCGGTCGTGAGCGTGCCCGATGGGGCACCAGCACCTGCGACGAAAAACTATGCGAGTAAGTTTGACTTTCTTGAAACATGCGAAGCGGACCTCGCTCCGCTGCGAGAAATTTTGATCGCGGTTGACAATGACCTCCCCGGTAATACGCTTGCCGCGGAGCTTGCGCGGCGCCTGGGTCCAGAGCGTTGTTTGTGGGCGAGTTGGCCCGATGGCTGCAAAGACGCCAATGATGTGCTTGTGCGGCACGGCGCGAGCATTCTGCGCCAGTGTCTTGACCAGGCGAAACCCTGGCCGATTAGTGGAATTGGGACAGGGAAAACGCTTAAAACAGGAGTGGAAGCGATGTATGACAGCGCACCCCCCAGAGGACTGTCTACGGGATGGTTTGACCTTGACCAGTATTACACCGTGCGCCCAGGAGAGTTGAGTATTATCTCTGGCATTCCAAGCCATGGAAAAGCGTTAAGTCTTGACACACTTGTTCCTACGCCTACTGGATGGACAACGATGGGACAAATCGTTGTGGGAGATCGTATATTTGATGAGACAGGGAACCCTACTACGGTTGTTGCTGTCACAGAAACGATGTATGGACATCCCTGTTATGAGGTTCATTTTTCTGATGGAACAAACGTTATCGCTGATGAACAGCATGAATGGTTGACCAATACAGACAAAGCACGTCGCAGCGCACGCTTGGCGAAAAGAAATGTGCGATTGCGCGCAGGATCTCCACGTCCACATGGCACGGACCAAACACGTAAGCATACCTATCCATCTGTAGTGACAACGAAGGAAATTACTGAAACTCTTGTGATGCGAGAACGATTCAACCATGCTGTCCCTGTGGCACGTCCTCTGGTTCTCCCTGAAGCCTCTGTGCCTATTCCCCCCTATACTCTTGGCGTATGGCTTGGGGACGGCAGTGTTGGTACTGGGGAGTTTAGCAAACCTGACCAAGAGATTGCAGAGTTTATTCGCGAAGATGGCTATGTTGTCACACAGAGGAGCGATCCAGATGCACACGGCATCCTCGGGTTGCTTGTACAATTACGGGCAGCAGGACTCTATCGCAACAAGCATATTCCTGCAGTGTATCTGAGGGCATCTACAGATCAACGCTTACGGTTACTTCAGGGTCTTCTTGATACAGATGGTCACATAACTTCCTATGGCCGCGTGGAATTTTGTAGCACGACGTGCGCCCTTGCGGAAGGCGTATTCGAGTTGGCAGCCTCATTAGGTTTTCGTCCGGTGATGCTCGAAGATAGAGCAAGATTAAATGGTGAGGACTACGGACCGCGCTATCGTATTACATGGACCCCGAATCGCCCCGTTTTTCGCCTGCCGCGTAAGCGCCAATATTGTAAAGACACTGCCCCAAAGAGTCAGCATCGATACATTGTTGCTGTGAAGCCAGTTCCTTCGGTTCCGGTGAAGTGTATTCAGGTTGATTCCCCTTCACATTTATATCTTATAACCCAAGCGTTTATTCCAACACATAACAGCGCCTTTATGAGTGCGCTCACCATCAATATGGCCAAATGCCACGACTGGAATTTTACCATCTTTAGCCCGGAAAACGCCCCAATGGAACGCTATGCAGCTACGCTCATTTCGCTCTACAACGGCAAGCGTTTCTGGGGGGAATCCCGCATGTCACGTGAGGAAATGCACGAGGGACTCGCGTGGCTTGACGCCCATGTTACCTTTTTAATGCCAGAAGACGAAAGCCCAACGATTGATTGGTTGTTGCAGCTTGCAAAAATCCAGGTGTATCGGCAAGGGATTAAGGGTCTTGTCCTCGATCCATGGAATGAGATTGACTTTCACCGCCCAACAAACCGGAGTGAGACGGAGCACATCTCGACATCTCTCAGCCAGATTAAGCGGTTTGCGATGTTGCATGGCGTCCATGTGTGGGTGATTGCACATCCAACGAAACTTCGTAAAGCCGACACTGGCAAATATGCTGGCCAGTATCCACCGCCAACGCCCTACGACATCAGTGGGAGCGCACATTTTCGGAACAAGGCGGACAACTGTATCACAATCTGGCGTGATGTCGATGTGAATGATAATCGCGTCAGTGTCTTTGTCCAGAAAGTACGTTTTTTAAGCGTTGGAAAACCAGGAGAGATAACTCTGACATATCAACCAGCGTCTGGACGGTTCACCGAGCCCCACCTGGAGGATGCCGCATGGACGCCCTAGCACGGCGTCTCAAGCGTATCCTTGTCTGGGGCCTCGGCTACATCTTCGCCTGGTCCCCTCTCACCGCGGCCCGCCTCGCACGCCTCGTGACGTGGTGTTGGCCCCGGTTTCCGTCCCTGTAACGTATGAAAGGAGTCTTCCGATGTCCCATCTCTCATTCTACGATGAAACCCTCTTGGCCCACGCGCAGCTCAGCCGCGCTGGCTGGGCCGTCCTCGATGCCTGGGACACGTACCCAGGCCTTTCGGTCCCCTTCTTGCAGGCTCTGGACCTGTTGCGCGATGCGCAATATCAGACCCCCGTGTGCTGTGTCCATTCCTCGACGCGCCCCAGCGGGAACTGCGCTAGCGGGGACTGGTGCACGGGGCATTGTGCCCACACAACGAAAGGATCCGACGATGGACATAGACCTTGAACGCTGGCTGAATACTTTTGCCACAGGTGCGGCGATCGTGTATCCGTGGCAACTCACCGGGCGGGGGTGGCTGCGGACGAGCGGCTTCCTCCCGTCCAGGGGCTGGTGCCCGCTGCTCGCCCAGTGGATACAGGGCACAGGAGGCGTGATGGCGCAGTGTAACTCCTGGGAGGCCGGTGAACGGCAAGGCTTGTCGGCCCAGGCGTGTAGTGCGGTGTTTCGCGCGGCGGATCACAACCCTACCGGCTACGATGCTACCCTTCGTACCCGGCTGCTAGCCATCTGTCATGTGGAGGAGTCCTTCTTATGACTACGGCCCACATGCCCCCGTCGCGGACCAGTCCCAGCCGCGCGCTGGCCCGCTCCCTCCTGCTGGAGGCGTTAGGGATGCGGAGAACGGCCGTCAGGCCGGTGGCGCCACGCGTTGTCCCATCCCCGCGCCCCCCCGATCCTCGGTGGACCGTGGAGCGGTGCTGTACGGCGCTCCGCGCCTTCGTACGGGAACACACCCGGTTGCCGCATCAGGCGGAGTGGCGCCGAGCCAAGCGCCACGGACTCCCCAGTCAGGGGATGCTCCGCAAACTCTTCGGCTCCCAGAATGCCCTCACGCTGGCCATCGGCGAGCAGCCGAACCCGCCCGGGCGCCGGGCGCAGACCCGACCGGTCCCGGTGATCCGGCGCAGCAGGCGGCCGTACACGGCTGCACACCTGCAGGCCACCATCACGGCGTTTCTGACGCGCCGTGGTCGCCTGCCGACGCGGCGCGAATGGCGCGCCAGTGGCCGCCATTCCCTCCCGGACCCTGGGACGATCCGGCGCCATTACGGCTCGCTCGCGGCGCTCTATACGGCCATGGGCCTGGTGCCACCCCCACGGAAGACGGGCAACCAGTACACGTACGCTGCCAAGGAGATACGCCGATGACGAAACCGCCTGTGACACATTATTTCTGGAGCGATATCCCTTATGATCTTCCAGCCTATTGTCGCCCTCTGATAGATCCGCAAAAGACCACGGATCAGCTTGAAGCCGTTACCTGTCAAGCGTGTCTCCGCAAGCTGGAGAAAAATCCTGATGATTTTTTCCAGGATTTTTTCCGTAATGGAAACGAATAACCAAGAAAGGGAACACATATGAAGCGTGCGGACGTATTGGTGATCCAGCTCGATGCGTGTGAGACGACCTGTGGAGTCTGTGGAGCAGAGACGACAGGGTTACGTCTGGCAGTTCCCGTCTATGCGGGGCAGCTCTTGCCAGACACATGGCGAGGAGAATGGGCCGGTGTTGATGCGTGTGCGGCGTGTTTTGCGCTGCAACAAGGTCTGACAACGCCATGCGATTTTTTCGAGGTCGACTCGTATAGAAAAGGATGTAACAATGGAGCATAGCCAGATCCAACCCGTGGCCGTCGACGACCAGGAGCCGACCTGTGTGGCCGCGCTAACCGTGATGGCGGCGCACCTGGGCGTCAGCAATGAGCAAGTGCTCTTGGCGCTGAAAATGTCCTGCATTCCCCCGGAGAGTCCAGCGCATGAATGGGCAGACGTACTTTCGAGAGCCTTAAGTCTTCTCACCTTTCCTGTGCAAGGCTACAGCCATGTCCTCTGAGTCACACACTTTCCCTCCCACGATGCCGACCCTGTGCCCAGCGTGCGGCACTCTTGTGGTGTGCGCGCGGTGTGACGATGGCACCATTGTGCCACTCGACGTGCGGCCGATGGCGACGTACCAGCTCGTCATCCATGAGGGTGTGGCCCGGGCGATCCGCTCACCTGCTTACGTGGATCATGCGGCCGTGTGCGCAGGGACGGCGGAAAAAGGGTTGCAGGAACACGGGGAAAAGGCGTATACTTTGGAATAATTCGTCACGGGCAAGGCGGGTGCGGAAACACCCGCCGCCGCTCGTGCCAGACACATAACTGCAAGGAGGTGCAGTAACATGTCCTTTCTTCATTCTACCACAGATGACTCACGAAGTCCCCTGGCATCTTTCACGAGCGCGGACGACCGTGTCATGCCAAATACTACACTGAAGTCTCCCGCACCCGGCTTGAGTGACCGTCGCCGTGCGCGACAGCTACTTGCTGCCATTCGCACGCTGCAGACCGTGGAGCAGGCCCAGCGGCCACCGACGGCAGAAGAACGCGTCGTGCTGGAGCAATACGGTGGACTGGGGCCTGTGGGCCTGCGTCTGTTCCCAGGCACGGGAGATCGCGTGTGGCGTGATGCGAGTTGGCAAGCCCTGGGGGAGGAATTTCGAGCGCTTCTTACGGCGGACGAGTACGTCAGCGCCCGTCGCACGATTTTGACCGCCTATTTTACGCCTGCACTGATTATTCAATGGATATACGCCGCACTGCGCCAGCTCGGGGTACCCAGTGATATCTTGGCGTTGGAACCTGGCTGCGGGGTGGGAGGCTTCATAGCCGCAGCACCTTCTGCATGGCGCTTCGTCGCTGTGGAGTTGGATGGGCTCACGGCACGTGTGGCGAGCACGCTTTTTCCGCACCATGATGTGCGGACCGGCAACATTCGAGATGTGGCATTACCCTCCGTTCAATGCGTCATTGGAAATGTCCCTTTTTCTGATATAAGGTATTCCTGGGAAGGCCACCCACTGTCGCTTCATGAGTACTGCTTTGCCAAGTCCCTCTCATGTCTCACCCCTGGCGGTATTCTCGCGCTTATTGTGACCCACTTTCTTCTGGATCGTGCCAACCCCTCTTTCCGTGAATTCCTTGTAACCCATGCCGATTTTCTCGGGGCAGTGCGCCTACCGTCTGGGGCTCTCGAAGGGACAAAGGTATGTGCGGACGTCCTGTTTCTCCGTAAGCGTTTTCCAGGCCAGCCACCACAACACGTGGATCACCAGTGGACGCAGACACTCCCCGTGATGCTCGATGGTACAGAGGTCCGTCTGAGTCGCTATTTCCAGCACCATCGCTATATGCTCCTGGGCGCATATAGCCACGAGGATCGCCTCTACTGCGCCCAGGATGGTTTCTCCGTTCATTCCACCGGCGACCTTGCCATGCAGCTCGCTGCTGTACTCCAGTACTTCCCGCGCAATGTCTATGCCGTAGAGACGCCTGCAGCAAGCATCATCCCTCCCCTGCCCCCCCTACCGCTTCCTCCCATAGCCCTACATATTACTGAGGGCAGTTTTTTCGTCGCCCAGAACCACGCCATCATGCAGGTGCAGCATGGCGAAGCCATCCCTGTCCGCCACGGCACCAAGCCGCTTCACGCTAACGGCCGTGGCTTTCTGGAGCAGCGCCTCGCCGCGCTGCTCCATTTGCGGGATGTAACGCGCGGCGTGTTGCAGTCACAAAATGATGGGTGGACCGTAAGTGAGCGGGAGGCAGCGCGGCTGGCGCTGAATGAAACCTATGATGCATTCATAGCGAAATACGGAGCAGTCAACAGGACCACTATTCATTCTAAAGCCGATGGCTCCGTCATCCGGCGTATGCCCAATATTACCCTCTTCCGCGACGATCCAGACGCGATGCTCGTACTCGCCTTAGAAGAGTATGATGAGGAAACCGACACAGCCACAAAAGCCGCCATCATGCTGCGGGATGTTGTCGGACATACGCCGCCGATCACTGCTGCGGGAAGCGCCGAAGCAGCACTGCTCCAGTCACTGAATGTGCACGGCGCGGTGAACCTCCCCTATATGGCACAACTCTATAGCGGCTCCCCGCGGCAGATCATCGACGAGTTGGGCGACCTCCTCTACCAGAACCCCGAAACCCAGGACTGGTTAACGGCGGATGCCTACTTGTCCGGCAACGTCCGCGCCAAGCTTGTCACTGCTACAGCCGCGGGGGATGCCTATCGCCGTAACGTCATTGCTTTGCAGGCTGTACAACCCGAGGATGTGTTACCCAGCGACATTGATGCGAATCTGGGCGCGCCCTGGATTCCGACATCTGATATTCAGGCCTTTGCCGCGCATCTCTTCCAAGTCGACACAGACTGGGTCACGATTCGCCATGTGCCACACGAGGCCCTCTGGGAGGTTCAGGGAAGCTGGCGCTTGGAGTATCAGGTGGCCGTCAGGAGCGATTATGGGACGAATCGCATGAACGGTATCGCGTTATTCGAACAGGCACTGAACCTCCAAGTGCCGACCATCTATGATACACGCTACGCGCCAGGTGGCAAGGAAGAACGCACGATCAATCAGGATGAGACGCTCGCGGCCCGCGAGAAGCAGAAGGCCATTAAGGCGGCGTTTAAGGCATGGATCTTCACGGACCCGGAGCGGACTGAGCGGCTGGTACGGATGTATAATGACACGTACAACAACCTGCGACTGCGGGCATTTGATGGGGGACACCTTTCATTCCCTGGCATGAACCCAGCCTTCCATCCCTATGCACACCAGAAGGATGGCATCTGGCGCATTATGTGTGGCGGGAATAGTCTCATGGCGCAGCTTGTCGGTGCAGGCAAGTCGGCCATTATGGCAGCAGCTGCGATGAAAATGAAGCAGGCCGGGCTCATTCAGAAGCCGATTTTCATTGTGCCAAACCATTTATTAGAGCAGTTCGGTCGTGAGTTTCTCCACGTCTATCCGAACGCGAAGCTTCTGATGGCCAGTCGCGAGGACTTCACCCGTGACCGTCGCAAGCTCCTGACGGCCAAGATGGCGTCTCAGGCATGGGATGCCATCCTGGTTACGCACAGCTCCTTCGAGCGCATCGGGATGTCACACGACTTCCAGGCGCAGTTTCTTCGGAAGCAGATTGCGGAATACGAAACTCTCCTGGTAGACCATGCAGAAACGCATCCATCACGACGGCGCGGTGGCCGGAGCGTGCTCAAGATGATCGAGAACCAACTGGCACGGTTAGAGGCGAAGCTCAAGGACTTAATGGCAGAAAAGAAAAAGGACGATGGACTTGTCTTCGATGAGATCGGTGTGGACCATATCTTTTATGATGAAAGTCAGGCCGGGAAAAATTTGGCTATCGCAAGTAAGATGGAACGCGTGGCCGGTATACAAACCGGTGGCTCTCAACGGGCGTTCGATCTTTTCATGAAGTGCCACTATCTTAGTCAGCAGCACTCAGGTCACGGCGTAACCTTCGCTACGGGAACACCGGTCAGCAACTCCATGGTCGAACTCTATACGTTGCAGCGCTATCTCGATCCGCAGGCACTCCGCGAACGTGGTATCGCGCACTTCGATGCCTGGGCCGCGACCTTTGGCGAAGTCGTCGAGACGATGGAGATTTCCCCGGACGGCCGCACGCTCCGGCCCCGTTCGCGCTTTGCGAAATTTGTGAACCTCCCAGAATTGCTCCCCATGTTCCGCAGCTTCGCCGACGTCAAGACAGCCGAGCAACTCAAGTTACCACATCCAGCGATCCAGGGCGAGAAGCCGCAGGTCATCGCCTGCCCCATGGAAAAAACTCAGCGTACCTTGCAAGATGGTCTCGTCGAACGCTACGAGAAGATCCGTAATGGACAGGTCAAGTCCTGGGAAGATAACGCACTCGCCGTTACGACGGATGGCCGCAAACTGGCGCTGTCACCGCGGCTGCTCGATCCCTTGGCGGAGGATAACCCCGCATCCAAGGTCAACACTTGCATTGAGCAGGTGTATGCGATTTGGGAAGAAACGGTAGAGGCCCGTAGTACGCAGCTCGTGTTCTGTGATTTCGGCGTCCACCCCAATGCCTGGGGTTATAGCGTCTACGGGGAGGCCGTCGACAAATGGGTTAAGCGCGGCATCCCCGCGGCCCAAGTCGCGGTGATCGGTGATGCCGATACCGACGCGAAGAAACACGTCCTCTTTGACAAGGTGCGCGCTGGCCATATCCGCGTGCTGCTCGGCTCCACACACAAGATGGGCACTGGTATGAATGTGCAGCAAAGGTTAATCGCGCTCCACCATCTCGACGCGCCTTGGAAGCCGGCGGAGGTGGAGCAGCGCGAGGGACGCATCTTACGCCAAGGCAACAGTCACGCGGAGGTGCGTATCTACCGCTACGTCACCGAAGGCTCCTTCGACGCCTACATGTGGCAAGCGCTCGAAACCAAGGCGACCTTCATCGGCCAGATGATGACCGGTGATCTCACGATGCGTCAGGCGGAGGATATCAGTGGGCAGGAGTTGTCCTATGCTGAGGTGAAAGCCATCGCCTCAGGGAACCCTGCCATTCTCACGCTGGCAGAGACAGATGCGGAATTGAAGCGCCTGAGCATCTTACGGAAAAACTATCTTGATGAGCAATTCTTGACGCGGCGCGCCCTCAATACGCTCCCGGAGAAAATCCAGCAGGACGCCCAGCGACTCGCCGCGCTCATCGCTGATCAAGCCACGATGGCACTGCCAGCCGACACGCCATGGATGATTCAGGGCCAGTCGACTACAGAGCAAGCTGCTCGAGAGCATGTAAGCGTTTTCTGCGCTTCGCTACCTGAGCAGGTTCGTAACCCACAGAGCATTACCCTTGGTCACTACCACGGCCTCGTGGCGAGCCTACGCCTCACCCCGTTTCATGCTCCTGACGTGGCACTAGAAGGACAGGCGCTGCGGCTTGGCTCTTTGGCCAGGAACGCCGGCCCTTTGGCCATCCTGAATGCCCTAGAGCGACTGGTGGCCAGTAGCGATGGGGAACAGGCAGCCCTGCGGCGTGATCTGCAGATAGCCCGGGCGCAGTTGGCCGACTACGAGATGCGTCGGGAGCAACCGTTCGCGTATGAGGAATATTTCGCGACGCTCACCGACTGGCGCATACAATTGACGGAGGCACTGCGCGCCGATATATCGGACACGGAAGAAAACGACCGTTTGCCTCTTGCAGACATCGTGAGCGCCATCACGGCGTTACGTAGCGCCCACACGGTCGAGCCCGCGCCGCAGCGTCTCAGCCGCATGGCAAGTGCCAGCGTCGAGGAAGCAGTCACGACACGTATCAAGCGACAGGCGCTGGCCAGGGTGCATGAGGACGCGAGTGCGCTTCCCGCACCAGTGCCGAGCGTGCTACTGCCCGCGCCGCAGAGCCTGCCACGGACACAAGATCGTCAGGCACGGAAGCGGGTGGCGCTCGAAAATGCAGGACAGCTTCGGTTGTTCTGAGGGGAGATTTTACCCTTAAGAAGGAGAATAGACATGGTTATAGCAACGGATACTCCTGTTAGACGCCGCCGTAGTGATCTGGACGGTCCCGCCTGTCGAGCGTTGGGGATTCAGGCCGGCCTGAATCCGCAACCTTGCGTAGCACCACGAGCAACGGTTGCCCATCTGGCTTCGTTATGTACATGTCGCCATTTGCAGGCGTCAGGAGGGTATCATAATGTGACGCATCCGCAAACGTGCCCGCAAGGGCGGTGCTATCGGCTGGGTCGCTACTTGTCGTTAAGTGCAGTTGCTGCATGGGTAATCGCCTTCACAACAATGTCGGTCAAGATGGTGAGACCATACGCGGCGCCGAGCGCCTGGCAATGGGCCTGGAAGATGGGAAACGTTTCTTCGGTGAGAAATAACTGGCACATGCGGATATTCGATTCAGGCGCGGGCACTGGGGTCGTATCAATTTCGTCGTCATCGCCATTCGGTCCTATACCAGGAATCAGCTTATGCTCAATCGCCAGCCCTTCGAGCATCGCCATGACCGCCATCTCGCCACTGCGCACGTCAGCTAGGAGACTTGCCAGCTTCTCGCGGTCAGCCCCTGCTAAGGCGGCAATCGGGTCCAGGATTGCCAGAATCTCCGCCTCTTCGCCTGGCGTCAGATCGACATAGGTTGCTGGTAGCGTCGGCTGGCCTTCCCGCAGTGCCAGTAGCGTTCTTGCGTGACCATCGATCAGCGTCGAGACATGGCGGTCGCTCGCTGGCCACTGATCGCTGGTGCGTTGGTTGATCACGATATTCTGGACGACCCCGATCTCTCCTAAAACGCCGGCCAAGGCATCCGTTTGCGTCTTTGGATGAATCCGCCAGTTCTGAGGATTCGCGAGTATTTGATCCGTGCGGACTTCTCCGTAACCGACAATTCTGTTATTCCAAGGTTCTTTTGATTTCTTGATGTGGACACGTTCCGCCATTGCGATATTTCCCTGCGTTACAGTTAAAGCATAACAACTGGAAACCAGGTGGAAAGTTATTATTTACTAACCATCTCCACATATCCGCTTTTCCAACGAGGCGTCGATGAAGATTCCCGTTGCCATCTATATGATCGATAGTAAGAAATAAAGGTTCGCTTTCACCACAACACGCACAAACTTTATGGAAATGATCAAGTACTATATTGCGAATTTCAATGCGCTTCTGTTTACGATGGTTCTCTTGCCTGGCAATATATCGCATAGGGTTTGAGGCATAGAAATTTCGATTATGTTCTCGTCTCGCCTCTGCATTATTGGCATATCGCAGTGCTGCACGCTGAGCTTTCTGTTCTTTCGCACGTCCTGTCTGTCGACATTTGAGGCATCCCTTACTTGTTTCCTGTGGAAAATCTGTAATGGGTTTTCGTTCTCCACATGTAAAACATTTCCGAAGCATTGCACAATCACGACAGCGCCGCCGTGATACAAAATCTTCCCTGGGTTTTCTTTTGCGACACTGACTACAAAACCAGGCTTCCGGTAATTGATCATCCGAGAATAAGTTTGTTATACTTGTATCCATCGGCACAGTCTCCTTGTGTCGGTCACGCCCTCAGCGGTACGCCAGCCAGCGCCGTGTGAGGGCTTCTTATTGCCTATATCATTTCCTCATACCTCATTGATATTATAGACGATTTCTCAATATAATGCACGCTAGTTTCCCGCCTCATTTCTCCCCAGTATACATCCAGATCACGTCCCTGTCATTTATCCTTCTCTCTCTTCTCCAAAACGGCAGTGGCAGCACCACGGTCCGGGCATGCCTCCGCCATCACAGGGCAGACCACCATTGGTATTAAGTTCGTCCTTGAGATATACGGGGACATCGTCATACGATGGCAAAAAATAGCCGTCGTCCGCATAGCAGACATACAACCATTCAGTAGTGGCGCGGGGCTGGTCCTGGGCGCGGCGTTCGGCGGTGGTCATGGGGTAGTCTCCTTCACTACGGCATCGGCCAGCGCGAAAATAATCCCGCGACAGTAGGGTTCTCCGTCTTCGACAATCTCAAACGTCACATGGGGAATGGCCGTCTTATAGTGCCACAAATAGCCTTCACCAGGATCCAAGAGCGCTTCGATGCTCTGCCCATATTCGCGCACATGCTGAAAAGCGCTCTCAAAGTGGTGGCATTTATCTGCACAGGCATTTTCATCAAATAGCCCATCCTCATTGAGCCAGATGGTCACGCCATCACAAGCACCCACTTCCTCGTTGATCTTGCCACGGAGTTCCAGGAGGTCATCACTCGCTCCATAGACAATCACAAGGCCAGTTGTTTTTGCCTCTTTCTGAAGCTCACGAGGCACCTCAAATGGATATTCGCTACCGTTCAGTCGTGCCGCAACCTCTTCTTTAGTCACCGTTTCTTCTCCTTGTCTATGAATTGGTCCCGCACCCGCAGCACTGCCTGCGTCAGCTCGGTCGCCAGCGCCGCGCCACCGTGCCGGTCGGGGTGTACCTGCGCGGCGAGCTGCGTCAGAGCGCGTACGAGATCGTGTCTCGCGGGCTCAGGCGCGAAGCGCTGGGCGCCGAGGCGCAGTAGTGTGGTAAGGGCAGAGTTCTCAGCTTCAAGGCGCTGGATATGGTCCTTAAGAATTTTCAGTT
>ERZ1292644.697-Hain-H14-01um-R2-697-length-20563-cov-11_pt1 | contig 20563 bp, 21 predicted proteins | sample MGYA00564402_ERZ1292644 | MGnify/ENA primary metagenome ERZ1292644 (study PRJEB36523, sample SAMEA6512644) | groundwater metagenome | collected 2019-01-09 | study: AquaDiva: Metagenomics assemblies of 32 groundwater samples
GGCTCGGTGGGCTTGCGCTCCGCCATGAGCCGCTACGTCTCGGTGACGTTCTTGCTCGCCTTGAACGCCGCCCACGCCGCCATGCGAAAGGCCGCCGTGTACCACGAGAAATCCAGGGGCACGTTCTCCGCGACGTAGACGAAGTGCTCGATCAGATCCCCGGCGCTGTCCAGAACACGAAACTTGACGGCGCAGTTGACGTGGCGAAACGTCATCACGCCATTGCGCGTGGTGTACTCGCGATAGAAGCGCGCCTCCTCGGGGTTGTTGGCCGCGAAGCCGCTTGTGACTGCTCGTGAAAGTGTTGCCATGCCCTTAGCTCCAGTCTTCCCAGTTGGTAACGCCGTCCGAGATCAGCTTGTACTTCTGGTTTTGGGTCGGGCTCGTGACAGCGCTCGTGTCGCCCGATGCCGGGGTGATGGTGCGCGACGTGGCGCCCGTGAAAATGATCTCGATCTCGAACCCCTCGCCGACATCGGAGGCATCGGGGAGGGTGTATGCCGCCGTCGCGGCCGTCATCTTGACGTAGTGATGTTTGTTCGTGCCCGCCAACGTGGCGGCGGCCGATGTCACGAACCCGTTACGCGAGCCTTGCCCATTTACCGTTCCCCACGGCCTGCCGACTGACCCGCACGGCTGCGAGCCCGATGACGATGGGACAGGCGGCGCGTAATAAAACACGTTGCTGGGATAGGCTTGGACGACGGAGGCGCCGGCCACGATCAGATGGCAAGCCCCACCCCCGGCGTCGTTCCCAATCCCATCACCAAGAGAGGTCCGGTCGGAACAGAGGGTCGGGTTACTGCCGGAGGTGGCTTCGTTCGGCAGAGCGGGCCCGTTGGCATTCGCGGCGTTCAGGCTCGTGCCGTCGTCGGCGAAATTGCTGTTGACGAGCGTGTTGCCATCGGACGCCTTCGGGATCTTGTTGGCGGTGAGGCTCGTACCGCCCTGATCGACAACGTTGGGGTTCTCGCCCCGGTAGAGCGGGTTAGGATACGGATCCGGGTTTCCCATGGGCTACCTCCCCACCAAGTAGGCGTCGAACGCCGTAGCCGTCCCGCCGATCGCGGTGATCTGCAGGTACACGCGGTTGAAGTGCTGCAGGCCGTTGACGAGCTCGGCGTGCACGATCTGATCGGATCCGGGATCCTCGGTGATCGCGACGGCTTCGTTGAGGAGTCCTCGCGATGCCAGAGTCGTGTGACTGCCGTAGGGCATCCAGTCGTCGATCGTCGTCGAGTAGACCCACAGCCGGAACGTGCCGGTCATCGTCCCCGAGCCTGCGGTGGACTTGAGGATCAGTGCCGCCGATCCGCTGACCGGAACGAAGTGGTTTCGCCCGGTGCCGGCGAGGCCCTGCAGCGGAAAGCCGACGGTCTCATCTCCGGCCGTGGGGGCGCCGTTGGTGGCGGTAGCGCCGCTGAGAAGTTTTATGTTCATGGCCTATGCGCTCCTTGGTTGACTGCGCTGCTGCGCCTGGGTGGCTTCGGACTCGGCGGACTTGCGGACGGAGCCGAACTGCGGGGAAGGCATGGCAGGCGAGCCGCCGCCCGGGATCTCGGCCGCGAAGTTCCCCTGCAGGATCCGGATCACGCGCGGGTCCATGCTCGGATCGACCGGCTCACCGAAGAAGATCGACATCGCCAGGCGCCGCGCGTACGGCATCGTCTGCCGGATCTCGGGGAGCCGCCCCAGGATCTCCGCGCGCGCTGCAGCGAACATCTCCGGGTAGACCGTGCGCAGCGCTTCGGCGTCCTCGGTCGTGACCGTGCTGTCGGCGAGCCGCTCGAGCACGCCCTGCGGGTCCTCGACGGCAGCCGCGTAGCGGGCGAAGGTCCGGATCTCCATATCCGAGGGCCGGAAGCGGTCCGGGCCGATTCCGGTCATATCGGGCCGCTTGGGCAGCTTGGACGCGAGGAACTCGATCCGCCGCGCAGCCGCCGTCTCCAGGCGATCCGCGTGCAGCGGGGAGGACGCCACGGCGACCGGGTGCAGGGCTTCGGCAAGCGCGCGCCGAGCCGCCGGACGCATCACGATCGAGCCGTCCGGCGCCATCATGGTCTGCGAACGCAGTTCGCCCTCGCGCGCTCGGTACGCCTCGACGAGCTTGCTGCCGCTCGGGACCGCCACGCGGGCGAGGCGGCTGCGGCTGCCCTCGGGGGCGTACGCGACCCGCGTGAGCACCTGCGTGGCCAGCGGTGGCGCGCGCCGCGCGACCTTCTGCCCGGTGGCCATGAGTGCGTCGATCGCGGCCTGCCCGCGCTCCGCCGCCTGTGTGGCGCCCTTGGCGAGCCGGCCAACGATCAGGCTCTTGAGCTTGTCGAGGATCTTCGGAGCCATCGCCCCACCGACAGCTCCCATGGGACCTGCCAGCACATGGCCCACGACACCGCCGACGATTCCACCCGTGTCGAGGCCAAAGAGTCCCGCCGGCTTCTTGGCCGACAGGGCCTCGGTAGCGGCCTCGATGGCGGCCAGCCGCTCGGAGGTTGGCGTCTCGTAGGCCTTGGCGATGCGCGCCTGTAGGGCTTCGTTGTTTGCAAGTACGTCACCGAGCCGCTCTTGTGACTCGCGACGGATCGCCGCCACATCCCCGCTGTCGAGGGCTTGCCGAAACAGCGCGGCATCGTCCGCGCCGATCTCGATACCGTCCTTGGTTGTTTCTTTCGTTAGCTTGATGTTGTGCCAGTCGGCATACTTTCGAGCGCTCCGCCCCGTGATCGTTATCGTGCCAGTCTCGGCCACCGCAGACGACGGCGCTCCACCCTCAAGCACGCCGCGCAGCCGCCGCAAGTCGGCCTCCATCAGCACGACGCCACCTCGGTCATTGGCGGGAACGTCGAACAGCTCACGATAACGCTTGCCAAGCACGGAGCGCCTATTCAGCGGAAGCGGCTTGGTCGGGTCAGGGCGCCCGAGGTACGAGTCGACCAGGTCAAGGAGATCCCGATCGGTCGTGGTGGTGGTTTTCCCAGACGCGCGCGCGGCGTCTAGCAAGTCTCCCACCTCCCGAGACATCACCGCTTCCTCGCGAGCAAACCGCGCCGCGGCGTCATCCCCTCCCTGGAGAACCTTGTTAAGTGCGTTTTCCTCGCGCTGCAGCGTATCGAGCGCTCGCTTTGGATACTCCTGCAGCCCCTTCGGATTTCCAAGATGCCGGCGGAACGCCCGCTGCTGGTCTGCTAGCTCCTTGCGGAGTCCCATGTCGTCTGTAGACACGAAGATCCGCGACTCATCCGTGAGGTCGCGGTACTTGGCGATGTCGTCGGCAATCGCCGCCTTCTCGGCCACGGCGGCCTTGCCCAGCATCTCGATCTCCGCCTCCTTGGCGGCTCGAAGGCCCGCGCGATCGAGTCGTGCCAGGTCATCCGAGACACCTGCGGCCTGCCGGGTCTGGGCGCCGTAGTCGTCCAAGAGCTTGCGTCCCGCGCGCAGCCCCTTGTCGGCCGCTGCGCCGGCGAGCGAGATGCCGCCACCGATACCGCCGCCGATCGCTCCGCCGTAGAGCGCCCGGCTCGACAGCACGGAGCCGGCGCGTTCGAGGGTAATTGGGTCCTCGGACAGCGCCAGTTCGGAGACCCCACCGCCGACGTTGAAGGCTGCGCCCTCGAACGCCCCGCCGGCAGTCTTGGCGGCCGTGCGTGCGAGCAGACCGCGGCCAGTGCCCTTGGCTGCGATCGCTGCGCCGCCCCTAGTGACCAGGCCGGCCGGGGTACGAGCGGCCACTTGGGCCGCCGTGGACGAGCCGCCCGAGATGATGGCCGGCGCCACCGCGAGCACGAGCTCGCCGGCGAGCGCCGCCTGGGGCGACCGCTTCGCCACCTCGGCCACCGCCTCGTCGTAGCCCATGCCGCGCGCGATCAGATCCGACACGCCCAGCGTGGCGCCGCGGGCCATGCCGTGCAGAGCTGCCATCACGGGGCGATCTCCGTAAGCCTGCTCGAGCGTCGCCTCGTGGGCCTCCCGGCGCTCCTCGCGTACGCCCAGTAGCCGAGCTCCACGCGCCAGCGCGGCCTGTGCATCGGCGCCGCTCACCCGATGCACGCTACCGTCGTCAAGCTGCACGCGGACGCTGTCCCCGGGGCTGAGCTGCCGACGACCAGCCTCGATGTCGGCGACCACCTCCGGCGTGAGCTCGGTCGCGGACTCCTGTCCGGTCGTCGGGTCTACGACCAGATGCTCCTGGGGGGCTTCGCGCTGCTCGCGCTGGGTCAGGGCGCCCATCTCTCGCCGCACGATGTCGCGCGCGCCCATTTACCGCGTCTCCCACGGATAGGACCCTGTTGGCCCACCGAATCGGAGGTTTTCTTTGCGCTTCTCCTCGGCGCGTATGGATTGCTGTAGTTGCTCCTTCTCGGAGCGAATCGCGGCGGCGGCTACCTCGTCGGAGGGGATGGGGCGCCCGGCGACGCCGGCCTCGTCCTGTCGCTGCTTGATCGCCTTGTCGAGCCCCGCGACATCGTAGCCGTAGAGTCGCAGCGCCGCCTGATCCTCGGCACTGCGCGCCTCTTCTTGCTCCGCGAGTTGCACATCCAGCGCCTTCGGCGGGGTCCATTCTGGACCGTCGTAGGGCGCCAAGGTGTCCGCGCCGCGGAGTTGCCGCATGTCGGTGTTGACCGTCTCGGTCGAGAGCTTCTTGAGCTGACGGAGTCCCGGCGTCGGATCGCGCACGCCCGTGGGATCGAGCGTGCCCGCCATCCGCTCCGCGATCTGCAGATCCTCCTTCGACAATGCACCGAGCGTGTAGAGCCGCTGCGCCGCATTGAGCAGCATCATGGAGTAGTTGGCCTGCGTCTCTTGCCACTTCGGGCCACCCCGCCAATCCGACTGGAAGCCCTCTTCCTCGTACGTCGCGACCATGCGATCCACCGCCGTGGCAATGTCCGTGGCCGCGGATCGCTTCGTGTCTAGATCCGTAGCCTGCTGAACGCTGCGCGCGATCACCGGCGCGCCATTCTTCATCGTAATGCCAGCGAGGCCCTGCTCGCGTACCACCTCGCGCTGCTCCTCGGTGAGTTTGGCTGCTGCTTCAGTGGCCTTGCCGGCCCCGGACGCGGCAACCTGCGCCTGCGCAATCCGCTCCTGCGCCTTCTGTCCCTCGCGCGTCACCCATGCTTGCCGTTTGGATTCGCGCTCGTCCTGCGCGATCCGCGCCGCCTTGTCGTCGATGTCGGCTTGATCCTTGCGCCGCGTCCAATTGACCTCCGCGAGCTTCGCGTCCTGGGCCGCGATCTGGGCGCGCACTTGCGCCCGGGCGGCGAGCTGCGCCTGCACACGGGCCGAGCGCGGGTCGTACTGCGCCATGTCCGCGCCGATCTCCTCGTCGAGCCCGTGCAGCATCGCCAGCCGCGCCGTCTCGCGGGCCTCCAGTAGATTCCCCAACTGCCGGTAGAGGTCGCCGACGAGGCCCTGCTGCTGCTCGAGGGACGCCCGGCCGGTCGCCAGGTCCTGGACCTGGGCGTCGATGTCGCGATCGATCGCCTGCTGCATGAGGTCGAGCGTCTGATTCTTGCCGCCCGGCTGAAGCGCACCGCCGAACGCGGCACCAAGAAACCCAGCGATCTTCTGGCCGACTGAGCGGGACGAGAACCACCGATCGGGGTCGATCTTCTGCTCGCCGAGCTGCTTGGCCTGGGCCCGCAGCGCGGTCGTGGCGGCGGCGGCCTGGGCCGATGCCTGCTCGTAGCGGAGTAGGTTGCGGTCGGCCTGCTCACGGCCGGCGCGCAGACCCTCCGCCTTGCGGCGCGCGAACTCCTGCTGCAGATCGACGTCGCGCCCGGCTTGCCGCGCAGCCTGCTCCTCGGGCGGCAGAGCCTCCAGAGCAGCCACCTCCTGCTCGGGCGCCATGTACGCCGGCACGGGCTCCGCGGGGCTCGCAGCGGCCGGAGGAGCGAGTGCCTCCGCAAGTCCACCCTCCACAGCCGAGGGCTCTGCCGCGCCCTGGAGTGCCACGTCGAGCGATCCGGGCACAGCCGCGGGAACCGTGGCCGCCGGGGGCGCCCCGAGCGGCTGCTCACCAATAATGCCGCGGAGCAGTGCGTCGGTGTCGTCGGGCGCCCCGCCCGCCGCGAGCAACTGCTCGTCGGTGACCGCGGGCCCGGGTGTCGTCGCGAACCCAGGAGCCTCCCACGGATACACGATCCCCGGCTCGACACCGGGCGGCGGGGCCGTCTGACTGAGCGGATCGTCCCACGGATACACTAGCCAGCCGCCTCCAGTTTGCGCACGCGCTGATGCAGCCGCGCCGCCGCTGCCGCGAGCGCGCCGGCGAGCTTTCCCGCGTCCACCGCCTTGCCTGCTGGCGTCTGGATCACGGCCTGCTTGAGCCCGGCGCGCTGAAGATCCTGCGCCATGACGCCGAGCTGCTCGCCCTTGCCGTGGCGCTGGTCCTTGTAGCGATAGCTGTACGCCCTCAGGCCGTCGAGCAGGCGATCGGCCTTGCCGCCCGCGGATCGAATCGCGGTTTTCTTCGCGCGGTCCGACAACAACGCGGCCATGCCGAGTCCTTGCCCCGCACCGAGGAGGGACTGGCCCACCGTCGGCACCTGCTGGAGCGCAGATGCGCCCTGGATCTGCTGGCCGCGGAGTTGGGTGAGCATCTGCGCGAGCGCCTGCTGTGCCTGCTGGCGCTCCGCCACCCGCGCCATCGCGGCATCGCCCGCCATGCCGCCGCGGAGGTTGCCGATCTGCTGCTGCGCCTGGCGCGCGCGCAGCGCCTGGTTGCCCGTGCCCGTCGCGCCCATTGCCTGCTGCGCGGCAACGTTGCGCCCGAGCGCTGCGTTGAGTTGCTGGTTGACGAGCGAGTCCTGGCCCGCAGCCTGGCGCTGCAGCCCGGCGATCGCGGCGTTGATGTCCTGGCCGTACGCGCCTTGCGCCTTGTACAAGTCCTCGGAGCGGTTCAAGTCCCCCATTCCGAGCGCCGATCCGATCGTGCCGAACAGTCCCATGGTCAGGCTCCCTTCGTCTGGTTCGCCGGCAGCGGGCGCAGACCGCGCTTCTTCGCGACCGAGAGCGCGAGTCCGGTCCAGCGCACGCCCTCGCCCCAGTTGGTATTCGAGCCGCGCTGAATATCCTCGACCCGGATGCGGATTGCCGAGGCCTTCGGGCGCGTCGGCCGACAGCGCACCCGGAGTGGCTTGCCGGCCGTCTCCATAGTGGTCGGAGGCGACCAGGTCGCATCATCTACCCAGGTGTTGTCATAGTCGTAGGCGATTCGGATCCGCACGTCGAACGACTGCGCGCCCTGCCACTCACCGAGGATCTCGAACCACCGCATGCGGTAGAAGCCCTGCAGGTCGCCCGGCTTGATCCAACCCGAGTCCCACGCGCACGAGTACCCGCCGGGGGTGAGGTTTGCAAACGCCGCCGGCGTCTCGACCGAGACCTTCGCCGATGGCTCGAGGTAGTAGGCGAGTCCGATCGACATCGCACCATCAACGATCGACGCCAGCGTAGGCCAGTCCGACCACTGCCCCGTCAGGTAGTCGTAGGCGTACGAGCCGTCCGCGTGCGACGTCAGCACGACAACGCGGTGCTCGGCAGGGTGCGCCAGCACGCCCGTCACCGTGCGGCTGTTGAGGTCCTCGACTGGGCCACCAATGAAATGTACCTGGTACGCGCCGTCAACCAGGTGCCAGCCCTTCTCGCCCTTGAACATCACACCCGGTGGGATGCGGACGATCGACCGCGGATCGGCGCAGCCCTGATCAGCGGTCACCAACCGCGGCTGATCATAGTCGCCTACGCCGAGGTTGTCGGGCCCGCGCCCCGAGGCGAGGTAGACGGCCGTTTCCTTGAACATCAGCACCGCGTCCTCACCGGGGGAGACCCCGGTAACGCGACCGCCAGCGTCTGGCGTGGTGATCGCGAGCGCCTCGTTGAAAGCGACGATCGTCCCCTCCTGGCGGATCTTGCTGTAGTGGACGCCGTGCTCGTCCTCAGGGTGGATATAGAAGATCCGGCCCTGTCCCATCGCGATCGCGAGTGGCGGCGCAGCCGGAGGCACGTTGTCGAGTTCGCCCGTGTTCTGGTAGTCGAGCTCGTTGGAGAGCAGTTCGACGTCGTTGTAGTCGATGTCCTTCCAGGTGATCGTGTCGGCGTTCGGATCGTTCTCGAGGTACGTGAGTTCGCCCGTTAGTGGATGCGACGCGCGGTAGTAGGGGGCGCCGGTCGCTGAGTTGCCCTCGGTCCGGTAGACCGCGAGCACGACCTTGCCCTTGACCGTGTAGGGCAGCGTCGGCACGACGATCGAGACGGCGTTATTACCCGCGCCGGTAAGCTGCTTGGTGACCGACCCGGCGAAGGTAGATCGCTCGCGCTCGTTGGGGTCGTTGTACCACTCCCAGTAGAGCCGGTAGTTGTACGTCTCCCCGCTCGTCAGCCCGCCGGCGGCGTCATTGATCGCGGTGAGCGCCGTGGCGGTGATCTCGGGGAAGACCCAGAACCCCGCTTCCTGGACGCGCTTGCCGTCGTAGGCCGCCAGGTAGCCGCCGGGGATATACAGGCACTGGCCAATCTCGACGGCGTCGTAGGCGCGGGCGTCGGCGAATGTGTAGACGACATCGCGCAGCGCGCGCTCGGTTGTGACCTGAGATACCCTGGGATCGTTGACGGTGAGACGCCGGTTGTAGACGAGCGCGATCTTGTACTCGTCGGTTGCCGGGTTTTCGATCTGCGGCAGGTGGATAAACGACGCTGCGTGCACTGCCTCACCGGGGAACAGTCGGGCTAGCATTCCCACCTCGTCGCCGGCATCCTGCGTGCCCGCTCCTCCGTCCTGGCCGGTGTTGCCAACGACCGTCTCGGCATCGAGCAGCACATACTGGGTCTGCAACGTCCCCGTGGAGAGCACCACATGCACGAGCACTCGCGAGTCATCCGATAACACCGCTCGGCTCGCCAGGCGCGAATGACGTACGAGGATCTTGGTCGATGTGACGACCGTGGTTACGCGCACGCGGTAGACCCGGCTGTAGGCCGTTGCGTACAACGTATCGAAAAACGCGTAACCGACCTGGTTACCCGTCGCCTGGCCCGTGATCCTGACCGGCGTCGGCCCGCTGATCACGACGATGGAGACAGTCAGATCCGCATGGGTGGACGCCGTGAGCCAGTCAGCGTGTACCGTCGTCGTGGTGTTGTGCCGGACGACGAGCAACTGCCCGGTCGAGGACACGCTGACGGAGAGCATCCCGACGCAGCCGCGGGCCTTCGCGGTCGTCGTGGTGACCGTCCCCTGGGCGTTGATGCTCTTGACCGTGTACTGGTCGGAGTCGTTACGGTAGACGAGATACGCGACACTGTTGGCGTCGATGTCAACGTCGAACTCGTAGAGGCCGGTCTTGACGTCGGTCGCGATGGACAGCGCCGTCGGGGTGAGCGTCGTCTGGACGTCCGCCGGATCGATGACTAGCACCTTGAGTGTCCGCGGCGCGGCGGTCGTGTCTACGTAGTAGAGGTGCAGCTTTGCGCCAACCGCTCGCACCTTGGGGGCGATGGCGCTCGCGATCGTCTGGTCGCTGTACGGCTCCGAAAGGGACAGCTCGTTGAGTTGCGCGCCCGTGGCCTCGTCGATGACCCGATACGTGATCGTCGCCGAACCGCTTTGCCACGCGTAGAGGATGACCCCGGCGTTCTCGGCGCGGTCGGCAAAGAGGGTGCTCGCCACGAATGGCGACACCGGTTTGTACTCGGTGCGCACGGACTCGAACCGGCAGCGCTCGACGACGCCCAGCGCTTGGGATCCGTCCTTGCCCGCCGTCGGCGCCCGCGTGAACACGTCGTTGTCACGGACGATGAGTAGCTCATCCTTGTAGGCCATCAGCGCCTTCAGGTCGGTGAGCGACGTCGGACCGGTGGCCGAGACAAGGCTTACGTCCTTGCGGCCAGGGCACTTCTGCAGGCCCCCGTGCTTATCGAAAACCGCGTTCTCGAGATCGAGAAGCTGCGGAGTTGGAAGCGACCGCGGGTCGTGCTTCTGGTTGAGACCCGCGACAAGTGGGAGTTCGATCGTCTGGTAGTCAAGCCCCATCAGAACACCAACAGGCGTACCTTGATCGTCGCCCCGTACCCGTCGGCCTGGAGCCACAGGTCCTGGTCGTCCTTTGCCTTCGTCGTGCCGTCGGTGAGCAAACGCTTGATCCGGCCCGACGCCGTCGAGTCGCGCAGGTCAACCACAATCCAGCCCTTGAGGGCATAGCCGAGCTTGTGGGTGAGCTTGACGACCGTCGCGTTAGCCAGTGAGATGTCGTCGCCTGCGTTCACCAACTGGAACTTGATCTGCCGCCGCGCGCCGTCGCCTTGCAACTCGACGGACTTCTGCAGACCGTTGACGGCATCACGCAGCGGGTCGAGCGCCCGCTGCGTGATCTCGTCGGGGACGCGGATGCGCTCTATCTGGCGGCCGCCCATCAGTACCGCCCCCACGGCCGATACGCGCCCTCACTCCACAGCCCCGGCTCGTCCTCGACGATGAGACGGCGGGACTGGTCGAATGCTCGCCTGACCGCCCACTCCGCGATGTCCACACGGAGCCGCTCGCGCTCGGCCGCGGCAACGGTGACGTCGGACTCCTCCTTGGCCAGCGCCTGGAAGGCCATCGACCACGACAGGAACTGCTCGCCCAGCGGCATGATGACGTCGATCTCGAGGTCGTCGGCCGCTCCGACGAGGCTGAGGGGCTGGGGGATATAGGCGTGCTTGCAGGTCTTGCCTGTTGCGGGCGCCGGGTGAAGGCGGATCTTGCCGCCCTCGAGTGAGTACGCCTGCGGCTCGTTGCTGTTCGTGCCCGCAAACCGGCCGCGTTCCTGCCCCATCAACTCGTAGAGCGAGCGACGATGGCCCGCCGTGTCGATCAGAAAATCCACGCCGATCGTGGACAGGTGATCGTCGGGCAGATCGGTGTACTCGGCCGTCAGGTCGTGCTCGACCTCGAAGTAGCGCAGGCCCGACTTGACGATCTCCTCATAGAGCTCGGCGTACGCGGCCGATAGATGCCCCTTCCAGTCCGCGTCCGCCACGAAGGTGGCGTTTTCCTGGTCGGCCTTCTGCTTGCCGAGCGTGACCAGGTCCGACACCTTGAACCGCCGCATCAGACCTCCACGAGCATGTACTCGAGCTCGGCGTTGTTGACGTCCGAGATCACGTAGGGGGCGGTGGCATCAGGCGAGATCCGAAACAGGTTCGGCTTGCCGGGGCTGAAGCGCACCAGGTCCGTGGCGCCGGTGCCCGACCGCAGTTCGATGATCGCGGTCGCGTGCCGGTTGATGCCCATGAAGTACCCGCCGACCCCAGCATCGCCGAGATAGAGCGTCTCCTCCACCGTTCCGATCTTCTGTCGGTGGTGGAGCACGACGGTGCCCGTCACATCGACGGACACCCCCTCTGCCTCCAAGCGCTCAGTGGTCGAGTTCTTGGAGAACTTGAGCTTGGCGGTAAGCGTGATCTCGTTCGCCATCAGAGCCTACTTCGGGACGATGTTGGTCTTGGAGAACTTGATCTCGAGCAGCATGTACTCGTCGGCGGCCAGGTCGTGCGCGGCGTCGGCCGCGCTGTAGAGCACGACGTCGAGATAGCCGTCGGCGGTCGCCGTGGGCTTGACCCAGGTGTCAGCGATGACGGTGTGCCCCGCGAGGTCCGCGGGCGTCGCCGCCTGCAGTCCGTACGACAGGCCGATGAAGGTTCCCGGCGGGTCGTCGAACGTGATCCGGTAGTTGCCGATGGAGTTGCGGGTCACGGCGGTGCCGGGGCCCGCCTCGACGGTGGGGGCTGCCGCGCCGGTGCCGAGCAGGCGGATCTCGTACGACCGCTTCTCCGGCTGCGTGCTGCGGTCGGAATTGAAATCGGGAACGGACATGATGTGCTCCTTGGGCCAAGCAAGCAGGGCGACCGCTGCCACCCTGCTTGCTCAGGGTTGAAGTTGCTAGCGGACCCAGAACCCGATGTTGAACAAGTACTGGGCCCCGACCGTCTGCGACGCGGAGATCTCGCGGAAGCAGAAGGCGTGCTTGGGCGGGATCACGACGGGCGGGCACGACCGGTGGATCGACGCCTGCGCCGTGCCCTCCATGATCGTGGACGCCATCGGCAGCCGCCCGCCCGCGAAGGTGAACAGGTACTGATCCCCGATCACCTTGATGACGGTGCGCAGCCGGCCCGCGGACATGACCTTCTCGGTCGTGCCCGTGGTCGTCACGACGGCCCCGAAATACATGGTCACCGGAGCGGTGGCCGTGTTGTCGCGGCTGGCGTTGACCGGCGTGATCGCCGTGGCACCGGAGGCGTAAGTCGCCGCCGTCGCCACGTCCATCGCGTAGCCGAAGTTGGTGCCGTTCGTCCCGGCGGCGGTCGCGGTCAGCTCGATGAAGTCGAGATAGACACGCTTTCCGCCGGCGGCCTCGGTGTTCTCGATGTAGATGAGCGCCTCGGCGTCGTCGTAGCCGTCGGCCGCGGCGATGCCGACGATCGCGGTGCCGACCGTCGGGTTGGTCGCGATGAAGTAGCTGCCTTCATCGGCGACCGGGTAGAGCGGGCTTCCGAACGGCTGCACCACCTGCTCGCCGTGCCGGCTGGCGCGGAAGTAGGCGAGGTTGCCGTCCTCGTTGGTGCCGGGATTCGTCAGCCGGCGAACGGTGCCTTGCGGCCTGGAGTCGATGTAGTCGGGCATGATTCTTTCTCTCGTTTCTCAGTCGCTTGTGAGCGTCTGCGTGTGGGGGACTAGGTCTCGAAGATGCCGTTGGCACCCGGAAGAACACAGACCGGGTTGCCCATCGCGCGGATGCGCAGCTCGATCTGGTCGGCGTTGTACACGCGCATGAAGGGCGCGTTCTTGTCGTCGCGGATCACGTGGATCCACTCGTCCAGCGTTGCCCAGTACCAGGTCTCCATCGAGAGCACCCAGTTGTAGGCCGTCGGGCAGTCGGCGTCGGAGACGGCGCGCAGCACGCCGGCCGGGGTCGCGATGTCGAACCCCTCGAAGCCGTACGTGGCCTTCTTGCCGCCACCATCGTAGGTGACCTTGGCGTTGAGCTCCCGAGCCACGGCCCAGAAGTTGATCGGGTTCATCACCGCGATCTTGTCCATCGCGCCGGCCTTCGTGGACGTCTGCTTGATCTTGACCGCACACAACCCTGCGGACTCGAGGAGCGAGTCGCCGGGGTTGTTCACCCGGACCCCACCCAGTAGACGAGCGTGCTTCCCGCGATCCACGCCGCGGAAGGTGGCACCGCCCAGGACCGGAGTGGCCGCTGGGATGATCTCCTGCAGGCCGTTCATGCCCGTGGTTGGATCGCCGATCCGGTACAGGTAGTCGTTGGCCGCCAGCCCCGTGATCGCTGCGACCGAGACAAGACCCACCTTGCCGCCGTCCTCGTCCACGGAGTTGACCTTCGTCGAACCGGTCCGCAGCGAGCCGCCGCCGATGTTGTCGTCGGCGACAACGGTCATGTTCAGCTTGAAGTTGCGCGCGTCGTCGGCGGTCGTCAGCGTGAGCAAGTTCGAACTGATCGAAGAGATCCGCCCGAGCGTCGCGTTGCCGTCCCCGAAAAGCTGGTGCGAGTGGCTGTCGCCGCGCTCCTCGATGATGCCGTCCGTTTCGAGGGTGACCAGGTCGTAGAACGCCCCTTTCCCTCGCTTGGACGCGGCACGCATGGACGGGCCGTCGAGCTTGATGAGCCCGTAGGTGTCCTGCCGACTGGCGGTGAACTGCACACCTTCCGATCCCGCTTCCTTGTCCTGGGCATCGGTGAACGTGCCGGAGACACCCTGCGGGTTGGAGATGCGGACCGCATACGTGTAGTTGGCCTTCTCGCCCTCCATCACGTCGCGCTTCTTGATCATCGATGTGAGCGGATGCCCGCGCATCGCTCCGTCCATGACCTGATCGTCGCTGTATCGCTTTTTGAAAACGAACGCGACATTGGTTTCGTTGGAGACCATGTCTTTCCTTTTCTACCTACGCCGACCACTCCGGGTCATTGATGATCTGCTCGCGCAGTTTCCACTCGTCGGAGTCGTCGTCGTCTGGTGGCTTCTTGGTGATCGGTAGCTTCTTGTCGTCGGCCTTCTTGGTCTCCGCGGCCTTCTCGGTGTCTTTCTTCGTACCGGTTGGCGTTGCTTTCTTGGCGGCCTTCTTGCCCACCGGCGGGGGCTCGATGCCGCGATCGATGAGCAGCTGGCGCTCGCGCCGCTCGACCTCAGCGATCACGTCGCTGGGGTCTGGCTCGATGCCCGTCTGCTCGACCAGCGCGAGCGCGGCTTGCACGATCTGCGCGCGCGCGGCGTCGGGGTTCTTTTCGAGGAGCTTGCTCATGAGCGGCGCCTGGCCGTTGACCGACTTTTCCACGCGCCCCACGTAGGCCGCGACTTCGCGCTCCTGAGTGGCCTGGACGCGCTCGGTCTCACGCTCCTCCTTGAGCTTCTGGATGTCAGCGCGCAGCGCCTCGACTTCGCCGATCGTCCCGCGCTCGCGCTGCAGCCGGATGGCGTCATCTCGGAGCTTCGGGTTCTTCTGCGCTGCAGCCGAGTGGCCATAGACGATCTTCGCGAGTTCCTCGTAGTCGTCGGGGCCGAAACCCGCGGCAGCCAGGTAGCCCATCGGGTCGCGCTTGGCGCGCGCCTGAATCGACGCGAACGCCTCGACCTTCGCGGTGGCATCCTCGAGCTTGCGCCGCTCGACGTCGAGTTCGGACGTGATGCGCTGCCGTTCGGCCGCGAGCGCCTGCTTGGCGCGCTTCTCCTCGGCCTGGATAGCCGCGATCCGCTTGGCGGCGACGGGATCAGCCTCCTCGGCTTCTTCTTCCTCCTCGTCGGCCTCGTCCTCGGCTTCCTCCTCCTCGTCGCCGTCTTCGGGCTCCTCGGTTTCGGTCTTCTCTTTCTCGTCGTCGGCGGCGACTTCCTTGTCCTCGGTCTTCGTCTCCTCGATCTTCGTCTCGTCCGCTTTCGTCTCCTCGGTCTTCGTCTCGACGACATCATCGCCGGGCCAGTCCGAGAGCACGTCGTCCCGGAGGTCCGCGGAGGTCTTCGTCGTCGTCGGTGCGTCGGTCTGTGCGATGGTCTCTTGCACTGCCATGGTGTTGGTCTTCCTTGTTCGCTAGCCGATGGCTGCGATCTGTCTGGCCTCCGGCGCAAAGGCCGTGGTCGGGGTTTCGTTCGCGGGCATGGGCGTGGCCATCGTCTCGGGTGAGGTCGCCTGTGACAGCACGAACGCACCTTGGACGGTCCACTGGCGGAGACCTTCGAGCCGATCCTCCGGCGCGTCCTGCCCCTTCGCCTGCAGGTATCGACGCTGCATGTACGGGACCCCAAATGGGAGATTCTGGAAGGGCTCCGGCATGAGCCACTCGCCTTCGAGAATGGACTCGGCCGTCATGTCGAGATCGTCCAGGGCGGCGCTGTAGAGCGTCATCGTCTTGGAAGTGTCGAGCGGATCGAATGGCGCGAGCATCTGCCGCGCCTCGTCCTGGTTGATGAGCCCGCCCTGCGCCCACTCGAGCACCATTTCGGTGCGCCCCGCTGGCGTGCGCGAGAGCGTCGCTGCGGCCTGCATCTGCAGCCGCAACTCGCCCGGGTCAACGTCGGCCCACACGATCCGCAACGGACCATGCGCTAGCTTCTTGACGACAACCGGCGGTTGCTTGCCAGCGGCCGCCAAATCCTTGCAGGCGTCTATCCCGAGCCAGATCGTATCAAGGACCAGCCGCTCGAAGCCCTTCTCCTGCGACGCGAACCGCTGCGTTGTCGCCGCGACGTACTCGCGTAATCCTGCGCCGGAATCGATGCGCCCGGGCTTCTCGCCCGTTGCGTGCAAGCGGGTAACACCAAACTCCTCGAAGGCGTGATCGCGCGTCCGCTCGCGCTCGGCGTACGTCTCTGGGCTGACCGCCGGAGGGATAACCGTTTGCGGTATGTGCCCCTTGTAGACGCCGACATCGCCGAGGCGCTTCACCGACCGCACCTGCAGGCTCGCGTCCGAGATGTGCGTCCACGTCGTCGGGTTCGCGAGCTTGTACTGCTGGCGACGGATCTGGAGGTTGAGGGAGTTGAGCTGCTCCTGCAGCCCCGCGATCCGCTCGCCGCCGCCGATGCCGTAGAACCCGGCATCGCGCTTCGTCCAGAAGAAGCTGGCGATCGGGAAGTAGGCTTTGTGGTACTCCTCGTCCAGCAGCACGTAGTCCCGGATGCAGATGCAGTGCCGGCCCGGCTGGTAGGTCTTCGAGCCCTTCGCGCCGGTCGGCAGGTGCCAGCTCTCGATGACGACCACCTGGTCGTCGTGGAACGGGCGGTAGCCGGCCCACTGGCTGTCGTGCCCGCCCTGGGCTTTTTCGATCGCCTCGGCCGCGTCCTCGTCCGGGTACTGGCGGCGCAACTCCTCGCGGTCGGCGAAGCTGCGGTGGTGCATCTGCCGGGGCATCCTGCCGGCCCGGCACTCGCTATCCGGGACGATGAGATCCTCGACGAGCACCTGCTCGGTGTCGATCTCGCCGGTCTCCTTGCGAGCGACGACCTTGATGAACCCGCTGCCCTTGTGGGCGCCCGACTTGAACGCGTTGACCGCCAACTCGTGCACGCCGAGTTTTTTGGCCAGCGCCTCGCCGTACCACGACAGCTTCGTGGCCCGGCGGTGTTCGGACCAGTCGCCATTGTCGAGCAGAAACCGCGGCCGGATCTCCGATGTGGCGATGATGCCGGTGACCGTGTCCACCGACGACGCCAGCACGCTCTCGCTGACGCTGTGGACGCTCTCCGTCTCGCCGTAGAACTGCTCGAAGAAGGGATCGTAGAGGCAGTTGAGCTTGAACAGCCGCTGGAAGAACCAGCTGTAGTTGGTCTCGGTCCGCTCGACGTACTCGAACACGCGCTGCGGTAGATCGGAGTGCTCCCCCGCATCTCCGTCAGCGGGCTCGGCGTCGTACCAGTACTCGTGGCCCTCTCTCACTGGCCGCGACCCCAAGACGGCACCCGGTCGCCGCCAAACGTGGTGGCCCGGCTGAGCGGGTCGTCGCCCTTCTTGCCCTCGGCGGCTGCCTCGAGCTCGGCGATGCGCTCGAGCAGCTCGGCGTTGACGTCGTCAACATGCGGGGCCAGGTCGGCGACACAACCAGCGATCTCGACGCGCGTCACGCCCACCTTGCGCAAGTCGGCCCCGCGCTCGACGAGCAGATCGAGCCACTCGCGCGGCGTGATTGGTGCGTTGGTCTTATCCCCAGTCATTGTCAAAATCGCCGAACTCTTCGCGCGCCCGATCCTCGGGCCACTCGTCGGCGCCCTCGGCCTTCTTGATCGTCGTCTTCAGCCACTGATCCACGGCTTCGGTGCGCGTTGGCGGCGGTGCCTCACCCTCGGCGCCGACGAGGTGCATCGCCTTTCGCCGCAGGTACACCCAGGCGTCGGCGCAGTCGTTTCGCTGGCCGCGGTCCTCCTTGAGCATGCCGTTGTCATCGACTGCCCACTGCAGCCGGGCCATCTGCTGCTCGAGCTCGGAGCCCTTGAGGATCTTGGTGCGCGCGCCGCGGCTGTGATCGGCGTGATCGAGCGGATCGAGCAGGTCGCCGTTACAGAGCTCGATGGCGTCGTGCTTGTCCTTCTTTTCGGCCTTCTCAACCGGGATGCCGTACACCTCGCCAAGCTCCTGCAGCATCGCGCCGCCCAGGCCCGCCGTGTCCGCGACCATCCCGTACGGCCACCCCGTGTGTCCGATCAGGCCCCGGGCCGGCCCTGGGTCCTGGCTGTTGAGGACGCGCTTGACCCACTCGGGGCCGACGAGCAACTCCGCGATCGCGCGGATCGTCATCTTCTTGCGCGAGAACTCGTAGACGTGCAAAAGCTCTCGGCTCTGCGGCTGGTGCGCCCCGATCTGGAGCGCGAACGGGTCAGAGTGACCCATGTCCATGCCGTAGGTGTAGAACCACTCGCCCTTCGGCAGCGTCGCGAAGCCGTGTTCGTCCTTCTCCGGGTCCCACTGGTTCCACGGCGTACCGTCGTCGAGGTGCGGCCGGTAGCGGAACACGCCTTCGGTGTTGTCCGCGGCCCACTCGCCCATGTGTTCGCGCCTGTGTACGGGGTGATCGTCGCTCCACCCGTTGCGTCGTTTGGTGTCGAGGAAGTGCTGCCACGCATTGATCATCGCGGGCACGCCCGCGTCAGCGCCGTCCTTGGCGTTCCATGCGTGCGTTGACCATCCCTCCACGCCCTCGAAGTCGGGATCGTGGCGGCGGTCGTAGGGGATGCCGCGCTCGGATCCGGGACGCGTGATGTCGTAGAAGTCGCCCGCCAGGATGTGACCGGGGGTGCCGTACAAGACCAACGTGCCGTGATAGTCGCCGAGTCGGGGGCCGATAATGCGCTCGATCAGCCAGTTCAGGATTCGCGTCGAGTGGCTCGCCACCTCGTCGATCTGCACCTCGTGCCAGGGCTGGCCGCGGTACTTCTCGATCTGCTTCTTGTCGTCCGCTCCGACCAGCCGCAGCGTGCCGCCCGTACCCGGAACGGTCATCGTGAGCTTCTGCTCGGCGAACTCGGCGCCAAGCCCGAGGTCATCGCTCAGTTGCTTGAGCGGCGCCCACATCAGGTTTTCCGCCTCGGTGCGCGTGGTCGCGATGTACAGACACCGCGCCCGTGGGATCGACGTGAGGGTACGGACGAACCGAGCGCGCCCGCCGGTGGTCTTGCCCGCGCGCGACCCGCAGCGCGCCGCGATCCACCGAGACGAGTCCTCGACGAACGCGCGCTGCTTCGGGTGGCACTGCGTGAGCACCCGCTCGCCGAGCGTGCCGAAGTGCACGCGCGACGAGATCGCCGCGCGGCGTGAGGGCGTATCGAGGATGCGGCGGAGCTGGGCTGTCAGGCGGTCCGCACTAGAGCTCGACACCGGCGGCGGGGGTCCAGCAGGTCACCTCGCCCTCGGGCACGTAGCAGACATGCGGCGGCCCGTCCTTGTTCGGCCAGAACGTCAGCCGGAACGCCCTCACCCACGGCAGATACGCCAGATCGTGCCCGGGTCCGTTGGTGCCGCGTGCCTTGACGCTGGTCTGCTGCTGCAGGCCGGGGCTCGTGTGTGCGCGGTGGACGTTGAACTGGATCTTCGCGATCGGGATGGGCTGCCGGCCCTTGCTGTCGGCCGTCGGAGGTGCCGGCGTCCGCGGCTCGGGTGCAGGTTTGGGGGTCGCTCGCCGCTTCGCGGGCTCGTCAGTGGTCTCTTGCTGCATGTCGGCCATGGTCTCCTCGGGGCCTGTGGTGTTGGTCTTCGGATCGCCGCGCGATGAGCGGTTGCCACCGCGCGGCGGGAATCAGATGACGCAGTTCGTGCACGACGTAGGTCTTGCACGTGTAAAAAAACGGTGCGGCTGGATCAACGCCGGCCGCCGCGAACAGTCCCCGCGCGATCCCGTGCTTCCGAAACGGGCTCTTGACGTAGACGTAGTGCACGAGCGGCAGCGCGTGCCCTCGCTCCACAGCGAGCCAGCCGTACAGATCCGCTACGTGGTCCGTCTCGCCCGGGTGGTACGCGACCCACACCTCGCCGCCAGGCCGCGAGAGCACCTTGCGGATCTGAGGCTCCATGACCGCACGCCAATCGTCCATCGCGATCAGCCCCGCCGTGTGCGAGCTGCGGAACGACGCGCACCACGAGTAGACGACAAACGTCTCATCGCCGGCCGCAGCGCGGCGGTACGCGAGGCTCACACGTAGACCTGGCGGTCGATGCCCAGCGCCTTCCGGTGCTCGTCCATCCGCCGCCCCCGGCCCTGCGCACGCCATTCGCTGTAGGGCATCCCGTCCGCTAGCGCCTCGGTTGAGACGCACCCGGGCGGGGCCTCGTCCGGGCGTCCACGCTGCACGACCGAGCCCAGCGGAGTGCGCGCCATGACGGCGCTCGGGACACGTACAGCGCTGCCGTCACAGGCCGGGCAGGGCTTGGCTTCGTCTTCGGCCCCGCGCGTCTCGAGCGAGTCGAAGCGGTGGCCGCAGTCACCGCAGCAGAAGTCGCGAACGATGTACATTTCGCCGATAGCCTCTCGAAACGGTCACCGACAGCGGCGCGTTGTTGCGCCGACTTAGTCTCGCTGATCGCGGCGAAACACTCGCCGATAGCCGCTACTGGCTGAACAGGTGCGCGTCGCGGGCTCGCTCGTCGAGTATCCGGCGCAGCGCCTCGCGGCGCTCGCGTGGAATCTCACACAGGTACTCGAGCACTAGCGCGTCGATCTCGGTCGCCGATCGGTTCGCGTCGAGCTCCTGCTCGTGCTTGTCACGCTGCCGGAGCTCGGCGGACACGTTCGCGATCGCCCTTCCGACGTTCGCAGACTCGCGCAGGAGAGCCGGGTTACTGATTCCACCGCAGCGCCCGCAGCGTTCACGCTTCGCGGTCTCCTCCGCGCCGGCCTGGAGAACCTCCAAGTGCCCAAGAGTACGGTCAAGAAGCTCTCGCGGAGTGTCTTCGTGGGGCGTTTCTTCCCCCGGAACGGCTAACGTCGTGAATTTTCGCACTGTTATAGGCTCCGTGCGCCACTTTTCCCATATTTATGGGCCCAAGTGCTCAGAAACACAGTCAGATCTCCGTAATCCT
>ERZ1292644.698-Hain-H14-01um-R2-698-length-20556-cov-5_pt1 | contig 20556 bp, 28 predicted proteins | sample MGYA00564402_ERZ1292644 | MGnify/ENA primary metagenome ERZ1292644 (study PRJEB36523, sample SAMEA6512644) | groundwater metagenome | collected 2019-01-09 | study: AquaDiva: Metagenomics assemblies of 32 groundwater samples
TAGCCGTGAATATGACCGCAAAATTCGAGGAATTAAAAAATGAGAGGCAGACCACCAAAGCCGATAGAGCTATTAAAATTATTAAACAATCCTGGTAAGCGCAAAATACCCACAGATACACCGCAACCAGATAAGTTATATGGTATTCCTCGACCGCCTAAAAACTTAAATAAAATTGCAAGGAATCGCTGGAAATATTTAGCAGGAAGATTATCTAAATGTGGTATTTTGACTGATATTGACTTGGATTTTTTAGAAGCATGTTGTTCCTCTCTTTCTATTGCAAGGGAGGCAGCAGAAAAATTATCAGAAGAAGGGCTTACAATTGAAACATTCAATGAAAATGGTTCTTTGAGGGAAAAGAAAAAATCTCCATATTTATCAGCATATTGCGAAGCATTAATTATATTTGATAAATTTGGTGCAAAACTTGGCTTGTCCCCATCTGATAGAGGAAGACTAAGGGGAATTGGCAAAAAAGAAGAGGATGAATTTGACGAATTCTTAAAAACTGGGAAAGCGGCAAATGGTAGATAGCACAACAGAATATGCAGAAAATATTGTAACGGGTAAGATTATTGCTTGCAAGAATGTAATACTTGCATGTAAAAGGCATTTGACTGATTTGGAGTATGGGGGCAAGAGGGGATTATATTTTGACATTAAAGCGGCAAATAAAATAATAAATTTTTTTTCATATCTTTCGTTAGCCGAAGGTGAATTTGCAGGGAAACCATTTAAGCTCGAATTTGTGCAATGCTTTATTGTAGGTAGTTTGTTCGGCTGGAAAGGTGCCGATAATTTTAGAAGATTTCGCAAGGCATATATAGAAATGGCCAAGGGGAATGCAAAAAGCCCACTGGCTGCTGGGATTGGATTATACGGATTATTAGCAAGCGGGGAAGAAGCAGCAGAAATTTACGCCGCTGCCGTAACCAGAGACCAAGCAAATATACTTTTCACAGATGCCAAACGAATGATTGAGGCGTCGGCAAAACTTTCCAAAAGAGTAATGATTAATGTTCGCAATTTAGCCATATTAGACACCAATTCATATTTCAGACCAATATCATCCGAAGCAAGATCGTTAGATGGTAAACGTGTATTTATGGCCTTAATCGATGAAATACATGAACATCCGAATGCCTTAGTCGTAGATAAAATGCAAGCTGGAACAAAAGGCAGGCGGGAACCATTAATCTTTGAAATCACTAATGCAGGATATGATAAAGAATCTGTGTGCTGGCATCACCATGAATACTCTGAGCAGATTTTAAAAGGAACAATTGAAAATGACGAATGGTTTGCATTTATGACAAGCCTTGACGAAGGAGACGACTGGAAAGATGAAAATCTCTGGATTAAAGCAAATCCTATGATTGATATATCAGTCACGCGGAAATATCTACGGGAGCAAGTGCGAGAGGCAATTGGAATGCCCAGCAAAGAAAATATTGTAAAACGATTAAATTTTTGCGAATGGACGCAACAAAATAATCGGTGGATAAATACGGACGTATGGAAAGAAAATAATACTGGCGAAATCAATGAATCTAACCTTGTTGGAAGGCGATGCTATGGTGGCCTCGATTTATCCAGCGTAAGCGATATTTCAGCATGGGTAATGGCATTTCCAGATGATGAAGACCCGGATAAAATTGACGTATTGGCTCGTTTATGGTGTCCTGAAGACCGCCTTTACGATACATCGAATAAATACAAAGAACAGTATCAGATGTGGCATAGGCAAGGATTTTTAGAGGTAACACCAGGAAATTGTATTGACTTTGCATTTGTAAAAGCTAAAATACTCGAAGATGCCCAGAAATTCCAGCTTATTGATATGAATATTGATAGATTATTCCAGGCGCATCAATTATCAATGGAATTGATTGATGAAGGCATAGCGGTTTGTGGTATGGGAATGGGCTATCTCTCGTTTGCTGCTCCTATGAAAGATTTCGAGAGGCGATTGCTTGCAAGGAAAATCAATCACGGCGGCAATCCGGTATTGCGTTGGATGGCCGATAATGTGGCTATAAGCCAAGACCCTGCGGGGAATATTAAGCCTAATAAGGCGGAATCGCAGGGAAAGATTGACGGTATCGTAAGTTTAATAATGGCAATAGACCGTCTTTCCCGTAATGTTGCTGGTGGCACATCGGTTTACGAGGAAAGAGGATTAATGACGGTGGAAATATGAGAAGAAAATTGTTTAATTTTATTAAAAGAGAGATTTAATGGAAAAAGAATATCTGAAAAAACTTAAAATAGTAAATGTAAAAAAGGGAGATATAGTTGTTCTTTTTTTAAAAACTCAATTATCGAAAAACGCAGGTGAAAAAATATTGCATCAAATAAAAGAATTATTTCCAAATAATAAAGTTATTGTTTTAGAAGAAGGGCTTAAAATGAAAATATATAGAAATGTGGCCATTCAAAAACAAAGAAAATAGAGCCTCTCTAAATAATCCAAGTACGCCAATTTCGGCAATATTTGATGATGGAATGAAATCAAATACAGGCCGGAATGTATCGGCTGATACGGCAATGCAATCAACTGTTGTGTTTGCATGTGTCCAAATTAGAGCTGATACGATAGCATCCCTTCCACTCCACATTTACAAACGCTTAAAACCCATGGGAAAAGAAAAAGCAGTTACTCATCCCTTATATAAAATCCTTCATGAACGTCCAAACCCCGAAATGATTGCAAAAGACTTTTATTCCACTATGCAATTGCATTTAGATTTGCGGGGCAATGCCTACGCTGAGAAGGTATTCGATAATGGGGGGCGGCTGACTGAATTATGGCCGATAACACCGGCACGGGTAAGGGTTGAAAGGGATAAACGTACACAAGGATTGAAATATACAGTGACTTTGCCGGATAGTGGGGAAATAGTTTTCGGAAGTGATAAAATATTTCACCATCGGGGGTTTGGCGGCGATGGTATTATGGGGTATTCCAAAGTCAAAATGGCAAAAGAAGCCATTGGGTTATCCCTTGCAACTGAAGAATACGGGGCAAGATTCTTTGGAAATGGGGCAAAACCTGGGGGGATATTAGAGCATCCTGGTAAATTATCAGGAGCTAACGCAAAAGGGAATATAAGAAAGTCGTACGAAAACGAGCATGGAGGATTAACTAACGCACATCGGCTTTTGATTCTCGAAGAAGGGATGAAATATCATCAAGTTGGGCTTTCGCAGGAAGATTCTCAATATCTTCAGACGCGGAATTTCCAGGGAATTGAAATTTGTCGTATATTTAACATTCCTCCGATTATGGTCGGGCTGGAAAACAAATCAAATACCTACGCAAGTGCCGAACAATTCTTTTTATTTTTTGAGAAAAATACAATTAGGTCAGAAGTCGTCGGCTGGGAACAACGATTCAAAAAAGAATTATTTGACGAAAACGATACCGAACATTTTGCAGAATTTAATGTTGGAGGATTACTCAGAGGCGATATAGCAAGTCGTTATAATGCTTATTCTATTGGCCGTAACGGTGGCTGGCTATCTGCCGATGATATTCGGGAGTCAGAAAATATGAATCCGTTACCGGATGGACAAGGTAAGGTATATTTAATACCACTAAACGCGGTGCCTGCGGATCAAGCCGGAAAAATGAACGATAAAGGTAAAATGCCTGAGAAAATGCCAGAAGACGAGGAGGAAATGCCTATGAAGAAAAAAAAACAGATGGGACTGGCATTCCAACGGCTTTTCCAAGACGCAACAAACAGAATAATTAAGCGGGAACGTGCCGATGTAATACGGCAATCACGAAAGAAACAAAGTAATGAAGATTTTGAGAAATGGCTTGATGGATTTTACGAGGAACATAAGGAATTTGTAAAACGGAATATTGCCCCTGTCATAATTTCACATGCTGAGATATTTGGCGGCGATGAAAACGAAAAAATTAATGAATTTACAGAGCGGCATATAAATAATTCAAAAAAAGAAATTTTATCCTTGATTAATGATACCAATTGTGATATAGAAATGGCATTAAAAGAAATGTTTGATAGGTGGGAAGAAAAAAGAACGATTGAAATTGCAGAAAAGGAGATAGTAAATGCGATGTGATTCAGAAGAAAAAGTTATTGGCGAGACTTATAAAGAGCAGTGTGAGTGCGGAAAAGAAATAGAGGTTTTAACACAAGAAGACATATCTCCTGAATATTACACAAATATTTTTGTTAAATGTGTGTGTGGTAGATTGGTAAGTTTTTCTTTGCCAGTAAACTAACAATTGAAATAATGAACAGAAAATGATAAATGTGTAAACATGATTTACAAGAGGTTACTTGTCTTGGTGATATTATAAGAAAATATATCTGTATGTATTGTGATTATAAAGAAGAAAGAATTATTGAAGACGGTGGACCGCTTACTCGACGAATAAAGGAAATAGAGAAGTTATGCAAAAGGTAATTGAAGTGAAAGAACAAACAAATATTGCTGAATTGATTTTAAGATTAATAGAAAATAAATTTTACGGAAGGCTCGAAATTAAGTTTGAGTCGGGCAAAATAGTGCATTGTAAGAAAGAAGAGTCGATCAAATTATGAAAGAAATCGAATTAACGCAAAAAAAGTTTGCGCTGGTTGATGACGAAGATTATGAGAGTCTTAATCAATATAAATCAAGCCGAGTTATTGCATCAAAGTAAATATAATTTAACTATCCGAAAAACGGAGGGAAAATGAAATGAAAAGAGAAGATTGGTATAAGGAATTAATAAGTTTTAGAGACTTTGATGGGCAAAGGATATTTCCAGACAAAGAAGCAGAAATAATTTCTAAGTACATGAATTTATTGAAAGATTATATTGAAGGTAAAATTCATTTTTTTAAAGCTCCCCCCGAAAGGACTGTAAAGGAAATAGTTGATATGCAAATATTAGACTATGAAAATAGATAAATAGCAGAATTTTAATAATATAAATCTAGTATTCAAAAAATGAGGCTAGGTTCTTGCAAAACAGGAATCTAGCCTTTTTTATTAATAAATATATCAGCTATTGAAACAATCAAGGCTGGAATATCGCAAAACAAGCGGTAATTCAGCCTTTTTTATTTTACAAACCTTACGAGGTTTAAAAATATGGAATTTGAAAAACGAAGTATAAAGAATACAGAATTGAGGGCCGAAGGCGATAATAAGCCTATAATCAAGGGATATGCGGCAAGATTTAATTCTCTTTCTGAAGACTTGGGATATTTTAAAGAAATAATTATGCCCGGCGCCTTCCGAAAAACTATTAACGATGGTGCTGATGTGCGGGCATTATTTAACCATGATCCTAATTTTGTTATCGGACGTACAAAAAGCGGGACTTTGAGAATTGTAGAAGACGATAAAGGGTTATTTATTGAAGCTACTCCTCCCGAAACAACTTGGGCGAAAGACCTTGTTACATCAATAAAACGAGGCGATGTAGATCAAATGTCGTTCGGATTTAAGACAGTTAAGGATAATAAAAGAGTAGATAATGGGCAAAATATAAGGGAATTATTGGAAGTTAAATTATTTGATGTTTCGCCGGTAACATATCCAGCTTATCCGCAAACAAGTGTTGTAGCCAGGTCGTTACTTATTAATAAAGGCATAGAGATTGACTCCATTGCAGATATTTTATTTCGTTCTGAACACGGAATACAAATCACGAAAGAAGATTCAGAAATTATTAATCATTCAATAGAAATCTTGAGGCAATTCTTGGCTAAATCTGAGCCGGGCAACCACTCAGATGGCACAAAAGACAATAAATCTCAGGTGAGAAATATTGCGAATTTGAGCCGTAGGCTTGAAATTGCTGAAAGTGAAAGTAAGTTACATAAACTTTATTGTTAGGGGGTGTGAAAATTATGACGCTTAAAGAACTCAGAGAAAAAGCGGTTAAAGCGTTGAAGGACGCAAGAAGTATTATAGAAAAAGCCGAAACCGAAAAAAGAGAGGTTACGGCTGACGAAGATAGGCAATTTACTGCCTACATGGAAGACCATAATAAGTCCGTAAAGGAAATTCAAAAGCGTTCGGATTTGGAAGCTGCCGAAAAAGAGCTTGCTAAGAATCAGGAAGAGGCAAGAACTAAAACAAATCCAGAAGGGGAAGAAAAACAGGAAAAACGAGAGAAAATTACTGAGGAAACAAGGGCAAATGCCTTGAAAGGTTGGTTTAGTGTTCCCTTAGCCATGCGCGGGGATGTCGAAATAACAGATGAAATGAGAGACGCCGCAAAGCAATGTGGTTTTAGTCTTAATCAGCGTGAAATCGCATTTGATTTGAGAGGTAATTATCGGCAAATACAAAGGGAGTTCAGGGCAGCACAAACTACAGCAACGGGTTCTAGTGGCGGTTTCTTGATTCCTGAAGGTTTTGTGTCTACGCTTGAACGTGCATTGCTTGAGTTTGGTGGAGCCAGACAGGTTGCAGAAATTATGAGAACTGCTACAGGTAATGATTTACCATGGCCGACCTCTGATGACACCAGCAACAAGGGTGAAATTATCGGAGATAATGCTACGCAAAATGAACAGGCAATTGCATTTAACCAGGTGATTTTTAAAGCCTATAAATACTCATCCAAAATGGTGAAGATACCATTTGAGCTTTTGCAGGATTCAGCGATTGATTTAGCCAGCCTTGTTGGTAATATTGTTGGCGAAAGAGTTGGACGTATTCAAAACGACCATTTCACCACGGGCACAGGAGCGGGACAGCCTAAAGGTATTGTAACAGCCTCTACATTGGGCGTAACTTCTGCGAGCGCAACGGCAATCAAATTCGATGAAGTAAAAGACCTTTTCCATTCGGTTGACCCTGCATTTCGTATCGGTGCAGGATTTATGTTCCATGATGGAATATTGCAACATCTTGCAAAATTGAAAGACGGGCAAGGTCAATATCTGTTAGGCGGAGTAATCACTGGCAATCCGGTAACGCTATACGGTCTACCTTATACCATTAACCAGTCTATGCAGGCAACGGTTGCAACGGCTACGAAAACGATGCTATTTGGGCAATTCAACAAATACAAAATCAGGGATGCAGGGGAAGTAAGGCTTATTAGACTTGATGAAAGGTATGCAGAACTCGATCAGGTTGCCTTTGTATCCTTTATGCGGTCGGATGGTAATTTGCTTGATGCTGGTGTTGCTCCGGTAAAACATTTACTACAGGCTTAATCAATAGCCTTTAAATAGGAGGTAAAAACAATGGGTAGAAAGTTGTTTGAAGATGTAAAGATAGTAAATGCAATAGCTCCCGCAGACGGTGTAGCTGGGGTATCTGATATTAATGGTGCAATTCTTGATATGAGCGGTTTTGAGGGTGTGCTTGCAATCGTAACTTTTGGTGCAATAACATCAGGTGCTGTAACATCAATTAAGATGCAACAGGATACGGCGGTTGCTATGGGTGGCGCTGCTGATTTGGCTGGTACGGCTCAAACTATTGCAGACACGGACGGCGAGAAGACGTTCTACATTGACTTACATAATCCTGAAGAGAGATACGTAAGGCTTGTTGTAGACCGCGCCACTCAAAATGCCGTTGTTGCAAGTGCAATTTATATCCAATACGGTGCGAAGGCAAAGAAAACGACACAAGGCACTAACGTAAGTGGTGAATCGTTCTCTAGGGTTGCTGAGGGAACTGCCTAATAGCGGTTTAATACAATGAGAAAAATATTAAATCAATTTGTGCTTTGGGGGGTCATCTTTGCGATGACCTCCCTTTGTATTGCCCAGGATAATACTTATCAAACCAAAGTCTATAACGATAACAATGGGGATAGACTTTGTGTTAATTCCGGTGGTTCGATAACTGTTTATTCTGGCGGTGACTTAGATCTGAAATCAGGTGCATCCTTTTATTACAATGCCACAAAAATACTTGGCGTGACAACGTATCTACCTATTGCTAATGGCGGTAGCGGAACAAATACCGCAGCGGGAGCGGCAAGTGCCTTCGGTGTTGGAACGGAGGATTCCCCGACATTTACCGGATTAGCAGTAACAGGGGGTTCGATAACCGTAACAAGCGGAACTTATACGGTGAAAAATGCCGGCAAAATTACCGTTCAATCTAGCGGTATTATTAATTTAGAAACGGGTGGATTGTTCAAAATTGCCGATTCAACGATTTTATCGAGTTCAACACAATTGCCAGTTGCAAACGGTGGAACAGGTAGCAATACGGCGGCAGGCGCAAGAAGTAATCTTGGTCTAGTAGGTGCGCAGGTATCTATCCCCGCAAGCGGTTCTTCGACTGTCGCTACAGGACTTACTACAGTATCTTATGCTGTGCCAGGTTTGTACACATTAGATACCGACCACGGGGGCGTTTCTCTTGCTTGGAGCGCTGGTAACGTAACCATAACAACTTATGTTGCTGGTTCGACAACTGTTAGTACCTCTGTGGGTACTGCAACTTATATCGCGGTGGGTACGCCATAATGAAAGTTCGATTGGTAAGAACTAGCGAAATAATTGAGGCTTCCTGTGATTATGCAAACGAATTAGTCGAAAAAAAACTAGCAATTTATGTGGGGACATCAAATAGGGTGTTCCCACATGAACAACAAGCAGAAAATGAAATGCGAGCTATTCCCGAAAATACCATGATGAGGCATAAATATGTGGAAAAATGAAAGAGGTTCGCTAGTATTAAAAACCGCTCCGACTGTAGAGCCGATAACTACCGCCGAAGCTAAAATACACATGAGAATTACAACCTCTGATGATGATGCTTATGTGGGAACGCTTATTGTGGCAGCCAGACGGCATATTGAAAATATTATTAATAGGGCATTAGTAAATCAGACTTGGAATTATTATCTCAATTGCTTCCCTTATGATAAAAGTTATATAGAAATACCGATAGGGAATTTATCCTCAGTAACATCAATTAAATATACGAATAGTGCAAATTCTGAAACGACTTGGACTGCTACAAATTATATCGTTGATACTTATAGTACGCCTGGGCGGGTTGTTCTTGCTTATAATATTGACTGGCCGTCTTTCGTGGAAAAGCCTGTCAATGCCGTTAATATTGAGTTTGTTTCTGGGTATGGAGCGGCGGCAACGGCAGTACCGGAAGGAATAAAACAGGCAGCGTTATTACTTGTGCAACATTGGTTCGATAATAGGGAAATGGTATCTGATTTAAACCTTGAATTGATACCGGAAACCGTAGAAGCTTTACTATCGCCATATAGGATTTATGACTTTGCATGAACAAACCAGGGCAACAACGACACAAGGTAATAATACAATCTACCTCTCAGGCTCCAGATGCTCATGGTGCGCTGGTGGATACATGGGGAACATTTGCAACGTGGTGGGCATCTATTGCGCCGATAACTGGACGTGAATATGTTTCTGATGGAAAGGTTAATTCAGAGGTTACTACAAGAATGAGAGGGCGTTGGATAAGCGGAATATTACCAGCCATGAGGGCAAAATTTGGAACAAGAATATTTTCAATCGGTGCAGTAATAAATATTGATGAGCGCAATAGAGAGATCGAGCTTTTGTGTAAGGAAGTGATTTAAAATGGCCTCTAAGCTTATTTGGAATTCTAGCGAATTAGAAAAAGAAGTGCAAGCAGAAATGAAACCAAGGCTTAAAGAGGCGGCAATTATAATTAGAGATTCAGCACGGAGCAAAGTTTCTGTTTCGGCTGAACCTCATGTTTTTAGAGGCGAAACTTATCAACCCGGAAGTCTTGAAAAATCAATCGGTTATAAAGTGATTACCGAAGGTGTTTATAAAGACGAAATAAAAGCAAGAATCGGAACAAGTTTGGTATATGGAATATTTCAGGAGCTGGGACCGGTAACAGGAAAGACAAGTTATTATCGAAGTAGTAAAAGAATAGAAGCACATAGGGAGTGGAAATTTAAACCGTGGTTAAGACCTGCATTTCACGAAAAAGAAGCAGAAATAAAAGAAACACTTGGCGTAGGTAGAAATATTTTGGGTAGGACAAAGGGAACATCTCTTAAACCTGCCGATATTCTCTTATGATTGAAACCATTTTAAAGGGTATTTATGATAAGGCAACGGGTAGTACATTCTCAACGGCAATCGGGGGGCGGTTATATGCTTACGAGGCCCCACAAAATCCGACTTATCCTTATTGTGTGTTTGAGCAAATAAGCGGGATTAAAGACAGGGATTTTTTGGACAAACTTGAAGACGTGCTTGTGCAATTTAAAATCGTTGATAGTGCTGATGGATTGACAACTATTACCGATGCCGAAACAAAATTATTTGCTTTATATGACGAGGCGGCTTTAACGGTTACAGGATATACTCATATTTTGATGGAACGACAAAGCAATAATCTTTTAAAAATGCAAAGCGAAGTCGATGACAACGTAACTTATTGGTCAAGTATCGCCACGTATCGTATTCTTGTAGAGGTGAATTAGTATGGGGGAGAAGGGAATATACGGAATATTTAATCTAAAGAATGTCGGAATCTGTAAAAAAATCATGGAAAAATGGTATATGGCAAAATAGAAGATTATCAACATATAGAATACTAACGGAAGTAAATTAAATGGAGGTATAAGACATGGCAAAATTAGCAGGTAAGGGTGGTTCGGTGTATATAGGCTCGAACATTGCTGGTATTGATGCGTGGACAGTTGATTATAAAGCAAATACTGAAGAGACTACAGATTTTTCAGTGACCGGAGTTGAAGCGCATATCCCCACGACAACAGGATGGAGCGGAACATTTGAAGGCAAAAAGGACGGTGCTCCGCAGGCAATAGGAACTGAAATTGCATTAGAATTGAGAGAATCTCAAACATCTACTCAAAAATGGGGAGGGCAGGCAATCCTCACTGGTATAAGCGCAAGTAATTCTGCAAAAGGGATAAATTTATATAAATACACTTTTCAGGGTACGGGGGCATTGACCGGTCCAACGGCTTAATGGGATAATATGAGAAAATTACTGTTAGCAGGATTATTAATTTTGGGATTATCTCAGATAGCAAATGCTGCCGAAATAGCCTTAGATACCTTCCTTTATGAATCTTTCAGTTTTGGCAGCACTACTGTTAAGACAGGGACAACAACACTTACCACAGACACAACTCTTGATAAATGGATATTTTTTGAAGGGTATTATAGTATTGAAACAGGTGCGGCTAGATACCGTACAGATAGCGGGACTCCAACGGCAAGCGAAGGGCACGTCTTTGGAACTAATACGGCAATAACTATTACAGGCTTACCTGATTGTAGAAATTTCAAAGCGATAAGTATTGATGGTGGAACGGTAACGGTCAGGGCATCATATAAGAGGAAATAATGTCAAAGCTTGCGGGAAAAAATGGTGCGGTTTACACTACAAATACCCTTGTGGAAAATGCTGAAGATACTTGGGCAGAACAAGCAGTTTCAGGTGTTACGCTTTCCACGACTACCGGAAAAGTAGGTACGAATGCCGCCAGAGCGACAACGGTGAGTGTTGGTGCTACTACAATTCTCATGTCGGAAGCGATAAGTATTAATTTATCTACTTATGATGCCATTGTATTATGGATACGGTCAAGTGTAAATACAAGTGCTGGGGATCTCAGGATATTGCTTGATGATACCGCTAATTGTGCAAGTGCGCTCGAAGATTTACAAGTCCCTGCCTTAGTGGCGGCAACATGGACACGGGTACTTTTGAAATTTGCTACTCCTGCAAACTTGACGGCAATTATATCAATCGGATTAAAGCAACAAGTAGATTTAGCAGACGGTACATTTGATGTTGATGATGTGCAGGCATTGCAATTGGTTGATGGTATGAATACTTGGAATCTCGATTACAAGGGTAATACAGAGGAAGTAACTGATTTTGCAAATGCTGGTGTGGAAGCGCATATACCGACAACAAGCGGCTGGAATGGCGGTTTTGAAGGGTTTAAAGACGGCGTACCTTTAGAATTTGGTTCAGAAGTTTATTTGACCTTAGCTGAATCCGCAACATCCGGTCAGTGCTGGATAGGCAATGCCGTAATTACAGGGATTAATCCTAATACTACGGCAAAAGGTGTAGTAACTTATAAATATACATATCAGGGAACGGCTGATTTGCAAATTGCATTGTTATAAAAGGAGAATTTATGATTGTTCGGATAACTGGCGGAACATCTCCCAACACAATTGAATTTACCAATATCGAAACGGGGGAAAAAATAAAAGGTGTTAGAAGTTTTGAAATACGTGGTGCAGTTGGCACTGCAACAACAATAAAATTAGAATTTATTGCCGGAAAAGGATTAGATGTTAATGCTGAATGCGTGGCCAGATAGGAGTATTTTATTTTGATAATAAGCAAGTAGGTGGCTGTTTAAATTGGGAAATAACATTTAATCTGAATGATTATATAGATTGTAAAAAAAGGATAACAGACTGGAAGGCGACAGCCATTACTTACTGGTTTAAAGAACGAGTGCGAAAAGTAATGGCTTATTTTTTTTGGATAATTAACGGCAAATTGATACTAGCTTATAAAGGTGAATTGTATATTGAAACTATTTACGAGACCGGGAAAAAACAGACAGGACTTTTAGAAATGACAAAGGAGAAATAATTATGAATGATAATATTGAGAAACTTGTGGGGATTGGTACGACAATAAAATTAAAAGGGAAAGAATACAAACTATCCCCGCTTACCATTGCAGATTATGGTGAAATAAGCGCATATACAAAGGCAAACCGACTTAAAATTTGTATGATGGCAAATCCAGAAATGACACTTGCTGAGAAAATGCAGGTTATTGAAGAACGGCCATCGGAAAAAGAAATTGATACGGTATTATCGGATATTTCGGGACTTACATTCCAGGCGTGGTTACTTATCCGACACAATCACGACATTACCTTGAAAGCTTTATCGGAATTGATTGATAAGGATAATTACAAACAGGTATATGAAGTCATTGCACAGGTGAATGCCGTCCCAAACGCCGAAGGGCAAGCGAAGGCGATCCCTTAAATTGGTCGCAAGCGTTTGCCATTATGTCCAGATATTACGGGTTTACAATTGCACAAATTAAAGAAATGACCATGTATCAATTTGATAATTACATGCAAAATATTCACACCTACGAAAAATTGGCTCAAGGCGAAGAGTCGGAAGTTGAAACAGAAAACTATACCGAAAATGAAATTGAAGATATTGCCAAAGATTATGGAATACAAATACCGGAGTAAAATATGAGTTCCCTCGGCGCTGCTTACGTAGAAATATCTGCTAATCTTGCAAAGCTCGATCAGGGTTTAAAGCTTGCAAAATCTAATACCAATAAGTTTTTGAAAGGTGTTAGCAAGGATATGGAATCGCTGAACTTCATGCCGATTATTAAAAATATCGGTATGATAGGATGGCAGTTTGCACAAATTACCGCTCCGATTACGGTAGTCACGGGAGCGTTATTTGCGCTTCAAAAGCACGCTGCAAATGTCGGAGAAGAACTGCTGAAGATGCACGAACGGACCGGGATCGGCGTTGAAGAGCTTTATAGTTTAAAAAAAGTTTTAGAATTAGACAACCTCTCTTTGGGTGATTTATCCATATCGTTAAAGTTCCTTTCTCAAAAATTGGTAGAAGCCAGGACAGAGGCGGGGCAAGCAAGAGACATATTTAAGGCACTTGATATAGACACATCAAAACCACTCCTCGAAACTTTCCTTGCATTAGGTAAAAGATTTGCTGATTTTAAAGACGGCGAAGATAAGATAAATTTGGCAACACTTTTATTGAGTCGAAACGGACAAAATCTAATCCCTGTTTTAAATAAACTTGGTAATGAAGGTTTAAAAATATCAGACACATTTAGCAAGGAATCTGCTATAGCAGCAGACGATTTTAATGATAGTTTAACAGAATTAAAACAGGTAGCGGAGGAATTAGGAATTACACTTGCAAACAAAATGATTCCATCGACAACAAACTTTCTGAAAAATATGCAGTCTGTTCGAGGTTTCTTTCTTCAATTTTTTCCTGAATTTTTAATCCCTCTCGAAAAACTCAAAGATATTGGAGACGAGGCTTGGAATAAGTACGTTCGTGGTATTGAAAATGCCGTATCTGCAACGAATGAATTTAGGGAAGCATCACGTGGAGTTACAAGCATAAAAGAAATGCCTTTTGTTTTTGAAGGTGAAGCATTTAAACCAAAAACAGAAGTACCGATTATTATTGATAGCGAGCAATTAAAAAAAGATGAGGACGAGGCAAAGCGCACAGCTCATGCAATCGCAGAGGCTTATAAAGGTATGTACGATTCTCTTAAATTTGATACTGGCAAATATTATGAATATAGAAAAGGCTTGCTTGAAAAACAACGAGATGAAGAAATAAAAACAACAGGTGATTTACAACTTGCATGGGAAGCATACCATGCAAGGCTTGCAGAACTTGATGAGCAACGGCTTGAACGCTCAAACAAAATAATGGATGGTGTGGAATTATTTTTCCGACAGGAGCAAAGAAGCGGGATAACGGTTGCGAGCTCAGTCAAAGAGGCATTGGAAAGTGCAAAAAGTAGCGGTATAAATAATATTACAAGTTTGATGAAAGGAATAGAAACGAGCTCTCTAAAAGGCAAAAACGCTTGGCGCGCAATGGCACAATCAATGGTAGGTTCTTTTCTTGATGCCGCAAATCAAATGATAGCAAAATGGTTTTTTATGAAGGCAATAGGAATGATTGCTGGCATGTTCGGGAATATGGGCAGCTCTGTTTCTATGGGGGATATGGGAACTGCTGGGACGACACAAGGCGGCGGCTTTGGTACTCCTGGATTGGTTGGTGATATGTCGATTAAAGGTGTGAGGGGGAATATCAGTAATGGTATTACTATAAATCAAAATATATCAATACCTATTTCTGCGATGGATTCGCAAGATGTTGACAGGGCATTAAGGAGGGGCGGGCATAGGGCTGTGACTGAAATCATGGGGGATGCCGTAGAGCGTTCTGCCGGATATGCACAAAGGATAAGGGGGCAAAGAATTGGCTGATTTTACAAGAACAATAATTCCCAATAAAGCAACATGGCCGAAGTTTCCTGCTGGTTTGGATTCTTATGGGCTTTCAGGGAAGGGGCAATTTCGTTCTACGCTTCAAGTAGGCAGGACATGGGAAGAAGAATATTCACCGATTAAATGGGATAATGTTAGTTTTCGCGGTTTTCTGGCTTATATTAATTCACTCTTTCGTGAGCGAACATTATTTACAATATCTCATTATCATTTACAATCGCCATTAGGCACAATAAGCGGAAATTTATATTTTTACCGCCCTGGAGCCGAACAAACAGGATCAACGATACAAGTTAGTAGTAGCACATCAAGCCAGGCAGGGTTTAGCGGATCGTTAAAATTAGGTGATGTAATAAAGTTTGCTGGTAGTAATATTGTTTACGATGTTGCTGCCGATGTTTCAGGAGCAACATCTATAACTATTTCCCCGCCGCTTTTTACAGGGAATGGTATTGTAGATGATGCTGTTATTACATATACAGGGGTTAAATTTCAATGCGTAATTGATGAATTGACAATGCCAGTAGCAGATAAGGGATTGCTTTATAAAGGCTTGAAAATTAAATTTAGAGAGACTCCATAATGGCAAGAATATTTTCAATCGATCCAACAAATGATGCTGCTGTAAAAACCGCAATATCTGCACAAGTGGGTAATATATTTCATTTCATGCAGTTTGCTTTTTGGAATAGTTCAACTTCTGCTGATGATATTCAATATTTAACTACCGCGCCTCACAATATGCCTTGGGATTCAAAGACATGGCAAGGCGTTGGTGGTGCATTAGGATTTAGTGTTATACAGGAATCCGTTGATTTAGCTGGTAGTGGAGTTGATATAAATGTAAGCGGTGTTGATATAAGTACAGATTATTCGATAATTAATAAAATTCTTGGACGTAACTATATTGGTAGATTAGTACGAATATGGATGGCAAAGCTTGACGCAAATCAGGAAATAGCTACAGGTTTTCCAAGCTTAATATTTTTTGGTCGGATGAATGGTGGATTTAAAATTGATGAACAAAGAGGCGAAGACGGAAGACCTGGAACTGTAACGATAACTTGCAGGGCAACGGACAGAATGGGTGATTTTTCAAGGATTGTTGGTATCCAAACAAATGTTCAAAGTCATCAAAAATATTTTCCCGAAGACAGGCTTTTCTCTTTCGTCGCATCTCTTCGGACGAAAAATATTAAATGGGGGAAGAAAGCAAAAGTATGAAAATTGATAATTATGATTATAAACTAATTGAATGGGTTAATACCCAACTCGGAAAGCCTTATATTTGGGGCGAAACTGATTGTGGTTCTTTGGTGCGCAAAGGATTGAATATTATTTACGGTAAAGACAAATTTAATGATATACCATCCTGGGACACAGAGGAAATATGTCGTAAAATATGGGATGATTTGGGCGGGGCAGACAAAGCTTTTTTGGATTTTGGTGCAAAGAAAATAAAAGGAACTTTTGCACAAACAGGGGATGTTGCGGTTTTGGAAGTGGGTAAATTGCTTACGGCCGCTATGGTGATAGGTGGTAAATTATTATTTTCATCAACAGACAAGGGAATCGAAACAAGAGATATTACGCCTTCTTTATTACGACTCGATATAAGATTTTATAGGTTCGGCTAATGATAATATCAGCTACGATTACTTCTATAGTAATTGGTGTTTCTATTTCTGGCCTTATGGCTGGGGCATCCTATCTCTATCAAAGATTTACCCAAAAATCTCTTGATATTGGTGATAACAATTTTGAAATTAATCCCACCGATACGAGGGCGCATTTACCTGTTATTTATGGTCGGGCAAGACTTGGAGCAAGCAGGTTATTTACTAAAACTCATCCAGACAGTTTAAATCATATTTATGTTGTCTGGGCTTGTTGTCACGGTGAAATTGGGGACTTTGAAAAAATATGGTTTGACAAGGAATTAGTTATTGATTATATCTCGGAATCACTATCGAGTAATGATGGCTATAATATGGATCGCTGGTCGCATGACGGTGATAGAGATGTAACCATTAGCAAAAGATTTGGTAATTCAAATCCAGAAATTTATTCAATATTGCAAACTATTTTCGGTAGCGACGATTGGACAAATTATCATTTAGGGGCGGGTGTTGCCACTGTCCAGACTAAATTACAGCTTCCTTCTAGCTTGGAAGATCGTCAAAAAGTATTCCCTAGTGGATTTCCAAACGAAATATTATTACAGGTAAAAGGGCAAAAAGTTCAGGATATACGGCAAAAATTAAGCGTACATACCTGTGAAAGCACATGGAGTTATTCTGGTGGGAGTGTAACACAATCGCTGGTTACGGGGAAGATAGGGACTTATGCTGTAAGGGCAACTATCGGGGCTGGTGTAGCGGCAAATACATTACTCATTGCCGATAATTTTTCAGCAAAAGATTTATCATCTTATAATGCCATTGCTTTGTGGTTTAGGTCAAGCATTGATACCGATGCCGGAGATTTACAATTATTGATTGATAATACCAGTGATTGCGCCTCCCCCCGACGAACAATCAATCTTCCGCATTTTGATGCAAACAAATGGAAACGGGTCATTGTAAATTTTAATCCAAATGATACCGATTTATCATCAGATAATGCAGCAATTATCTCTATTGGAATTAAACAAGTAACCGACATTGGAGCATGCACACTTGATATTGATGATATTTGGGCAACTATTTATGAATACGATTATGTATCATCAAGTACATTAGTTGAAGATTGCGAAGATGCTTGGCTTTCAGCCAATTCGGTTGTTACTTGTAGCACAACAACCGGTCAGAATGGTAATGCTGCGCGGGCAAGTATTCTTGGGCTTGCAAGTAATTCTATTATTATGACTGAGGCTATCGGTAGTCAAAGCTTAACTGATTATACAGCAATACAATTCTGGGTTAAATCAAGTATTAGAACATATCAAGGTGATTTGCAATTTCTTATTGATAATACGGCACTATGTGCCTCTCCCTTAGCAACTCTCAATATTCCGGCATTAAAAGCGAATACATGGAGAAAATGTGAATTAGTATTTCCAGACCCATCTATCCTTACTGGTATTATTTCTTTAGGAATTAAGATTAATAGTAAAATACACGGTGATTCTGATAAAACGCTGGGTGCGAGCGATACGGCTTACACCATTGACATTGATGACGTGTACGCGATTGAACGCATAACAATTGGTGATAATCCTGCTTTATGTGTTTATGATTATATTACAAACCCTATTTATGGCGATGGTGCAGAGCCTTCCGAAATAGATGAGACATCGTTTATCACTGAAGCAAATTATTGTGATGAAATAGTATCTTCCCCACTAAATCCACCAGGAGCATGTACTGCAAAAGTCATAACGGCATCTGGATTATTGAAGAAGAATAGTCGGTATAGTTTTAAAATAGCTTTTGTAAAATCAGACGGTACAGAGTCCAAGCTTGGGTCGCCGTCAAACAGGAATGTCAGGACATCGAAAAATGATAGTAAACGGCAAATACAATTAACAAATATACCTGTTGCCGATAGTAGCGACGTTAAACAAAGAAAAGTTTATGCGACTAAAGGAAACGGTTTTAGCTATTTTTATTATAAAACAATAGGTAATAACACAGATACTACGCTAGATGTTAATTTTACAGATACAGATTTGACAATCCCCGCCCCTGTAAATGCATCAATTACTAAAAACATGAAGCGATTTACTTGTAATGGTATTATTGATACAGCGCGCGAAATTAAAACAAATATTGAGGAATTATTAACGAGTTGCAGAGGTAATGTATATTTCGAGGGAACTGGAAAATATGTAATGTTCATTAAAAAACCTACTACAGCCGAAACTACAATTGCATTAACTGAAGATAATATTATTGGTGACTGGAAATGGGCGATGCCTGCTGCAAAAGAAATGGCAAATATTGTAAAGGCATCCTATATCAACCAAAATGAAAAGTATGTAACTGATTACATTGTGTGGCCAAAGGCTAGAGAAATAAATCAATATTTAATAGATGATAATTATTTTGAGAATATGAAAGAGCTTAATCTTAATTTTACTTTCGATACGATGCGGGCGCAACAAATAGCAATGGTCGTGATGAAAGAATCAAGGAATGTAATCAAGGCATCATGTAAATGCAAAGGGGAAGCTTTGAAGCTTAGAGTAGGAAGCTTGGTAAATGTTACGCATTCAACACCCGCCTGGGTGGCGAAACCGTTCTGGGTGGAAGGATTAGGAATTACACAGGATGACAATATCCTGGTATCTTTATCGTCGTACACAGCGGCAAACTATACCTATGACACAATTACAGAAGACGATGAAGAATCCGTGTCGGAAGATATTCCAGCAATGGAAGAAGAGGCTATAGAGGCAGCAGGAACAACAGCTACGGAGCTTGGAGACCCGCCTGCTATTACTGGGCTGGAAATTATACATAATAGAGGTAACGAATCCACTATGTCTGGAAGTGATTTTGAAGTAAGGTGGGATGCTGTAACAGAGCAAAAAGAAAGTTCTAAATATGAAATATCTGAGTACAGCTCAGATGATTATTATTCTGACATGAAGTCATATTCCAGCGAAGATATTCGTTACCTTGTGGAGGTTAAATTTAGTGGCATTCCAGATTCTATAAAAATAAATAATATTAAAGTTAATTCTAAAATTATTTATTCAGAAACAACAAGTAAAACTACATTTAAATTTAGTCTTGCGGATAGTATTGAAGCAGCAAAGAAACTCTGGAAAAATCATTCTACACATGCAAGTTATGCTACATATTATGGAATTGCGCAAAGACAAATCACTATAAGCATTGCTACCATGAATGGCAAAAGCAGAAAATCAGTTTATAAATCCATTATACTTACAAATCCAATTCCCGATATGAAAGATTCAACAGGGGTAAATACAAGTCCTACTTTGAAAGCATTAAAAAGTGGCATACGTGCAAAATTCATTCATCCATATCAGGAATACGACATCTCCCATTTTATGGTTCAGTATGCTGAAGTAGATTTTACAAATCCATTGTATGTTAATACCCTTAAAAAGGTAAGAGTTCCTTCTGCGATTACGGTTAATAGCACGGATGATGAACTCGATAGTACGCAATACAAACTTGATATTGACGGACTTGATCCTAAGAAGACCTATTATGTGCGTGTCCGTCCACATGATACATACGGTGCTGGGACGTTCTCTGCTACGACAAGCATCGCCCCTGGCGTGACTGATGATGACGCTAATGAAGATATTGCAGTACCGGCACAAGTAGCAGGAGTATCAGTAACTATCAATGCAAACAATAATGTAGTTATCTCGTGGAATAATCCGGCTGGTTCTGATGATACGGATGTGGTTAAGGCAATAATAGACTGGAGAGCCTCTCAATTTACTGGAACTCCCACACTAACATTGACATCTGCTGGTGGTAATATTCCTATTC
>ERZ1292644.699-Hain-H14-01um-R2-699-length-20519-cov-6_pt1 | contig 20519 bp, 19 predicted proteins | sample MGYA00564402_ERZ1292644 | MGnify/ENA primary metagenome ERZ1292644 (study PRJEB36523, sample SAMEA6512644) | groundwater metagenome | collected 2019-01-09 | study: AquaDiva: Metagenomics assemblies of 32 groundwater samples
AGGCGAAACGCCAAAAACAGTCACCCGTCCGGGTGTGGGTTTACTGTAAGCGCGTGGGTCAGGATGCGGTCGCTGGCAGCTTGGAGTGTGTTGACGTCGTGGGTGTTGTAGCCGGACGGAAATACAACACTGTTTTGCGTACTTTGCAGGGGCAGTGTGAAGTCTTACTTGTCAGGGGCGATATGGTGGTTTTTCACCATGATGACGTCCGTGTGCAGCACTTTGCCAGCCTGCTAGCTACTGCGCAAGATTTGAGTAAAGAAATGGTTAGGAATGGCGAGGCCATTACAGCCTTTGCTATTGCGTCTCCACATATCGAATGTCCTGTTGCAGAGACAAAAGAGCAGGCTTTTGATGTTGAGCCGCTATTTTTGCAGGCTTTGCGTGATATACGTTGTTACGAGCTTGCAGGTTAGTGAAAGAGTCTACGCTGACAGCACAGATTTTGCAGTATGCGCGTAAGCGCGGATGCTTTGCTATAAAGTGGCATATGACAGTGTATGGCTTTGGCGGCATGCCGGATGTGTATATTCTGGTACCTTCAGAGCCTTACGCTATACCTGTTCACATTGAGGTAAAAACGCCAGGGAATAAACCCACACCGCGCCAGTCAAAAGTGCTCCGAGATTTACGCAAAAGCGGCGCTGTGGCTTTTTGGACAGACAGAGTGCAGGACATAGAGCGTGTTATACGGGTACTCCAGGAGGAGACTGGCTGTGTCATCAAGTATGAAAAAAACGGTCGGTTATGTTGGGAGCACTGATCTTTTTAAAGTAGACCCTCACAAAATTGTGATACAGGATGGGTGGAATCCAAGGTCTTGCATTGATGCCAATGCACTTGAAGAACTCAAGGCGTCGATGCGTGATAACGGTTTCTACCCAGACAAGCCGCTGCTTTTACATCGCAAAGCAGATCAGCTCATACTTATTTCCGGGCATAGGCGTTTGCGGGCTGTCTTAGGGCTTATTGATGAAGGGGTGCCGTTTATTGCGGTACCTGCGGTCCTCGATCAATCCGGGGATGACGGAGACTTACTCGCACGCGCGCTTGCAGCAAATCAGAACGGTGTACCCCTGGAGCCGCTCGATGAAGCTGCGGGGTTTAAGCGCCTTACCGGGTATGGATGGGAACCGAAACGAATTGCTGAAAAGGTCGGGCGCAGCTTGTCACACGTCTATGGGCGACTCAAGCTTCTCGAAGCAGAGCCCGAAGTGATGCAAGCTGTTGAAACGAAAACTATTACTACGACAGACGCTGTGCGGGTTGTGCGCCGCTCTGGGAGAAGCGGCGTATCACAGAGCGCAGCGCTCGCAGGGAAAATTGAGAATCGTCGAGCAAAGAAAGCGGCGCCGTCCGGGTGGGCTTCATCGGGTGGGCTTCAGGTGGAAGGTGTGCGTGCATTGCACAGATTACTTGATGACTATGGCATTGCATGGGTCGTGCGCGCCTTGCTTAGCTACGCGGATAAGAGCGTAGTGCTGGATTGTATACACGAGATTGCAGAGGAAGTTGTATGAAGGTAGGTGACCACGTTGAATGGACTTCACAGGCAGGCGGCTTTAAGAAAGTAAAACGTGGGTGCATTGTTGCTATTGTTCCACCTGGTGTATCTTTGCGCAGGGTATTTCTGGCCCAGAAGTGGTCTTTTACAGGTGGGCAGTACGACTGTTCCGTTCTTGACCTGGTGACCTATAATGATCGCATTGTTGAGTCATTTCTTGTAGCTGTGGCACCTCCAAAAGGTTCTAAGCGTCGCGTTAAATTGTATTGGCCTCGTGTGGCTTCGCTCAAAATAGTAGAGGTGGAGGTGGGGTAGTGGCTAATATATCAGTGATCATAGGCCCTCCTGGTACAGGCAAAACCACTACTTTGAGTCACTGGGCAGCGCGTGCCGCTGTACGCTACGGGCACGACAAGGTTATTGTATGTTCACTTACTCGTACTGCTGCCTACCGTGCGGCTAGGAGCATTGAGTTGCCCTATCAGCAGTTTGGGACAGTGCATGCGTTTGCTTTCCGAGCTCTGGGCTCCCCAGAGCTCGCTGAAACCGACAAAGCGATCAAAGAGTGGAACAAAGAGTATCCAGACTTTGCGCTTTCATGGCATGGTCAGGGTAGGACGCCTGATGATGGGCATCTTATGCCTGAAGAATCAACGAGTGGAGATGCGCTCAAACTTGAATACACCAGGCTGCGTACTCTGGGCGTTTTTCGTGATAATCCGGTGTGGCAACGGGGGACTCTAAGGGGTTTTAAAGAGCGGTGGGAGGATTTTAAGACACAAAACCACTGGCTTGATTTTTGTGATTTGATTGAAGTTGCTGGGAAGGAGATTGATACGGCGCCTGGCGAGCCCGCAGTTATATTGCTCGATGAGGGACAGGACATAGCACAGTCAGAATTCAGGTTGTTACGGAGGTGGGCCGAAAAAGCCGAGCACTTTGTGGTGGCTGCGGACCCCGGACAGGCCATTTTCTCCTTTCGCGGCTCTGACCCTCTTCTTGTGCAGCGTTTATGGGACGAGCACGATTCCGCCAGGAAACCCTTAGAACAATCCTATCGCCTTCCCCAGGCAATCTACGACTACGCCTGGACATGGCAAGAGCGGTTCCGGCAGACACGCAAGGTGCCATATTTAGCGCGTAAAGACGATAAAGGTAACGTTGTGCAAGGTGAAGTGTGGCGGTGCGCGGCATTTAATACCTTTACGGATCATACTGTTAGGGTGCTTCTTGAGCCGTACTTAGATGAAGGCAAAGAGGTACTTTTTCAGACAACCTGCGGGTACATGCTCGATCCTATCATACGTGCCTTACGGGACGGAGGCATTCCATTTCACAACAGCCTTAGACCGTCAAACGGTAAATGGAATCCTTTGCCGCAAAGGCGTGGGCGTGGTTTTACCATTGTCGATAGGGTGCTGGCGTTTTCGCGTCCTCGGGCTGATCTTTGGGAAGAGCAAGCACGGTATTGGTCGGCTGCGGATGTGAAGTGTTGGGCTTCGGCTTTGCCGTCAAAAAACGTATTTAGTCGCGGCGGACATGCGATGGTTGAGGCTTTAGGTGACGACGCAGGCGATGAAGATATTGCGGGTGCATTTGCGACGTGGTTTCTCCCCGATGTGTTGAGCCTTATTGTGCCAAAGCCCGATATCGGGTGGTACTTGTCACAGGTGAAAGGGAGCGATAATCTCAGGGATTACGTGGAGAAAGTCATCGCCAGGTATGGGGTTAAACAGCTTCAAGAGAGACCTTTGGTATCGGTGGGTACGATTCACAGTACAAAAGGGGGCGAAGCAGCGGTAGTCATTGTGTCACCCGATTTGTCACTTGAAGCGGCGAATGCTGCAAGGATGAGCGAAGAGAGTAGAGAAGAGTGTTTGCGTATTTTTTATGTAGGATGCACGAGAGCGGTTGAGACACTTTGCCTTGCTGCACCCTCAACACGTGTTGCTGTGAGGTGGTGAGATGAAAGAAGTAAAAGTTTGGCGCTCTTTAATGCGATTTTTTGGGCGTTCGCAACAGCAGCTTGGTGTTTTTGCGAAACAGGGAAGCAACCCCAAAAAGAAAGGGTATAGCATACCTCGGAAGTTGAAATGTGCTCGTCGCAAGGTGGCGCATTTGCGTCAAAAAGAAGCACGAAGGCGTAACAGGAAAGGGCGGTAGTTATGAATCATCTGCGTACAGCATGTTTTGCGGCGGTACCGCTTCGCATCTTGGAATTGAAAGCTCGCGGTGGCCCATCAGACGATGATATACGTTCTTGCAGGTATATCTCTGAGCTTCTTGGTGAAAAGGGTCATCTTCTGATGTTTCGCGGCAAGAAGCGCGGAGAGACAGCGGAAGTCTTTAATCAATTGGCACGCGGGTTAGCTATTCTCTCTTTTGTGCCTGGCGGTGTGACATTCTTAGGGGAGCACTGGATAAGTGGAGATGCGAACAGGAACGACGCTGAAATAGGTCAGTGTGAATAGGGGAACCTTGATGGCTGAACGTATGTGGACTGATACACAGCTCCATGCGGGGTTTATACTGTTTTCTATGGTCCAGGCAACTGGAAGGTGCTCTGGATTGCACCCCTTTTCGTGTCTTTCTGCTTTTGTGGGTTGCATCGGTGTGTTGGCGGAAACGCTTGGTGTTGAAGGATCGGCAGCGCTTTTTGCAGAAAACCTCAGCGCTAAGATGGGCTACGATTATAGGCGGATAATAACGGGGCTTCAAGAAGAAGCGTGCAGACAGGAGAATATGTGAGCGAAATCACTGAGGTGACGTTAGCGCAAGTTAATGCATGTTTGGTGCTTTTCAAGGCTGTTGAGCGTGCAAAAGAGAACGCGGTTGCACGTCGTGATGAGCAGTGTGTTGATGCCGATGTGTGGGGAAATCTTCTGGGTGCGTATGCTGATGTTGCAGAGCAGTGGGATTGGTAAGGGCAAAACGCCACGGGGTCAGGCGCATGGCCTGCAGTTGAACAGCTTCTGGCTTTTAAACGATGGAATAAATAAATGATGAATAGGCTTGAGGCACTTCTCTTGCGTTCTGCAGGACAGCACGATACTCCACTTCCTCTTCACAACCAGGTTAATTATGATCGTTCGGTGCCTGATGAAGGCCCGCTCGATGCAGCGATTGTGATTCTCGGCGAGTCTCTGGGTACAGATGAAGTACGAGCACGTCGTAACTTTGTGGGGCGTAGTGGTCAGAAGCTAAGAAATCACGCCAGGCTTGCAGGTATTCACCCTGAAAAGTGCCGTATCCTCAACGTATATCCCTTCTTTCCTGAAGGAGGCTCTATTGAGAATGTCGATTCCGGAGTTCTACGTGGATGGCAAGAAAACGCGCTGGAGCGACTTCGAGCCTGCTGTGCGGCAACTGTTATCGTCTGCGTTGGTAATGTCGCACTGGAAACGTGTACGGGTTTGCGTGACATTACTCGTAGACGAGGCTCAGTCTACGAATGGGAAGGACGTAAAGTTATTGGCATGATCCACCCCGCAGCCATCCGGCACAGTCGTGGACGTCCTGGAAGTCAGTATTACGAGAAGATATGCAGGCTTGATTGGAAACGTGTGAAGCTCCTTAGTGTACCGCACGAGACCCACCACCCATATTGTGGGTGTGCCACACGTATTGAACGCACGTTTTCTACGCCGTATACATGCGATGCTGACGCTCTGCGTGGTGTCATTTACGACTATACATATCAGGCAGATCAGTCACATCTCAATGGAGATGAAACGGTGTTGTCTATAGACATAGAGACACCGAAAGTTCGGGGGAAGCGACAAATTGTTTGTGTGAGCTTTGCCTTTACGCCGCAGCATGCGCTTGTTTTACCATGGAATACACACAGACATGTTATCCAAGAGTTGTGCGAATCTCCTTGTATCAAAGTCGGTCACAATTTTGTGAGCTTTGATAGGTGGTGGCTTGAGCGTGAAGGTATCCATGTTGGCGGGGAAATTCGAGATACGATGTGTCTTTCGCATTGCCTCGATCCAGCTTCGTTGCACAGCTTGGAATTCCTTCAATCACGTTATACGTGGGAACCTTTCCATAAGTCGGAGGCAAAGGGTCACGATGAAAACGTGGTGCTTGCTTCAGATGAAGCCTTTGCACAGTACATGTCATACTGCGGGTTAGACTCAGCCGTGACCATAGAGCTACATAATCTCCTCTGGCCAGAGTTGGAGCGTCGAGGGCTTTTGCCATTCTACCGTAGGCACTACGAGGCACTCTACGATCCCATTCTGGATGTGATGCTTCGTGGCGTTGCTATCAATCATCCGTATCGTCAGTCTTTGCTTGAAGAGTTACTTGCAGAAGCGAAACACACCAGGGATAGGCTCGGGGAAATAAATGGGGCACCACTATGGAGCCTGGGGACGCAGAGAGACCAGGCTATTTTTCAAGCTGCACAGTCTGGTGAGCATCTTGATCGGTGGTCTCAGGATGAAATTGACCTGGCACTTCAGCGTGTTAGCAACAAAACTGTAAGCAACACGCAGCTTAAAAAACTGCTCTACGAAAAACTTGGGCTGCCTTTGCAAACGAGAAGGCGCAAGGGTGGCATAGAAACACCTACCGCTGACGTAGTGGCACTTGCAAAGCTCAGGCTTCAAATGGCGCATCGCCAGGATGTTGCAGAAGTGCTAGATCTGGCGATGCAGCACAATAAGGCACAAAAACTGGCAACTTTTCTGTGCCATGGCACTTTTGATTCTTCAGATGGGCGGTTCAGGTTTACGCTCAAGTTAAACACCGAGGCGGGTAGGCTTGCGTCAGCAGCGGCACCAGACGGGATGGGGAAAAATTCCCAGAATCAACCTCGGAATGACAAGAGGCTCAGGCGTACCATCTTACGTGATCCTGGTCATGTCCTGGTTGAGGGGGATGCTTCTCAGATCGAAGGTCGCATAGTTTTTGTACTCACGAAAGACCCGGAGTTAATTAAGCTAGGTCGTGCCAGGATTGGCTTTGATCAGCATGCGTTTACGGCTTCGATGGTTTTTAGGAAACCTGTTGAGCAGGTTGGGAGGGGGACGCAGGAGCGCCAGGTAGCAAAGTCAATCAGCCACGCAGCACAGAGAGCTATGCAAGGTAAAACGATGGCTGATTGGATGATGAAAAACGGTATGCTTTTTGGTGATGGCACACCTTTCAGCGCTGAAAATTGTGATGAGTTGCTTGAAACATATCACAAGGCTTTTCCTGGCATTCGTCTCTGGCAGCAGAGCATACGCCGTGAAATCCGTGCGACAAAGCGTCTGGTGAATCGCTACGGACGTATCTGGGATGTCAGGTACGAAGAAATGAACGATGATCTTTTCAGACGCGGGTACAATTTCTTGCCACAAAGTTCGTGTGCAGACCTTACAAATCAATGCTTTGCAGACTTATGGCGCTGGCTCAAAGCTGAAAAGATGCAGAGTAGCATCCTTATGCAGGTGCATGACTCACTGGTGTGCTCTTGTGCTCCTGACGTAGCTTATGACGCAGCACGTTTTATGCGTGATCACCTGGAAGTGGAGCTGGACTATGGGGGGATAGGACTTTCAGTGCCCACGGAATTTAAGATTGGGATGAATTATGGAGACCTTATAGAAATTGGTGCGTTACCTGATCGGAAGACTTTCGAGCAAAAGATAAGGGAGTTGATGGGATGAGCTGGGATGCTTATCTTGTGTCTTCTAGCTGTATAACATGTGGTCACGAAGAACAGCATGGATCTTGGAATTACACCCATAATTGCAACCAGATGATTGCGACGGTGGTTGAAGATATGGGGTATGAGCTGAAACAGCACTGGCTCATCGGCCACATGGGAAAGTCGTGGTTTGACGTACTAGACGGTATGTCAGGGAAAGATGGGGCGAAGTTTTTAGGAAAGATTGTGCAAAGGCTTGAAGCAGACCCGGAGCGTTTTTGTGAATTGAATCCTCCAAACGGCTGTGGAAGCTATGAGACGTTGCTGCCCACATTACGTGATATGGAGATCATAAGCTACAAAAATCCAGGTGCTTCGTGGAGGGTAGACGGATGAAATGCAGCGCGCCGCGCAGCGATCTTTCGGCGCTCTTTATTACCAGAGAGATGCTTATACGAGAGCCTGACATGGAGCTTTTTGATGAAACGAAGCGGCGCTCGGTATCTGGATGCTGCATTTTTTGTGGTGCAGACCTGGTACCGTTTGATACGACAATTTGCTATAGCCATATGAAAAATTGTCGTATCCTTGCATGGGGAGCCTCAAAGATGTCTTGACAGATAGTATTGATTAGTTATACAGTAGATACATAGTAGTTATACACGTTTTCGTGCAGGGAGTTACTATGAGGAATGTGCACATAAAAATGCGCTGGCGCGGTCCTGGTGGTTCTGGATATGACACGCTGTGTGGTCAGGTTGTAGGGCTTGATATGCTCACTCAAAGCCGAAAGGCTTATGAGAAGCACTTGAGTTGTCCTTACTGCTTTCCTTATCCGCTCTGCGCGCTGTGTTTAAAAGTTGAGGTAGTAAAACATTGATGCCACTTACATACCTCGCAAATCTTTGTTCACAGATTGACCGCTCGTATAGTGTGAGTCTTCAGTACGGTGTGCATCTGGGAGAAAAGCCTTGCTGGGAGCTAGTAGTAGCTATCCCAGCTCATCGTATCTTTAAGGTACGCCCAATGGCCGATCTCAAAAACATTCTCGTTGAAGCGCAAACTCTTGGATGCGAGCTTAAATGTCTCGCATCACTCAATACGGCGGTGACACGTGGTGAAGAAACAATCAGCCTGGATAGCTACCAGGCCGCACAAGGTAATGACAATTCTCCATCCTGAAGATTTTTTGTGCATTGAAGTGTTAAAGGCACGTCTGGGTATTGAGTCCAGGAGCGCTCTTATCAGATTTGCGCTTAGAACCCTCTGCGCTGAAATAGCAGCGAAGGTACCCAAAAATTAATCTGACAATTTACGAAAGGCGAGGTAATGGCTGAGGAAGGCAGGAGACAATACGAGATGGAGTCTAAAGGAGCACCAAAAGTCGTTCTTGAACTCAGGCCGGGTTTTACGCCCGAACGTGCTGAAATTGTTATACATTACTTCGAGATTCCTGGCGGATGGCCTGCTGTGTTACAGATACTTATTGCAGCAACGGGGCCTGCTATGGAAAAGGCATTTGAACAGATACGGCAACTGCCAGATGAGCAACGTATTGTGCTGGCTTCTAGTATGAATGATGTACGGCACTAATGGCGCCATGGTGGTTCTTCTCGTTCTGTGCTCTGATGGGCACTTCTTGATTCTTAAAGATTTCTGTTAGAATGCGCGGGGGATAGGTTGTCTGTTGTTGCCAGGCGAGGGTATCCGTGATAGGGTCGGGCTTAGCAACCCAGACTGCGGTAGGGTGATCTGGAAGCGAGGGGTGCAACTCCCCTCCTACACTTCTACCACGATTCTTTTCGTGTCTCACGGAGATGTGATCTAGTGCCTTCTTTTGTGATGTAGACTACGCAATGGTGCGCATAGAATACACCTTGCGCGATGCAGTCTACAAAATAAAATAGTCTTGTACGGGTTACCTATACCGTACTACACTTGCTGTGCTCCAGGAAATTTTGAGGCTGCCACGTCAGTGTCGTTTCCTGTCATGGGCCTACCCTGGGCTTCAGGGGAAGTCACGCTTGTGGAGAGAGCAGCGCTGGCGTCGACGTGAGTCGATGTGAAACTGCACTCGGTGAAACAAGAACTAGCGTGCACTTATGTGCACAATCTAGAAAGCAGGTTCCACCCATGCTGAATATCTCGCGCTATTTCACCACTGAAGATGTCCACCCTTTTGATGCGGTAGCGTGGGAGGTTGGTGATGTGGTCATTCAAGGCAAAGACGGTCCGGTGTTTGAAGCAAAGGGGGTACAGTTTCCGGCATTCTGGGGCCAGAGAGCGCGGGATATTGTGGCGAGCAAGTATTTCAGGGTGGTGGATGGGGAGAAGGAAACCAGTGCTAAGCAAATGCTTACGCGGGTTGTAGATACGATAAGTGGTTGGGGATACCATGATAGGTATTTCGGAGATGATACATCCGATATTTTTGTGTGTGAACTTACGCATATCCTCCTCAACCAGTATGCATCATTCAACTCACCTGTGTGGTTTAACGTCGGCGTGCAGGAGTGCCCGCAGACGAGCGCCTGTTATATCCTCGATGTAGAAGATTCAATGGAATCTATCCTGGAGTGGTATCGCCAGGAGGGTATGATTTTTAAGGGCGGCTCTGGCTCCGGGGTGAATCTCTCAAAAATCAGACCGAAAGGTGCTCCACTTTCTGGTGGTGGTACATCAAGTGGCGTGATGTCGTTTGCCAGGGTGGCCGATGCCAATGCCGGTGCCATTAAATCAGGAGGAACGACGCGCAGAGCTGCAAAACTCCTCGTACTCGATGTGAATCATCCTGATATTGAAGAGTTTATTCAGTGTAAGGTAGATGCTGAACGCCTGGCTAGTCACTTGATGGAAATAGGATACGGTAACGGGATTGAGGGTGGTGCTTACGACAACGTACCCTGGCAGAATGCCAATAACAGTGTCAACGTCAGCGATATATTTATGGCGAATGCCACAGCAGAAGACGGTGTGCACACGACACGGGTGTCACAGGCATATGTGATGCTTCAGAAAATTGCGGCGGCCTCCTGGGAGTGCGGTGATCCAGGCTTATTTTTTAGAGATACTATCAATGCCTGGCACACGACACCAGGGAATGGCCGTATAGTTAGCGCAAACCCTTGCGGGGAATTTCTCCGCCCTCCCAACGAGGCATGCAACCTCGCTTCAATTAACCTCCTCAAGTTTCTCAAAGATGACGGCGCCTTTGATATTCCTGCTTTCTGCCACACTGTTGACATCTTGATTACCGCTATGGACATTCTCATAGATCGGTCAAGCTACCCCACTGAAACGATTGCCCAGAACAGCAAGGATTATAGGCCGCTTGGCCTTGGATACTCTAACCTTGGGGCTTTCCTTATGGCACAGGGGCTGCCATATGACTCAGATGCAGGAAGAGCACTTGCGGCGTCGATTACAGCACTTTCGACAGGACGAGCCTATAAGCGTTCAGCGGAAATTGCAAAAGTGAAAGGGGCGTTTACAGGGTACGCACAAAATAGTGATACCATGTTGGCGGTGATTGAACGGCATCGAAAGCTTGCTGAGTCGCTAAAAAATTCATCAGAGCATGCCATAAATCATTGTGCTAACGATACGTGGTCTGCTTTAGCTGGGCATGCTTTATGCAGTGCAGGCTTCCGTAATTGTCAGGTAACTGTGCTTGCCCCCTGTGGTACCATCAGTTTCATGATGGACTGCGATACAACAGGCGTAGAGCCATGCATAGGGCTTGTGACAACTAAGAAACTCGTTGGTGGTGGCGAGGTACAGATGGTAAACGGGATAGTTGCACGGGCGCTACGCGCTTTAGTAGCCTATCCAGAACGTACCATAGATGCACAGATAAAGGATCTGAGAACACGCGGTGCCTTCGTGTGTAAATCAGAACATATCTCAGTATTTGCGACGGCTCTTGGCGACAACGCCATATCCTGGCAAGGTCACATAAAAATGGTTTCCGCTGTGCAACCATTTCTGAGTGGTGGATGCTCAAAAACCATCAATATGCCTCATGATTCAACTGTGCAGGATGTGTTCGATGCGTATGTGATGGCATGGAGGTCAGGACTCAAAGCTATCTCGATCTATCGTGACGGTAGTAAGGGGACACAGCCTGTGACTGTATCAGGCCCGGCGATGTCCGCTGCAGCGCATCTTGCCAAGTTGGTATCACTGAAGCCGCAACAAGAACTTGATGAGCATAAAAATACTTCACCTCCAATGCCTACCGAAGAAGAGTGGTCCTTTCCAAAGCTTACCGAGGAGGAATGGGCCTTGCTAGAAGATGCCCCGTCCGCGCGTAAGCGTCTTCCGGCTGAACGGAAGTCAATCACCCACAAATTTACAATTAACGCACACGAAGGCTATTTAACTGTTGGGCTCTATGATAATGGCTCTCCCGGCGAACTTTTTTTGCGCATGAGTAAAGAAGGCTCGACCCTTAGTGGCCTCATAGACGCATGGGCAACGATGGTGTCAATTGCACTTCAGTACGGAGTGCCTTTGGACGTTATTACGTCTAAATTCAAGGATACGCAGTTCGATCCGCGAGGATTTACGGGGAATCCAGAGATCAAGACATCTAGCTCAGTGCTCGATTATATTTCCAGGTGGTTGGAGAATAAGTTTTTGCACGACAAGAGGGTGCAGCAAGAGCTGGAGAGGGCAGGTGTAAATGGAGACAGAAACCACTTGCCATTCGAGACATTCTTAACCAGTAAAGACGCTGCATTGCAAGAAACGAAAGAAGACAGGAGCATAGCGTTAGCTCGCACACTGATGGGCGCACGCCATGAGGGAAGAAAAACAGAAGCTGCTGCACACTTTTGGCTAGAAGAGTTCGCAGATTCGTCAAAAACACACCAGGATAATACCGAACCAGAACGTAATCGTTTTGAGGTTATGGTTGCCTATGCTGTGAAAGCTCGGCAGCAGCGCGAAGCACGTATGCACAACTTCTTTGGTTTGGGGGAGCAAGTACGCCTTGGCGGCAATGGCGCCTTGACTCTTTGCTTTGAGTGCGGTGGGATGACACAACGCGCCGGATCGTGTTGTGTCTGTACAGTATGCGGGACAAGCACGGGGTGTGCCTAAAAATGAAAACAGCACACACCAGATGTCATAGGGGGAAGCGCGTCCTTGTATTTTTGTGTGATGGGACATCTTTTGTTGATCACTTTGAGTCATACGGCTCTTCATGGGTACGTTTCAGGGTTGCAGGAAAAGTAGCAAAAATGGCTTTACGAGCTATGAGCATTGCAAAGGGGGTTGTGTGTCTTACGTCGTTAGCTGGTGGACCGGAGAATCGCGGCAATCTGCACTATTCAAGACGCACGAGCAAGCCGAAACAGCAAAAGAGAAGCTAAAAGCGCGAAGTGTCAGGCTAATCAGGATGAGTTGTGAGCCCATTCGTCTCATGCCTCAACCTGTATTTGAAAAGATGCAGCAGCTTGCCCAGCATAAAAGCCGTGATGATACAACTTCGTGCAGACACAAATGTCTGGTAAGACTTTGCGTAACGTGCCTTTCTTAGACCGGAGGTACTGACGTGTTTGAAACTCAGCTGAGGATATGGCGGCATGAAGAGTATCTATACGGCAAAGATACGTGTGAGGTTTTCTTCGATTATTGTTATCTGGAGCGTCAGATTCATCGACTTGAAAGACTATTGAAGTCCAAGTCACACAAAGTTAAGATACCTCGGAGCTTGCTGCGAAGTTTAGTTCACAATAGCGAAATACGTGTGAACTAAAAATAGTGGGCTATTGGGTGGTGCCTTGGGGCTCTGAGTTAGCAGTTTCTTCTTGCCCTTCGCCACTTTCTCTTCCAATGATTCCTGCGTGTGTAAGCACCGACCATGCAGTTTGGTTAGCCATTATAGGTGTCCCGCGTAAACGGAGAGTCGATGCAATCATAGCAGTATCGCTCGGATTGAGATATATCTGATTGAGCGCGCCTATACGGCGCATATAGAGTGCACGTTGTATACCTTGCAAACTTAATTCCGTACTGAATCCGAGAGCCGCTGCGGTGTCCCAACCAAAACCAAGAATTTTTGCAAGTGCGAATCCTGTGCCCGTTATACCTGCGTGCACGCCTATGTGCTGTCTGGTAAAAACGGTTGGGGCGTTTTTTGCAAGAGTATCCCATGCCTCAAAAGCACGCTGCGCTCTTGTAATATTGTCATAGTAGGCTGGATAATATGTTTTTAATAGCTTTTGCCTAAAAGTGTCTTTTATAAATGTTGCTGCTTTTGCTGGATCTGGTATAGCATCTGGCCCCAGAAAGTTACGCCACATTGCCTGAAGTAAAGCTACCTTTTCTGGCTCGCCCATTTGTGGTTTTTTAAACCACTGTGCATAGGCAAAATTGCGATCTGAGGGATTCATTGCCTCGATTTGTGCAACAATATCTTCTGGAGTTGTCCCCAATACGCGCTGGAAGGTATCTTCAAGTAGCGCATGTTCGGCGGCATTACGATTGCCAAACATACGGCTGTATTCTTGTAATACTTGCGTCTGAAGCTCTTCGCTTCGTCGAAGCGATTCAGTAGCATATTCTATTTTTTCAGTTTGAGCTGTATGCTCATCAATAAGTGATCGACGCTCGCCGCGTTTTGTTGCCGCGATGTCGCTTTTGGTCTGTTTTTCGGTACGTTGTGCTTGCGTCATTTCTTCAGTTGTGCGCGTTGTCACATCTTGTGCGTTAAAGCGCGCAAGTTGCTCCTGACGGCGTTGATCACGCATCTTGTCCGCAAGTCGTTGGCGCACATCTGCAAGCGTTTCACCTTCCCTGGCAATACCTTGTTCCACCGGCACCTGTGCCTGTTCGGCTGCAAGTCGTGCGTCCTGTACTTTTTGACGTGCAGCCAATCGTGCCTGAAAAACGGCTTCACCGCCTTCAGCTTGCGTTGTTTTCAGGGTTTCACGTATACCCCGCACATAGGCTTCCGGGAGTGCAAGTAACCCTTGCGCCTTTGCCTGTACGTCATGGAGCGCATTAGCCTGGTTACGCGGCGTTTGAAAAATCGCTTTCAGTTCTTTGTTGGCATCAATAAGCGCCGCATGTTGCTTGAGCCACTTTGCCGCACCTCCAGGCACGTATTTCCCTGCGTCATCGGTCGCGGCATCGTAAAATTGTGCACGCACGGCATCAAAGAGACTATCTTTGGCGTTTCTGGCCGCAGCAGCATCAAGAAGCGTTGCTGGCTGGTTTATCGTCGGCTCCATACCTCTCGGTGAAAGATAGAAGCTTTCCCTATTCAGGTGCACAGACGCGATGACGGAATCAAGATCGTCAATATATCGTATGAAGCGTTGGGCATTATCTGCCTGGGTAGCAGTACCTTGTGATACACCTGGTCCAGCACCGAAGTAGGCGCGGGCAACTTCGTCAGGCGTATGAAGTCGCTCGCGTGTGAGTGGGTTGGTGATGTTTGCAAAAGAAAACGGCGCATCCCCCATCAGCCTGTGCACTTCTGTATCATACCAGTGATTAACAGTGCCAAGTGCATCAAAGGCTTCCGGGTATTTTCTCCCAAGACCCCAGAAGTATTCATTGACTTCCCCGTAGAGCTGCCTAAGCGCCGGGTAGTTTTGATTTGTAGGGGGAGTATGGCGCAAGTCATCCATAAGCTGTGACCGAAAACGGTGCATATCTGGAAGGCCCAAAGGCACACTGCCAAGATCAGGTACATCAGTAAGACCCTGTTTGGTTTTGATGTCTTTGGTTTTGATGTCTTTGGTTTTGATGTCTTTGGTTTTGATGTCTTCAGCAATTTGATTTATTCGTGCCTCAAAGTCACGTACCGCTCCGCCGGGGGCAAAACTTCCGCGTATTTGCTCAGTGACACCAGGCAATTTACCTGGTAGTGCAGATGGTTGTTCACCTAGAAGAGAAGGCTTATATTTTGCGACAATGTTGGTGAGCGCTTCCGCATCTTCTTCGATACCGTAATTACTGTGCAGAATGCCGTATTTCGCTGCGGCGTTATCACGCAGGCGTATTGCAACGCGCTCGCTTACATCTTGTCCAGCTTCGCCTGCTTTTTGTATGGTTGTACGTCCAATGTGTGCTCGCGCTTCTGGTGTCTTCGCCGCTGCCATCTCAGGAGCCAGAGACGCAATGTGCTTTTGAGCAAACGTGAGATAATCGTTCATATCTTTTTCATTGGCAGTCGTCACGCGGGCAAGATCATCTTCAAGACTCGTCTGAAGTTGGCGCGTCTGTTGTGTGCGTGTATGCGCAGCAACTTGCACAGCGGTACGTTCTGTCTCAGCAGTCTGCACGGTATCTCTGAGCTGTTGGTTGATTTGCCCGCGTCGTTGCTCAAGTGCAGCAACATGCGCATCCGCTGTGCTTTTGGCAGTACGGAGTTGTTGAACACGAGCTTCACCAAGTTGTGTACCTTGCTCCTGCATCTGACGTACTGCATCGCGTGATGCCTGACGTTCGGTCGCAATACTGTCTTCAACAACACGCATACGTCGCGTGGTGTCATCAAGTGTAGCTATCGCTATATCGTCGCTGGCACGAAGACGCTGAGTAAGTTCACTTTTCAGCATGCGGCCACGGGCTTTCTGCGCTTCTAAGAGCTGCTCGCCCATGCGCACCGATGCTTGTGCTTGATAAACAGGCTGTTTCTGCGCATCGAAGAATGTTTCGAGAGTACCCTGTTGCATCGTCTGCGTTGCCGTGCCACCCACAAGCTGTTCGGCGCGTGATGGGCCGCCAAAGGCTTCAGTGCCTGTTTCTGTAATACGTTCACCCTGATAGGACAAAAGATGTTTACGGAGCCCCGGGCTTTGCTTGATGGCGGTAAAAAGCTTTCCTGCATCCGAGGGTGAAAGTATCCCTGTACCAAGTTCTGTAACAACCTGTGCCCATTCAGGTGCTCCAAGTTCTTTTGACACTTCCGCCAATGCGGCACCCTGACCTGCGAGATACATAGCTTTTTTGATTTGATCGACAGCAGGGACAGCGTACCCTTCTCTAAGAAGCGGGTATATCTTTGCTGTGATAGCTGCCATAGGCCCCGCCGCAACAACGGAACTCACCACATGTTCGAGTGCGCTATATCCGGGCCTAGGTGGGCCAAAACCTTTGCCCCCGGTTACAATAGTTTCCAGCGGGCGCGTTGCAGCAGGAGCCTGCAATATCTTCCCAACGCCCGTAAAAATATTTCCCTCGCCTGGAGTTGCCATGCCTAGACGCTCGGGGATTTTCCCATATTCTTCTAAAGCCACACCTGCAGGACGTGTTATCATGCCGGGTAATAAGTCTAGCCCCTGCACAGCTCCGCGCGATACTGTTGCTAAAATGTCTCCCCCCTGCGTTCTAGGGTCCGTTCTTTGCGGTTCGGGCTTTTTCTGTATTTGTCCCGGAGCTGATGGTATTTCACTTTGTTGAATGAGATTATGTTCACGAATAAATTGAATACGCTCATCGTCGCTTGCTTTCATCCACACAGGATCATTTTTGCCAAGTGTATTAATAAGTTCAAACTTCTGCATGACGGGCAATGTATAAAATTTATCGTAATACGGCTTCTGTGGGTTGTCTGGGTCTCGCACAAGATCATAAATTGTTTTAGGAATAAACTCTTTAATTTCAGCCATTACGGTGCCTGTCTCGGTTGTGCCTGTTGTCGCATGCGTTCCATGAGCGATAGTGCGGGTGCCTGCCATGCCGGTGCCTGCCCTGCCGGTGCCTGCCCTGCCGGTGCCTGCCATGCCGGTGCCTGCCATGCCGGTGTCTGCCCTGCTATTGGCATATTTCCTACAGATACACTTAGTATTTCACTTATCATGCGATTGACAACACGTTCTCCTCCCTCTACTTGAGCCAGGATAGTTTCTTTTGTATCTGGCATTCTACCACCGAAGCCCAAAAATCCCGCATCACCGAGTGAAGGACGCACATCAAGTGCAGGTTTCATAAGTTGATATGCTGGACGCCCGCGTAATCCCTCCAGAGCACGCGCTGCCTGTACGCCCCATTCTCGCAAGCGCTCATCGAGCTGCCTAACATCTGGATGATTGCGTAGTTGTTCGATAAGTACAGTAGCACGTCCTGTTAAACGACCCTTAATACCCTTATCAAGTGCAATACTTTTAAGTGGTCCATCTGGACCGTACACTTTATCAACAAGATATTTGACTTCACTGGATAATGCACGCAAAGGGGCAAATTCACGTATACCATCAAGCACTTTCGGCGTAACAGGAATAGGATTGCGATCTCGAAGCTCTTTCCAAGTTATTACTTGTGTAAATGGACGCAGTGTCGTGCGCTCAAGATAATATTGCAGTTTTTCTGCTGGAACTTCTGTAATATCACGCTCATGCCTTTTCAAATCATTTTGAATGGTTATAGTTTGTTCACGCTCGTCAAGACGCGCTGTTTTTTGGCGATCTTCCACCATTGCGTTAATAATTTTTGCCTGTCCTGGTGTAGCTGCCGCGAAATTAGGTAAGCCTGTTTCGCGTGCAACACGGTTGGGAAGATCAGTCGTTGCTGAAGGCACTTCAAGTGCCTTCTTACGAGCGATATAACTCTGTGTTGCTGGTAACATGCGATTTTCAGGTATACCCGCAGCGGATTGAAGGACAAATGCACGTTCTTCTTTATCTGGTGTTTCGCCTGCAAGTATATGTTGTGCATCCGCAAAAGTACGTTTTATGGTCTCTTTATCGACTTGCTCTGTAGCACGTCTGGTTACACCTGCCTGTTGCCCCGCTTCCCATGCTTTATACCCGCTGACTTCTTTCACTTCATCAATATCAGCCTTGCTAAAATGACGTGATGTCATACGTGATGTGAGCACAGGGACGACCTTTTGAATTTCTGCTGCATCACCTGTCTGCACAGCTTGAGCAATACGCTGTGAAGCAATACGTTTTATCTCGCTTGCATGCAGATCTGGATCAAAGTTCTCCATAAGATCGTGAAATTTCGCCACAGTTGCCGGTGTGCGTACCCACGGCGGAATGGGCATCTTATACATTTCACCTAGCACTTTTCGTTCTTTTGTTGTAACTTCGCGGTTTGCTTGCACTGCTTCCTTGACAAGTTTGTGCTTTTCAGCGATGAGCTTTGCTGTATTTGCTGCCACAAGCGCCTGGCGCTGCCTTCTTTTGCTTATCTGCGCTTCTGCGGCACGATACTGAGTTTCTGAAGCACGGAGCGTTGCGCGGATACTTTCTAATTGCTCGGCGTCCAATCCGCGTGCGTCAGTTGGTGCAACTTCAACTTTGGGTAGCGCAGGTTCACCGGCACCTGGGGCAATATCAATAATACCCGGCTGCACCTGTGCGAATTGGGCGTACTGAGAGGTTAAATCGCGTACACGTTTAACGTGTGCCTGTGTTTCCCTGAATGGCGGTATTCCGCCATGTTCTTCTACGGCACCTTCTCCAGCATTATATGCGGCAGCAATGAGATCAGGATCGTTATTAAATTGCGAAGACAAGTCACGCCAATACCGAGCACCGCCCATAAGGCTCTGCACTGGATCAAACGTGTCCTTTACGTTGTATCTTAGCGCAGTATCCTGCATAAGTTGTGCGAGGCCCATAGCACCCTTTGAGCTTCGTGCTTGTGGATTAAATTGAGACTCGACCTCAATATTTGCTACGAAAGCAGGAATGAGCTGTTCAGGTACGCCTTCTCTTCGTGCAATCTGCGCTGCAAGTTCTGCGTAGTTTTGCGTTGCTGGTTTTGCTAGTGCAGACACAGGACGAGGCAGTGTGACACTGGGAATTTCCGCGAGTATTTCCTGTGCCTGGGGGTATGTGGACTCAAAAATTTCGCTCGTTTTTTGCGCTGGAATGTTACCTGTCAACGATTCGGTTATAGAAGGCGGCACAACGTAAGGTGGTGTTTTGGTTGCACGGAAATGCTGCCCGCCAACGTTGAAAGTACCAGGCGTGGTTGCCCCAAAGAGCGTGCCGAGAATACCACCAGCTTGCGGTGGTGCAGTTTCTAAAGATTCAATCTCATATTGATCACTTTTTTGCAGAAGCTGCAAAAGTTGCAACTGACGTGCTTCGTTAGCTTTACGCTCTTCTTGAGCCTGAGTCGCAAAGCCAGAAGCGAGACCCACGCCGAATTGTATGGCCTGAAGGAAATCTCCGAATCCTGCCATCAGCTCTTCTCGCTGTTCTATCCGCTGTTCTGTCCTCTGTTCTGTCCGCTGTAAAATGCCCCTACGATATTCGTTAAACTACCTGCGATCTGAAATCCCGTCTGAAAAGCATCAGGGCCTCCGCCGGATTGCTGCGTAAATGTCTGCGGAGAGAGAAATTGCCCATAACCCGGAGGTACTACGGTTGTAATCTGCTGGCTGCGCGCCAGTGCAAGGTCTCTTAAAGCTGCAAGAAGTTCAGGTTGCAGCCCTTGCACAGCCTCAAACGAAGGACCAAGATCGGTAATGCCTGCCCGCTTTGCACCTGTGCGCGCCGCAGCAAAAGGAATATCTTGCGAAGCACCAGAGCGTTGCGCTGCTGCGTCTCTCGTGCGAAAGCCACCCAGAAACGGCATAAGGAGCGCGGCTTGCTCTCTTAACGAGCCTTTTAAGAGCGGCTCTTCTATGTCTTGAAAAAGACGACGTGTCTCTTCAGGAAATTCGAGTCTCTGAGTGGTTTCCGTCTCGGGCGGACCTTTAACAGCACCATAAATGGTCGAACCTAAACCTAACGCCGCCGCAGCTGCAATATAAATTGCCACTTAAATATCTTTCTCTGCCTTTTCTGTATGCGATCTTTCCCATTCCGCCTGGACTTGAATAAGACGGACATACCGGCAAAAATATTCCGCAATATCCGCACAATCCTTTTGCAATACTGCCTGTGGCACATGGGCTATTTCCCCAGCAATGAACATGGCAAGTATAAGCATGCAGTCAAGAGCACGAAGAGAAAAATCTGTAGTTGTTTCGTTATACTCTTGTGCTATAGCTTTCCATGCCTCGCGCAGCTTTGCTGTCATTGTATAGAGTGGATCAATACACTGTGGTGTACCACACCACTGCACAATTGTGCATGTGACACATGCTTCGTCTGGCACGAGAACTCCTTCGGTCTCCGGGTGAATTTCACACGCTATGAGTCTTCCCCGACGTAGCATCAGGCTGCGCTGTTCGGATGCTATCCAGGGAACAAACCGTGTCACTTTGTGTGCTCTACTCTCTATGATATAATATTTTCCGGGCGTATACCGCTATTTTGTAACCCTGTTGTTGTCGCACCGCCTCGATTATAATAATCCTGAATTCGCCGTGCTGTACTGATCAGCGAGGCAATCCCTGCGCCCTGAAGTGCCAGATCAGGTTGTGGTCCTTCCTGGGTACGCACGTTAGGAGGACGC
>ERZ1292644.700-Hain-H14-01um-R2-700-length-20466-cov-8_pt1 | contig 20466 bp, 29 predicted proteins | sample MGYA00564402_ERZ1292644 | MGnify/ENA primary metagenome ERZ1292644 (study PRJEB36523, sample SAMEA6512644) | groundwater metagenome | collected 2019-01-09 | study: AquaDiva: Metagenomics assemblies of 32 groundwater samples
GTAAACGGATTGCACCGTGGCGTTGCCGTAAACGGATTGCACCGTGGCGTTGCCGGAAACGGATTGCACCGTGGCGTTGCCGGAAACGTATTGCACCGTGGCGTTGCCGTAAACGTATTTCACCGTGGCGTTGTCGTAAACGGATTGCACCGTGGCGTTGTCGTAAACGGATTGCACCGTGGCGTTGCCGGAAAGGCGAATTTCTGAATTTTGAAAAACAAGATTTAGTCTTTCAAAATATCCCCCCTCAATTTTTATTACAGTAAATTCCTCGAATACCTTTGGAAGCGCGTCGAGTTCGGCCTGTGTTTTGATAATGATTTCTTTCATGAGATTTTTGATTTTAGGTTGAGATTTTTGCAAGGGCGGTCATCGCGCCATCTCCTGTTGAGGGGTTGATCGTTCCAAAGTCTGCCAGTGCGTCACGATAAAATTCAGGTCGGGCTTTTTGAGCGAATAACCGTCCCGTTTCAGTTCAAGGCTTTTCGTCCGCCAGATTTTCCAAAACCTGTGTCTGGTCGGGACCAGGGCAGAGCGAACCGTTTTGAGCGTTCCGTCCACGGTTAGACACCTGTCACGGCTCCATTTCAGGCTGCAAAGTATGCGCTGTTCAGGAAGGGTCATGGCGAAACTCCCATTTTTAATTTTTTCAGTTCGTCCTCACGACCGCGAAGTGCAGCCATAGCCTTTTGCGTTTCGGGCGTGTAGCCGCCTTTCAATCCTCCGTCCCACGAAAAACTTTTGTCGTTCCCTCGGAGCTTGTTCATGGTGGCCCGGACTTCGGACAAGGCGCTGTCGGCCTGTGCGACGGAGTTTATCGCCGGAGTTTGACCGTTGTTTTTTACGGGTGAAATTTTCATGGGAATCTCGATCCGCGACAGCCACGCAACGACGAATCGGCGCGTTTTCTGTCGGCCAGGATGAGCCATCAACCACGCATCCATTTTTGAAAGCTCGTGGTTAAGATCCACGTGCGAGAAAGCAGGATTGCCTTTGAGTGCTGAAAGAAACTCGCCATCCGAAAGTTTATTCCCCCCTGCACCCCCCTTCTTCTTCTTTTCAGATACAGATACAGAAGCAGATGCAGAGGTAACTCTGGTAACATCATGTAACATTGTGTTTTGGTTCAAATTGTTACCTTGTAACATTTTGTAGGTCTCTCTGTGCTTTCTAACTCGATCTCTTGAGGATGAATGTCTTTGATCGTCGGTGAGCCGGTCCCGAAATGCGATGTAGTTCAAGATGAGCCATCCATCTGGAAGCCGCTCGATCCTCCTGCCATCATTGTCGGGGGTTCGACTGGTGGGGTCTGGTGCCTCGAATTTTTTGAGAGATCGTTCGCAGACATCCAAGCGCACCTTGGCTTTGTCGGCGAGCCAGCCCGGTGAGCCACGGATATATCCGTCGCGGTCGCACAGGGCCAGCATCGTAACGAAAACCTTGCAGATTTCAGGCTCCTCATTCCAAATTGAGGAATCCACGATGTCGCCGAAAAGCTTTGCGTAACCGCTCATTTTGAATTGGAGAGAAGGAAGATCTTCAGGTCTTGTCATTTGTTCAAGCGTGCCCTGATGGTTTTGTTGTCGGGGATTTTGGCTTCGCGAAAATCGCCTTGAATTATTTCGATTTGTGCCGGACTTTCTTTTGCGGCTTTCGCGGTCAATTCTTCGCGGTGAGAATCTCGAATTGCCTGACGGAGTTCTTCGACTTTCCATTTTTCGCGCTCGGCCCGGTCAAGCCATTTTTCCTGATCCTTATTTTCGAGCGAAGCAACTTGACGGTGATGAGAAAAGGAAAGATTGTCGTTTTTAAAACGACATTGCTTTGACACCCAGGCGGCATCCCGAAGCGTTCCGTAATCATAGCCCGTTTCCTCCAATGCTTGAGAGTATTTTTCCCCGTAGGCTGTCTCTCCAAAATTTACCCAGTCACCCAACCACCAAAGCACTGACCCTTCGATGCTTTTAAGTTGATCTCCGATTTTCTCCCACTCTTTGAACGTGGTTTTTGACGGGATGGAAAGCCCGGTTTTTTCAAACCGGCAACGATCAAAAAGCTCGGATGGTTTTAAAATTTCGCTCATCGGACTCCTAAAAAGAAAGTCCTCCCCACCGCCAGCGGGAACCCGGAAAATCTCCACGGCCTGACGGCCATGACGAAACCGGCGCTAACAATGAGGAGGATTTTAAATTTTTGAGGTTTCACTTATGGAGATTTTCACCAACTCGCGGGTTCCATCCGCTTTCAACTTTCCCGACTCTACCACATTTCCAAAACGATGCAAGGGTTATTTTTCATCGCACTTCAAATTTCCCGTTGACTGGTCAAGGGTTATCCTGGCTTCCCTCGTGGACAAATCCGCTTCCCGCAACGCCTCGCGCAGCGTCGCAATCGTTTCCTGATCGCGCTCGTAGGAGTTCACTGCGAGGACGATCAATTTTGCATTTGCTTTTTGGTCGTCATATTCAGTTCCTTCGTCCATCACGTCGCAGGTGAAAGCAACCCTTGAAGTGGAGGTCATGATCCGGCACTGATGTTTTTCGCCGGTCTTCCACGGTCTCGGAGTGGACGTTTTCAGGATTTTGTCGGTTGTCATCAGTGTTTTGTCGTTCATGCGACCTCCATTTCACCGATTCGATTCCTAACTTCGACCGCGATTTGATCGTGATTATACGATCCGTCATCGTTGATGACTTTATCCGACAGAGTTACCCGCGTAGTCTCAAATCCGTCACGCTCACCTTTGATGACGACGTGATGATTTACGTCAACCGATCCGGGGTATTCGCCGAAGACATCGCTGATGTGTGTGATGATAATGTCGTGTGTCATATTTTCCTCTCAAATGCTCCCCAACCCGACCGGCGGCTGACTGTGCAGGAGAGCCGACTGGAAAGGCCGGGGAGCAAAGTTGTTTTGGAAATCTCCTGCACGCGATGAACCTACGATACAAATGAATTGTTGTCAAGTCTTAATTGAAAGATTTTGAAAATAGTTTTGACCCCATTTCTCATAGGTAAAAAAAGTTTGACAATGATCCTCACTCAAATTATATTCGCCTCATGCCCAAAAAATCTCCGCCAAAACACCCCACAAAAAAGATCATGGACGAGTTCACCGACCGACCCATCTCGCGCCAACGGAAATGGCAGTTGCGCAAGGTTAAGGCCGGTCGCTGCCACATCTGCGGAAAACCGTCGTCCACCTCGCTCTGCCTGATCCACATGCATGCTCGCCGCGCCTACGCCCGAAAGATCAACGGCAACACGAAATTTTATGCGAACACCAAACTGGAAAGGCTGCTGAAGGGATCAAAAGAAACTAGTTGACAAACCAAAGGCGGTGATTGAAGTTGAGTCCATGACAAATTGCACTGTCTTTCATAAGACATTTTCAGACACGTTCCCGGCCCTGAGCAAGCCTTCAAAAAGAACTGTCTGCCAGAGGGGTGCCGCTCGCACCGTGCAATCCTCTGGCAGCGCCTTTCCTCCTGTCTCTTGCGAGTATCTCGCCAGTCCATCAGATTCGCGCCGCTATGCCCACATGCCCAGGTTGTCGGGGTTTCCGTTAGGCAAGCACGTTCAGGCGTAAGCTCCCTACGGCGTCCAGGGTCGGACGTATTCCACACAACCTCTCACTCAGGGTCAAGGAGAGCAGCGATATGTGCAGGAGCCGATCCGCGTCAAACCCGGACAACCGGCCAGCATAATTACCGTGCCGAGCGCCGCAAGGCGGGGTGGCACGCTGTTAGTCCCCGTATCCAGGCACCGCCGGGCATTCCAAAAACAGCGTGATGCGTGTCAGGTGATAGCGAAAGGATGCGCCTTTTCCCCCATTCATTCTGCAATGGGTGGGGTGTCGGCTCCGCTCAGGATACGCCGATAAAGAACCGGGCCAACCCGGCGCTTGACAACCAACCCGCCTTGAAGTAAGAGACGGTCATGGGTCATTCAGGTCACACAGCAGCCGAATGGAGGAAAATACAGGCAGCATACCAGCGAGGGGAAGGGTCGTGCAGAATTTTGGCCGAGAGGTTTGGGGTGAAGCCGCAGGCATTGAGACAGCGAGCGACACGCGAAGGGTGGAAGAAAAGCAAGTCGCAAATTTCTGAAAAGGTGTCGCAAAAAGTCGAAAATGAGCTGGTTGACGAGGCTACAGCTTGGGTCAAGCAGATGAAGCTGGACTGCCTTCGTGATCGAGAGCGAATCGAGGCGAGTTACGAACAGATGGCGCCCGCAGCCGATCCGCTGGCGATCAAACACTTGACGGGGTCGCGCCACACCGTTGACGCGACGATGCGTCGAAGTCTTGGCCTCCCCCTTGGGGATTCCGGACGGATGAAAATTGAGGCCGACGGTCATGGTGGAGTCAGCGTGATTTACAATCCAGCCGACTCAGCGATTTGATGGAGGTTCGGTTTCCAGAATTTACGCCGCGCCAGCATGAAGCCCTGGTGGTTGCCCGAACACATCGCTACACCCTCTACGGGGGCGCTGCCGGTGGAGGTAAAAGTTTTTGGTTGCGTTGGTGGCTCGTCCATTTTCTCATCGCGTGTTTTCGGAAATACAGCTTGAAATCTGTCAATGTCGGCATGTTCTGCGAAAGTTATCCGGCACTTGAACAACGCCAGTTGGCGAAAGTTCGTGCTGAATTTCCGTCCTGGTTGGGGACCATGCACGGTGGGCTTCGGCAATTTCGTCTGTTGGGCTGCTGGGGAAACGGTGTGATATCGTTTTTGAACCTGGATGATCCTGATAAATACCGTTCGGCGGAATTTGGGGCGATAGCGATTGATGAGTTGACACTTAATCCACGCTCGGTTTTTGAAGCTCTTCTTTGGCGCATCCGTTGGCCTGGTCTGCCAGAGGGGAAATTTGTGGCGGGAACAAATCCCACGGGAATCGGACATTCCTGGACCCGGAAACTCTGGATTGACCGGGACTTTCGTGGCGAGCCGGATGCGCTCAAGCCGGAATACTTCGCCTACGTGCCCGCCAAAGTGCGGGACAATCCGCATTTGCCCACGAATTACGAAACGGAAACTCTGGCCTCACTTCCTGAGCAGACCCGAAAGGCGCTGATGGACGGCTCGTGGGATGTTGTCGCAGGGCAGTTTTTCCCGCAGTGGAAAGGCGCAATTCACGTTCGCCCACCTCGTCCTTACGAGGAAGGGCTGACGGACGAATGGGGGATGCCAAAGAATTTGGAGCGAATCGGCGGAATTGACTGGGGCCGGGCTGCGCCTTGGGCTGCCGTAGTCGGAGCCGTGGACACTGAGGGGCGCGTCCTCGTCTATGCGGGCGTGGCCGTCGCTGGGTGGGAACACGATGCTCAAGCCGAGTGGATGCTGGCCTTTCCGGGGGTGACCTTTTACGCCGGGGACGATTGCTTTACGAAAGGAGCGGCGAACCAAAAGGAGTTGAGGATGCAAGATTTTTCGCACTACGAATTATGGCAACAGGCCGCAGAGCGGTTGGGTGGCTCGCTGAACATTATCCGCATCGCATCTGGCCCGCGCATAGCCGGTTGGCAGCAGGTCGGACGGTTTCTGCAAACGATGCCGGGTGACCCGTCCCGCGCGTGGATCGAATTTACCGATGTGCCAGGACTTCGCGGCGATCACGGAATTATTACGACGCTGCCCAAGCTGATCCACGACCCCAACAAAACTGAGGATGTTCATGCCAAGTGCGATGACCATTCCGGCGAGGCCCTACGTCGCCTCCTAGTTTCACGCCCCGCGCCCACCACACCCGCTCCTGTGCGTCCCGTGCGAGAGAGGTATTCCGGCGAGCGCAAGCCGTTGCTCGTGCGCGGCGGGGGCGCAAGTGTTGGAGGCTGGTGACAAAGTTGTTGACAAAAGATGGGTTCAAATCTACAAAAACCAAAGGGAACATAAATTATGCCGTCCACACCATACTCCATGTCGGAAATAGTTCAGCGCGCAATTCGGAAGGAAATTGAGGATATAATCGTAGAAGAAGGAGACGCCGCAGCTAAACGAGTCCAAGAAAAAGTCAGGGCAAGCGTGGGATCTATTGCTTCTCGCGTTTTAGATTATTACACTTTTGAAAAAAATGGGCAAGAATTGCGAATCCGTGTGAACTTCGATTCGACAAATAAAACGTAAAGAAAAAAACAGTCAATGAAATATCTCGTGATTCAGGGAACTGAGGTTGACGCTCTGTGTAAGGGGCTGACGCTGGAAGGCAAGTGGTCGAGAGTGGATGAATATGCTATCCCCGCCCTGTATGGCTATCCACGGTCGGAATTGTTTAAGGCGGATAATGCGCACTTTGCGTTCACCGTGGCAACCGCAGTCGGGGGTTGCTCCGTGTCGTTCGCCGATTTTCATGAATTTGACGAAAAAATGAAAGCAGTTTTGCCATTCCCAAACGAGCCCGATACTTTTGAATTTTTGCGCAAAATCCCATGAAATTCTTCCTGCTTCCGCTGATCCTACTCACGCCTGCCCTGGGCGGTGCCAACGGTCAGTTGTTCAAAGTCGCGCTCATCAGCTTGGCGTTGGTTTTGTGTTCGCGGGCGCCTCACGTCGGGTTCACCAGGAACGGGCGGCGGGCGTTATCGGCATGCCTGGTTGCCCTGGGTTGTGCTTTCCTCGGCACCCTGACGGTGGGCGGGCCGCTGTGGGGGTTCACGGAGGGGCTGATTGGCCGTCCTGAGCGCGTTGAGGGTTGGCTCGCGCTCGCCGGCGTGGTTGGTCTGACCTGGTTCGGATTCTGGAACGCGGTCGAAGATGAAAAGAACAATTTTGCGCTCGCAATGCTGGCCGTGCCCGTGGGTATTGGGCTGATATGGTTGTGGGATGGGCTGGATCTGCTATCCATCACGGTTGGAACGTGGCTCTCGGTGGGCACCCTGACGGCGATGGTCATCCCGGTTGGCCTGGCCTGGGGCTGGAGCAGGGAGGGTGATCGTTGGGCAAAGGTCGTTTCGGGGTCTGTTTTGGCGCTGGCCGGCCTCCTTCTCGTCGCCAGCGGGTGTCGCGGCGCGTTCTTGGGGGCTGTTGTCGGCCTGGTCGTCATGTGGGGCATGTCGGGACCCGTGTTCGTGCGGGAGCGGATCACGGGACGCTTCGTGCAGTCAACCATGTTGAGGTGGTCATCGGCTGTCGTGGTGGGGCTGGTGACGCTGCTCTGCGCGGTCATTCCGTCAACCAATGTGAACGTCACGCAGTCCTTGGGCGCAAAGCTGACTGCGCTCAATCCGGATTCGTGGGGCACCGGGCCGCGCTCACAGACGTTCGTGCAACTCTGGCAGCACGGAATCATGCCCTATGGGTGGGGAGTCGAGTCACAGGGGCACCTCATCGAAACCCGTAACATCGTCGGACGCCAGGTGAACGGAGTTTATGACCGCTTCCACGCCTGGCCTGCCGATGTCCTGGCTGTTTCAGGATGGATCGGGCTGGTCGCGTGTTTGGTCGCGCTGTGGTTCATCGGCCGGGAAGCATGGGAACACCGTCGCGAGTGGTGGATTCGCGGGTGCGCGGGTGGCGCCACGGCTTTTCTGGTGGCCTCCCTCTGGAATCCGCCGTCAATCCAGTTGATCCTGGTCGCGGGCGTCATGGTGTCGGCCATCTGCACCCGGCCATACCCGGAAAACTTCCCTCGCCTATTTGCGTCCCAAAAAGTAGGGGGTGAGAGGGCGCAAATGTTTTGCTTGCGGTGGATTTTCGTCGGTGTTGGTGCCGTAGGGTCCCTCGTCTATGGAGCCATGGTGGTTGGGGACTGTTTTAATGAATCTGCGAAGCGTCGCTGGTCAGAAAAAAGCGCGTTGCCTCATGCAATTCTGGCGCGTCAGTGGGTTTCGGAAAAGTTAAGTCCGTGGGTTGGGAAAGACAGGGTTGTGATGTATTACGCGATGCTCAAAGAACGCGCTTTTCTCGAACCGATGGGGGGCAAGGTCACGTTGATCAAACTGCTTCGTGATACTCATTCCGATCCCGCCTTAATCGCGATGCTTTACGCTGGCCTCCGCGATGCGGAGATGGCAAAGAAATGGCTCGATGTCGTAAAGGCCAGCACTCCCGCCGCAGGAAGCCCATCAAACCGCTATTTCTCCTTGGTGGTGGACAACAAAGAGCGGGTCTGGTCAACAATGACCAGCGTTCAGGCTGGTGTCGTGGAGCGCAAGGGTGCGGATTTGTGGATTTACATGTGGGAGTACAGCGAGCCTGGCAATTTTATTTCGTGTGGTCGTGCATTTCGTGGATTCAAAAAAGGAACGCCCTGCCGGATTTTAGTTGAGGTAAAAAACCTTGATTCAGATTATCACGGGTTTGTCACAACTGATCCGAAGTGGGATGACCGGACGCGATTCGAGGAGCTTGATGCGGGTTTCCATCAGTATATTCACACCGCCATTGCTGACGGGGATGGGGAGGTGAAGGTAAGGATCGTTGTGGAAAAACAGGGTGAGATTTTAATTGAAAGCGTCGAGGTTGAGGAAATCAAATGACCGAGCGTGTGGAAAATATGATTTGGTGGGGCGTGACGATTTTATCCGGCATCATCACGCTGCTGATTATTTTGTCAGACGGCTTCTGGCATAACTCGCCGCAACAACAACGGCCCGACTTTCACCTTTGGGTGGACGACAAAAAATAATGAATGCGATCACGCTGGAAACGACCGCACGGGATTTCTTACGCGAGATTTACGATTTCGGTATCAGCACAATTATTGCGAATGAAGATGGGGAACAATTCACAGACATGGATGTTATTTTTAATCAGACCTTTGACCGATGTCATGCTTTGTGTGAAAAAGTGATGATCGAAGCTGGGCGGTTGCAGGCAACGAAGGGAGTGGTTTGAAAACAGCCGTTATGTTAATCCCCGACGAGTGTATTGACGCCATTCAAAGCCAAGCTGTATCGGAACCATCCAACATCACGCCGATGCCACTCCCACCCGTGGAGGACCCGCCGCATTTCGCCTATGGTCGGCTGTTTCGTTCATGGCTGTTCCAGCGGCTTTTCAAAAATGATTTGCAAACCATGCGAAGGCATGCGATACATAATGCCAAAGTTAAATCATACAAAGCTTTCGTGGCGGAAAAGATGGTGGCGGAAGCCATCGCAGACGTGAAGCGTGACAGTGAGCGAAGAGGATTGAGGATGACGAAAAAGTATTCAAGATAATTTTATGGCAACAATAATAGATGCACTAAAATGGAAATTAGAAGATGTCGAGCCATGGCCGGGTAGTATGGAAGAGTCTCACAAAAAACGCATAGAAGAGAATCGCCGCACTGAGTCAGAAGCCGACCGCTTCAAGCTGGCAAACATCGAGATTGGCGAAATTGTCAATCATCCTTTTGAAACAGAAAAATCCATTCTGGTTTCCCTTGAGGGCAGGAAGGGCCAAATTCGCTACGCTTGCTCAATAGGAGATGGGACACCGGCTGAGGTTGCGCGGGCGCTTCGTGTGGTGATTTCATGGATTGAAAGAATGGGTGCTGAAAAATGAAAACGGACTCACTTGACCGATAAATCTATGGCAACCGAACACGCAACAACCAATTTGGTTTTGGGCACTCCCAAAACAGTTTTGAGAAAAACGGACTCCCCCGACCTGCTGCAATCCCACACGCTGAAACATGTTGCAACAGAACGTGTGGATTATGATAGTGCAACCAGGCTTTGTTTTTCTTTCGATCATCTTGGTGGAGACAAAGAGAAACGAATGCGGGTTGGCTGTGACTTTGACGATGGCTATTCTCCAGATGAGGTTATTGTCAAGCTTACCTCTGTGGCGGAAGGTCTTAAAAGACTTCAGGCGCGGGTCAAAGGAGAAGAAAAGTAAAAATGAAACTCCTCAACTCAGAACTCGTCCCTCCGCCTGACCTTGATCCATTCAAGCGGGCGATCCTTGAACTGCGCATTGACGCGCTGCTGAAAAGCTACGAGGAAGCCATGACGACGTTTTGCGAAAAGCTTCAACGATTCGACGCCATGCACCGCGATGACATGCGCTGGCGGGCGAAGGAAGGCACGATTTTTGAGAAGTCAAACATTCAGGTGCCAGTCTGCAAAAGCATTGCCATCAATTACGCCGCCAAGCTCTATCAAATTCTCGTTGGTGAAGCGTTGTTGCAGTGCAAGCCGCAGGGGATTGAGGACAAGCTCAAAGCCGAGAAGTTTCAGAAGTATTTCACGTTCGAGTTGGACGATGAGATTCATATCTCGGAATCACGAGCCAAGACGTTGCAGATTGTGAGTGTCAGGGGAACCGCTGTAACGAAGCGTCGCTGGAAAACTGTTGCATCATATTTCAACCGCCTGAAACCGCAACTCCACGATGACCAGGGTAAGCCCGTTTTTGATCACATGGGCAAACCCGTTGGCAAAGATTATCCCCAGGGCAATTTCCCACACGAAAACATTTTATACCGTATGGCGGGCATGACTCAGGAGCGGTTGGACTTCGGCGGACAACCCGGCCCGATCCTCAAGCCAGAGAGTGAATTTCGCAACAGGCAGGTCAAAGACAAGGTTGTTCACTACGACAACCTGGATTTGATCAACGTGCGAATGGAAGATTTCATCTGTGATTTGACTGTTGAAAACATTGATGACAGCGAATTGAGAGGGCATCGTTACGACGAGAGGCTTTGGGAGGTGTGGGCGAAGATTGCCGCTCAAGCCATGGAGTTGCAGGAGATCGGGAGGCCGTTGCCACAAGGCCAATTACCGCCGGGGTGGATTCGTGAAAACGTTGACCTGCTCAAAACGATCAAGGGCGACAGCGCAGCGGAAGGATCGAAGGACGGCGCCAAGGCGAGGGAGCCGCAAGAGAATCTTGGCGAAGTAAGCATCGGCGGGATTTCGATGTCGAAAGATGAGGCTTTCAAGACCTGTCATTTTGTGGAGGTATATCTCAAACACGATACCGACGAGGACGGGCTGCCAGAGGATTTGATCGGAATCTTCGAGACGACCCTGAAGAAACTGGTTTATCTCGATTGGCACGTAAGCAGCTACGTAGATTGCAAATCGCCGTTTGAATCCCATCGAATCTTTCCTGTGCCTGATCGGTGGTATGGGATGTCTCCGTATGAAGTTTTAGCGGGCGTTCAAGATTTCATCGACCATGTTTTCAATCGCATCAATTATCGCGCGGGGATGAACGCGAACCCCGGAACGTGGGTTGATCCAAGTATTTTCATGGAGCAGCCCGGAGAGTGGGGACCCGGCTGTAAATTCATTGTGAAAGCTGGGCGGGATGGATCAAAGGGCTTCGGTTTCTTTGTCATGCCCGTGATTGAAAACATCGAGGTGCAACATCTGCAAATGTTTATCTCGTTGGGTCAGATGATTTCGGGTGTTCTCAACCCCGGCTCGTCAACCCAAGTCGGAAATCTCAAGGGTCTGGACACAGCGGCGGGCGTCAACGCAATGGCGGCGAGCCAAGACTTGATGATCGACTACCACGTTGCATCACTGCTACCGTCGTTACAGCGCGAAACCGAGGGATGCGTTCGATTGATCCAGCAAAACCTGAGTGCGGATCGGGTGTTCCGCTACGCGAAAGGAATGGAAGTCATCACCGCGACCGTGACACCGGAAGAAATCCGCGAGCTCAATTTTGATGTCAAGATCACGCTGAATAAAGCGGGCGACCAGCAAAAGATTCAGGCAACGCAACTGGCGATCCAGGTCATCACTTCGTTCATCGCATTGCCCGCTGCCGAGCAGTTGAGGTTGCGCGGGATGTTTGTTTCGATGCTACAGTCAATGGGCTTTGTTGAAGCCGATGACCTGTTGCCGTCCATCGAGGAATTGCAGAAGGATCAGGAGAACGATCAAGCCTTGCAGGAAGCCGGCAGGAAGATCGCGGAAGCCATCCAAAAGATTCAGGGTGCAAACCTTGACCCATCGAAGATCGTGGTTCAAGACCTGATGGCGTCGCTGCAAATGATCCAGGAGGCCATGGCAAAGCCCGCTCCTGACACGAAGCAGGGCGGTCTGCCGCAGATTCCAACGGGATTGCCAGGCGGGGGCACAGGTGGGGCACCGGGCGCACCGGAACCGCCTCCTGATCAGATCCCGCCTGCCTCTGCGCCCGTTCCAAGTGAACCGCCGCCTGCGCCGCAGATGGGGGCACCGGCTCAGGCTCAACCCCCCGCGTAACAATGATAGCCCGAATGGAAATGGACGGAAATGAATTGGTTGTCTTGCATGAATTAAGAGCCATTGTTCGGGATTTTTATCTTGTACTGGTGGATGTGTATTATCCATTAGGATGTGATTTCTTTTATGAAAATCACATGCTTCAAGTAGGATGCCATGAAATTAAAGTAAGGTGCCATGAAATTATTCAGAGAATTGAAAAAAAAGAAGACAGTCTGGTTTAAAGTAAAAGACGAGCAGGGGTTGCAAACATTTTGGGTTAAAATAAAAGAAAGACCGACAAAGCCGATTCGTAAAAAGTGAAAGGGGAAATGTGGAAATTTATCTTGGATTTTGCTCAAAGGATCATGGTTTAGCTGGCAGTAACGGTGATGAAACCGTTATCGCCATTGGCGGCGAGACCCACGGAATAAATGGGTGTCCGGTTTGCATCAGAGAACTTGAAAACAAGTCCGAAGATGAGAAGATTGCTTTCTTGTTGGGGGAAAAACAGCGAGAATTGGCTGCGATGGAAGACCATAAAAAGAACAGAAAGGCTTATGAAAACTCGACGAACCTTCCTTAAAAGCGTTGGTGCCATTGCTGCCTTTTCCAGAATCCAGATTCACGAATGAATACAGGCAGGACGTGTCTTATAGGAGACGAATTAAACCATAAATAAAAGGAATTATGGCCTACCCAAACAAGGCAGAAAAATCGAGTCGGACCCAAATCAAAAAAGCAATCGCCCAAGTTATTGCGGTGAGTAAAACTGTTGGCCTGGCTGAAAGAATTTACCCAACCGGGGAGGCGCAACAGGCATTGATCTATCTGAGAATCGCCAAAATGTGGCTTGAAGACAGGCTGACAAATTATAACCGAAGGAAATGACATGCCCTACACCGTAACAAAAAACAAAAGCGGCTACCGTGTGTCCAGTCCCGGAAGCGTTCACATGAAGCGAGGAACCAAGCGGAATGCGGAAAAGCAAATGCGCTTGCTTCGAGCCATTAAACACAACCCGAATTTTCAACCCAGGGGGCGTGTTGCCAAGCGTCCCACATACTGACATGCAAAACACAACTCCAGACTTTCACGAACGCATTGCTCTGCTCCGATCTTGCGAGAATAATCCGCACTGGAACGCAGTCAGAATGAGCATGCGCGATACGATTGAGGAGTTGCGGAAACAACTGGAATCCGATTTGCAATCGGAAACCCATGCAAGAATTGTGTTGCGGATTTTCCTTCGTAGTTTTCAGGACATGGAAGATGGAACATGTATCAAGAACGCCATTCTTGCGCTCCAGGGACAGATTGCCGCGATTGAACAAGAGGCACAGGGAAACAAATGAGCGAAACAACTTCCACCGCCGAAATTCGCAAGGGCGTCATTCCCTTTTGGCTGACCAAGCGAATATCGGACGCGCTCATACGTGGAGCCAGCGGCCAAATCAAAATAAACATCCGAGACGGGTTGCCGCAGCAGCCAATCAAATTTGAAGGCAACATTGATTTGTTGTTGACAGAAAAGCAAATCTGTGATTAGTTTCACGAAACCTGAACGGAATACTCATGATCTAAAACAACTGACATAGTCCCGGGCCCCAATCTCAATAGACGGCCTACCTGCGCTTGATCGCGTGGGTAGGCCGTTTTTTTTTGTCGTGATGACACCGAGAAACCAAACCCCAAACCCAAAAAAATAAAAAAACCTATGGCAACTGAAACCCTAGAGGCACCTCCTGCTGAGAAAGCGTCCGTGCCAACGATAATGACGCGAGAGCGAGCTATCGAACTGGAAGAACGACTGGAAGCCGACAACAACACCCGGATTAAAGAGGAAGTCGCGAGACTGAGCGTCCAGGATGTGATCGGTGATGAACCGTTGCCAACGGAAGAGGGTGGAAAGGTGGAGGTCAAGGATGGGAAAGAAGTCGAAGCGAAAGCGGACCCGGCTGAAAGTGAAGAGCTCGCTGATCTGCCGCGCGATGCAAAGGGTTACGTTATCATGCGTCCCACTCGCGCCAATGATCTGTTCGCAGAACGCGGTGAGCTTCGCTCTCTCGGATCAACCCGCGAAGAGCGAGCCGCGTTGAAAGCCGATCAAGCCAAGCTCCGGTCACTGGAAGCTGAATTGGCACGGTTTCAGATGGAGGACATGAAGCCGACCAATGGTGAAGCCAACGGCAACGGCAACGGCGCAAAAGCTTCGACCGACCCCGTTGAGATTGCTCAAGCCCGGATCGTGGCGGCTGAAAAAGCGATTGAGGACGCCGATTTGGAGTTGGACAAAGCCGCTGAGGACTTCGCGACGGCAGCCGTAAAAGCACCAATTCGCGCCAAGCAACGCGCCGCGATGCGCACACTGGCGGCGGCGGAAGCTGAACTTAAAATTCTGGCAGCCCGTGGCGAGGATTCGCAGAGGCAAGCGGTGACGGCGTGGAAATCCGAAGTGGATGCCGCTGAGGTTGCCAACAAGGAGTTGCGCGATGCCCTTTTCAAGCAGGATCAGGAGAGATTTCCTGACCTGAAAAATGACAGAAGCCAACTTTACCAGAGGACGGAAGCAATTCTCTCCCACTGGTTCAAGACTGGCGACAAAGATTTGACGGCACCCGATGCCCAACGGCTGGCGGCTGAGAAAGCTGCGCGGTCACTCGGTATCAAGGTGCCACCCATCGAGGCTGTGAAGTCTCTCCAAACCCCTCCTGTGAAGGACGGCGAAACCGCTGCTGCGAATGCAGCCGCGTTGAGAACAAGAGGATCGGTGATAGCTGGCTCGGTTCGAGCCGCGCCGTCCACCGTAAATGCCGCCGAAGCGTTTGCGAAAATGACGCAAGCACAGAAGCGGGACTTTTTAATTAAAATGGAGTCGAAAAATTAGCGGGGCAAATTGCCCGGATGATTCTTTTGGCTCAGGAGAAAAATTATGGCTACACAAACAGCCCCGAACTTCACACAGAATTCCGACTTCAGTTTAACGCCTGATCACAAGAGGCAGTTTTGGGATGAGTACGCCCAAGAGGGCGTCATGATGCACGACATCCTTTCCGAACTCGAAGGGCCGGTTGGCTCAGACAAAATCATCTACCGCAAGGACGACACTTCAAAAGGCAAGGGTCAACAGATCAACATCACTGTTGAATCCGAGCTGGTTGGCGACGGTGTCCAGGGCGCAACTGCCCAGTTGGGCGCGGAAGAAAAGGAAGGTCTTTCGACCTACTCCCTGACCGTTGACCAGAAACGCGAAGGCGTTGCGGTTGATGCTCTGCTCGAATCTTGGAGGGGAGCGAAGCGGAAAGCTGGTCTCACCGACAAACTGATTCGCTGGATGGCGAATGAGAAGCAGGTTGATGCCTTGAAGAACCTTCTCAGAAACGGTGCCTACACAACCACCGGCAAAGCGAATAACCTGCTGTGGTGCGGTGGCGGATCGGCTGACACCAGTTTGCGTCCATCGAACGTGCTGGACACGAATGCATTTCGTTTGATGCAACAGAAAGCGACCTCGCTTGGTCTCCAGCCTACCAACCTCAGCCGGGATGAAAATCCGAGGAACGGTATTTTCAAAATGCTGTTCATCTGTCCTACCGACGGTCTTGCCGGTCTCGACATGGATGGTGGATGGAACAACTCCTTCCTCATGGCTCATGGCCGTGAAAATGGAGCCGACAAAGGAAACCCGTTATTTACTGGCTCGTATGCCAAAGATTACAAGGGCATTTTGCCGCTGGAACTTCGCGTGGCACGACACGACAACCCGTCAAAAGGCGCAATCGGAAGTCCGTTGCAGCCCCAGGCGTTGCTGCGAACGGCCACGACAAACTTCACCACGACTACCATTCTTACGTTTGGTGGATCGGGGGGAACGGGAACGAGCATCAAATGGACGAAGTTCTTCCCCGGCTACGATTACTTGTTTTTCTCAAGCCAGACGGCGTCTGCGGATTCGACCACGTATTACCTGAAAATCAAGGACATGCCTGGCGCGACCAACGCGGGCAAGTTCGAGGTTTGCAGCTATATCGGAACGGCGAATGACGGCAACCAGATCACGGTCACGCGCGGCAGCTTAACGGATGGTGTGTCCACAAGCCCCGATGGTATCCATGACGCGAATGCCCTGGTTGTGCCCTGCACGTTCGACGGCACGGAGTATGTTCACGGCCTTTGCCTCGGAAGGGGCGCGTTGCTCCGTGGCTACGGCGAATGGAGGGAACGAATCGCATTCGAGAAATACGATTACGGCGAGGTCAGCGGAAGCAACATCTCCGCGATCTACGGCCAAACGCCGTGTCAGCGGTTGGATGGTGTCTTCAAGAACTTTGTGGTTCTGCGAATCGCCGCCAACAACACCTAAGACATTGAGGGTGGGCGAGATTTAAAAACCTCGCTCACCTTCCTGCTCACACCGATATGAACAATCAATTCTACCTGAAACGGCTGGACCTTCTCAGTCGGGGAGAGATGGCGCCCGTCAACCTGTTTGGGGTGCAATACATCTTTGAGTGGAATGAACTTGCTGGAGCATTTCTGCATCGGCCTGTCAGTCAAAAGGCTGCGGAAGACTTGTGCAAGTATCTGTTTCAAACGAAGATGTTTCCGGTTGCCCCGTGGTGCCCGGATGACAAGCAGGCCAAACTCCTTGAGGAAGCGGATGAAGCCGCTGCGAAGAATCGCGAGATTTCCGAGAAACGCCGTGAGGCGGTTCTGGCGAAGCAGCAGGCTGAAGCCAAAGCGCGGGCTGTGAAGCTCGAGGCCGAACAAAAGGCAAGGGACGAAAAGGCTGCCAATGACAGGGAACATGCCAAGCAAGTATTGCTTGAATCTCAAAGGAAAGCCATCGAGGAAGCGCGGAAGCCGAGGCCGCCGTTAAGCGATGACGAACGCCGCGAGGCACGTCAGAAAGCCCTGGAACGCGCTCTGGCTCTGGAAGAGAAGAACAAGGCCACCTTCGTTGCCACACAAGCTGCTGTGAAAGCGGTTGAGGTCAAAGAAGCCAAACGAACCCAATCCGCTCAGGATGCGACCGTGCAGGCCGCTCTCAAAGCTGATGTCGATGCTCGCAAGGCGGTTCTTGCCGCGACTGCGAAACAGAAGAAACTGGATGCCGCCAAAGCTCATGCCAAGGAAGAGGACGAAAAAGCCCTCATCGAAAGGCACGAGAAGGCAAAGAACCGTTCAAAATCAAAGTAAGGAAATCACATGAAGAAATTTAAAGCATCATTATTTGGCGTCATCTTTTTGGTGGCGATCACAAGCCTGTCATTCGGGCAAATCGCGGAAAAGGACACGGCTCCGCGCAATGCAACTTCGGTGCAAAAGGAAGTCGAGATCATTCTTGGCTGTCATTACACCGTGGTTTCGTTCAACGGCGTTGCCACAACCAAGCGGATCACCGCGGGCAGTGGGATTCTGTGCGGATTTGAAGTGGTGTCCGTCTCCGAAGGCGGGGCGCTTCAAACGTCGGAGTTCATCAAGGTCTATGACCTGGCAAGCACGTCGGGTCTTATCCTGAGTTCTGCGTCGAAATTCGGGGTGCTGCCTGATGGAAATAAGATCGTGCCTGACGTGCTGTTTGGGCCGGTTTCGCTCGCGGGTGCGTTGCCGACCAGCTTCGTGACCAATCCTGGGGTGAGGCAACAGTTTTATCAATACCCGATCCAGTTTGAGAACGGTATCGTGATTGATTATGACTCTGGCCCAGCAGGCGGTTCGATGGGATTCTACTGGAAGAAGTAACTGCGGACATTCACATTCTTGCGCTCATCGGTTTAAGCCCGGTGGGCGCGGGAAACTGGAAAGGAGTTTGGCATGAAGTCACGCTTGTTTTTCTGGGCTTTTGCCCTGTCTGTGATAATCGGGTTTGGGCTGGCGCTGGCTCCTAAAAGCGCAACGGGTGCGCCGGGGGGGTATTCAAGCGCCATTGGCGAACCCTATTATGCGGCCATCAACGCGACGGGAACCACGAGCTATGTGGGGACACGCTCGTATGATCTCCAAAACTTCAATGCGCTGCGGGTGCGGTATCAAACTGGTCCCGGCGTGATGGCTGGCCAGACCAATTACGTCAAGAACCAGTGGAGTGACAACAACTCAAACTGGGTGGACGAACCGGTGTTGGTGGCGGGAACGGTATCTGGCGGTGAAGCTCCTTACACTGTTAATTCGAGGGTGCTTCAGATGATCGTGACGAATGCGAACACCCAGATTTACAGTGAACGAGTGAATCGGATGGATCGGTGGTTTCGCGTTGCCTTCAAATCGGATGCGGCACTGAGCACTTCGATGTTCACCGTGGTTTTCCTGCCACTCAACAACTAAGGCGGCTTATGGAAAACCCCCTCAAGACCGAGTCGAAAGAGGCCGGGCGAGTGCTTCCCATTGTGTTGTGCGTGATTGCGATAATGGGCGTCGTTTATGTGGCGTTCTCGCAGTCCACGGCAACAACGGGCACGTCGGGGGGCGGAGGTAGCTCGGCGCAGATCGCGGGATTCACCTTCACCGGTGGTGGCGTCTCTGTCTCAGGAAACACAGTGACGATACCTGGCGGAACAAACGCCACGAGTTCTGCTGCCTATTGGGACATCCCCTACGAAAACAGCAACGCGGTTTTGAATGGGACATTGGTTGTCAGCAACACCGTGACCATAACCGGCAACACCATTTTAGGCAATGCAGCGGCAGACACCATCACGCTCAACGGGGCGGTCACGTCCACAAACGGTATAATCGCTACGGGTCCTAACGGGTCTGCGGCACTGGGAGTGGTGGGAACGGGCGGCGCAATGTGGGAGCTGACGAGCATAGGGGGAACGATGTATTTGGAAGGCATGAATCGGAGCGCGAGTTACGTGCCTATTCGGATTAACGGCTCGACCTTGACCTTGCAGGGAGATACGAATGGGTTGACTACGGTGGGCGGGGCGTTGACATCTGTGGGACTCGGAACATTCTCTGCTGGCATCAACATGGCGGGGAAAGGCATCACCAACCTCCAGACCTCGGCTGGCAGCCTTGTTGCGGGTGCGCCTATCTCCGGATTTCCAACTGGTTTTTCATGGGACTTTTGGGATTCCGGCGGGATAAATGCAGGCATGAGGATCGGATCGAGCGTGGCCGGATCAACCACTCTTGAGATTGACGCCTTCCCAAGCGCAACGACGACGCGCAACTTTGCTCTGCGCAACAACTACAATATCTCCGGCGGTTTGGAGTTGATGATAAGCACGACAACCAACGGCCAACCCCTCACCGTCCTTCATGACTGGCAGCCTACGCTGGAGCAAAGCTACGGCCCCCATCATTTTTTGGGAAGCATCAACGCGCCCACCAACAGCGCAGCCTACCCGTCCTTCAAATCAACGCCACCAAACTTTTTCTCTGTGTTCACCAACTCCGCGCGGCGGATGAAAATTTATGCCTCAGCCAACCTGTTCATAGCGGACAACGACAACGCAGAAGTTGCATTGATTGCGTATAGTGGCACGACCTACACCAATGTTTTTTCGCAGAAAGCTTTCATCGTGGGCACTCCCGCAACCGGCACCATTGTTGGAATGACCAACCGGGTGGAGATTACCGGTTTCATCAACCCCAATGATGTGTATTATTGGACAAACAAAGTGAGCGGCGCAGGCGCGGTTTCTTTGATAACCAACGGCACGTTTGGGGGAAGTGCCTACAACGAGGTGTTTGAATGAGCTTTCCTGTTTCATGGAAGCGAGCTGCCCGTCAAGATGGCTCTGTTCAATTGGGCGTCTTGCCTGCTGCTGCTGGCGGGAACGGAATCACGCAGGCGGATTTTTACGTGGTGACGGATGAAAGCGGCGCGACGCATTCCCTCGCAGTGCCAGCGGGCACGGCTGCGGGATCGCTAGAAGCCTTGTTTGTCACAGCCCTTGCTTTGCAGCCTGCCGTGGCGCGAAGTGCCACCTATTCCAGCATGCCACGCCGCTGGACTGGATTTCATTGGGATTCACTGGTGCTTGTCGGGAATGCTCTCACCAAGACGCAGGATGCATCGCAGGCGTTTGCTTCTTATGCTTATCAAACAGCCGCGAGCGCCACGGATTCCTTCACGAACGGGTTTTGTCTCAAAGCGAATGGCTACACTCTCGATGTTCTTGGAATCACCGGCAACAACAGGGCGAAAGTTGATTGGTATGTGGACAACGTTTTGCAAATCAGCGGGCAAGATTGGTATGCCGCCACACCTGGTTACAACAACCTCAAGACGGGTGCTATCACTGTGGCGACAGACGGTTATCATGTTTTGAAGGCGGTGGTGAACGGCAAGAACGCATCCTCTGCGGACTACAACCTGCT
>ERZ1292644.701-Hain-H14-01um-R2-701-length-20452-cov-4_pt1 | contig 20452 bp, 40 predicted proteins | sample MGYA00564402_ERZ1292644 | MGnify/ENA primary metagenome ERZ1292644 (study PRJEB36523, sample SAMEA6512644) | groundwater metagenome | collected 2019-01-09 | study: AquaDiva: Metagenomics assemblies of 32 groundwater samples
TCGGGTTCGATACTGTCCGCAACTGCACTGCCGTCCACCGGCTGGCCGGCCCATTTCTTTTGCCTCTTCCGTGCCGTCTCGCTCCACCACATCATGATCGATGACTGGCTGATGAGGTCGGCGCACCGTTCGGCCTCGGCGGTGAGTCGGGCACCGTCCCAGTCGCGGACGGTCTTGATCTCGTCGGGGACCGTAGCCAGGGCGGATTCCAGCGGCGTGCAGTCGCTCACGATGGCTGCCCCTCGTCCGGCGCCCCGCGGGACTGTCCGCGAAGCAGCCGCGAGATCGTCGTCTGCCCGACGCCCATCTCCTCGGCCAGGTCGACCTGCCGGGCGCCTGCGGCATACCGGTCCCGGATCTCTTCGACCTGCGATTCGGTCAACCGCTTCCCCCCGGGGTGGGTTGCCGACGCGCGCTTGCGTGATCGCCATGCCGTGCCAGGCGGCGTCTCCCCCTCGTGCCAGGCCGCGTAGATGCGTTTGCGCCCGGAGTCCAGCCTCTGCCAGACCGTCCCGGGGGCCACGCCGAGCGCGCCGGCCGCCGCCTGGTAGTCGCCGTGGCCGGCCGCCGCGGTCAGCGCCTGCATCTGGAGGTCCGTGAGCAGCGGGAGCACTTGGTACAGGGCGACACGGTCGACGACGCACTCCTCCGCCGACGGCGACGGGCCAGCCGTCCAGTAGCGCTCGAAGCCCCGCATGCTCTGGCCGGGGTTGCGTTCACTCAGGCCCCGGTGGTGCATCTCGGCCCTGACATGCCGCAGGGATGCGGCGATGCCGGCGGTGAGGAGTTCGTTGCGGGTGGGCGCCGTTCCGGCGGTGAGGATGTGCTCGACGACGGCGTGCCAGACGGTGTCGTAGCGGTCGGCGATGTCGCCGCTGTGCCAGCGGTCGAGGTAGAGGGCGTATCGGGTGATGTTGTCGAGGTCGGCCAGGGTGTAGCCGTGCATCGGGTCGGCGGGGGCGGCTGGCGGCGGTTCTGGGTCGTCCGGGACCGGAGGCGTGATTGTCCAGCCCCGGACCTGCGCCTTGGACGGGATGTTGCTTCTCATGCCCGCTCCTCAAGCATCAGGTCCATCACCTGGGCCGCCGAGGCCTGCTCCGACTCCGCGTCCCACTCGGCCACGTCCCCGTCCAGCACCGCGGCGGTGATCGAGCGCTTGCCCGACACGACCCGCCACATGTACTCGTCCACCGTGCCCGGCGTCAGCGCGACCGCGAAGTCCACCGGCCGCTCCTGCCCGATCCGGTGCAGCCGGGCGGCCATCTGCTCGATCTCCGCCCACGTCCACGGCACCTCGGCCATCACGCCGAACGCCGCCGCGGTCAGGGTGTGCCCGACACCGCCGGCCTGCGTGGACACCGCGATCACCGGCGCCTCGGCCACGGGCGCAGTCTGGAACGCGGCCTTGTCCGCCTCCACCGACTCCGTCGTCTGCCCGCCCTGGATCCGCAGGCCCGTGAACGTCTTGGCGTAGTGGTCCACGATCGGCCGGTGGTGCGCCGCCACCATGACCTTCTCCCCCGACGCCACCAGGGCGTTGACCGTGCTCGTCACTGCCTCAGTCTTCACCCGGCCGGCCAGCTGCCGCAGCAGGTTCAGGCGCACCAGCACCTCCGCGCCCATCGCCTTGCGGCAGAACTCGGCGCGCGCTGCCGGATCGGACAGGTCCACGCCGCGCTCGGCGGCCATCTTCACCGCGGCCGACAGGAAGTCCCGCTCGGCGTCCCGGTACGCGGCCATCGCGTCGGCGTCGACCGCGGTCTCGCCCAGCCAGTCCGGGCGGATTGTCAGTGCGGGCAGGTTCAGGGCGTCGTCGCCGCGGCGCAGGTAGATGCCGGTGGACCGGAGCTTCAGGTGCAGCTCCTCCAGGTCCGTCGCGCCGTTGAACGTCGTCCCGAAGTCGTTGGTCTGCGGGTCGCAGTACCGGTTCAGGAACGGCCACTTCCCGCCCATGTCGGCGACCCGCCCGAGGATCGCCAGCTGCTGCAGCAGTTCCTTCGGGCGGTTCACAATCGCGGTCCCGGACAAGCACAGGATGAGGCCGTCGGCCTTGGCGACGTGCGCGCCGAGGAACTCCATGGCCTGCGACCGTGCGGCCGAGGCCTCCTTGCCGAAGTGGGACTCGTCCACGATCAGCGCCTTCGGGTTCAACGCGGCCAGGGTCTTCGCCCAGCCGTCGAGGGTGACCGTCTTGCCGTCAACCTTCGCCTTGTACGTCTCCTTGAGGACGTCGAACCCGACGATCACCGCGTGCGTGCCGTCCGGGACCTCCTGCGGGGCGTTCCCGGAGGCCACGTACACGGTCCGGCCCGGGAAGAACGTGCCCATCTCGCGGGCCCAGTTCAGCCGCAGCGACGTCTTGCACACGATCACCACGGGCCACGCGGAGTCCGCGGCCACCGCGGCGAGGGACTCCAGGGTCTTGCCCAGGCCCATCTTGTCGCCGATCAGCACCCGCCGGTTCTTGGCGATGAACTCCAGGGCGGCGATCTGGTGCGGCTTCAGGGTGCCGTTCAGGCCGGGCACCTCGACGCCAGCGCCTTCCGGAACCAGGGCGACCGAGGCACGCAGGTTCCACGCGGCCAGCGCGTCGGCCTCGGCAGCGCGGGCGGTCAGGAGGAGGCGGGCGTCAGGCGTCAGGTCACGAGGCATCGGTGCCGCCTCCGAGTGTTGCGATGCAGGCAACGCAGGTCACGGGCTTGCCGTCGCGTCGGATCCGCAGGTCCCACACCCACTTCCCGCACGCCGACTGGAGGTTCTGGATGCCGACGTTCCGGATGGCGTGCACGGTGCGTTTGTCGCCGTACCAGCAGCACGACGCGCGGTGCTTGAACTCGGACGGGTCTGCGGCGGCCGGCGCGGGCTCAGGCATCGATGCCGCCCGAACGACTGTCAAAGGGGCGAGTTGAGACGTTGTCGGCACGCAGGATTTTACCGATGCATGTTTGAGTAACCCCGAAGCGTTCTGCGATCTGCGACTGCGACAACCCCGCCCCGTAAAGACGGGCTATCTCAAGTCGATCGCCGTCACTGAAACGACGGCGCCATTCCTTCATGTTCTCCGACTGGATGGCGCGCAGGCATTCGTCACTACACGTCCTGGCCCTGGTTGGCCGCGTGTCCGGTATCCGACCACCGCAGGATGCGCATGCGCCGCGCGGCTTCTTCGGGGGTCTACCTCCGAAATATGGATGGCCTTTGGACGTGCGGCCGAGTTCAGCACAGCGCTCAGAAGCAGCCTTTTTGGCCGCCACGCTAAGCTCATTCTTCTGCCCCGGCAACGAACGCGGGGGGAGATAGCCCAAATCTCGACGTTGCTTCCCCTGCTCGCTCTTCCGCTGGCTGTACGCGGGATCGCAGATACTGTCGGCCTTGAGGAAGCCAGCCATGTCGCGTAACTCGCTTGGGCTGACGCCATGCATGAGCGAAACGTGCCTGGCGACGACCTTGAAAGGCCCAACTCCGCAGAACGGGCACAGCAACGCTTCGACCGCAGCGCGAACGGCCTCAGGGTCGTAGGACACGAGCCGATTGGCGTCCTCCTGCCCGGCGGGGGTCTTGGCTGCGAGCCGCTTCGCCCGCAGGGTTTCGGCGGACACGCCGCGGAACCCGTCCACGGTCTGGTTGTTCGGGTTGCCCATCTTCTTCGGCTTCGGCTTGGGCATCAGAGTTCCCCTTCCCACGGCCCGTAGGCGGTCGTGACGTCGCGTCGCTGGATGCCGATGATTGTCGCGCCGCGGGACTCGGCGACGCGCTGGTACTCCTTGACGGCCGCTTCCGAGGCCGACGTCAACTCGTGGCGGTACCGGCCGGGCCCGGCTTCGGTGACCCGGTCGGTCTGGTTGCGTTCCCGGTGCGGGTTGTCGTTCTCGTACTGGAGGCGCCACTGGTTCACGGTGCGGCTCCCGGCGGTCGTCGGGTCAGTCATCGGACCCACCTTCCACTCCGCAGTTTCGACACGCGAAGCCGGCCGGCGGCTCGCCGTGGCAAGTCCCGCACGCCACCACCCCCGCGTGGACGAGCAGCCGCGGTCCGGGCTCGGCGCCGATGCGGCCTTTCGATCCCGGGCCTAACCAGCCGTCACGGCGCGCCCGGCTCAGCCATGTTTTGACAGTCCCCTCGGGACGGTTGAAGCGGACGGCGAGGCGCTGGATGGCACGTCGGTCCTTCCCGGGGCTGGTCTCTTCCAGGTAGGCCACGGCAACGGCATGCAGAAGGCCGTCCGTCAGGATCGTTCGGCCTGACGTTTCCGGGATCTCGCAGTCGCCTTTCGCCGGCGAATCCGGCATCCGGTCGCTGCCGATGCGGGCACGGACCGCTGTCAGCAGCTCGCCGATCTGGAGTTGCCGCATGACCCTGACGGAGACGCCGTTGCCGGCGGGATCGGCCGTCCGGATCTCCAGCCTGCCGATCGCGAGCCCAGCGGCGCCTCGCCTCACGTCGCCGGACGCTTCCCAGCGGTCCGGGTCGGGCCTGTAGGTGAACGTGGCGACGGCGCCGTCCTCGGGCGGTTGACTGCCGGCAGGGTGGGTCACGTAGACCGCCAGGGCTGCGGGGTCAAAGTCAGACATTGTTGCCGCCTTCGTTGATCGTGTCGGTGATCTCGTCCAGTTCCAGACCGAGCTGGGCCATCAGCCGGCGCGCGGTCCGGACGCGGGCGGCGACGTCGGCGCCCGGCGCCGGATCAACAACGTCCCGGACCGCGTCCGCCAACTCGACGGCGAAGTCCATCGCCCTGTCGCCCGTCCCGCGCTGCCGGTCAAGATGAAGGCCGCGCGGGTCCAACAACTTCTGGGCGGCAACATCAAAGACCTCGGCGAGTACGACAAGTTCGTCAACGGTGACGGAGGCACGACGGCCGCTTTCGAGTGCGGCGAGCGTCCCGCGGGTCAGGCTCGATGCCCCGGCCGTAGCGCATCGTTCAGCGAGCATCCGCGCCGACCATTTCCGCGACCGCCGAAGGCTTCTGACGTTCTGCACGACCGCCGTAGACGCCGGCCCCTGGTCCTCAAGCATCCCCGCCGCCTTCCGTGCGCCCGGCGGGCACGGGCGCCTCGCCGGAGTCGTACTCCAACTCGCCCACGGCACGCAGGAACGCACCGCCGTCCGCCGTGTACGGCCCCTCGACACCCGTGAACGAAAAGCGATACCGCGCCTCGGCGATCAGCCGCTTCGCGATCCCCCGACGCCGCCACGCAGCGGCCGTCCAGACGTGCGCCAGCGACTCGTAGGCGCCGTCCTGGTCGCGGTCGTGCAGGATCGCGAACCCGACAAGATGGCCGCTGTAGATCCACAGGTCACCGCCACCGGCGGAAACGGGCGCCAGCATCAGCAGCCACATACCGGTCGCATCCGGCGTGAAATCCCACCCGGCTTCACGCCTATACGCACGGGCAGCGCAGTCCAGCGCACTGCCGTGCCATCCGCCGCGGGGTCCTCGGAACGCGTCATCGCCGAGAGTGAGACCGCCGAAGTCGTTGTCGCCGGCGATGTCCGCGCCCGCGACGACCAGGCTCCAGTCGCCGTCGAGGCGGGGCGCGGTCCAGGAGATGAGCGGGCCGAGCTGTCCGGTGACAGTCATCTCGGCTTCATCGACGACCAGCCGGAATTGCGAGACCAGTTCGGTGATGCACAGGCCCTCTTCGGCGATGTGCAGTGCGCGCCCTGGGGTAACGAGTTGTTCGAGCGTGCGGTACGCCACCCGGTAGGTGTTCTCGATCTGCGGGACGCTGGGGAAGTCGTAGTCGCTCATGGATTCCTTCTCTCGGTTTCCTAATCTTGGGGCCGCCCGGATGGCGCCCTTCAAGATCCGCACGCACGCACGTCTCCTAAAGAGAGACGTGCGTGCGTGCGGATCTTGTATATGGGTCCAGCACGTCCCGCATGCGGCGGCGTGGGGGACGTGCGGCCTGGTCAGAGCCCATTTGATACCTCCACTGCGCCAGTCGTGGCCTGCCACACCGTCCGGCCGAAGGATTCGGCGTCGCCGGCAAGCTTTCGATCTTTCAATTCGGCCAGCGCGGCCTGAATCGTCCGCTCCTTCAGCGGGTGGCCGTCCACCGCCAACTCGTCGCCGATGAGCTTCACCGTCAACGGCGCCGGCGACGCGCGAAGGACGGCCAGCACCCGCTTCGCCGCCGGCCGCAGACCGTCGAGTTCGCTCGACTCGGGAGCCGCGCAACCCAGGGAGGTGGCCTCGACCAGCACGACCGACGTAACCGGAGAACCGTCCTCCTTGGCCTCGCCGTCAAGCTGCACAACTTCGATCTCGAACACGACATCGTCGAGCTCTTCGTCGTCCTTCTGCTTGTCCGACGACACCACGACGCGGGCATCGGGACCCTTCTTGCCCTTCTTGGTCACCCGGATCTCGGTCTGCATGGCACCCTTCACGGAAGTACTGCCGCGCCCGTGATCGCCCTGTAGGCCCTGGTGGTGGATCAGCGTGCAGCACGCCTTCGTGGCAGACCGGAGCGCGTCCATGCGCTCGACGACCAAGCCCATCTCCTTGGAGCTGTTCTCCTCGATGCCGACCGTGATCCTGGCCTGCGTGTCGAAGATGACGAGCGACGGCTCCAGTCGGCGGCAGGCCTCGGTGAGGACCGACCACGCGATGGCATCGCCGGCCTGGACCGGACGCGGCAGGAACTTCACGCCGACCATGCGGCAGTCGTGATGCTGCTCCCAGGCGCGGACACGCTTGCGGATTCCGCCGGCACCCTCGGCGACGAGGTAGATCGCGGACCCCCGCCTGACATCGTGGCCGCACCAGTCGCGGCCGGTGCCGACGTGCGCGGCCATGTCGAGGGCGACGAAGGACTTCATGTGCCCGGACGGCCCGATGATCCGCGCCAGGGTGTCCCGGTACAGGAACCCGTCGACGAGCGGCTCCATCGTCGGGATGCTGTCCAGGCCGTCAGTGTCCAGCAGTTCGGCGATCAGGCTGTCGACCATGCCGTCGAAAGCGCCTGCGGGCTCTTCCGGCGCGGCGAAGGAGTTGTCCGCCAGATCGATGGTCAGGAGCTGGCTGACCTCGGCCGCAGGGTAGGTGTTGGTGCTGGCTATCACGCCGCGACTCCTGTGGGGATTGTTCTGGGCTTGTGAGATCCGGCTGCAATCCCCCGCCGGATGGTGCTTTGCGCCTTGTTTTCGTGCGGTGAGATGCCTGCGTGTTCCGCGGCGTCGGTGAGCGCCTGGTGGATGTCGTCCCGGTCCAGGAGTCCGGCCCCCACGAGCTGGCCGAGTGCGTATGCCGACTTCGCGAGTTGGTCGTTGCGGTTGGCGCCGCAGGTCGCGACGGCGTCGAGTTCGAGTTCGATGGCCTTGGCGACGTACTGGCGGCGGCCGTCTGCGTTCCGGATGGGTGCGTGCCGGATCGGCCGGGAGGTGTCGATGGGCGCCGGGATGTGCCCGGTCTTGTCGAGGCGGTCCATCATCCACTCCGGCGCGTCGGCCGGTTCGGTGACGTCGCCGATGCGCCGGTAGTCCCCCTCGGTTTTGCTGCTCGTCGGCGCGACGATGAACGCGCCCGCGCCCTTGATGTCGATCAGCGGTCCGAACCGTCCGCCGACCGACCGCACCGTCACGCCGGGCGGTCGCTTCCAGTAGGCGTGCATCCCGCCGCGCGGCGTCCACACGAGCAGCGTGTCGTCTGGCCACGGCGCGCCGTACTGCTCCAGGATGACCGTGAGCACGTCCAGGCCGTCGGTGACGCCTTCGCCTCGCCACTTCGGGTCGGCGATCGGCCCGTGCGCGGCGGAATCGAAGTCGGCGACGATCAGGTTCGACGGCTCGGTGGCTATGCCGATGTTCGCGTTCGGGAACCTGTCGAGCCACGACTCGATCCGAGCGTGGTCGGTGGTAGCCGAGTAGAACGAGTGGCAGTAGTCCGGCGGGTGCGGGCAGTCGGCTATGCCGCGGTGCGGGACGTGCTTCGGCGACTCGCTCCAGCACAGTTCGCAGCTCATCGGCCGGCTGCTGCCGGGCACGAGCGGCTGGACGTGCCAGCCTCGGTCCGCGAAAGCATGTGCCGCCCTGCGGCGTTTCTGCTGCTCAGGCATCATGCCGACCGCCTGGGGCACGGAACATGAAGGACGCTCATGTTATAGAATTGGTGGAGCACCGGGCGTCCTCCTTCGTCGCAGTAGGCGGGAAGCTTTTGATCTTGCGAGTTGACCGCTCGCGGATTGCTTGGGGCCGGTCTTCGGGCCGGCCCTTTCGCTGTATTTCAGTAGGCGAATTCTACCGCGTTTCGCCACGTCATCGCGGGTGTCGGCACCGTTCACGATCTCTCCGGGATGGGCTACAGGGCGCGTCGGAACCGCCCTGGCGAATGACGCTGAGTAGTGCCGATCACGGCGTCCGGGATGTACGTTTGGGCCATGCCCGACTCCGCTGGCCAGAGCGCCGAGCCGACCAACGCCGACCCGCTCGCCGTGATGCAGGCCGGGTTCGCGCAGCTGACGACCGAGATCGCCGGACTCAAGGCCGACGTCGGCGATATCAAGGTTGACTTGGCCGACCTGCGGCAGGATCTGCGGAACACCGAGACCGCGATCGCCGCCCGCATCGACTCCCTGGGGCATGTGGTGCGGTCGCTGAAGGAAGACCTCGCGCGGCACGTGAACGACCCGGACGCGCACCACCGTCACGCGGCCTGAGATGCCGTCCCCGTCGTTCGGCGACTTCCGCCGGCTGCTGGCGGTCATGACCGAGGAGCAGCGGCAGGATTTCGTCCGGGACGTCGTGGACACTGCGGACGGGCAGACGGCCGCGCTGTTCGAGCGGTGGCGTTTGCGTCTGCTGGCCGGGGGTGACGGGCGGGAGGCGGTTGAGCGTGCTTCGCTGTCGGATCTTCCGCAGGTGCGTCCGTCGCGGCGTCCCGGCATGCCGGACGGTCCGATGCGCGGGTTTTTGACGTGACCGCGGTCCTGATCGTCGCGATCCTCTGCGCCACCCTGCTGGCCGCGTACGTCTTCGGGACGTGGATGTGCTGGATCCAGCGCCGCGAGGACCGGCGGGTCGAACTGCTGGAGCAGCTGCTGCCGATCGACGGGAACACTCCGGAGTATCTGCTGGACGTCGTTGATGCGCTCGCTAATGCAGGGCCGGGGCTCGTTAGCCGGCAGCATCTGCGCGTCGTGGTTCTCCGTGCGCGGCTGCACGCCTTCCAGGCGGATATGGACCGCCTCGATTGGGCAGTTGCGCAGCAGGAAGTGGCGGTCGCGGCCGTGCGCGAACTGCTGCTCTGACCGCCGATCCCGAATCGTTACGGATTTCGTCACGGCCGATCACCGGCCGCGCATACCGTGGCCCGGTGACCCGACGATTCAGAACCGCCGCAGCCCTGTCCGCCGTCCTGGCGCTCGCCGCCTGCTCCAGTAGCAGCCCGGCCGCGCCCCCCGCACCGTCCAGCACGGCGCCACAGGGCGTCCAGAGCGCCAAGCCGGGCACGGCCCCTGCTGCACCTGCCTCCTCCGCCAAGAGCCCCGTAGGCACGGCGCTGAGCCTGGCGATCCCGGCCCACAACACCGTCGCGGCCACAGCCATCCGCGTCACCCTCGTGAAGGTCGTGGATCCGTCCACGCCGGCCAGCAGCTTTGATGAGATCCCGGCGGGCAAGCGGCAGGTCGCGTTGCAGTTCCGGATCGTGGCCACCGGTACGACCGCCTACGCCGCGGACCCGGTGGACCGGGTGAAGATCCTCGACGCGTCCGGGCAGTCGTACTCCGCGGACCTGGTGCCCGACACCACGGCCGGCCCGGCTGTCGACACCGGTCTGACGCTGGCTCCGGGTGATACGGCGCTCGGCTACGTGACCGTGACCGTGCCGAAGGGCGTGAAGATCGCGACGGTGGAGTACACGGCCACTCCGTTCGGCGGGGACGCCGCGCAGTGGACGGTGGGCTGAGCGATGGAGAACTGGACGCCGATTCTGCGCAACGCCAACGCCCGCATGTCCGCCCCGCTCGCCGGTCGCTCGGTCTGGTCCGCGGACATCGGAGACCGGCGCCTGGAAGTCCTCGAACTGTCCGTCGAGATCGACGGGGACCCACCGGAGTGCGTCGTCGAGGCTTTCGGGCCGCTGCGGGCCGTACTGCGGGACCGGGTGTACGCCGTGGACGGGCGCCGGGTCCAGTGGGCCAGGACGTGGCTTCCTGCCGACCTTGCCGAGCGCAACCGGCTGTCCGCGCTGGACACCGGGCCGGGCGGCGTTCCGGCGCGTCTGGCCGAGCTCGGGCACGCGCCGGTGCGGTTCGTCGAGGACGTGGAGTTCGCGGCCCCGGCGGACGTCGAGACGGGCGAGCGGGACAGGCTGGCGATCGGCGTGGATGTCGCGGTTGTTCGGATCGCACGGATCAGCGCGGACGCTGAGGGTCGGATCGTGGAGGTCACGGACATGCGGCTGGTCGCGGACGCCTATCGGTTCCGGTGGGCGTGGGGCAATGCGGCTCACGTGTGATCCTCTCCGCGTACGCCAACTTGCTTAAGCAAGCGTACCGGAATGTACAGCAGGTACCATGGGCGCATGGGTAACCAATCGGAGATCGCCGTCACCGGGCTGCGCGAGCAGCTCGCGGACGTCCTGAACGACACCGCCGTCTATGGGCACATCACCTACATCACCAGCCGGGGCCGGCGCGTCGCCGCGATCGTGCCCGTACCGGTCGCTGAGCAGGCCGCCGCCAGCGCGTCGGACCGGACCGTCGCCGCATGAATCTCGATCCGGCCGAATCGCGCCACCGCTTCGCCACCGAACGTGTTGCGCGGCTCGCAACGGTGGACGCATCCGGCGCTCCGCATCTGGTGCCGGTGACGTTCGCGGTGGACGGCGATTCCGTGTACATCGCGATCGACTCGAAGCCGAAGCGGTCCGCCGACCTGAAGCGGCTGCGCAACATCGCCGAGAATCCGAACGTGGCACTCCTGGCCGATGTCTACGACGACGACTGGTCTCAGCTTTGGTGGGCGCGCGCCGACGGCACCGCCAGCGTCATCACTGCGGACGCGGGAGCGGACTGGCTCACTCCGCTTGGGCTGCTCCAGGAGCGCTACCCGCAGTACGTGGCCGACGTTCCGCGGGGTCCCATGATTCGCGTTTCGGTCACTCGCTGGAGTGGCTGGACCTTCACGGATGACGTTAAGCTACTTGCTTAACCAAGCAGGGAGCCATCCGTGAGCCAGATCCCTCCGTACCAGAAGATCGCGAACGCTCTGCGCGACCAGATCTTGAGCGGCGAGCTCGCGCCCGGCGACGAGTTGCCCTCCGAGAACCAGCTCGCCAAGGTGCACGACTGCGTTCGCTCCACCGTCACCCGCGCGATTGAACAACTCCGTAGCGAAGGACTGATCTCCACGGCCCAAGGCGCGCGCTCCCGGGTGCGGGCAAGGCCGCAGATCTTCTACCTCGCCACCGGAGAGAACTTCCGCCAACGTCAAGGCACCGGGAAGCCAAACGACATCGCCGAGGCCGAGGCGCAAGGACACGAAAGTAAGAACGCCATCGTCTCCGTCGGCCTCACGCCGGCGCCCGAGGATGTGGCCGAACGGCTCGGCGTCGACAGCGGCACGCAGGTCATCATGCGGCATCAGCTGAACTATGTGGACGGCGAGCCCATGAAGGCGATGCGCTGCTACTACCGGCGGGACTTCGCCGACGGGACGGCCCTTGCCGAGCCCCGACTGATCGCCGGAAGTGTGGCGAACCTGATCGAAGCCGAGGACGGCCCGTTCGGTCGAACGATCGCGCGCTTCGTCGAGGACATCGAGTTGCGCATGCCGCGTCCCGCCGAGGCCGAGCAACTGCTGATCCCGCCGGGCGTACCGGTGGCGCGGATCCTGCGCACGCTCTACGACGCGGCGGGCGAGCCGTTGGAAGTGCTGGACTCGCTGCTGCCCGGCGACCGGTACAAGTTGCGATACGTGATCTCGGTTCCCGAGAAGACCTGATCTGAGAGTTCGACCGAGGCCCCTGGCGATCCCGCCGGGGGCCTTGTTGCGCTGCCCGCGCGGAACGCTTGCCTAAGCAAGACCGTCGGGCTATCGTCTTGCTTAAGCAAGTGACGCAATGTCACCGATCTGAACCAACGCAGCAGACGATGCAAAGGGGGCACGATGCGCGTCGCCAGAGCCCTCGCAGTGTTCGACGAGCCGAGTTACTCGGTCGGCGAGTTTGCCGGAGCGGTCGGTGTTCACCGCACGACAGTCCGCAGATGGATCAACCGCGGGCTGGTTACGCACTGGCTCACCCCGACCGGACGCGTCCGCATCCCGCAGAGCGCGGTTGACGCGAGCGTCACGGTTCACGAAGCCGTCGCCCAGTCCGCATAACGAACCCCGCCCGAGCCGACGCCACCGCCGACCCAGGCCGACCCGAACCTCAGCTTCCGAAGGGGGCCGAAATGGCCAAGGCAACACCGACCCGACTGCGCCTAGCGCTGACCGAAGCCGTCCGCATCCTGCGCCACGGCACCACCGACGCCGCCGCGGTCCTGTCGATCGCCGACGTCATGAACGAGCGTCGGCTCGACGACGCCCGACGCGAGGGATTCCAGGCCGGGCTGGAGTACGGCCGCGGACAGGCCGGCCCGGCCGATGCCGCCACCCTTCCGCGACCCCGCCGCCACCTTGTCGCCGTCAACGCCACCGGCCTGAGCACGGCGATCACCGAAGGCGCGGCGGCACGATGAGCGGCATGACGAACACCACGAACCCCGCCCTGAAGGCCCTGCTCGACAACGGCCGCCAACTCGTCCACGAGGACATGCGCGCCGCATTCGTCCTCGCGACCGGCCACGTCCTGCCCTCTCCCGGCGACCGCGTCTCCTGGACGTCCCGGTTCGCGATGCGGAACGCCCGGCACACGGGGGTAGTCGAGGACGTGTACGTCACCCGCGACGGGTTCAAGGCCCGCATCGAGGATGACCGGTCGGACGAGCGTCCCCACAGGACCATCTACACCCTGGACGTGTACGCGCTCACCTACCACACGGGGTGCGCGACCGTCGGCCGTGTCGCCGACGAGCACGGGCGGCTGATCCTGACCGGCGGTGGCGCATGAACGCCGCCAAGCCCGGCCGTGTCGCCGCCTGGACCGAGGGCATCCCCGTGATCGCCGTCCACATCGGCGACCGTGAACCGTTCCGGATGCTCCCCGGCGACGCGAGAGCCGCCCTCGATCTGGTGACCGAAGCCGTCGCCCGCGACATCAGCGGCCGTGAACCCGGCATCGCGCACTACAGCGACAGCAACTCGGCCGCCTACACGTTCTGGGGCGCCAACGGCCTGCTGAACCTGGTGGCCGGCGGCGTGACGATCCAGTTCTTCGACGACGGGCAGGCGCTCCAGTTCCGTGCCGCCGTCCTGGAAGAACTCGACGAGGGCGGTGCCCGATGACTGACTGGACCGAGCAGTCCGACGCCGCGACCGTACAGCGCCTCGCCCGGATCATCCGCGACGGCACTGACCCGCAGGCCACGCAGGCGCTCGACGACACCATCGCCACCCACGGCACGGAAGTCGGCGGCATCCTCTGGGACCGGGCGTGCCGACTCGCCGACGAGCAGGCCGACGCCGAGGACCAGGGCGGTGTCGCATGAGCACCCGCGACCAGGCGACCGCCTACCTCCTCGAGCAACTCCGCTACATCCAGGACAACTCCACCGCCACCGCCGACCACGCGCACGCCGCGATCCCCGGCTGCGACGGAACCACCTGGGCACTGGGCGATCTCACCGACCGCCGCGACATGCACAACACGGTCGCGGTCATGTGCGAGCAGATCATCGAGGACATCACCGGCAGCGGACTGCTCGACCGGCTGGAGGCCGAGGACCGGCAGGTCCGCGCCGCCGCGAACGCCGCGTCCACCATCACCGCCGGGGACCGGGTCACATGGCTCGGCGACCTCGGCCGTGAACCGCGTGCCGGCACTGTCCGGTTCGTCCGGGACCTGAACGGGATCCGCGTCGCGCACATCGATCCCGGCGTGAAGGGCGTCGGCGGCCGGCCCGTCACCTGGATCGTGGACCTGGCGGACCTCACTTTGGTCGACGACGCCGAGGGGCGGGCCGGTAGCCAGCCGCCGTCCGGGCCGTACCTGATCGAAGGGAGCGCGTCATGACCCCCGCCGCCTACTACCTGACCGCCACCGGCGCCCACGTCTGGGTCACCAACGACCCGGCCCCCGACGACGATGGCAGGCTGACCGCTGCGGTCGCCTGCGAGACGTGCGGCCCGGTCGCCGTGAAGCGCTACTACGGCAGCACCGACGGCGTCCCGCACGCGCAGGTGGAGGCCGAGAAGTCCGCGCAGGCGCACGCCGACTGGTGCCGGAAGGTCCCGGCCCGGCTGGAGCCGCCGCAGCGCCTGACCCGGCTCCTCGCCGACGGCGAGCTTGAGCGTGTGGACCGCCTGCGCGAGGAGATCGCCGCCGTCTTCGGCGAGGGGCCGGCCGGACAGATGTGGGACGACGCCTGCCGGCGGGTCGCGGCCTGGATGGCCGACGAGAACGCGGACGGTGCCCGATGACCGCCGACCGGCTGCACGAGACCCTCGTGCGGACCATCCGCAACGGCGGCGACACCGGCCGGGTCCGCGCGTTCGACAACCTGCGCGCCACCCACGGCCCCGACCGCGCCGAGGAACTGTGGACCCGGGCCGAGGCCGACGCGAACACCCGCGACGGGTACGACGTCACGATCCCGGCCGGCCCGATCCACGGGGCACCGGCCGGGAGCCCGGACGCGCAGGGGCAGCGGCGCCTGCTCGTGGACGCGCTGGCCGCCGCAGGGGTGGAGCTCGGCGACTGGGATGTGCTCGCCACCGCGCGCGTGACCGAGCTGCCGTGGACGATCGTGGCCACGGTGATCTCCTGGATCAACCGGGCCGCAGCCGGGGGTGCGCCGTGACCTGCCGTCCGTGGTGTGCCGATCACATCGGCGACTTCGACATGTGTTCCGGGCCCGACGTCGACATCGTCTTCGGGGACCGCGGTGACGATCCGACCGCCTGTACGGAGGTCGTCGTCGATCTGACCGGCACCGACGACGCCACCACGGTCATGTTGCATGTCAACGGGTTCCCGATTGCCGGGCTCGATCCGCGTCAGGCTGCGGCCATGGGTGCTGCGCTGCTCGCGCAGTCCGCGCGTGCGCTCGGCGACTTCGATCTGGCCCGGTACTACGCCGACATGGCCGTGGTGAACGCCGACACGGCTGCGCGGGCAGTCTCGTGACTACCGCCCTCGCCGCTCCGTCCGGCCGCGTCCGGATCGTTATCGATCCTGTCGGGCGGGGCGTCAGGGGGCTATGCGAACCGGCCGGTAATCTTCAGGATTGTTGCCGGACCATATTGGCGATCGACGATAGGAGGCGACGTGGAGCAGCGGTATCTGACGACGGCCGACGTCGCCCGCGAACTCGGGGTGGCCAAGGGCACGGTCAGCGCGTGGCGCAGTTTGTCGCGTCCGGGCAAGTTCTATGCCGACCACCCGTTCCCGGATCCCGACATGGTGATCGGAAACGTGCCGGTCTGGGTTCCCGGGCAGTTGCCGGAGATCGAAGCCTGGGTCGCGGCGCGGCCGGGATCGGGTGGGGCCAGGCCGCGCAAGGGACTGCCCGAGCAAGCTTAAACTATGCTTGCGTTTGCTCGCCCATTGGAGTAGCTTCCAAAGCACAACCGAAAACAGCGCGGCCCCGACCGGAATTGGCGTTCCAGTCAGGGCCTGAGCGCAAACCCTCGATGCCTGGAAGCGAGAAGGGTAAGCACCTGATGGGTGAGCTTAGTCGCGCGCTGCCCGCGCGCCAAGAACCGACGATCTTCACTTTCCCGGACACCGGCCAGCCGGTCCGGACGGTCGCCGTCAACGCCGAGCCGTGGTGGATCGCGTCCGACGTGTGCGCCGTACTCGACATTGCGAACGTCGGCAACGTCCTGGCACGCCTCGACGACGACGACGTGAGTTCCATCCGCCTGGCGGACGGAACCCCCGGCAACCCGAACCGCGCGATCGTCAACGAGCCCGGCCTGTACGAACTGGTGATCCGTTCGGACCGCCCGCAGGCGAAGGCGTTCCGCCGCTGGATCACCCACGACGTGATCCCCAGCATCCGCAAGACCGGCGCCTACGTCACCGCGCTCGCCGACCCGCTCGACGAGATCGAAGCCGCGAACTCCCGCGCCAGCCAGGCCGTTGCCATCGCCCGGCAGGAACGCGCCCGCGCCGAACTCGCCGAGACCAAGGCGGCCGAGCTGGAGCCCGCCGCAGCCGCATGGGACACCCTCGCGTCCACCGGAGCCGACTACTCCGCCCGCGAAGCCGCCTACATCCTGCGACGCGACCAGGCCATCGACACCGGCGAACGCAAACTCCTGACCAAGATCCGCGAATGGCGCATGGTCGACCACGCCGACCGGCCCTACTACGACCACCGCACCCACCTGGTCCTGCGGCCCCAGTCCTACACCGACGCCAGTGGCGCCGAGCGGGACGCCAAGCCGCAGATCCGCATCACCTACGCCGGACTGAAGTACCTCCACAAGCGCCTCGGCGGCACCGGCCGCATCCAGGAGCACGTCAACGCAGCACTCGAAGCCGCCGAGGTGAACCGATGAGCATCCGCGCCCGGCTCCGCGCCGCCGCCCACATCCTGCGCACCGGCACCGACCCCTTCGCCGAACAGACACTCACCAGCGTCAAGGCCATCATCACCGAACTCGAACAGGACCGCGCCCGCCGCCGAGACGACATGTTCCTCGCAGACCTCGGCATCACACCCCTCGGAGGCACGCCATGACGGCCGTGCTGGACGTCCCCGTCCTCGACCACCCGGAGACCGCGACCGTGACCCCGAACACCCCGGTCCTGACCGCCGAGACACTGCTGCCACGCGAGCCGTCCGCCGTCGCCCACGGACGCGCCTGGCTCGGGATCGTCCTGGCCGAGTGGGGCATCGACGAGGACACGGCCGCCGACGCGAAGCTGCTGCTCTCGGAGCTGTTCGGGAACGCCGTCCGCCATGCCGGCGGACCGGACGCCGGTGGCAAGACGCTCATCGCCGCCACCCGGTGGGGCGACCGGCTGAAGGTCTCCGTGTCCGACCCGGACCCGGACACCAGCGCCTACCACGCGGACGCGTCCGACACGGCCGAGAGCGGCCGGGGCCTGTTCCTCGTGCACGCCCTGTCTTCCCGGTACGGCGCGTACAGACTCCACGACGGGAAGATCACCTTCTTCGAGATGGACATCGCCGGAGGTGCGGCATGATCCGCACCCTCTTCCCCGCCGCCGCCATCCCGGCCCAGCGCACCGCGCCCGACGACCGCCCGAGCCCCGAGCCCGCAGCCGCGCCGGCACCCCGGACCTTCCACGCCGGCACCGTCCAGGACCCCGGCAGCAACCAGTGCGGCGACGGATTCCGCACCCACCGCGCGACCGCCACCGGAGGCCGGCGATGAACGACACCACCCGCCCCAAGGTCGTCTGCCTGTGCGGCTCGACCCGCTTCCGGACCGAGTTCGACGCGGCCAACCGGACGCTGACCCTGGCCGGGATCATCGTCCTGGCACCGGGCGTGTTCGGCCACGCCGAGGGCGTCGCCATCCCCGAACGAGACAAGGCCGCCCTCGACGCACTGCACCTGGCGAAGATCGACCTCGCCGACGAGGTGTACGTCGTCAACCCCGGCGGCTACGTGGGCGAGTCGACCGCGAACGAGATCGCCTACGCGACCCGTACCGGTAAGCCCGTCGGCTACCTCGTCGACCCGGCCGACAGCGACACGGACGGGAGCGCCCGATGACCGCCTCCCTGTGGATCGCCGGCGGCGTCCTCGCGTTCGTGTTCCTCTACGCCGCCCAAGACGGCCCCGGGAAGTCCTGGCGCTGGATCCGCGACATCATTCACAGCCAGCGCAAGCACTCCCGCGCCCGCTACATCCTGCGCGACGTCGAACGCACCGTCCGCGAACGACAGGAGCGCGAAGACGCCCGCCCGCCCGCACCCGACGACAAGCCGAACGGAGACAGCCGATGAACACCACGCCCGAAACGTTCTCCGCCGCGTTCGCCGCGCTGTACGCAGCCCACCAGGTCGGCGACATGTGGATCCAGCGCGACCGCGACGCCCAGGCCAAGGGGCGCCCCGGCTGGATCGGACGCGTAGCCTGCGCCCACCATGTCGGCACCCTCACCCTGACCAAGCTGACTGCCGTCCTCGCCGCGTTCACCGTCACCGGCCTGCCGATCCGCCCCGCCTGGTGGACGCTCGCCCTCGGCCTGGACGCCACCAGCCACTACTGGGCCGACCGGCGGACCACCCTGCGATGGCTCGCCGACCACACCGGCAAGGGCCCCTTCTTCCGGTTTGGCGCACCCCGCGAAGGCCGCGACGACAATCCGTCGCTGGGCACGGGAGCGCTCCACCTGGACCAGGCGTTTCATGTCGGCTGGCTGTTCATCGCCGCCCTGATCATCTCGGCAGGTGCCCGATGAACCGCATCCGCACCGCCGTCTACCTCGCCGCCCCCGCCACCGTGGCCGCGAACGCCCGCATACCGCACGCCGTCGTCCACGGCCTGATCGCCCTCGCCATCGTGATCGCCGTCATCGGCGCCACCATCGCGATCATCGCAGCACTGGGCGGAGGCTCCCGATGATCGTCAGCCGCAAGCTCTGGGAGTTCGCCCGCAAAGCCACCGGCAAGGGCGCCCGCCGCATCACCGTCGGATACGCCCCGAAAACCTGGGACTGCGCCGGCGGATGCGGCAAGCAGGGCAAACACCTCACCCGCGACGACCGCGTCTACTGCGCGGACTGCCTGCCGAAGGAAACCCCATGACCACCGGACCCCGCCCGATCACCCTCGCCGACGGCAGCACCGCCTACTCGACCGGCCTGCTCCACACCGGCATCATCCGCTTCGCCGACCGGCGCCGGACCCGCCGGGCCCAGGTCGCGACCGAGCCCATCGCCCTGCCGTACACCGACCACGCCGAGACCATCAGGCGCCTGGCCGAGCAGGAACAGCGCGACCACGCGCTGGCCGACCACTGACCCGAAAGGACCCGACACCATGCCCCCGACACCGCCGCAGCCCTACCTCGCCGACCGCCTCACCGAACTCGCCGACGCACTGGAGAACTTCGACGGCACCGCAGCCGCAGCCGTGTTCGCCCGCATCGCCGCAGACGGCTACAAGGACACGGCCGAACGGATGTGGAACGCCCTGCTCGTGGCCGCACTCACCCGGCTCGCCGGGCAAAACGCCGACGGCGCCAGCTGACCCACAAGCCCCCGTCCGCCGCGCAGCCACCCCTCCGGCACGCGGCGGACGGGCCCAAAGACTCCCGCCCGTCACATTCGCCAATCCCCAAGCGCCAGTGTGACGGGCGGGACCCCATCAGTCGAGAGGAGCACCACCTCATGGCAGTCATCGCCGTCTTCGGACTCCTGCTCGGCACCCTGCTCTCCGCCTTCGGGACCGGCGTCTACGTCACCAGCGCGGCAGGCGAACCCGACTACGAGACCCTGCGCATCGCCCGGATCGCCGCCGCCCTCGGCCGCCGCGTCGCCGGACCCGCGCTCATGCTCTGGTTCGGCACCGGACACACCGCCAACCCGCCCACCGCGCTCCTGCTCGTGGCCGCCGCCGTCACCGCCCTGGCCACCTACTCGACCAGGCCCGGAGCCCTGACACACCCGGGAAGGCCGGCCGCGTGAACATTCCAGCGAATACGGACTCTTCGGCAATCGCAGATCGCGATAAGGTAGACGAGCGCTTGGGGAAGCGAAACGCGACGGTCGAAGACCGCCGCGCCGCTTTGTTGCACATCGCTGTGAGGAGCGACGTGAACACCCCAGATAGTAAGCCGAAGAAGCACGGAAAGCAGAACACCGAACCGGCGGCACCGCCGAAAGTCCCGGCATCAGCGATCCGTGTCGCCCGCGTCGGTGGCACCCTCGCGATGATCCCGGCCGCCGCGATCTCCGCTCAGACCCTGTTCCGCCTCGGCCTCATGATGGGCCTGCCGCCGTCCATCGCCTGGCTCCTGCCCGCCGCCCTGGACATCTACGCCGTCACGTCGATCTGGGTCGGATTCCAGGTCCCCGAAGGCCACCGGGCGCGGAAGTCCGCGATCTGGAACGCCCGGTTCGCACTCGCCCTCACCGTGATCTGCAACGCGCTCAGCCACGCCCTGGATCTTGCGGCCATGAAACATGGCTGGTCCCGCCGGGACCTCGCGCTCACCCTCGTGTCGGCGCTGCCGCCGATCGTCGTCGAGCGGCTGCTGCACCTGCAGACGATGATCGCGACCGACGGTGCAACGGATGCCGCTACCGACAGCGGCCGACAGCCGACAGCCGACAGCGCACCACTGGCGACGGCCACCGACAGCGGTACCGTCACGACAACGCCAGCCTCTACCGACAGTCGTTCCGCCGCCAACCCGGC
>ERZ1292644.620-Hain-H14-01um-R2-620-length-22525-cov-8_pt2 | contig 20418 bp, 25 predicted proteins | sample MGYA00564402_ERZ1292644 | MGnify/ENA primary metagenome ERZ1292644 (study PRJEB36523, sample SAMEA6512644) | groundwater metagenome | collected 2019-01-09 | study: AquaDiva: Metagenomics assemblies of 32 groundwater samples
CACAGTCTTCCCATGATGTCGGGCGGACGAGGCCGCCTCAAGGACGGCGGGGCCCCACCATTTTCTTCGGCGGATCAAGACTCGGCGCTCATCCTTCGGCGTCCGTGGCCGCCGAAGAAAATCGTGACCCCCACCGCCGCTCACGCGGTCGCCGGCAAGCCGGCGATCCTTGACCCGACCTCGCCCGCCCGACGCGCCTGCCCCTGTCATTCAAGACAGACAGGAGCACATCATGCAGACGATCACGAACGCCGCCGCCGCCGACAACGCCGCCTACTTCGCCGCCGTCGCGTGCGCCGAGCGCCGGGCGCTTCACAGCTACTTCGACCAGCACGTCATCCAGGATGCGGAGCTTGGATATCTCGCCATCGACGAAGGCGACTACGGCGCGCTGTCGACCACGATGATCGACCAGATCGTCTACACCGCGCAGGGCGGGATGCTCGACGAATATTGACACCCGATGAGGGGAGGGGCGCGCGCCGCCTCTCCCTTTTTTGTTGCGAGGATGATACGGGCAAGAGGGGCATCGGGCCCCCCTTGCCCGTGCCGCGAGCAGGCTCGCGGCGGGGTCTGATCACGCCGTCAGGCGCTTTTCCACTTCGTCGATGCCGAGGCTGCGAATGCGCGTCAGAAGGGCGCTCAACCGCTTCGCGTCGAGCTTGAGCAGGCCAGCCTTTTCGACCGCCTGCACCGCGGCCTCACGCTCCTTTTCCTCGAGCCGCTGCCGTCGTTCCTCGAGTTTGCGCTCATCCTCTGCGATCGCCGCTCTTTCCTGTTCCAATGTGCGTGCCATGAAGGGCCTCTTGGTTCACGCTGATCGGGCTATGAACCCGTTCCTTATAGGCGCAGGTCCACTTCACCGGAAGCGCAACTTGGACGGCAGGTATCCCGGTCCTGATTTACGCGCATCTATCCGCCCAGCTCCACGCGTGATGCTGGGCCGCAAAAGCTGCATTCCGTCCGACCGCTGCGCCATGGTTCCGTCCGAAGGACGGCCTGGCGCTTCGCCGGAAGCGCTTTCCCCTCCACATCGACCGCGTCACGAGACGCCCCGGGGACTGGAACAGCCCTGGTGCAGAGAAGCACACCGAACGCACCTCCGGTGCATGGGTTCTGAAACGATTCCAACGGGTTATGACGCATTCGGTCGGTGGGACACTGTGGGACATGGTTTCGCTGTTCCCGAAACCCACGGAAATCCGCCATTTGCGCGTGTTACAAGCGCGCACGCTTGCTGCCGGGAAGCCGATTTCCTTGCTCCGCCATGGCGATTACGCTATAAGCCGAGCCGGTTTCTGAGACCCCACCAGCCTCCCTGCTAGGAGGCTCGGTTTGACTATCCCCTACAAGCACTGCTCGGTCCGTCTCGACCGCGGCAAATATGATCGCCTCGTCGCGCTTGCGGCGGAACGCGGATGCACGCCATCGGACTTGCTGCGCGCGGCCGTCGACGCCTTCCTCGGATCGGGCCAGTTGCTGAGCTCCAGCCATCGCCGGATCGCCCGCATCAGCGAGTTCCAGCAACTCGCGCTCGACATCATCATCCGCGAGCAATTCCCCGAATATCGCGATCGCATCATCGCCGAAACCGACAAGCGACTGGAGCAATATCATGGCGCGTGAGGACATCCGTACGGACGGGCGTCCCGTCCCGCTCACCCATCATTCCGCGCGCGGCCGCGTGCAGCGCAATGCCGGCAATTTCACCCGCGGCAGCCAGCTTCTCACCCATGAGATGCTGATGTGGTTCTCGGGCGCCAGACTCCCGTTCATCCTGTGGTTCTTCTCCTTCCTCGCCGCCTGGTTCATCATCATGTCGATCAAGCTGGATGAGCATGGCTTCCAGCTCGTCTGCATGAAGATCTACGCGACGCTCTGGAACTGGGTCGACCTCAATCCGAGCAAGCGCGTCAACGTCACGCTTCCCAATGGCGAGATCCTGCGCACCGTGATGAAAGCGGTCCCCTATGTTCCCGAGGTCATCACGGCCTGGGCCGTCGCGATGCGCGGTCTCATCGGTGCCTTCCTCGTCTCGATCTTCATCACCATTCCGGCGGCCATCTGGTTCGTCGACATCTCGCACCGGCGGGGGCGGTCGATCCTTCATGAACGTCATGAACGCGGGGCCATGCTGGTCGACCGCACCGTCCTTCTTGCGGAGATCAATGAGCACAACCGTATCAAGTTCGAAGAGGAGGCCGCAGACCTTTTCCCCGGCCTGTCCGCGCGGCAGGTTCTGGCGCTCCCGTTCCGGGCGCGCAAGGACGCCGGGATCCACCATCCCTATACGCTCGCCGGGATCCCCTTTCCGCACCGCACCGAGCAGTCCCATGCCATGCTCATCGGCACCACCGGCTCGGGCAAGACGACCGAGCTCAGGAGCCTCGTTCGCCAAATGCGCGATCGCCAAGATACCGCCGTCATCTTCGACCTCACCGGTGCCTATGTCGAAGCTTTCTACGATCCCACGCGCGACACGATCCTCAATCCTATGGACGCGCGCTGCCCGGCCTGGTCGATATTCAACGACTGCCGCACGCACAGCGAGTTCACCGCCGCCGCCGCGGCGCTGATCCCGTCGGATGGCGGCTCCTCCGAACCCTTCTGGGCGCTCGCCGCGCGCACCCTCTTCATCGAGATGTGCATCCGCCTGATCGAGCGGGGACAGACCAGCAACCTCGCCCTCTCCGAGAACCTGATGACGGCAGATCTGAAGCGGGTCCACCGCTTCCTCGCCAACACGATCGCCGACCCGCTCACCGCGCCCGAAGCGGCGCGTATGGCGGAATCGATACGCGCCGTCTTCAACACGAACGCGCAGGTCCTGCGCTTCCTGCCGGACGAGGGCGAGCCCTTCTCGATCCGCGACTGGATCACCCGAGACAAGAAACCAGGCTCGATCCTGTTCGTCACATCCAACTATGTCGATCTGCCGATGAACCGGGCGCTGCTGACGCTCTGGATGGACCTTGCCATCAACCGGCTGATGACCCTGCCGCGCACGCGCAGCTTGCGCACCTGGTTCATGTTCGACGAGCTCGGTGCGCTCCATCGGCTGCCCGCCATCGAGAACGGCCTGCAGACCGCCCGCGCGTTCGGCGGCGCGATGATTCTCGGCATACACAGCTTCGAAAAACTGGTTGAAGTCTATGGCGAGCAAGGCGCCCGGAACCTGGCTTCGCTCGCGCGCTCCAAGCTCATCCTCGCGACCGCCGATCTCGACACCGCCGAGCAGTGCGCGCGCTACATCGGCAACCGTGAGGTCCGCCAGATGGATGAGGCCTACAGCTACGGTTACAACAACACGCGCGACGCCTCGACCCTGACCCCGCGCAAGCAGGTCGAGCCTCTCGTCATCGCCGACGATATCACCAACCTGCCCTCGATGCACGGCTTCGTGAAGTTCCCTGACGGCTTTCCCGCGGCGCGCATTCTTCTCGAGTGGAAAGACTATCCCCAGGTCGCCCAGGGCTTCGTCCAACGGCCCGATGTCGGGCCGGTGCGGTCAAAGCGCGGAGAGGAAGCGTTCGACGAGGATGGGGCAGGGGAGGCGGGCGGGCGCGACGGCTCAAGCCAAGTGGTGGAGGAGGTGGCCGAGACGACCAATCTCGCCCGCGATCTGGCCGCGCGGATCCTCTCGGCCGAGGTCGAGGAGGAGGACGATGCCGCCCGGCGCGCGGCCCAGCGCGCCGACGATCGCGATGAACAGGCAACGCCCGGCACCCATGCCGCGGACAAGGCGGCGGCGGCGCGGACTGGCGGCGAGGAACAACCGGTCTCCGCCCGCGACCGGGACGATCGCCGCGATGGTCATCGGCACGGCGAGACCACCCCACAGGTCGAGGACCAGACTCTTGTCGAGCTGCGCCAGGCTTTCGTCAGCGGCCGCGACGATGACGGCATGGATATGGGCATCTGATGCTCTCGGTCGCCGGCGTCCGCTCCGCTTCCGGTGCCGCGAACTATTTCGCGAAGGATGACTATTACACGGTCGAGGGATCCTCCGAGATCAGCCTGTGGGCAGGGGAGGGGTCGGAAGCCCTCGGTCTCGCCGGCGAGGTCTCCAAGGACGCGTTCGAGGGTGTGCTCAATGGCATTCTTCCGAGCGGCGAAGCGGTCGCCCAGGTCGAGAACCGGCGCGCCGGCTATGATCTCACCTTCTCCATGCCGAAATCGGCCTCGGTCATGGCCTATGTCGCGGGCGACAAGCGCGTGCTCGCCGCCAACATGGCCGCCGTCCAAAAGACCATGGCCTGGGTCGAGAAGAACCTCGCCGAGGGCCGCCGCGATGTCGAAGGGCGCAAGGTCCCGGTTCAGACCGGCAATCTCGTCTACGCGCTGTTCCAGCACGACACCAGCCGCGCCCTCGATCCGCAAGGCCACATCCACGCCGTCATCGCCAATCTCACGCGCATGCCCGACGGCAAATGGCAGGCGCTCCATGCCGACAAACTCTGGAGCCACAACAGCATCATCGGCTCGATCTATCACGCCTTCCTGCGCGCCGGGCTCGAGCGGATCGGCTATCAAGTTGAGCTTAAGGGCAAGCATGGCACGTTCGAGATCTCGGGCGTCCCCAAGGCTGTGATCGGCGAGTTCAGCCAGCGCCGCGAAGAGATCCTCGATCACGCGACGCGGCTGGGCATCAAGTCGCCTGAGGGCCTTCGCGAAATCACCAAGCGCTCGCGCAATCCCAAGCTCGACGTCGAGGATCGCGCGGCGCTCAAGCAGGGCTGGATCGACCAGGCTGCGGCCCACGGCTTTGATGGCAAGGACTTACGGGCGGCCGCCGAGGCGCGCGCCGGGCTGGCGGCTCCGGAAAGCGGCCTGGAGCGCGGCTACCGCGCCATCGTCGATGCCGTGGATGGCGCCCGCCAGACGCTCGGTGCGCTGCTTCGTCCCCAGGATCCTCTGGTCGACAACGCGCTCGCCCGGGCGGTCAAGTCGCCGGGGGAAGCGCGGGCGCAGCTAGGCGTCGCATCGGCCGTGCGCATGCTCTCCGAACGTGAAGCCGCCTGGCCCGTCAACCTGCTGAGCAAGACCGCGCTCGATCTTGGCCTCAAGGGCGTCACCGTCGACATGATCGAGAAGCGGATCGACCGGCTCGTGACGAACCGCCAGCTCATTCCGGGCGTCGCGACCGCGGCGGACCGGACCGGCCGCATGGTGACCACGCAGGAGGCGCTGCGCACCGAGGAAAGGATCCTCGGTGCTGTCGAAGAAGGCAAGGGGAGAGCCGAACCGATCGTGGCGGCCGCCGAGGCGCCGCAGCGCTTGCAGGATGCCGCGGCTCTTCCTCTCAACCCGGGTCAGCTTGCAGCGGCCACGATGATCCTCTCCTCCGCCGACCGCACGGTGTCTGTCCAGGGCGTCGCGGGCGCCGGCAAGTCGACCATGCTGCAGGCGGTCGCCAGGGTCGCCGAAGTCGAAGGCCGATCGATCACTGGCCTCGCATTTCAGAACAAGATGGTGGCGGACCTCGCCGAAGGGGCGGGCATCAAGGCGCAGACGATCGCCTCCTTCGTTCTCGCCAATGAGCGTTTCATCACCGAGCGTGACACGCCGCGATATGACGCCGCGCGCGCGAAGATTGGCGGCACTATGCTGCTGGTCGACGAGACCTCGATGGTCTCGAGCAACGACATGCTCAAGCTCCACCAGATCACGGCGGCCCTGGGGGTCGACAAGCTGGTGCTGGTCGGCGATCGCCAGCAACTCTCGTCGATTGATGCCGGAAAGGCGTTCGCCATGATCCAGGTCGGCGGCGGCACCGTGGCGGGCATGGACCAGAATATCCGTCAGCGTACCGACCAGCTGCGCACGGTCGCCGCGCTCGCCAACATCGGCAAGGCCGGCGCTGCGCTGAAGGTCCTGGGGGATCGCGTCATCGAGGCGGCCAATCCAGCCACCGCCGCGGCCGACATGTGGCTCGGACTTGACCCGCAAGAGCGCGAGGCGACAGCCGTGTTCGCTTCGGGCCGCGATGCCCGTGCCCTCATCAATCAGCGCATCCAGGACGGGCTGATCGCGGAAGGCAGCGTCAAGGGCGAGGCGATCCATCTCACCGTCTACGAGCGCGTCAATACGACCCGCGAAGAGCTGCGCTATACGTCGACCTACCGGCAGGGCCAGACACTGGAGGTCGGTCGTGGCGGCGCGCAGGACGTCGGCATCAAGGCGGGCCGTTACGACGTGCTGAAAGTCCATGCCAACGGCAAGGTCGAGCTATCGGACGGCCGCCGTCGGATCCGTTTCGACCCACAGAAACTGTCGCCGACCGAGCAGCGCGATCGGCTCCAACTCTCCCAGAAGAAGGACCTTCAGCTTCGGGAAGGCGATCGCATCCGCTGGACCGCCAATGACAAGGAGCGTGGCCTGCTCAATGCGGCGCTCGCCCGCGTCGTCGGCGTCGATGCCGACGGGGTGAAGGTTGAGACTGCGGGCAAGGCACTCCTGACGCTAGGGCTCGGTGATCCCATGCTGTCCCGGCTCGACCTTGCCTACAGCCTCAACATGCACATGGCGCAGGGAATCACGACCGACAAGGCGATCACCGTCATGTCGTCCTATGAGCGCAACCTCTCGAACCAGCGCCTCTTCAACGTGGGCGTCACCCGCGTGCGCGACGAGCTCACCATGATCGTGGACGACAAGGAAAAGCTCGCGCGCCAGCTCGACATGAACCCGGGTAACAAGACCTCCTCCCTCGAGACGCTCGGCCGTCTCGACATCGATGGGAAAAAGGGAGCGGGTGCTCAACCCCGCGAAAAATTCGACCCGGGCCCGATCGACGGGGTCGATCTCTCCGACCTCCCGCCAATCCCGATAGACCTTCCGCCGCTGCCCGATGGCGCGGCCTCCGCTCCGGCCGCGAAGGCTCCGCAGGCACCGCCGGATCTGAAACCGGATCGCGCCGATCCGCTGCCGCCGCTGCCCGAGCGCAGCCTCGGACTCGACTTGTGAAGGAGAAGCCGCCGGCGCGGTGCCAGCGTCCTTGAAAAGGAGACGAACGATGGGTTGGGACTTCGAACAGGCCGGAAAGTTCGGCAGTGAAAAGGCGGCCGACGACTATGCCCGCCGAAACAATATCGATCCGCGCGATGTGCAGATCACGCGCAAGGGTGACGAAGTCGAACTCAACATCCGCCGGTCGGCTCTCGATGGCCGCAATTTGCGCGACAACGGCGAGGGCCGCCGCGATGACTGGGGCTGAAGGAGAGAGCCATGGATATGTTACAATTTCTGGCCTCGCTCCTGCTGGTCGGTGGGCTCGTGGCGCTCGGCTGGTCAAGATCATCAGGCGGCCTTGCCGCTCAGCAGCCGCTGGCGCCCGTCGCCACGCCCTTCATGACGCGACGAGAGCAGGCCATGCTGGCAGTGCTCGAGCATGTGCTGCCGATGTACCGCATCCATGCGCAGGTCGCGATGGGCGCGCTCCTCAAAGTGCCGTCCCTGCCTGGCCGACGGGTCATCCCGGCGGACTGGAATCCGTTCGCGCGCAAGATCGTCGATTTCGTGGTGGAGGATTCCACAACAGGCAAGGTCATCGCCTTGATCGAGATCGACGACCGTTCACACGATGCGGAGACGGATCGGCAGCGCGATGCGATGACAGCCCGGGCAGGCTACCGGACCTTGCGGATTCCCGCCGGTAAGCAACCGACCGTCCAGGCGGCATTCGTGGAGGTCGAGCATCTCCGCGACGCAGCGCCGACCGCCGCGATCAACGGATAGTCCGGCCATGGGACTCGACGACCGAGATTATATGCGCGAGCGATATCGCGACCGTGTGAAGAAAACCCTGTGGAACGATCGGGCCGGGCGGGTGGAAGGCGCCTGGTTCGACCCCGTCAACCGCAGCTTCGACTACCAGCACGGCCGGTTCGGGGGCCAGCGCAGCAACGCCGGTCGGACGCTGCGTTGGCTGCCCTTCGCCCTGAGCCTGCTCCTCATTGCCATTCCCTTGCTCGGCGAAGCCCAAAGGGCGGGATGGTTGCCTGACGATGCGGCGGCAATGCCTTTCCCGGAATCGGGTTCGGTCACCGTGGCGGACCAAGTCACGCGCAAGCACATTTCCAGCTTCCTCACCGTTGAAACCGCGGACGCCAACGCTGTCGTGCAGCTCTATGACCCGGCATCGGGCCGCCACGTCATCTCGGTCTATGTCTCGAAAAACGACCGCATTCGCGTTCCGGTCCCGCGGGGCACCTTCAGGATGTGGCTGATCGAAGGGCAAAAATGGTATGGCCCGACGCGCTTTTTCGGGTCGAACACATCCTATGAGACGGTCGCGGAGCTCATGGTCTTCGGGCCGCGGACTGGGCATATCATCGACCTGCATCGGCCCGACGGCAATCTCAAGACACGCGTGATGCTTACCCGGCCCGAGAGCCTCTGATGGGGCCGCGAGAGCCAATCCCGCGCGACGGCATCGTCGTTCCGCTTCTTCCGCGGTCGGCGAGGCGGGCCTTGCCAGCGAGTATCAACTTTATCGGTGTTTTCGAGGAGGAACGGAAATGAGCAAACAACCGCGCGCCTATGAGGCGCTGGCTGCCCATCTGGCTCCAGACGATCCGGGCGAGGGCGAGCGCCAGATCGATGCGGCGATCCTTACCCTGCAACGGGCTCGCTATCGTCCGCTGAATCGCAGCCGCGCGCTATTCTGGCTTGGCCAGCTCCTGCTTGGCCTCAGCACGCTCCTTCTTGGAGCGGGCTTCCTCTGCTGGTTCGAACCACAGCTTTGGCAGACCTTCTTTGGGGTTCTCGCCGGCGCGGTTCCGACCGCGGTCGCCAAGGTCCTGTTTGTCGGCGCCTTCCTCCACTTCGTCTATCATTGCACCTTTGGGGCCGTGACGGATTACGGTCCGATACCGACGCCGCCAGAACCGATTCACGAGTGGCTGGCCGCCCACGGCAAATCCAACCTGACCTACTGGCCCGAAATCTACTGGTCGTACCGCAAGCTTCAGGCGAACCGGAAAGAAATTCTGGGCTTTGTCATCTGGCGAAAGACGCCGTGCCCGCCGGACCGGTATCCGCCAGCACCGGCGCTGGTCCAGGCCGCTCCGACGCCGGAGAACCCTCATCTGGTCTATCTTGACAGCCCACAGGGGTGTGCGGACCGCGAGGCCTTTCTGGTCATGTTCGAACATCGGATGCATGACTGGTGGCGGCTCTCATTCAAGCTGACCCTCGCCGGGCTGATCATGTTGCTGATCGCCATCTACCTTCCCGTCTATCCGGAGACACCGGCGGGCCACCTGATCCGCACCGGCGTAATGACAGCGTTCATCGTCGGGTGCATATTGGCATTCTTCAGTTTCGGAATCGTGCCGATGCGCTGGCTCCCTTACCCTGTCCGGCGTTACTGGTTCCGCGGGCTTCCGCCTGAGGCCGCGCAATTTCGCGACCATGTGATCGCGCTTTACCACTGACCGATAGGCGACAAATTCACTTGTGACAGAAACCGTACCTCAGAAACCGTTCAGGCTTCTGGCTTGGCAGAAAGTGCCTTGCGCAGATCGATCTTATGATCGGAAGCGACCTTGAAAATATAGTTGACGGTTTCCTCGACCATCTCGTCAAGCAGGTTGACTGCCATGGAGGCCACCTTGCCGAATGGTATTGGATCATCAAGAACGCGCGGTGTGATCACGGCGTTCGTATTGACATGGGCGATATAGTGGTTGCGATGCGACACCTTCAGTTCGTTCACTGTCTTTCGATAAGCTTTTACCTTGCTATCCAGCTCCTTGGCACGCCTGGCATCCAGGCCTTCTCGCTTCATAGCGGCGAACAGCGTCTGGAATGACCGATTATGCCTTGTGTCATCGTCGAGTGCGGTCAGGCGGGCGACGATGTCGCGAGCGGCGCTATCAAGCAGGATCGCATCTACCGCGAATTGCTCGCGCGACATTTGACTCAATCCCTTGAATTGCGCCCGGGTCAGGTACGAATAGACCGTGATCAGCAACCACAGGATATCCTGACGCAAGCCTTCTTCAATGATTTCGGCCCGGACTGTCTCTCGTGTCATAAGAACGCCATGATTATTCAGATCGGTCGATGTAGAGAAGCGGATAGCTACGACGTTATTCCGTTATCCTATCCGTCGTATGCCTGTTGTTCAGGCCGGCGGACCCCGAAAGCAAGCCAGAACGCTCGCATAAGCGGCAACAAAGCAGCGCGATTCAGCATGTCGGCTCGGAAGGAAGGCAGGGTTAGCTGATCGCGCCATGCTGGGGCCGATACCTGCCGGTCGTTCAGGACGAGCGAATATCCGCCAATTATCTAGGAGGCGTTGACAAATTGGCGGGTCCACAGGCGGATTGAGACGATGTGGATGAAGCCGAGGTAACTTTCGGCGGTTTTGTCGTAGCGGGTTGCCAGCCTCCGGGCGTTCTTGAGCTTGTTGAAGCAGCGTTCGACCATGTTGCGCAGGGCATAGATGGCGGCATCGACGGGCAATTGGATCAGCCGGTTGCGCTTGGTCGGGATGATGGCGGTGCCGCCGCGCCTCTCCATATCTTCGCGAATGAAGTCCGCATCATAGCCCTTGTCGGCCAGCAGCACCTTGGGCGCTGGCCCATCGGCATCCATGACCGGCCAATATCCTTTGAAGTCGGAAGCTTCGCCCCCGGTCAGCGCCACGGCTATGGGCAGGCCCAGCGCATTGATGCGGAGATGGATCTTGGTCGTAAAGCCACCTTTTGAGCGGCCAAGACCCTGACGCGGAGTCCCCCTTTAGCGCCGGCTGAACAGTGGTGCGCCCGGATGATTGTGCTGTCGATCATCTGCAGGCTGGGGTTTCCGCCCCCACTTTCGTTGAAGGCTTCGAGCAGCAACTCCCACAAGCCGGACAGCGTCCAGCGCCGGAACTGGCGGTAAACCGATGACCATTTGCCAAAATGCTCGTGCAGGTCGCGCCAGGCCACGCCCGTCCGTGCGATCCAGAAAATCCCATCCAGGACAAGGCGGTGATCCCGCGGACGCCGTCCGCTGCGCGCACCGCGCTCAATCACGAACGGTTCAAGACAGGCCCATTCCTCATCGCTCATCAAACCACGGATCAAGACAGCCTCCTCAAAAGCTACCTGAATCAGAACCTACGCGATTTGGGAATTCCCTTTGTCAACACGTCCTAGAAGCGTCACATGGACGAACCATGGTCCCGTTATGCGATGAGGGTGAAGCCGCGCCGCGCCGGACAGGACGCCATCGAGCAGGGCGTCATCGAAATTCTTCGGCCAGACGAGACGGACCTCTTCTTTGCGCAGGTCGTTGACGACGCGGCCGACGGTCCAGGCCGTGTCGATCCGACCCCCGCGATAGGTGATAGCGAGCGAACGCATTGCGCCTTGATCGGCGGGCAGCGAGTTCATCAGCACACCTTCGACCATCTCGATCGCCTCAAGCTGGCCATTGGGTCGTGCGGGCATCAACGCATTTTCGCGGTCAAAGTCGATGTCGCGAATTTCGCGGAAATAGGTGGCAGGAATGAGCGACATGACCGCCTTAGGCTCATCGCCGAGACCAGTGGGCAGATTGCCCCGTGCGATCATGTCGACGGCCTCTAGATGGAGGCCCCGGATACGAGCGGGAAGCGCATCGCTCGCGGTGAAGGCTTCACGCAGTTCCTGAACGTCCATCTCGGATCGACGATTGTTGTGCCGCCGATGAAACCGAACTGTGTCGCTGATCGCTACGCTGTGCGGGGCGATCGTGCTGGCGGGCACGCGAAGGAGAAGAACAGGATTGCCGATGGACCGGTCTATCCAGCGCCAGCGAAGCCCGGGTATCCGCGGATCGACGCAGTTCAGAAGGATGCTTTCGAGACGGGTGAGTTCGGTATCGAGATTGTCCACCGCCAACCCGCATATGCGCGATGCGACGCCGCCATGGTCTTCGATACCGTACAGAATATCGCCGCCCTGCGCATTGGCGAAGGCTGTGATGTCGGCCGCGAATTCGCGGCGCTCGCTGTCGGTTCGACCTGGCAGTTTACGCTTGAGTTCGAAGAGACGTCCTTCTGATATCCGGTCGGTTACCAGCGCATCAATGTCGTCAGCGGTTATGGCTTCGATAGGTTTGTTGATCATTGATCCTGTTTATCTGAAGCATCGTTTCGATCGTATCAATCTCTTGCTCGTTCGAGATTGCGGTGAGAAGCGTCGGCATTCTCAACGTCGGACCCGGGAAAGTACGCGCGCCGCGACGTTGCTACGTACGGCGAGCTTGCGGCCGTAACGCAGCGCGGTCGTCGGGGAACTCCAGCGAAGCGCTTGGGCGATCCCGGCACCGTCCTCTCCCGCTGCGAAAAGATCTTGGGTCAGACCGACGCGCAGCGAGTGGGTGGACAGGGCTTGGATCGCGTCTTGGAGCTTGCCTGTCGGCAGCGTCACCAGTCCCTTGTCATAGGCCGCGAGCGCTACGCGCCGGTAGATGCCGTTGACACCCTGTCGAGTAAGGCACGCTATCCCGATGGAATAGGTCGTTCGCGCCAGAGCGGTTTCCGGCTCCGCTTCCCGCGCACGCCGACGATCGACACCGACCCTGCGAAACAGCGGGCCTTCCGTGATGCCGCTTGCCTCCTGCCACGCACGGACCCGTCGTACAGTCTCGGCCGACAGCCACGCCCAGGCGCCTTCGCCGTCTTGGTCAGTCTTGGAGAAGGGGATGAACAGCGTCGCCGAGCCATCCTCCTGCGGATCGATATGCAGACCTTCCACCACAGTGAGTTCGCTGACCCGCAGGCCCCCATCATAGCCCAGCGAGAGTAGGGCCGCATCCCGCAATCCCTGCAGATCGCTACCACAGGCGTCGAGCAGCGCAGCGAGGGTGAAGCCCTTGGTGAGATGGGCGTCCAGCGCCGTGCCCAGCCGCAAGGGCGCCGCCTGACGTTGCAGGGCGCCTCGGCGCCGGCGAACAGCTTTGAGCGCCGCGCGCACCATCGGCGCGTCGGTCGGCGTGACGTCGCCGGCCAATCCCACCATGCGATGGACCGAGCCGAGGCTTGCGATGCGGCGCGCGAGGGTTGCGGGCTTCTTGCCCTTGGTGTCGAGCGCGTTCACGTAGCGCACCATATCCTCGGGATCGGCCGGCAGCGGTGTCCGAGCTTCCTCGCAGCACCAGAAGCGCCAGCAATCGAGATCGGCGGCGATCGCCGCCTTCGTTGCGTCGGCCATAGCTGCTAGCGTCGTCTCGAGCGCAAGCTGGCTGATCGGAGGCATATCGGCCGGCACGATGCCGCTGATTGTGCGGAGCAGCCGCATGTCGACGGTCTCGGCGTCCGAGCCGCGCGATCGCGTCGGCAGTACCGCGCCCCCGGTCCTGACGATGATGATTTCCGCATCGGATCTTGTGGAATTCTCTACCATTGCTTGCTATATGCCCTTCTGGAGGACGTGATGCAGCTTAACTCGGCACAAGCCTTGAAACTGGGCCGCGAGGTCCATGAGACCTTTGGAAGCTGGAGGAAGGCGCGCGAAGCGGCCGTCCAGCGCAATGGCGTCTATGTCATCGACCGCGAGAAGATTCGCGCCGCGAAAGCCGAGAAGACCGCCAAAACGGCCTGAGCCGTCATGACTTTCGGCTATGCACTGCTCGGCGCACTCGTTCTCTTGCTTCCGGGCTTCGCCGGTTATTTCGGACTTCGGATCGGGGAAGCGCGCGATTTCGTCTCGCCGCGGCCGGACCGGCCGAACTCCAATCTCACCATCTTCCTGGTCGTTGCGCTGGCGCTCGGAGCGCATGTCCTTGGCACCGGCATCTTCGCGCTCAACGAGCTGATCGCGGCGTGGAAGCCGCTCATCAAGCTTTCCTACGATCCCAACCCCTATAAGGCGCTGCTCAGCGGACATGCGCCGCAGGGGTTGTCGTCGCTCGCGATCGAACTGGAATTGCTGTTTTTCCTCGGATTGGCGATCCTGATGGGCTGGATCTGCGAAAAGATTGCCCGGGCATCGCCGATCACGGCCAGGGCCGATCCGTTGCGTTTCGGATGGCTGTTGCCCATCGTCCAGAAGGTCGAGGCTGGCGGTCATGTCGCGGTTGGCTATGTGCGTACGACTAGCGGCCATGACGGAGCCTGGATCGCCTATGAAGGGAGCGTGCGGCGGCTGACCCTCGACGAGGATGACGGGATTCGCATGATCGTGCTCGAGCAATGCGACCGCTTCTTGGTCCAGATGAAGGACGGGAAGATCGAGCGCGTCGACATGGAGAGCGCGCCGATCGCCATGATGCACCTGGCCGCGGACCAGATCGCGGATTTCGCCGTCGAACTCTTCGAGGTTCCAGAGCCGGACGCTGAGTGACGCGGGGCGATGGGTTACGCCGGTAGTGTGCGGCACAAAGCGCGGCACATTCGTGCCGCGTGGTTTCGCCGACATTTTCGCAGTCTCCATCTTACCCCTTCCCTCCCAATTTCCCGCCCATATACTTACCATAACCTTTCATTATGGTAAGTGATAAAATCGCGCGGGGAGGGCGGATTTTCGCGCTTTCCGGCTATCATGCTCAGAGCGCGATATCGTCGCGGAAACGATCGATCTGATGCATGCGCTCATGGAGCACCGTGACGATACCGGCCGCGCCGTCGGACAGCATCCGCCAGTAGATATAGTGGTGCTGATGCCGCACATAAAAGCCGTCAACCCCGAACTCGGCGGGGATCGCTCGCGACGTCGTTTCGCGCCGGGCGATCCGCCCGAAGCAATCGAACAGGCCGCGCACATAGGTGTCGGCCTGAGCCTCGCCCCATGTGTCGCGCGTGTAGGCAAATATCTCGTCCAGCCTCTGTCCGGCGATCGCGGAAACGCGATAGGTAGCCATGGTCAGCTACGGCGATTACGGGCGATCACGGCATCCGCGTCCAGCGCGGTGAAGCTGGTTTCAGGCGCATCGAACGCCCTGGTCAACTCGGCCTTGAGGCGTTCGAACCGGTCCACTTCGGTCCGCTCCTTGTCCCGGCGGATGAGATCGCGCACATATTCGCTGACATTCTCGTAGCTGCCGTCCACTCCCACATTGGCCGCGACGAAATCACTCAGCGCGCCGCTGAGCCGGACATTGAGAGTGACGGGTTTGTTCATCGCGGTAGTCTCCTGTCCAGATATTATTCAATATTGTGGACAGGATCAAGGTCCCGAATGGCGCCTCGCTCGAGGCACATTTCCTCATGAGCCCGCCAGTGATCCGTCAGGGCTTTACGAAGCGGTAGGCGAAGCGATCGGTCTCGCCCTTGATCGAGGGATCGAACACCTTGCTCGAGTGTGGATCGTTCGTGTTCGCGAGTATGGTGCTTTCCCCATCCAGCACGAAGCCGGCCGCCTCTACCTCCTCGCGGACGGACGCAGGGTCGATCCGGTGCAGCGACTGGGTGTCGCCCGCGCCTGACCCTGCGGCAGCCGCGTGATCCACGATAACATAGGACCCACCGGGCTTCAGCCGTTCGTAGACGGCTCGATTGAAGTCGTCCGTGGTCGCGCCCTTGGCCTGGATCAGCTTGGTATGGAGATCGTGGTAGAACAGGTGCATCCACAGGACATCCGCCGGTTGCGTGACATTCAGCATCGCCACGAGATCCGCTGAGACAACATCGACATTTTCTCGGCCCGGCTCCATCGCAAGCGTCCGCATTTGCCCGACCGGATCGTTCTTGAAGTGGGCGACTTCGGCCGGCACGAAGCTGTAGACCTTGCCTTCAGGTCCCACGATGTCGGAGAACAGACGAGTCCAGTCGCCGTCGCCTGGGTAAACGTCGATGACGGTGGAGCCCGCATCGACGCGTGCGAACCGGATCAACTCGGATTGCGTGGATTGGTCGTACATTGTCAGCTCCCTTGAGACGGTTCGTACGATGATCGCACGGAGTGTGCTGTCATGAGGCGCGTAGATCGCTGCGGCCGCCGGACGGATTTCCCGGATTGTCAGGCGCAGATCCCACCGCGGCGCGCGCCATTGCCTGGGTATCAACATACTCTCGGATACTGGTCAGCTTGCCGTCTCGAACCGTGATGGCGAAGATCCAGTCGTCCTCGAACGGCTTGTTCGTGGCTTTGATCCTTCCCGTCGCGACGCCAACGACCAGGACCCGGTCTCCCTGGGCAACGAACTCCCGTGGTTCGGTGGATGTCTCCATCGAACAGGATGCCGTCGCGAGCAAATCCACCAGCCCCGCGTGCCCGCGGTAAGTTCCGGCCAGCGGCCAGTCTACTCCCGGGATAATCCACTCGATGTCCTCGGCAACCAGCGCCAGCAGGCTCTCCCTGTCGCCGCCACCGATCGCGGCGAAGAAGTCCCTCACGGTCTGGGTGTTCTTTTCGATGCTCATGAGATTTTCTCCGTTTAGCGCGGACCGGATCGCAATCGATCCGGTCCGGCTTTCCGGGCCTATCGGTGGGCCGTCCTGATTCGCGAGGTCAGACTTGCGCCAGCCCTCCGTCAACGGCGAGATCCACGCCGGTGATGAACGAACTTTCCTCGGAGGCGAGGAACGTGACGGCAGCCGCGATTTCCTCCGGTTCGCCCCTGCGCCCCATGGGGACCTGCGAGGCAAATTGAGCGGCCGCCTGCTCGGCTTCCTCAGGGGTAAGGCCCGTCGTCGTTGCCAAAGCGGGGGTGTCGATCGGTCCCGGGCTCATCGTGTTCACCCGGATCTTCCGGTCTTTCAGCTCCAGTGTCCAGGCGCGCGCGAAATTGCGTACGGCCGCCTTGCTCGCGGCGTAAGCGCTGAACCCGGGCAACCCCTTCACGTTCGAGACCGAAGAGGTCAGGATAATTGAACCGCCGTCGCGGAAAAGGGGAAGGGCTTTCTGCACCGTAAAAAACAGGCCCTTCACGTTTACGTCGAAGGTCTGGTCAAAATGGGCCTCGGTTGCCACCTCGAGCGGCGCGATCGTCCCCGCGCCCGCGTTCGCGAAGAGAATGTCGATGTGGCCATGTTTCTCTTTCACGATGGCATAGAGCCGGTCCAGATCGTCAAGTCTCGCCACGTCGCCGACGACCGTCGTGACGTTTTCCTTGATGACGGCAGCGGCGTCGTTCAGCTCCTTCTCGCGTCGTCCGGTGATCACGACATGCGCGCCGTCTTCCACGAAGCGCCTGGCGGTGGCCAAGCCGATCCCGCTGCTGCCGCCGGTGATGACGGCGATCTTGCCTTCAAGTTTTTTCATGATGGGTATCCTTAGTTGTGCGTGGGCAGGGCATCGGACCACGCGGGGTCAGAGTTGTGCGAGGCCGCCGTCCACGGCGATTTCGCTCGCGGTCATGAAGCTGCTGTCCGACGACGCGAGAAAGGCGGCCACCGCTCCAACCTCGGCCGGATCGCCCATGCGCTGGAGCGCGGTCATCGAGCCGTATGCGGCAAGGCCCTCCTCGCCGAGCGCCTCGGTCGCGAGCTCGGTGGCGATCGCCCCGGGCGACAGCACGTTCACTCGGATGCCCGTGCCTTTCAAATCCTCCGCCCAGGTCCGCGCGAGGTTGCGCACGGCCGCCTTGCTGGCGCTGTAGGCGGTGAACGCCGGGGCTCCGGTGGTACCGGCACTCGACCCGGTCAGGATGATCGAACCGCCCTGTCCCATCAGCGGGAGCGCCTTCTGGACCGTGAAGATCATACCCTTCACATTGACACTGAAGGTCTCGTCGATGTGCTCGGCGGTGATCTCACCAAGCTTGAGCTGGCTTCCCACGCCGGCATTGGCGAAGACGATGTCGAGCGCTCCGCGCTCGGCCTTCACCGCCGCGTAGAGTCGGTCGAGGTCAGCCTCATCCGAGACAGAGCCCTGCACCGCGCGGGCATTGGACCCGAGCTCGGTTAAAGCATCGTCAAGCGCATCCTGCCGGCGGCCGAAAAGGAAGACAAAGGCGCCCTCTTCGATGAAGCGCTTCGCCGCCGCCAAGCCGATGCCGGTGGCGCCGCCGGTGATCACGGCGGTCTTTTCATTCAATCTGGCCATGTCGCGCATCCTTCGTTTCGCCGTTTCCGATATCTGGCCGTGCGGGGAGGTTCCCGAAGACCTCTACATGGGTCTGCTAGAGGCGGGCCGTGAGTGCGGAATCACGCACATCTGTGGTGCGAAATCGAACCGCTTACCGAGGAAAGGCCACGCGGGCCGCTGCGGAGCATGTTAGGATCGGCATTGAGAAGCCGCACTCCAGCGGCGCGAGAATGCACCATGATCTCCTGGGACGACGTTCGTTACTTCCTTGCCGCCGCGCGCGGCGGCTCGGTGCGGGCCGCCGCCAAACGTCTCGGCGTGAACCACGCGACCGTGCTGCGACGCATCGCTCAACTCGAGGAACGCCTCGGGGCGCAGATGTTCGAAAAGCTGCCTTCGGGCTACCGCCTGACAGAAGCGGGCGAGGAGGTCCTCGAACTCGCGGAGCAGATGGAAACGACCTCGCATCAGTTGGAGACGCGCGTCTTCGGCCGCGACCAGAGTGCGCGGGGGCTGCTGCGGGTGACGCTCCCGCCGTTCCTCGCCACACACCTGCTCATGCCGGATCTCGCCGAATTCGCGCGCATGCATCCAGATATCGAGATGGAAATTTCCTCGTCCGGCGAGGTGGCAAACCTGACCAACCGAGAGGCCGACGTCGCGATCCGCATCGTCTCCGACCGCAAGACTCTGCCGCTCAATCTTCACGGCCTGATGGGACCGGAGCTGTTCAGCGGTGTCTACATATCTCGCGATCGCCTAGCCGCGTGGCATGCGGGCGCGGCTGATCCCCTGCGGTGGATCGTCATAGACAGTCATGGACTCCCGGTCTGGGCGCACGAGGGAGAGGGTCCCACCACGGGAGTTCCGTTCAGGACCTCGGACGCCGAGACGCAGATCGTGGCTGCGCAGCAAGGGATCGGGATGACGAAACTGCCATGTTTCGTCGGAAATGCCGACCCTCTATTGGTGAGGGTGCCAGGCACCGACCTGCCCATGCATGGGACGCTCTGGATTCTCACGCAGGGAGAGACACGCAAGACGAAGCGCGTGCGGCTCTTCACGGAGTTCGTATCCCGCAGGCTCGCTGCATACGCGCCGCTTCTCGCTGGGCTGTCCACGAAGTCCTAGGCCCCGTCAGTTCACATCCGATCGACGGTGATTGTCCGCCTCAGACGAAAATGCGAATTGACCCACTACCCGCCCGTTTGCTGGGGTTGTTCCTGATCGAGACCTGGGAGCGCCAAGACTAGCGTGCGCTGCCGCAGCACGCACAGGACATCTAGCCGGAGGCGCGCACCGCCGCTGCCCGGCGCTGCCCGTGCGCGCCGCGCACATAAGGCTGCCGCCGGTTTTCACTGGTGGTCATGCTCGGGTGGAGCGCGGTCCTGACCGCATCCGTCACGGTGTAGACGGCATGGCGCTGGGCGCCGCGGTTTTCATGATCCACGAAGAAGCCCTGATAGTGCCGCGTGATCAGCCCTGCCCTCACCAGCTCCGATACCGCCCGGCTGATCGCTGTCATACCGGTTTCGCGGACACGCTCGCTGACTTCCGCCCCGACCAGGCGATCGGCCTCGGCCGTGTCGCGCGGCAGCTCACCTCTGCCGGCAAGCCCAGCCCGCACCTTGTCTGCGGTTGCACGGCGTTGATGATGGCGCGCGCCGGTCGGCGCGATCGTCGCGGCCAGCCATTCGCGGATCGGCACGAGCGCCTCGCCTTCGCGAACGAGCGGCCCCGCCTGCCCGTTCGCCCGGGCAACCCGGGCGATGAGGTCTAGCACCATGAAGGTATAACGCGGCCGCGCGGAATGCTCCGCGATGATGCGAACAATGTCAGGCATGCCCGCTGTCTGCTGGGCCGCCGCCGCCGTGAAGAGGTCCTGCTGGATCATGGAACGAATCAAGCACAAAGCTGGACTCTTGTGAATCCCCTAAATGCTCATGGAAACGCCAAACAGCGCTTTTGCCATCCATGTCACTTCACCTGAGCCCAACTATTTCGTTGTCGCCACGCCATGCTAGACCAGCCTCATGAGCAATAATGAATCAGACCCCGAGAGCATTGGGGAGGATCACCGGCTGGAGGGGCTCAAGGATCGCCTCGATGCGGCGCATTCGGCAGAGGAGGCGCGAGCCCACCCCGCTGCTGCCGGCGCCGATACCAGGTACAGCCTTGGCAATCGTGTGCTGGCGGAACTCCTCGGTGGGGTTGGCGGCGGCGCCCTGTTGGGTTGGCTCATCGACAGGTTCGCCGGCACGGCCCCCTGGGGCCTGCTCATCGTGATGGCCCTCGGCATAATCGTGGCCTTCGTGAACATCATACGCATAGCGAACCGCAAACCCGACGGATCGTAAATTGCCATCTACGTCACTTTACCCGGCGCGTGGTAAAGTGACACAGTTGGCACTCATGCAAAGCCGATGTCGGTGTGCCGTCATTCGCGAACTGGTTCCATCAACGTGAACCGGTGCCG
>ERZ1292644.702-Hain-H14-01um-R2-702-length-20413-cov-4_pt1 | contig 20413 bp, 28 predicted proteins | sample MGYA00564402_ERZ1292644 | MGnify/ENA primary metagenome ERZ1292644 (study PRJEB36523, sample SAMEA6512644) | groundwater metagenome | collected 2019-01-09 | study: AquaDiva: Metagenomics assemblies of 32 groundwater samples
GGCGGTCGCCCCCAGCTTGTCCCACTCCTTGCCCATGAATTCGAGTCCGTAGGGTGGGTCCGTCACAACCGCATGGAACTGCTCCGACTCCATCTGTGCCATCACCTCTCGGCAGTCGCCGACGTGGACGACGGCGCGACCGCACTCGGACGACCAATATGGTTTTAATCCTGTAGTCATCCCGGTGCCGGTGATAGGCATGCGCCCATAGCTCATATCTTCGATAACCTCAGGAGACTTTCCAAGGAAAAATTCACCAATACCGCCTCCAGCTTCGCGAAGATTTTGCCTTGCCGTCCGATTTGGAGCGCCATCGTTTATTCCTCCGGCGCCCGCGGCGCCTCGTCTTCCTTGGAAAGCGCCTCGAACCATCCATCTTCGATGGCGTCGCGCAGACGCACGAGGGTCTCGACGCGCCCCTTCCCATCGCCGCGCGCAATCCGGCCGAGCGCCTCGTCCATGTCGTAGTCGGATCCCGGCACGAGCGAACGGGAAAACGCCTCGCCGTTCGCGCCGGTTCCGACGATCGTGCCGGACACGCGACATCGACGCTTGTTTTCCGGCGCGCCACGCATCATCTTGTTCTCGAAGTTACGGCGAACCATATTGTCTCCAGATCGTTGCGGTCACGGGCATCACCATGAGGACGACGCCCGATCCGAGCCCGAAAAAAATCTGCGGCGTCCCGATTTTCGCGTGCTCGACAATCCCGCCGAACGTCAGATCACCGCCTTCGACCGCGACCTCGATATCGGCCGCCATCTTTTCACCGGCCGCCTGACGCTCGCGCGCGACCGGCTCCGCCACGTCGTACCGTCCAGTCACGAGCACCCGATAGTGTTCCTTGAGTTGCTTGCCTGGATAGAACTCCTTGTCGCCATCGGGCGTCCCCTCCATCAAATACACCGGCAACTCTGACCCCGCCAGATCGAAGATCGACGTCGTCGGATCATCGACGATCGACGCCGTCGACGGAATCGGCAAATGATACGACGCGCCCGTCATCCCTTGAAGCCTCGTCTTGAGCGCATCCCAAAACCGGAGCCTCGTCGGATCGGTCGGCATCTCACGTCTCTTTCACGATCTCGTCGATCGCCTCGTCGAGCAACGACAAACCCCACTCGTATTTGTCGTTCCAACCCGTCGACAGGTACGGCCGCGCCTTGAGCGTCACCGAATCCTTGAGGACGAAGAGCGGCGACGGCGCCGCGCCTTTGTTCGTCCCGAAAATAATCCCATTCCGCGCGAACGTCGACGCGAACCCGAACGACGCCGGCGACGCGATGACTTGGCGCGCCCGGAACCGCGCGACGCCCGACGCCGTCAGCGCCCGCCCGATCGGAATCGTCAAATGCGCCGCAGTCTTCGGCCGAATCGTCCCGCCGTATTCATGGACGCGTCCGTAAGGCGCCTTCGCGAGGTCGACGCCGACCTCGAGCGTCCCCTCCTCGCCGGATTCCTCGACTCGATGGAATACCGCGCGCGACAACGTCCGCGTTCGGTGGTTCAACACCTGCCCGTCGAGTTTGTTCGCCTTGATATGCCCAACGACGCCGAGTCCCCATCGGTTCAAGACCGGAAACAATCGTTTTTGCAACGCGGCCGGCACGCGGTCGAGCGCGGCCTTCGCGTCGCGCGCGTCGATCTCGACGATCACAGGAATCTCCGTTTCCGCCACGACGCGAAGAGATCGCGCAGTTCCTTCGGCACGTCTGGAATCACCGTGATCGAATGCGGCCCGACGTTAATCGAGCCGGCGATCACGCCCGGCGATTTCGTCTTGAGATAGGCGAATTTCGCATATTCGAGCCCCGCCTCGTAAATGTCCGCCGGCAACGTCGCAGCATCCTGGACGCCCCATCCGGCGACATAGACGACTTCCGTCAATCGTTCGCCGTCCGGCCAGACCGTTTGAATGCCTGAGACGACGCCCTTCGCCCAAAGAATCCCGAGGTCGAGATCCGCTTCGTATTCCGTCGCCGCGACGGTCGACAGCGCATCCGCGAGCGTCGTCCGCGTCTTGACGGTCGTCACCGACGAAACCGGCACATTGCGGAGGAACAGCTTGTCGCCCTTCGCTCGCGGATATTCCGTAACGGTCCGGTTGACGAATTTCCGCTGCGTGTCCCGCTCGATCCGCTCGCTGACGCCGTCCGCGATCTGCACAAGTAACGCGTCGTCCGTCGTCGCCCCGGTCGCGCCGACGAATGTCTTCACCTTCGCGAGCGCGAACAACGTTGTCGACCGAGTGGCGTCCGGCATGGCTCAAAAACAGAATCAGCCGAAGGTCGCGGACGATAGCACCGCGACCTTCGGTAGGTTTCCTGTTACGGGGCCTGCGTGACGTCGGCACCGGCCGCGTTCTGATTCGGCGAATGCCGCGGGTTGCCGAGTACAGCGACCGCGCAAATCGGCCACGCGCCGGTGTTCGTCGCGGGCGTGATCGTCAATCGGACGTACCGCTTCGAGCCGCGGTAGCCGATTTTCCGAATCTCGTTGTCGTCGTCGAACTGGAACCCCGCGTTCCCGACCGTACCGAGCAAATCGGCGGCCGCGACCGTCGTCTGTGAGGTAAAGTCGGCATTGACGCTGTCTTCGACGAGGACCGTGAACGTCGCGTCCGCGTCGACCAGGGTGCCGGTCGAGATGACGAATTCGAGCGATTCGTACCCCGCACGGTCAATGATCTGGCTCACCTGCGCCACGTTGTCGGCCGCGCCCGAAATCGCGCTGATTCCTCGCTGGAACCGAATCGAATTGTGAAGATCCCTCATGATCGTTTCCTCTCCGCGGATGGTCTGCTACGGCGTCATGCCGTAGGGCCTGTCCGGAGTTACGTCCCGACACACACCGTATAGAACGATTCGGTCCCGGTCGACGCGATCAGCGTGTTATCGGTCGACGTCGTGACCTTCCACGCGTAGACGTCGAAATTCGTGCCGCTGATGTTCCCCGTCAGATTCGACGTCCCGACACCCGGCGCCGCCGTGCCTTTGAGCGCGAGGGTACACGCAAGAATCGTCGTCAACCCCGACGCGACGGACGTTGGATTCGACCCGTCGAGCGCCGTCTCGGCCCGCGCGATTTTATAGCTCGCCGCGACCCCGACCGTGGCGTTCGTGACCGTCACGCCGTTCGCCTTGAGGACCGTCGCGTCGAGCGAATTGATCTTGCTGCTCGCGTCGAGCACCACGGCCTTGCTCGCGGCGGCCGTGCCGGCCGTCACGCCGTCGAGAAACCCGAGCTCGGTCGCGTCCAGCCCGGCGCCTCCGATCGCGCGGAGATCCGCCGTCACGTCCGCGCCGGCGTCCTTGAAGATCGCCCCGGTCTTGAAATCGACAATCCCGCCCGACTCGATTTCCTGCGTACCCTCGACGTTGAACACGTTGTCGCACGCGGCGCCGCGGCACCCGTCGAAATAGTTTTTGACTTGTGGCCGAACCTGGGCGAACGCTACGGCCGCGGCCGCGACGATCGCGAGCGAAACGAGCAACCCTTTGAACGTTTTCATGTCGTCGTCTCCAAACTCAGCCGGCGGGCGCGGGCGCGAGACACTCCCCTCGCCCGCCGACCGTTCGGGTTATACGGAATTCTTCATCTTTCGGATCGCTTCGGCGACGACAACCTGTCCGCCGAGCCGCTTGTAGAACCAGAATCGCACGACGCCGGAGGCGCCCTGCGTCACATCATCACGCTGCACCGTCATCTGGAGCCGATCGACGAGGTAATACGCGCGCCGGAAATCGCCGAAGAACACGGGGAATTTCCCGGCGCCCTCGTCCGGAAGCGCCTGGATGATCGTGTACGGATACCCGAGGATCGTCGCTGGCGCGCCGGCCGCCATCGAGGTCCAGAGCGGCATCCCTTGCCCGTCGGCCAGTTTCCGCGTCGCGCCGAGCGTCTTGAGGTTCAGAATGAACCGGACGTTGGCGAGATTCACGTACCCGGCCTTGATGTTGTGCGACACGTCGACGTATCCGGCGTACGTAACTTGCGTCGCGTGACCGGAAACATCGTTCGACACGGCCGCGTTGACGTTAATCCCCTCCATCTGCCCGTTACCGGTCCCGCTCACGAACCCGGTGCCTTCGAGCAGCGCGAACTGTTCGGACGCCTCTTCGCGAAGCTCGGCTTCGAGGTCGAAATCCGAATCCTCGAGGTCCTGCCGCGAGATGTCGACCATCGCGTAGACTTCATGGTTCGGGATCTCTTCCATGCCGACCGTGTAGCCGGTCGTTTCCGTCCGCGTCCCCGTCTCGCTGACCCACGCCGCGGCGAACTGACCGGTCCGCTTGCGGACCTTCACGCTGCGCTTGCCGGTGTTCCGCACGCGGACCAACGGCCGGAACTCGCTGATGTCGATGACGCCCTTGATGATCTCGGCGTCGATGTCCGGCGACGCGAGGAACCCGCCCGTCGTGTCGTCGGTCACGTAGAGGGCCTTCTTCTCGATCGCGTCGTGCATCGCGGCGATCGAGTCGCGCGCCTGGCCGCCCTTCCGGCACCAGTCGAGGAACGCCTTCGAGTAGGCGACTTCGCCGTCGTTCAGGGGCTCGCCGCGCCGGTTGACTTTCTTCCCGGCCGCCCCGCCCGGACGACCGAAATCGGGCCGAGCCGCCGCGGTCTGGAGCGCGACGAACTTCGTCTCGAACTCGCCGATTGTCGTCGAGATCCGATCGAGCTTCGCGTTCGTGTCCCCGAGCGCGACGCCGAACTTTCTCTTTTCTTCGGTCGCCTCGCCGTTCAGGACGCGCTTCATTTCCTCCCATTCGACGTTGATCTTGTCGACGAGGGCCTTGATCTCTTTGTTCTCCATGACGTTACGTCCTCTTCGTGATAAGCGACCGGAGGCCGCCGAGTTGCGCGGCGAACGCCGCGAATTGTTCCTTCTGTTCGTCGTCGTCCGCCGACTTGTCGTCCTCGTCGGTCCGCGACAGCAGACCGCGCAGCGACGCGAGCGCCGTTTCCATCGCCGACGCGCAGTCGGATACGACCTTGCGGTTCGCCGACGACAGCGCGCGACCCGCTTTGCCCTCCGACAGATCGCGCGTGAACGCTTCGAGCGCCGTCTTGACGTCGGTCACGCGCGCGAACTTGTTCATCGGAAACGTGACCGGGGACACCTCATGCAAAATCAATTTGCGAAGTTGTCGGACGTTCTGCACGACCAGCGCGTCGACGGTTTCGTAGCCGATCGACATCCCCGTCACCAATTTGTTGAGCAGCCGGACGTGCACGTCCTTGGCCGACGGCAAATCGAGAACGAGCCGGCCTTCCTTGACGTACAGCGCGTCGTCCCGATCTTCGAGCGACGCCGTCCCGATCGGGTCCGTCATCGCGTGATGGTTCAGGACGAGGACCTCGCCGCCCGATTTCGCGAGCGACTCGGTGAAGGCGCCGGGCATCACCATGTCGCCGCCGTCGTCAACGACGCCGTACACAGCCGCCCGCCCCTCGAAGAACCCGATCAACCCGTCCTCGGATTTCCGACCCTTGACGTCGTTCAACCGAAGGAACTTGTATTCGAGCATCGCGATACGCTTCCATCATTTGGCCACGATGCCAGCGGAGGCATACAAAAAGGAAAAGGCCGCGATTTCCGCGGCCTTTTTAAGGACCTACGCCGTCAAGACGGTCATTGTTTGACGTACGTAAGGACGCCTTGCGCGTCTGGCGTCGTCCCCCCCACGTCGATACACAGCGCGTTCGACACGGCCGCCGCGACAATCGTCGCGCCGCCGCCCGTCATCGCGTTGTACGACCCGACCGTCGGCGCGTACGTCCCGGTCAGCGGTATCAGTCCCGTCGCGCACGTCGTCCCCGTGCCGTAGACGAAGCGATACGTGGGCGCGGTCCCGCCCATCGTCAGCGACCACCCGCACGCGAAGACCGTTTGTCCAGTCGTGAACGCGACCAGCTCTGCATCCGCCGTGGCAGAAATTACTACCGACGACTTCGCAATCCCGCTCGATTGGCACGGGTCGTTGGTTGCCGCAACAAACCGCTGCACGCCCGTCCCGGTCGCGCCGACGCCGGTCGAAATGGCGACACCACCGATTTGATTGACATTAGCCGATTGGTTCGCCGCAAGCGACGAATCGTTCGAGATCGTGACGCGCGGGATTCCGACGCCGCCCGCGCCTGTCCCGGTCGCGACGGCCGACCCGCCGAACTGCGCTGTGTTGACGGACTGGTTCACACTCAACGCGCCGATGACGTTCGTCCCGGTCGGAAGTGCCGCTCCAACGACGATATCAAGCCTCCCGCCAACAAGCGCGGCTGGCAACTGCCCAGTTTTCGCGCCGTCATAAAATGACGCGCCATCCGACAGACGAACGCTGCCGGGAGCCGCGGCGGTCGCTTGAATGGGGAACGTACCGCCAGTGCCGGTGACGAGCCAAGCCGTCGTATTGGCCGTATTCCCCGGCTGCACCGTCCACGTCCCGGATTGCGTCGCCGGTTGAACCGTCGTGCCAGTCGGATCGATCCGAACCGGATCGGACGACGTACCGAATTCCAACGACCCACCGGATGCAACCTTCCGCCAACTAACGCCAAAAAGATTCTGCGTGCCGGCACCCGAATCCGCGTCGAACGGGACCGCGAGCGCCGTTCCGCCGAGTTGATTGACGTTCACCGGTTCGTTGTCCGGAAACGTCCCCACGTTGACCGAGAACGCCGTGTTGTCGGACGCGACTGCGACACGTTGGACACCCGCGCCGACGACACCGTTCCCCGTCGCCGTCGCGGTCCCCGCGACCTGCGCGGCGTTGACCGATTGGTTCGCCGTCAGCGCACCGATCGTCGCCGCGCCGGTCGCGAGTGCAACCTGCCCGGTCGAATCAGAGGCGAGCGTCACGCGCTGAACGCCCGTCCCGGACACGCCGTTGCCCATCGACGGCGCGACGCCGTTGACTTGCGCAACATTCACCGGCTCGTTGTCTGGGAACGTCGTCACCTCGACGGTCGACCCGCCCGTCGTCGACGGCGCGTCAGCGACGCTCGAATGGCAGAGCGCCTGCAGGCGGAGCGCGGTCGTCGTCGTCGCGCCGTTCGTGTAGACAAGGCGGAACCATTTCCCCTGCACCGTCTGCACCTTGACGAGCGCCGTCGTCGCCGAGACAGAATATTGGTATTTGACGTCCCAATTCGTCCGATCGGAACTGAATTCCATCGACATCCCGTTCGCCGCGCTCGCGTGGCTCGCATACACCGAAGCCGAGATCGTTCGGCAGCCGGTGACATCCTCATTCGTCCCAGTAAACGCCGCAGCGTTCGCGAGGTTCGTCGCCGTCGAATTGAGATCCATGACGCGCGTGACTTGCGCGTCGGCGGCCGATCCGATTAGGACCGTGACAACCGCAAGCCAAATACGACCGATTATCAATTTCATCGCCGTTTTCCTCCAAAGACGAACGTTTCCCCATAATCCGACACGTATTCGTTGACCGCCTCGCGCAGAACGCCGGCCATCGTCGTCCGATTGTCGCACGCAGCCTTCCGCAACGCGTCAAGCTCCCCCGTCGTCATTCGAACGCACAACATCCGTTTACTCGGCTCGTCCGCGCGCGGCGGCCTGCCCTTCTTCACTACACCCACGTCCACACGCACTCCAATTTCGTCATCTTGAACCGGTAGATGATCAACACGACGTGATCCCTCAATTCGCGATGCCCGGCGAGATCGAGCGGCCCCCATTCGTCCGGCATATCGAACGTCAATTTGTACCCGCGATCGGCGACGATCCGTAGCTGATGTCGAAGAACTCGGCCGTCGACCAACGTCACGACGTAATCCCACTATTCGCCGGGTCGATCCGTTTCGCCGCTTCGAGCTTGGCGACGCGGACGTTCGCGACGATGCCGGCGAGCAATTCGTAGAGTCGACCGATCTCAGGCGCACCAATCGGGATATGCGCCTCGCTCGTCATCTCGACCGATAAATTCGCATCTTTCGCTTTGAACAACATCATTTACTCCACGATCGGCTCGGCGTCGCGCGTGCAGTTAGTGTGCTGAATCGGATTCGCTAAAAATTTAGCAATCGTCCATATTTGTCCGTTCGCCTTCCGACAATCGTCGTCAAAATCGTCTCCGTCGATGATCCGGACCCTGTCGACGCCCGCCTGCCGGCACGCGAACGCCGTGCCATGGTTGTACGCGACCGCCAGCTCCGTCCTCGCGATCGCCGCGGCCCGCCATTGCGCGTATCCCGCGAATTGCGTATCGATCGTCGCTTTCAACGCGTCCCGCAAATCCGGCAGTGCGAGCCCGCCCGCTTTGTCGAGCGCCGTCCGGATCGCCTCCGTCACGAGATCCTTCGTCGTTCCCTCGATCGATGTGATCTGCTTTCCGACGTAGGCCGTCAAATGCCGCTTGATCGCCGGGTCGTCGCGGTCGAACGCGATTTTTTGCTCCCACGACGAACGGACCGCGGCGAACGCCGCCGTCGCCGATTTGCCGCGCCGGAGACTCTCGATCGTCCGCGTCGTCGCGTCAGCCCGTTCGACGAGCGTCCCAAGGAACGCCGCGAGAAACGCGGGCATGACGTCGTCGCGCCACGCCGTCCAATCGAACCCGGCGACGAGATCTTCGACCGTCACGATCCGAGTTCCTTCGACACCTTCCGCCAGAGCGCCCGGCCCTGCGCATCGAACGCGGCCGAAACCGTCCGCTCAAATTTCCGAAGTGCACGCGTTTGACGCGCCGTCAACCGCTGTTCCTTCGTTTCCCCGTCCGCGTTTTTCTCGTGTCCGTTCATAACGGACAGCGGTCCTTTCGTCTCGATCGGATCGCCGTTCGATTTTTCCTTTGGTTCATTATTAACGAACGGCCCGCCCGGCTGAACGCCGAACCCGGCGCGGAGCGCGACCGGGACGTCCGCCTCCGAATCGTCGATCACGTCGTAGCCGGCCGCGACCCGCTGCTCGTTCACACTCAGCCACGTCGATTTCCCAATCCGAGCGACAAGCTTGTCCTGGTCTTCTTGAATCGCGTCGATTTGATCGCGATCGAAGTCGAGATACAACCGATCGCCCCACCGAGGCGCGAGCGCATTATTCCATCCGTCGCGCCATTTCTCGAGGAGCGGGATCAGCGCCTCGTGCCAGAACGACGCGCGGGCCTCCGGAAACGAGTTGTACGTCTTGTGCTCGGCGTCGCCGAGCATCTCTGGCGGCACGTGGTAGATCGAAGCGATTTTCACGCGCGAGAACTTCCGCGCATTAAGCCAGTCCATCTCAGACGGAGTTAGTCCCATACGCTCCCATTTGAGCCCGCCAGTTAAGAGGAGAGGCTCACCCGGGTTACCGTGGAGCGACGTGACGATTTCGAGCTTGACCCGATCGTATTCATGGTCAGGGAGCGTCGTCGGCACGACGAGCGCGCCGGACGGTTTCGCCTCGTTCTTGATCAGCGCGTAATTCCAATCTTCGGCAAGATTGTCAGTTCTCACGGTCCTCAGCGCGACCTGGAGTGGCGACAACCCGTACCAATCGTGAGTCGGATGGAACATCTTCCGATGGAGAATGGACTCTGGCGCAAACGAGACGGCGTTCTTCCTGTCCCGAACCGAATACAGATACGCCCCGACGATCGTCCCGAGTGCGGATTTCGCGGCGAACACCTGAGCCTTTGACGCCGGAACGATTTCCATCCGATCCGGACGGAGGGAAAAGACTTCGCGCGGGACGCGATCGCCGTCGATCGCGACGAATTCCTCGTAACTGTTCCCCGACAAGAGGAAATACGACAAATCTTGCTCGAGAAAGTCCGCCTGTCCCTGGAGAGGATTCGGCCGCTCGATCAACCGAAGCAAGTCGTGATCCTCAATCTCCGACAACTCGACTGACTTCCTGAGAATCGCCCGCCGAGGCCCCGCGTCGTTCCACGCGGCCTCGGCCGACGCCTTCGTCACGATCCGGCGCGCCTTGCCGGGATTCGACGCCGGCCCGCGCCCGCGTTCGTAGAGGATCCATGGCGTCGGGGCGGCTGTCCTTGAAATCAGCGTCACGCAGTCGTGGACGTCGACGTTCCGGAGGTATCCCTCGTCGGCGAACACCTTGTACGGCTCGTGCGCGACCGGACCCGGCAGGTTCAACCCAAGCACAATCGCCCGGTTCGTCGCCGACGACTTGCGCTCGCGACGCCAAAAATTCAATCGCATTCGGCCTCCGCCGTCAATTCGTGGAAGAGCGTCCACAATTTTTCGTCGTCGATCTCGCCGTACTTCCGCATCCCGCGCCACGCCGACCGAAATTCTTCAAGTGCGCGCCCTCGCGCGAACCCGCGACGCGCGTCGTCGAACGCTTCTTGATCGTCCGGCAACGAAAATTCTAGGATGACCTTCATCGCCCGACGACCTCCGCCGTCGTCGAGCCCGCCTTCGATGAACCATCCGCCCTCGTCACAACGGCGTCAATCGTCCATGTCCCGGCCCCGAGGTCGACGAGCGTAAAGTAAAACGCCCGGTATTCGTCGGCACCATTCAATTGTCGCGTCGACCGGCCCTCGCCGATATCCCGCCCCCACAACAAATCAAGCCACCGGTTACGCACGTCTCTTTCGACGATGACCATCGTGCGCAGCGTCGCCGGAGCGAACGAAACACGAGGAGACACCGATACCGAAATCGCGCCGCTATCCGCCCGGAGCAACAACGCCGCCGTGAGCAACAGCGCCGCTGTGAGCATCACGATCTTGACGGCGGCTGTCACGGGACGAGTTCCTCGATCGCCGCCTCGAGTTCCGCCCGGTAATTCCGCAAGGCCGGCAGGCCGCCCTTGACATGCGCGACGTACATCACCGTCGTCCGCACTCCCAACGCGCGACCGACGCGCCACGATACGTATTCCGCGAACACCTCGGCATCTTGACGGGTCGCAATCGGCGTCGATACAAACCAATGAGCCGCCTCGTGCGCGAGAGCTAGTACACGCGCGTTCGCAGGTAACGCGTCGGAGACGTGAATGATTTTCCCGTCCGCGAGCCATCCCTCCAGTCCCGAATTCGTTGTCTCCGCGATGATTCCGTAGCCCTTGTCACGAAGGAACGTTTCGTAGCGTAAAAGTGCCACACGTTCCTTCGGCCCGTCGTCTTTCACGAATTCGTACGATTCGACCGCCCTCCACGGCGTGTCGCGGACGAGACGCTCGTATCGCCCGACCGACGTCGCACACCCCAACGCGAACAACATCGACAGCAGGATCGCGATCGCCACGACATATCCGACGACAAACCCCGGCGACGAGTTTCCTCCCACTCTCGTCATCATATCCGCCTCCCCAAACGAATCGAATTGAGTTCCCTCTCCCCTTGGCATTCGTCGCAGAGCGTCTTCGTCGTCGGAACGCTCCGTAATGTTCCAGACCGGCCGCACCATTCGCAGACAGCGAACGACGTCACTTCAGCTCTGGTAACGATCGACGCAATCGCCCCCGGAGTCTCGTCTCCATCCGGCGGCAAGAATTCGATCCGCAACCCGCCATCAAGTTCCCACACGCACGCGACGCGACACCCGAACGCCTCCAGCGCCTTCACGACCGGATCGTAGAGGGTCGCCCATCCTGCCCCGCATTCAGCGCCGCCCGCCTCGAACGGATCGAGAACACGCACGCGCGCCTTCCCGTCGCCCGACTCGATCCTTACGCGGAACAACGAATCGAAGCTCATGCCGCAACCCTCGCGCCCATTAACTTATGACCGTTACGTCATGTAACGTCCATACGAATAGACGTTCACGCCGCCCTCACCCGACCAACCGAGACGCGCGGCGCCGCGTCGACCATCAGCGCCGTCAACGCCCACACAAGGGCGTCCATCCTGTCCGGAGACGACGCGCCTGGCACCCACGACGTCATCTGCGCCTCGAGCTCCGGGAACGCTCCGACGTGCTTGACACGGCCTTGCTGATAGAGCATCGCGACCGGCTCGGCGCGCGTCCGCTTGCCGCGGCTCGCGTGCACTTTCTTGAACGGCAACGACCGCCCAATCGGCTTGTCATCCGCGTCTCGCGTCACACGCAGCGCGTGCTCGACGAGATCCCCACCATTGTTCGCCTCGGCGACCACGAGGTCCGCTGAGAAATCCACGTAACTCTGGACGATGTGCAGCCCATGCCGATCGAGCCCGCCCTCCTTCGACAAATCGCCGAGCACGTATCCGACACCGTCCTCGCCGAGTCCCACCGCGACGATGCCCGTCTCATCGGAATCCATCCCCGACGTCACGGACGGATCGATCGCGACGACGACCTTCCGCATCGGCGGGACGATCGGCTTCAGCGTCTCGCGGTCGAGCGGCACGCGCGACATCTCCAACGTCGCGTAGGTCCACAACGCGCCGGCGACCTCGTCGAGAATCCGCGCATAGATTTCCTGCGCCTCGAGCGCCGTACCTTTGTATTTACCGATAATCCAACGGAGATATTTCTCCGGGAGGTTCGCCGCGTTGTCGAACGTCGATCCGCGCGTGACCACGCAGCGAGGGTCAGCGATGAGACTCTTGATCAGCGGGAATGGTTTCGGCGTCGTCGTGACGACTGAACGCGGGTCGTCACCGAGCCTGAGCCCGAGTTGCAACTGGTCCCACGTGTCTTGGAGGTACTTGAACTTGATCGGCTCGTCGACCCACGCACGATGATGCTGCGGGCCGCGTAACGCAGACGGCGTCTCGGCCGAATACGAGAACGCCTTCGACCCGTTCGGCCAGTCGAGCGTGCCGAGCGACGAGTTGTATTCGGGACGATGCCACGGCGGAGAACACGCGAGGACCCCACTCTCGCCCTCAACCATGACATTGCGAAGGTCGCGAGGGTTCGCGCCGACGAGCGCGAATCGGATAGGCGCGCGCGCAGTCTCAGCGACGACATCCTCGGCCCCGGCGCGCGTCTTTCCGGCGCCGCGGCCGGCGAGGATCAGCCACGCGTCCCAATCGCCCGGAGGCGCGATTTGCTCGGGCCGCGCCCACGTCGGCCAGTCGTAGAGCAGCGCGAGCGACTCCTCGTCGTCGAGCGACGCGACGAAGTCCTCACGTTCAGAGTCGGGGATGTCAAGAAGCAGCGAGGCGGACACCTATGAGCAACCGCGAAAAACCTGTCCACCTGACGCCCTGACTCCCCTAAGAAAAATCGTCGGCTTCGATTTACGCGATTTACGCGCTGGCCTTGCGCTCCAGCGAGCCTCGCGAAAAGACCGTGAGATCCCAGCACGGTCGGACAAAGCCGACGCCGCTGATTATACCACTTCACGTGTTGCTGACCGCTTGTGTGCCTAGGTCCACCGTTGCGCCGTCATCGACCCGGCCGGCACGGCCTGATGCGGACGCGACTCGCCGTAACAGCAAGCCACCGAGCTGCACACATACTCGGCGACGCTCAGACCCGCGAGATTCTTCCGTTCGCGCGTCGTAGTCGGCCGATACCAAGTAGCTGTCGAAGGAACAGCACGATGGTTTCCATCGACGCCCGGAACTGAGGCTCTCCGCGCTCCATCCCTTTGAATGTCAGGTCGGCAATTTCTTGCCCGTTGTCGTGATAGATCCGCCGGACTCGCTCGTCCCGACAGCACGGTTGCCGAGCTAATTCCATCGCGTGCCGGTCAAACGCGACGCTCACAGGCTCACTAAACCAGAGCCAGAGATTCCCTGACGACATGCCACCGTCAGGATGAATGTGACCGCAGCACGATTGCAGCGTGCAGATCCCGGGCAGTGCGTTAATCCGATCGCACCACTCGAAGATCTCCGGGTCCGGGTAGCCAAGCCCACCCAGGTGCGCGCGGCCTTCTGGTGGATTGGCGAGGAACTCGTCGCGCTGCACCCGCCAGTAGGCCAACTCGCGGTCCTTGCTGGTGAGCGTGAGATACCGCAAGCGCCTCATTCGGATGACCTGGCGTCGATCGATCCGCGAGATCCCGTCCACCAGGACGAACGAATCTTAGACCAGAATCGATCAAGCAACGTCGGCTCTGGATTGAAACGATGATCTGATCGTTCGCCGCCGCGACGATGCGGCGACTTCGTCGATCTGCAATCGCGACACTCGCGCCACTCCCCCTCACGTATGATTCGATTGGGCGGGAATTTCGGTACCTTCATTTTCAGATCCCCCTTTATAGGACCTAAATTGACAACACTAGCGCGAAAAGTAAAAGACTTCCATGAGTCGGTCGGTTAATCGTTCAAGCACGCCCATTCGTTCCCACGGCGCCCCTACTCACTCACGTACCCATCGTTCAAGCGGATGAACCTCCGCCCATCCGTGGCGTCGATCGATCCGCGAGATCCCGTAAAACGTCCCGCAGTCGCCTTTCCTCGGTCGCGGCTCGACCGACAAGCCGGGAATGATCTCGGCGACTGCGATGACCTTCCGCCGCGCGTCGCCCGGGTCGACGAACGAGATATGGACGTCGCCATCTGGCTCGTCCGCGACCCGCCCGACGCACGCGCGAACCGCGACGTGCGTCCACGACGTCGTCTTCAACGCGGACACCGTAACGACGTGGTACGTCCGGCGTTGTTCGGACGGGAACGCAGCGCCGCCTGAACCGAGCGCCACGTACCCTAAGATCAACACGGACACGATCAACAGGTCAATTACGACACCCAGTTTCCTGTTGGTTATCACAGGTCAGCCACTCCTTTTTTAGCGATCTCACCGCTACGCGACCGACGAGCCATGCCCGAATCACGAAGCTCCGGCCAGCCGACCCGGCCGGAGCAGAGGCGCGCCGGTGTTGACAAATCGCCGCAGCGTACGGCCCGCCAGACGAGCGTGTGTCGACCATCAGTAGTCTAGCCCTCCTAGCTTAAGATCGTCGCTCCTGTGGCGTCGTAAGGGCATTGGTGGGCATTCCCCGCTAAGTAACATTGACACGACGTCGACCGCGCAAGAAATCGACGTAAATGGCCTAGGACTTTCGCTTTCAACAGGAATGACTTACAAGATCAAGAATCCTCGTAAGTGTTACAAGTTCACTTTCGCTTTCCACGAAATCATTAGGAATTTCTCGAAATGACAAATTCGAACGTCCGATAATCGTTATTACGTCTACCCCGTAACTCACGGGAGATACAAGAGTTATTTGATCCCGGCTCGGCGCGCTTGGCATCCGCAGCCGCGACGACACGTAAACACAACCGCGTCATAATAGACCTGCACTTGGAGAAATTTCGCCCATCGCAGGCGGCGGCAGCACCGCGCGCCGATTTGTGCTCGTGATGCGAATCGAATCCGAAAGGGCCGCCCGGGTCCGTTAGGATCGAGAAAGGACGTCGCCGACTGGGGTTCCGCACGATAGATGTGCACCATTTTCATTCCCTCTCTTGCGGCGCGACGCCGGCCTCGAGTTCCGCTTTCCGTTTCCGCAATTGGTCCAGGCGCGCCTTGAGGCGTTCCCGAGCGGCCGAAATCTCGATCGGCCCACCGTCGGCGCCCGTGTGCTCGACGCGGCTCCGCCCGCACCGCTCCGGGCGGTTCGCGGCGAGCACGGCGAGCAGCAGTTGGTCGCTGAACCGCCGGCGATACCCGACCACGCCTGTGCCTGCGTCCTTGCCCGGCAGCCGGCCGTAGACCGGTTCCAGATAGCCGATCCATCCGCGCTTCGTCGCCTCTTCCTCCAGCAAGTCGACACTGAACGACTTCGCGAGCTTCTCGCACCGACGAAACGTTTCGTCCTCGCGGCGCCACGTCTGGGCCGTCGTGCGCGAGACCCCCGCCGCACGGCAAGCCGGCCCGATAATCCCGAGCACGGCATAGCAGGCGATATACGACCGTTTTGGTCCCCTATCAAGCTTGAACAACTCGACGTCATCGACGAGAAGCGCGAGCATCGACGTGACTTCGCTCTCGCCCCGAGGGACCGGCAACGAGGGCTCGTCTGGACGCTCGTCTGGACGCTCGTCTGGACGCTCGTCTGGACGCTCGTCAACCGAGGTGGTGTTAGATTCAATTTCTTGGTCTTCGTCCATAAAAGCGTCAAACTCTCGACACTAAGTAATACTTACAAAAAATTCAAAAGTTTGGATCCTTGTAAGTCCTTATAACTACCCAGAGTGTCCAGAGTACGTCCAGAGTTCAAAATAATAGAGATCCCCTAAATCATTGAAAATAAACGTCGTGTCCGGAGTGTCCAGGGTGTCCAGGGTTAAACGAACATCGCCAAGAAAAACGACGTGACCGAAAAATTTCCGGGGACCTCTGAAAGTGCCTGGACACTCTGGCAACTCTGGACATCCGTTTAGAATCAGTTAGTTATAAGATTCATCTCTGGACACTACTCTGGGACACTCTGGCCACAGTCATGACCATTTAGCCGGATCGTACTGCCGCCGAACGGCCGCGTCAAACGATCGCCGGCAATCGTTTAAGCTCGGAAACGACCATGTTCGGCCGCGATGCCCGTCGAGAAACGTGCGGCGCCCGCCGGGGAACCCGTCTGGCAGGATTTTCCGTAGGAACAACCCCAATTCCGGGGAGGTCGCACGTCGCTGCGACCCTGTCGCTTCGAGGGCTCGCACGTAATCGTTATGGAGCGTTCTCCGATCGACCTCTTCCGGCCATCCTTCCGACCCGTCGATTAGCCGCCCGTCTTGAAGCTTCGCGTACCACCACCGGCGTTGGGGGTCCATCGAGAGAATTTTCTGTTCCATCAACGCCGCGGTCTGCGGCGGTGTCCGCAAATCGACCTCGTCACCCCATTCTAGCAAATCGCGCAACATGGCGGACGCCCCGCCCTCGCGCATCGATCGGCGCAACTCGCCGAAATACCCGTGGTCGTTTGCGCGCGCGGCCGAGACGTCGAGGACGAAGAACCGGCGGTCGTCGATCCCGGCCGGCACGATCCAATCCCCGTTGGAGGCGAGGATGAGATGGACGACGTTCGGAACCGATACGACATCGACACCTTTCCGTTCGATCGCGAGCGTCGGCTCGGTGACGAGGCGTTTCAGCGCGCCCTCCCCAGCTTTGTCGCCCGGCCATGCGGCCTCGTCGGCGAAGACGACGACTGCGTCGCGAAGATGCGCGTTGAAGTGCCCGGTCAGATGGCGCGACGAGTCCAGATGCACGAAATGTTGACCGAAGAGCCTCCCGAATTCACGGACGAACATCCCTTTGCCGACGCCCTGGCCGCCGCGGAGCGCGACCGCCGTCTCGGCCGGCTCGCCGGGACGTTTGACGCACGCGGCGAGCCATGCCAGGAGATACCGCGCGTTGGCGACGTCGCCGTCGCACACGACGTCTTCGATGTGTCGGTGCATCGCCGACCAGTCGCCGGGTCCTGGTTCGACGGCGAACCCCTTCCAGAGATTCAGCCAATCCTTCCTCGGATTTGACGGCGCAAACTCCAACCCTTCGTAGCGTCGGCGCCGAGGGTGTTCGAGCCAGACGTCGCCGAGCTTTCGCCAGGCGGTCTCGCCCTTCCTATCGGTCCCCGCGGCGACCCGCTCGGGATATTTTTTGGCGAGATCCGCGAACGACGAATACCGGAGGAACGCGCGGTCGAGTCGCGGGTCGAAGTCTTCGGTGACGACGAGGACATCGCCGGACGCTTCAAAGACGATCGCGTGCCTCGCGTTCAACCGATCGATCGCGTCCTCCGTCTTCTTGTCGTCGTCGACGCCCCACCAAAACTTGATCCGGCGAACGGTCGCCTCGCCGACGAGCTTCGCGAGGCGTCCCGCGCCGAGAATCGGCGCGTCGGGATCTTCGAGGGCTTTCCGGGCGGTTTCAAAGGCGGCCCGTTCGCGGTCAACGTATTCGCCGTCGCCCGCCGCGACGGCGGTTGCGGGGCGGGAACCGGGGCCGGGGGGGCGCCGCGCGAGGAGCGCGGCCGTCGCGACGAGCCTGACGGCCTTCGAGAGGGTCTCGAGGTCGGCGACGGCCGGGTCGCCGGGCGATCCGCCGTCCCAGGCGATCGCCTCGCCCGACGGGTGCGTCGATGGCGGCACGACGGTCTGTGCGCCTGCGGCGCGGAGCTCGACGAGCGACGCGCCGGCGTCATCGGTCCATTTACGGGTCTTCTCCGCCTTCGGGCACAGATACCAGCGGTGGGATCGGGGCTTGCCAGGGCGACCGTGAATCATCGCGGTCGGCGGGAGAAGCGCGTCGGCGACGGCGACGGCTTCCGGCGCGTCGAGGTCGACGTCGACGAGTCCGCCGGACGGCGGCCCGGTCTTGAGGCCGAGGTTGTCGCCGGGTTCGACGTCTTCGGCGCGGAAGACGATCGTCTGCCAGCTGACGCCGATGGCGGACTTCGCGTTCGGGGCGAGCGGGACGATGGCCCACCCACGGGCGAGGTAGAGGCCGGCGGCCTGACGGGTGTCGGACGTCAACGAACGAGGGATGTAGATGATCTTCCCATCTGGAATAGCAAATCGGTAGAAATTGATCTGGTGCGGCTTCGCGATAACAGTTTCACGATCGGAAGAAGTCGCACCGGATCGTTTCGACGATTAGAAACGTGTCTCGCCGGAGGCGTCCACGAAGTCGTCCGCCCGGTCGACGGCGATCCGCTTACCCTTGAGTCCCTCGTAGAGGCGTTCGGCGTAGTCGCACGTCGCGCGGTCGGAGAGGCCGACGGGTTCGATCACGACGCCGCGGAAATTGTACGCGTCCTTCTTATCCGCGATCGTCTTGACCGTCCACGTTCCGGCCCACGCCGGGCCGTTCAGCATGCGTCGCCGCGAGTTGAATTCGCGGCCCTTCTTGAGCTGCGTCGTCTTGAGCGAGAAGACGATCAGTTCCGGCACCGCGCTTTCGCGCAGGATCAGGATCGTGTAGTCGTAGAAGAGCGTCGCTCGCGGCTTGACGCGGACCGCGGCGCCGTCCTTTTCAATCGTTTCGAAGGCCATGCGCGGGTCGTCGAGCGGGACGTTCATATCGACGATTGGATCGCCGTAGTTCGCCCCGAACTGCACGCCGCGCTTGTCGAAACGGACGACGACGAACGGAAGCGGCCCGCGGCCGTAGATTTCGCCCGTCAGGTCGTTGAAGAGATCGCCTTCTTGCAGCCCCGCGAGGTATCTCGCGTCGCTTTCGACGCGCTGCGGCGCGAGCGCCTGACAGACGCGCAGGAGCGGCAGTTTGACGTCCCCGCGTTCGATGGCCTCGTCGCCGCGGGCGTCGCCGGGCTTGATCCAGTCTTGCAATCCCGATGGGGGTTTCGTCGCCAAGGTTCTCGGTTCACCGTGGTCGACGTCGATGGACGGTGCGAGTTTCGTACGCATATCTGTTCCTTTTTTGCATTAGGCCGCGCGTGTTGAACCGAGTCGTCCATCGGCGCGGCGTTCGACGGGGACTCTACGAAACGATTCCTTAATCCACGCGCGCATTCTCCCCTGGTCATTCGACATCAGACCAGTCTCCCGCATTTCCCCCTCGACACGAGCGATCGAGGTTCATCCAGTACTCGGGCGATGTCCCAAAAGCATTGCCAAGCAACGTCGCCGTTTGGAGCCTGAGCGGAAGTTTCCTACTCAGTAGCGCGTGAACTTCCTGGTCCGACAAGCCGAGGATCTTGGCGAGGTCGGCCTGGCTCCACCCTCGGGCGTCCATCTCTTCTCGGAGAAAATCGCTCATCGAGAAGACCTCTGCGCACATGTTCGTTACCCCTTCCGTCGTCCGAGTTTCGTGTCCATGAAGACCCTCACGCCCGGGGGAAGCGGCTCGTTCCGCTCTAGTCGATCCTTGCAGATGGCGTTCAGGGTCTGCCAGGGCGGCGCGAGAACTTCCGCCATGCCGTGCTCTTCGAACCAGACACGGATTGCGGCGCGGTCCTCGACCGACGCCCGCGGCTCGTCGATGACGTAATACAGCGCGCCGTTGGTCGTGCGAATCGACGTGGCGCCCTCGCCATCCATCCGGTCGAGGATCAGGAGTTCGTGCGCTTTGATCTCGATGTTCAACTCCTTAATCCGCGTCTCTAACACGTCTTTCTCTCCGCGCGCGGCTTCATACCCGGAAACGACCAATTTCCAGTCCGCGCCGTGCTCGCCTTTGATGCCGCACGATCGGGCTTGAACTTTCTCTATCCATTCCGAATCTAGGTTCTCGAACGCCGGCAACGACGATTTCAAGTGCGACCATTTGCCCATACGGTCATTCCTTTCCGATCGCGTCCCTGATAGAGGCGAGGTTCGAGGTTCGCGCCATCGAGCATTCCTCTACGCCGCTGGCGGCACCGGTCCAAATGCGCCACGCATCCGCGTCAGCCAGTCCGCCACCCACTCCGCCGCAATCGCGGCGTACTGGCTCGATTTCGGTGTGTCGCCAGGATGAATACAAACGAAGAACATTTCGGCCGGACGGTCGATGCTCGGCACAATGGGCGCGAGCGCTCGGTAATGGCACCCGCGCGCGTTCGCCGGCGTCCCTACCAGACATGCGTACGGTCTCTCGTACATCGATCCGTCGACGC
>ERZ1292644.703-Hain-H14-01um-R2-703-length-20410-cov-6_pt1 | contig 20410 bp, 17 predicted proteins | sample MGYA00564402_ERZ1292644 | MGnify/ENA primary metagenome ERZ1292644 (study PRJEB36523, sample SAMEA6512644) | groundwater metagenome | collected 2019-01-09 | study: AquaDiva: Metagenomics assemblies of 32 groundwater samples
ATCACCCATCTCCCGGACCAGGAGGTGCTGACGCCCATCGTGCAAGGCAGCCTGCCGTCCGCCATCAACGGCACGCTGATGTTCTGCTCGGACTGCACCATCGCGAACCCCTGCGCGGGCGGCGGCAGTGGCGCGTTGGCGAAGAGGCTCAACGGGGTTTGGGTTTGTAACTAGAGCGAGTATGCATGCGCCGCCTTTTCTCTCTCGCAGTGCTCGCCTCGGTGCTTCTGGCGCCGACGCGTCTGCTCTCGACCACCATCACCGATGTCACGGAGACGGGCATCACGTGGTGTGCGGACGGCGTGACGACCGAGAACTACTGCCGGCTCTATGTCAACGAGACGCCGAAGCCCGACATTCCGAGTGCGCAGTGGACGCCGCAGACGCCGACGCCTGGGCAGACCGGGCCCTGCTACCACGCGGTGCCGACGTTCGCGCCGATGGACGGGGTGCAGCTCGAATGCTGCCGCTACACGCCGACGCCGTCGCCCATTATCAACGTGGTGCGGACCGGCACCCCGGCGCGGTTGCGCCGTCCGGTAGGGCCACGGCATTTCCCATGAAGGGGCTGGCCCTCGTGCTGGTCCTGCTCTGCGGCGCCGGCATGGCGCAGGCACAAGCGAACACGCCGACGCCGCTCGAAGCCATCTGCTGCAACTGCGGCGGGGGCGTGCCGTGCGCGACGGCCGATGCCAGCGGGGCCTGGACCTGCCCGACGCCGTGCCTGCCGTGCGACGACTGCTCGTGCAATCCGACCGGCCCGACGTGGACGGCGACCGCCACAGCGACGCGGACGAACACGCCCGTCTCGACGTTCACGGCGACGGCGACACACACGGCGACCGCGACATCGACGAACACGCCGGCCGATGGCTCGGTGTGGAGCGATACGTTTGGGTCGGGCTCCACGCTCTCGTCGAGCTGGGGGCAGTGGGCGAACACTACGCCCGACGCCTTTGACTTCTCGGTCTCGGGCGGGGCCGCCGTCCCGGGCGGCGCCAACGACACGATTGCGGAGTGGAAAGCCAATACGCCCAACGCGGGCAGTAACTATGTCATCATTCAACTCGGCTCGTCCCCCTCGTCCATCACCGGACCCATGACGGGTGTGGATGGCTTCGTGGACGCGGCGGAGACGCCCCCGAAGGATGGGGCGTTCTGCCTGACGAACACGACCACCATGCATGTCGGCGAGTTTGATGACGGGTCCGCGTTTATCGACGGCACCTTCGCCTTGGGGTTCACGGCAACGACGGGCGATTGGGTGGCGATTGTGCGGAGCAGCGCCACGGACATTGCCTGCTTCGTGTGTGACGCCGACGGCGGGTCGGGGTGCGATGCGGCCGGCGATTGGGTCGCCACGGGCACCAACGTGATGACCGGCCATACCATTACGAACCCGGGTCGGACGGGTATGTACGGCTCGGCGGCGACCGCGACCATCGCGGCCTTCTGCGCCGGCAACGGGACGACCTTGCCCGCGCCGAATACGTGCCAGTGATGGAGACGGAATACGACGCCAACCTGCTCTTCCTACTGCCCGCGCTGGTGGTCGGGGGGCTCGCCATCGTGTGCGGCTGTCTCGTCTGGCTGGCACGCCTGGCGTTGCGGTGGGCGGGGCTGCTGCTGCTTTTCCTCTGCACGCAGGCCGGTGCGGTGCTGGTGCTGCTGCTCCTGTGCACGCAGGCCGGGGCGACGACGTGGTTCGTAGATTACGACGTAGGTAATGACGACAGCACCGGCACGACCAGCGGCGGTGCCTGGCGCACTCTCCCGGGCACGCGCACGGGCGACAACACGGCATGGAACAGCGGCGGCACGTGGGGGGCCATCTCGACCAGCAACAAGATTGCGTGCGGCGACACCATCCTCGTGAAGGGCGGCACGACGCAGGTCGCGGCCGAGGGCGGCGGGGTGCGGCTCGTGCCCGAATACTATGCGAGCGGATGTTCGTCCGGCTCGAAGATTACCATCCGGCCCGCGACCAGCGGCGAGTGGTCCGGCAGCACGGGGGCGTGGACCATCAATGGCGCGGGCGTCACGCTCGGACTCGACGGCTACAACGGCGATCCGGCCCAGCACCCCGCGCTGCTCGTCATCGTGCAGAACTGGGTGCAGGTGCTCTCCACGTCCACATCCCCGCTACGCCTCCTCAATGCGGCGCACAACGGGCTGTTCATCGGGCAATTCGGCACCCCAACGACGGGGGCGCGCGTGGATTGGCTGGAGGTGGACGGCGCGGTGTACCACGGCGTCGCGGTCTGCGACGCGAACAACGGGCAAGTCTCGCACGTCACCGTCCAGAACGTGCAGAACGGCGGCATCACGACCGGCTGCTCAGCGGACCGGCCGGTGTATGACTTCGGGTTCGTCGATGCGACGGTGTTCAATTCGGGGTGTGGGTCGTCGGCGTGCCCATATCTGAGCTGCTGCGCGGCAGGCCGCAACGGCGGCGCGGAGGACGGGTTCAACTTCAGCGGGGCGTACCGCACGTGGTGTGTGCGCTGCACCGTGCACGACACTGGGGAGCGCGGCTTCTCGGGCGGGTCGGTGAACGACAACAACCTCGTGTCGGACCAGTACATGCGCTACCGCGACTTGGTCGCCTACAGCAACGGGCTCAACGCTGACCCCAACAAGTTCGGGGCCGCGTTCTTGCCGAGCGGCTCGGACTGGAACGCCAACGGGTTCATCCCGCGCAACTACGTGGTGGGGCTGCTGGCCTGGGGCAACCAGGGGTGCTGGGGCACGTACGGCGGCGGCTGGTCCGAGGGCTGGCACATCACCTGTTACAACAACACGGGCGAGGCATTTTCGTTCGGTGGGGACGACCGCTTCATGGGCGTCTACAATTCCAGCTCCGAGAAGTCGCCCACGTTCCTGGGGTCCACCTCGGACGGCAACCTGCCGCAGGGGACCTACATCCCGGGGGTGCTGAACGACTGCCTGCGCTCGCCCACCGCCGACTCGCAAAACATGAGCGAGAGCCACATCGGCGAGCTGCCCGACTGGCCGGGCGGGGTCGGGAACCAGTCCTTCGCGTCCCCACCGTCCTACGTGAGCGCTGCCAACGGCAACCTGATTGGGCGCGCGGCCTGCCACGGCGGCACGGCGGGCGCGAGCCCGTGGGCCTCGCCCAACTCCACCACGTTCATGGCGGCGGACTATCAGTTGCAGGCGGCAGCGACGGCGGTCGACGCGGGGCGGTTCCTGATGCTGGCGAACGGCAGCAGCGCGGGCGGCAACATCATTACGGTCAAGGCCAACACGGTCACGTCGCCGGGCGGCAACAGTGACCCCACCAACTACTTCATCACCACCACCAGCTACGTGGACCCGCTGGCCACCGACATGCGCGTCAAGATTGAGGGCGCGTGCGGCACGCGGACCATCACGGCGATGAGCGCCACGACCATTACCTTCGACGGGGCCGCGTGTGCGTGGGCGAACAACGCCGGCATCCATCTCCCCGAGCACTGGGTGGCCGGCGCCCCGGACGCCAATGCGCTGGAGCTGGAGAACGACCCCTGCCAGGGCGGACCGACCTGCACGCCGACCAATACGCGGACCGTGACGCAAACGCCGACCATCACCCAGACCCCGACCATCACGCTGACGCCGACGGAGACGTTCACACCGTTGCCCGGCGCGGCCTCGTGGAGCGACGGTTTCAACCGCGCCAATGGTGCGCTGGGGACCAACTGGACGCAGGCGACGTGGGACTACTTCAACAACACCATCGTGAGCAACGCTGTGGTCGCAACCGGCGAAAACGACTCGGTGAGCGGCTGGAACGCCAACGTGCCCCAGGCGAGCAACAACTACAGTTGCGCCCAGGTGGGCGGCACGGCGGGGCTCTCGGGGACCATGACCGGGATCGGGGACGGCACGACGGACCAACGGGACGGGGCCTACTGCCTGTTGGTCATCGGGTCGAACAGCATGCTGTACGGCGCGTTCGAGAACGGCGGGACGGCAGCCAATTTCGCCTCTATCGGGTTCACGGCGGCGGCGACGGACTACGTCGGCATTGTGCGGACTGGGCAAACCAGTTTCCAGTGTTGGACGTGCGATACGAGTGCCACCGGCTGCGATGCCGGCACGGACTGGGTACTCAAGCAGGCATTTTTCACCTCGCCCGACATTACCAACCCGGGGCAGCAGGGCATCTATAACGGCGGCGCGGCACAGAGCATTCTCGCGTGGGGCGGCGGACAGGGGACCGCCATCAATCTGGTCGCGCCCAACGCCTGCGCGCCAGACTCCGTGAACACCCCCACCCCGACGAACACCCCGCCGTACGCCTGCATGACGCGCACGCCGACGCCGCCGCCGACGAACACGTTCACGCGAACCAGTACGGCGACCGCGACGCAGACGCGGACCTGGACGCCGTCGCCGATTCAGAACGCCCCGCCGCGCACGGGCACGGTGAAAAAGCGCCTGCGGCGCCCGGAAGGGCCGCAGCCCAAGGGCGAGTGGTGGCTGCCCTGGCTCTTCAAGATGAACGCGAGGTGGGTGCCATGACGTGGGCAGACCCGACCGGAGAACTCCGCACGCTGCTCGGCGACGACCCGCTGGGTAAGCAAATCAAATACAAGCGCGTCTTCCCGCAGCGCGGCAAGGGCACCGACGGCTCCACGAGCATCTTCTTCACGTTCGAGGACCGCCTCGTGCACGACGGCAATCAGGCGAACGCGGACCCGGCGCTGCGCGTGTGGTTGAACGACGTGGAGGTGGCCGCCTCGGGCATCACGGTGCTCGACCCGGTGCGCGGCGAGTTCTCGCTCTCGGGCGTGGCGCCCTCGGGTGTGGCGATGAAAGCGGCGTACTTCTACCGCGAGTTCATCGCGGAGGATCTCACCTTCGCGCTTCGCCACGGCGTCATCCAGGTCAACGGCGACGCGGCGCATCCCGAAAATACGCCCGAGGGGCTCCAACTCGCCGCGCTTTCGATTGCCGCCTCCCTGGCGCATCGCCGGGCGGCGGCGCGCTGGGAGGCGCGGAAGTCGGCGCAGTTCCTGTTGGAGGATGCCCCCTCGCAAGAGGAGGTGAACCAGAAGGTCCAGTTCCACCAAAGTCAGGCGGAGTCGTTCATGCGCGACGGACTCGCGGTCCGGCTGTCGTACTACGACCAGCGCATGGACCGCGCCCGGGCGCCCGCCTTTGGGCTGCTCAACCGCCAGCCGACCCCGTGGACGCCGAGACGATGAATGGCCGAACTCCTCCATCTCGACTTGCAGGGCGTGCAGGGGGCCATCGAGAAATTCTCGGCGATGGCGAAGCGCGCCGAGGACTTATCGCCCGTCTGGGAGGCGGGCCACGACATCTTCGTCACCGAGATGGCCGAGCAGTTCCAGACGCAGGGGACGTTCTTGCTCGGGGAGCAGTGGGCGCCGCTCAACCCGAAGTACCTGGAGAAGAAGCTGCGCAAGTGGGGCGACCCGCCGGGGTCGTTCGGCATCCTCTACCGCTCGGGCAACCTCTACTCGTCCCTGGTCAACGACACGCACCCCGAGCACATCAAGGTCATCGAGCCGGGCGGAGCCATCTACGGGTCGTCGGTGGACTACGGGCTGTATCACCAGACGGGTGCCATCATCCACGCCGCCGACGGCGGCTCGTGGCGGCTCCCGCAGCGGAAAATCATTCACGTGACCGCGCGCACCTCGCGGTGGGTGACGCGCCTGGCGGTGCTCTACATCACCAAGGGTCGGCGCGCGGCGGTGCACGGCTCCTCGGTGCAGTTCTTCGATACTGAGTGACCGATGCTGAACATCGAACATGCCCTCGACGCGGTGATGCTCTACCACCGCCAGGTCTTCGGCCCGCGCCTGGACGCCGTCCTCGCGCGCGCGGCGGACCCGGTGCCGTGCGTCGGCGTGCCCGCGCACGGCTCGCACTACATCGGCGACTGGACGATGTACCGCTCGCTGATGTTGCCGGCGGTGTTCTTTACCGTCCCGCGCTCGCGCTTTGTCGGCGGCGAGAACCTCGACATCTGGGACCATGCGCTGCTGGTGTCCTACCTGCTGGAGGGCGTCGAGGAGGATGTGCTGACGCGCGGCTGCTGGCGCATGGCGGAGGCGGGCTACGACGCGCTCCACGACCAAGACCCGGGCGCGTCATTTTCCTTAATCATGCAGTTCAAGGAAGCGAGTTATGGACCGACCCTCGTTCGCACCCGAGGGGAACGGGCATTCCGCAAGGACGTGACGCTGGTGTTCAACCTGCGACACAAAGAGCAATTCACCCCGCTCGGGTGAGAGCGGAGAGGAGAGGAGAAGCATGGCACTAGCAGTTGCCCCAACAGTACCACGCTACATCCAGGTTGGCCCGGGTGGGCTCTGGACAGGCGTGGCGAAGCCCGCCGACGGTGCGATTTTGCAGGTCTCCGGCTATGCGTCCGGCGCCTACGATCAGCGCCTCATCGGCCCCGTCATGCACGCGGGGTCGGGCATCTTCATCGGCTCGACCATCGGCGAATCCAGCTTCAGCTACCGCCCGACCTTCGTGGACATTCAGATTGAAACGTCCACCTCCAAGGTCGAGAAGGTGCTGAACATGGAGGAAGCGCGGCTGATGTTCTCGGTCGCCGAGCTGACGACCAACAACCTCCAACTGACCATCCCCATCGGGACGGTTACGTCGGGCGGCGACACCTCGAACAAGGTGCCGTTCGGCACGAAGCAGCAGCTCTACCAGGCGTTCACCGTTGGCGGACTGCGGCTCACCGCGCCGACCTGCATCGCGTTCACGTCGGCCAACCGGCGCATCCTGACGAACGAGGGCCCGTACAGCTACGTCTTCTGTGGCTATGCGGCCATTCCGGTGGACGGGTTTGACGCGCCGTTCAGTCGGGGACGGGAGACCGTGTGGCGACTGAGCTACGAGCTGATTGGCGATACCGTCCGATCTCTCGGCGATCAGCTTTTTCAGTTCGTCGTTCGTCGCAATCCCGACGACGGTCCGACGGCAACACCGCCAGGTCCGGTGTAAGCGTTCCGGTCGCACCCCGGGACGCCGATGCGAACAATCGAACAGTTCTGCCAAGGCGGCGACTGGTGCGGCAGCCGCCCGCAGGGCACGCCCCGCTGGCCCCGAAAGGGGCCGGCGGGATACGTGCGTCGTGTATCCGAATGAGCCGCGACTACCCCACGTTTGCGTTGAAGCTGCCGTCCGGCGGATGGGTCGAGGTACGCCATCCCACCGCCGCTGCGGTGCTGGGGGCTGGGCATCTGCTCAGCCCCCTCCTCGCGGCGTCTGCCGAGGCGGCCGGTATCGGCGAGGAAGATGACGTGCCGGCCAAGCGCGAACCCATCGCCGTGGTGCGCCGCTACTGCGAAGCGGTGCTGGTCCACCCGAAAATGCCGGGCGACATCGACTTCGATGAAGTCGCGTTCTCCGACGCCTATGCCATCTACGCCTGGGCGACCACGCGCCACGGCGAGACCCGGGCGCTGCGGTCGGTGGACTGGGTGGTGCAGGATTTCCTGCCGCTGGTGAAAAGCCTGCCAGCGCTGCACTTAGACGCTTGCTGCCATCGGTACGGACAGCGTCCGTCGGTGGTGCTCGGCGTGGAGGACACGGACTTCGCTTGGGACTTGGACATCGCCATTGCCTACCGGGGGATGCGCCACGAGTCCGACGCCACGCGCGGCGAGGTGGAGGTGGACGATATGTACGGCGGCAAGCACAAGGTGCCGCGCGAGTGGCTCGCCTCCTCGCACGTGGAGTCGGGCGCGGCGGTCATGGGCGAGAAGCAGCTCGCCCGCATGGCCGCACATCAGGGCGGGCAATTCATGGCGCTGTCGGCCGGCGGCGGTGCCGACACCGGCACGGGCGACGGCAAAATCGGCCCGATGCCGCTGCCCGGATCGGATGTCAACCGAGGGGCATACTGATGCCGTAAAGCGCACCACGTTTCGCAACAACGCCCGCGTGGGCGGGCTCTCAGCCTGAAGGGAAAGGACACCGCACCGACCATGAGCGACGAAGCCGCACCGACCGACGCAACCGAATCCCCCCCCACCGAGGCGCCGCCCATCAATGGCGCCGCCACGCTGGCTCCTCCCGACCCGCCCGCCATCGTCACCGCCACACAGTGGCGCCGCGTCACCCAGCGGCGCTACCGGGTACACCTGCCCAGCCGGACGGTGGTGGTGGCGCGGCGGATTGACTCCGCGAGTCTCCTGCTCGACGGAACGCTCAGCCAAGAGGACGCGCTGAAACTCTTGGCGCCGACCGGCAGCAAAGAAGAGCTGCTCGCGCGTGTGACCGTCTGCCGGCGCGCGGCGGCGGAGATTGTCCGCGAACCGCGCGTGGTGGCGGCCGACAGCCCCGACGCGCTCGACCCGGACGTGATGTCCGCCGACGACATCCCCGCCGCCGACGCGCTGGCGCTGGTGGCGTGGTCGCTCGGCGTCTCCAGCAGCACCTACGATGACCCCATAGACCCTGACGAGTAAAACTAACCGGGCACCGCGCGATGGCCGAAGACCAAACTGACCTGCTGCTCAAACTCTCCTCGGAAGTCACCGAGGGGTTGCAAGGGCTGAACCTTATCGTCGGGCAGTTGCAGACGTTGAACGCAACCGCCCTGGCGACCCAGCAGTCGCTCGGCCACATGAACAAGGGCGTCGAGTCGAGCGACCACGCGTTCTCGAAGTGGGGCGCCAGAATCGTCACGGTCAACCAGGCGCTGGAACTCGGGAAAAACATCTATCACGGCGTGGCGGGCCTGCTCGACACGCTGGTCCTGTCCACGCTCCACGAAGCCGATGCGCTCGACCGCCTGAGCGTGCGGACGGGCATTTCCTCGTCGCAGTTGTCGTCGTATTCGCTCGCCCTGCGGCAGGCGAACACCAATGTCGGCACGCTGGCGGTCGCCGTCGAGCAGTTCGAGCGCCGCTTGCAGGCAGCGGCACAGCGCGGCGGCCCGTTCGCCAAGTTCATCAAGGACAACTTCGGGCGCACCCCGCAGGAATTGCTCAGCGAGCCCAACAAGCTGGTGGAGCGCGTCGCCGACGTGTACGCCCGGGCGCCCGCCTCGCAGCGCTCCCGGTTCACCCAGGAAGCCTTCGGGCGCGGCTCGCGCGAACTCGGGCCGTTCTTCGCGGAGGGCGCCGAGGGCATCCGCAGACTCTCGGCGGAGACCAGGGAGGCGGGGGGCGTCCTCAGCGACGACTTCGTCAAGGCCGCCGTCAAGGCGAACAAAGAGATTGCCCGCCTGGAGGAGACGTTCAAGGGCATCAAGAATCAAATCGCGCAGGGCATCTTCCCGCTGTTCAACAAAGAGTTGCAGTCGCTGACGACGTGGTTGCGGGCGAACCAGGCCGAAATCACCTCCACGGCGACGAACTGGTTGACCAAGGCGGAGTCGGCGCTGCGGAAGGCGGCGCCCTTGGCGGAAGCGCTGGCGACGAATCTCAGCAAGGTGGCTGGGACGGCGCTCGACGAGAACTCCACCCTCGGCAAAATCATCTCGTTTGCTGCCGCGCATCCCGGGTTGGCGATGGCGGTGTTCGGCGTCACCACGGGGGGGCCTGTGTCGCCGCTGGCGATAGCCGGGTACGCCACGATGGTCGGAGAGGGGGACGTGCAGGCGGCCGGGGGGATGGCGGTCGAGTCGGCGCGTCGGTACAGCCAGGCGTTCGGGATGGGCGTCCCGGGGATGACGCCCGCAGAGCATGCGGCGGGACAGGCCGAGCTGCGGGCGGCAGACCTGCGGGGGCAAATCGAACGCGCCCGGGGTGGCCGGCTGCCGGTCCCTGCCCAGCTTCGGCGCGACTACCAAATGGCCGAGAGGCGCGCGAGTCAAGCGCGCGCCGCGCTGCGCCGTGGACCGCCGGTCACGCTGGAGGGCGGGATGTCGCCCGTGACTGGCTTCGGTGGGGTGATGGGGGAGGGGACCGGCACCCAGGCGTTCGGGGGCGCGGAGGGGGGAGGCACCACCGACATCAACTTCCCCGACCCGACGGCCAACGCGGCGCAGGCGGCAGCGATTCAATCGGCGGCGGCGCTGGCGAACGCGCGCGTCGATATTGAGCAGACGATGTGGAAGTCGCTGCTCAACATGAACCAGATTCAGCAGACGGCCTTCCTGAAAAAGGAGCAGGAGTTCGCGCTCCGGCGCATCGAGATTCAGCGCACCGCATTGGAGGCGCAGCTCAAGCTGGCGCAGGAGCAAGGCGACAAGGCGCAAATCGAAACCCTCAAGGGGCAAATCGCCCTCATTCCGCTGCAAATCGAGCAGACCACCGCCGAGTCGAAAGGCGCGGTTGAGGTGGCGGAGCGCGACCGTGCGGACTTGGTCCGCAACATCGAGCGCGAAGTGAAAGGGCTCACCAATCAGGCGTTCGCCTCCACGACCGAGGGGCAGGAGGCGGCGCAGCTCCTGCAAATCGGCAACGCCTGGGAGGACATGGTGCAGAAAATCGACCGCGCCCAGTTGCCCCAATACCTCGATAAGGTGAACGCCGCCTACCGGCGGCTCACGGAGGACGCGACCAAGACCACCATCAACATCGGGCAGACCCTGCGCCAGGGTATCCAGCAGAGTTTCGCAGGCGTTATCGCCGGCACGCGCGAGCCGAGCGCGTTGCTCGAAGGGATCGGGCAAGCCTTCCAGGCGAAATGGGCCGACGTGCTCGGGGCCATGTTGGAGAAGAAGCTCGATTTCGACGTGAAGATTGAAAAGAACTTCCTCAAAGACATCCCCGACTATGCGAGTAAGGGCATCACCGCGATTGGGCAGACGTGGTCGAATCTTTTCAGTTGGCTTGGTGGACGCACCGGACACGGCCCGCCCGTCAACGTGACAGCAGCCGGGGCGTCAGCACCGAATGTGCCCACGGCGCCCGCCATCGCCGGGGGCGTGGCGCCCGGGGTGGGCGGGGTGAGCACAGGGCTCGTCGGTGGGGTGGGGGCGGCGACGCAGTGGGCGCAGGGGGCAATCTCAAATGTCCCGGGCATCTCTAGCACGATTGCAGGGCCACCCACGGAGGCGGTCGCGGGGGGGATTCAAGGAGCAGGAGTAAGCGATTCGACTGCCAGTGCGGCAACGGCGGGAATAGGCATTGGCGTGAGCCTCATCCTGGCGGGGGTTGCGCGGTCACAAACGGGGATTTCGACCAAGACCATCAATGACTTGGTGACGTTACACGACCTGTTTACCCAAGCCGAATACAACAAGGCCGGGGCGCTGTGGAGCAAGGTGCCGACCGTCGGCACGCAACGGCGCGCGGCGGCACAAAACGTGTATCGGGACTTGAAGCTGCCGCAGCAGCGGCGCTTCTCCCTGGGGGAGAAGCCAAAGGGCGGCGTGCGGGCGAGCGGCATTGAGCAAGCCCCGGATGAGGAGACCCTGGCGGCGTTCGCGGAAGCCGGGTGGACCCTCGGGGTCGAAGACCTGCGGCAGTTTCAGAATACGACGCTCTCTAAGCTTCCGCCGAGTGAATACTACAACGCGTCTGGCTACCACGGCCCCGGCCCTGACCGCGAATACTACGAAGCGATCAAGCAAGGGCAACGGGAACGACCGGAGGTGGAGGCCCTCAGGACGGGACCGGCGCTGGCGTTGGGGACCATCCTGACGGGGGATCTGGCGGGCGGCCTTAACGTCGCCAACATCATCATCAACAACGCGCTGCTGTTACACGAGAGCGCGGACGAAGTGCGGCGGCAGATGCGCAAGATTGCTGACTCGTCCGGGGTAACGGTGGCGAACGCCTTGGAGGAGGTGCAGCGGCTATGGGCCGAGGGGATTTTCAAGGACGACGCCACCACTGAGGCGAAGGAGAACGTCCAGCAGGTGGTGACGACCATCGAGGGTATCGTCACGCTGCTGGAGGAACGCATTCCGATTGGAGTGGATGCCGCCGCGCTCGCGATGGGGGCCTTTACGGAGGAGACCGGGATCGACGTGGACAAGATGCTCAAGCGCTTGGCGGTTGCACAGGAGTTCGCGAACGGGATGCAGTTCGAGTCGGCGGTGGGCGGCAGTCTCGTGACCGGACAATCGGGCACATTCGGCCGGTCGCTGCGCCAGCAGTTCGCCCAGACCGTGCCGCAGATTCTCAGCACCGCGATTACCAACAATGATGCGTTCAGGGACATCTTCGCGGGGGTCTCAACACCGATTATCGAGGCAGCGGAGCTGTTCACGTCCGGGGACTTCGCCGGGGCGAACGAGAAAATCCGCGAGGCGGGCGAGGCGATGGGGTCTGCCCTCGATAAGGGCACCGACTTCATCGACATGGTCCTGAAGGGCTCGCCGGAAATTCAGAAGCTGGTGGACGAGATGGAGGCCGCCGTCGATGCGGCGACGGCGCTTCAGAATGCGGTGGCCGCCGCGCTGGGACCCCTGGTCAACGTCGACCCTACAGAGGAGGCCACCCGCAACGACCGCATCGCGTCGCTGGAGTTCGCCATCACGCGGGCGAAAGAGTTTGGGGACGAGATTCAGGCCGCCACGCTGGAGATGCAGCTCGGCACCGAGCGGGCGGCGCAGTCGATGGCGGGCGGCGCCGGCACGGGCGCCCGCTTTCTGGCGGAGTTGAAGTCCAACGTGCGCCAGCAGGTCTACGAGGGCATCGTCACCGCGCTCATCGAGTCCGAAGCGATGACCCAGATTCTGAAGCCCATCTTCCAGAAGGTAGGCGCCATCGACGAGGCGACGCTCTCCGACCCGGAGAAGATGGATGCGTATCTCGCCAGCGTCACGGGCGCCTGGGCGGCGGCCGGGCCGGCGATTGACCAACTGATGACCGTCATCCAGGGCATCGCGCCGCTGCTCAGCGGACTGCAAACGCTCGATACGGGTGGCATCGTCAATGCCCCGCCGGGGATGGCGAAGCTGATTCAGGCGCACGGCGGGGAGATGGTGCTCAACCCGCAGCAGCAGGCGTCGATGCTCTCGATGCTGGGACAAACGCGCGGGCTCGGGGGCATGGGCGGCGCCGTGGGCGGCGGCATTCAGGTGGTCGTGCAGATTGGCTCGGTCATCGGCTCGGACCTGCGCAACGCGGCGCACCAGATGACCAACGCGCTGGTCGACGAACTCAAAATGCAGTTCGCCCTGCCGCACTACCGATGAGCGGGACGCCTGGATGCTGTTCGGCTGGGACATCACGCAGCTCGGCATACAGGGCGCGGCGGTGCTCGCCTTGCTCGGGCTGGCCGCACAGGCGGCGCTCAGCATCCGCAGCAAGTGGCGCGTGCAGCGGATGGCGGACGAGCACATGAAGCTGCTGGCCGCCATCGCGACGGCGCAGGCGTTGCGCGACGTGGAGTTGAAAGCCACGGTGCAGGCCGCGCAGGACGCTGCCGCTGTGGCCGTGACGAAAGCCGATGTGGCGGCGGTGAAGGTGCGCTCCGCTGAGTCCACGATGGCCGAAATCAGCGGCAAGCTGGACGGGCTGCTCACGCAGTTCGACGCCGCTGCTGTCAGGATGACGCAGTCGGGGACACGCGCGCGGCGGCGGCGACCGAAATGAATGACGTTCCCAGCTATGCGGAGGCCAGCCGGGTGCTCTGCGCCGAGCGCCTGCACATCGGCTACGGCTGCTTCCTGCTGTTCGCGCTCGTCGCCAGCGCGTTGGAGATGGTCTACTTCGGCCACCGGCAGGTGCCGGTGCTCACCGTGTTCGGTCTCTACGTCGTCGTCTGCGGCGTGGGGTGGGTCGCGATGCGCGCGTGGCCGCAGCGCATCTATCCCATCACGTACCTGAGCGCGCTCGCTGCCATTCTGTGCATGGCCGTCTACCATGTCTGGGTCGGCAACCCCCGCGAGCTGATGGTGATGCCGCTGGTCCTCTATCTGTGCGCGACGACGGCGATTCTGCCGTGGGGCGGCATGGGGCAGATGTGGGCGTCCCTGGTGGCCGTCGCGACCACGGCGGCGAGCGCTGGGTTCGCCATGCCGCATGCGTTGCCGATACCGTACGCGCTCGCCGGGATTGTCTCGGTCTCATTCGTCACGATTCCGTGCGCGGACTGGTTTGAACGCCTGCGCTATGCGGCGTGGCTGGACGCGCGGCGGGCGCGGCGGGCCGAAGCGGCGCTCGACCGGATGGAGCACGCGGCGGTCGGCATGACCCGGCTGGCCGCGAACGGACCGCGCCGTGGCTGACAGTCAGGATGCGGAACTCCGGGCATGGCAGCAGTCGGTGGCGGAGCAGTCGCGGCAGTTCCAGTTGGCGGTGAGCGAGCTGCGCCATACCTTCGTGGCGCCCCCGGTCCCGAGCCCCCTCTCGTGGGGCGTCGTGCGCACGCTGCTCCTGCTCAGTGCGGGGATCGCCCTGCTGCTCGCGATGGTGCACTGGTGGGGGATGTCGGACACCTCCGTCGTCTCGCTCGGGCGCATGAAGGTGCGTGACCAACTGCTCGACCACGAGCACCGATTGAAGCTGCTGGAGCGCGGCGCCGGCACGCGCGTGCCGCCGGGGAAATGACATGACCCAGCGCTATCCGCTTCCAACGTCGTGGCTCCGCCTCACCATTGGCGGGGAGGATCGCACGGACTACCTCATCGGGCGCACCTTGCAGATCCACAAGGTTCTTGGGGCGCCGGTTGACATCGCCCGCTTCAGCCTGAAGCAGCCTGAAACGTGGCGCGCCCCCGCGCTCGCCTCCATCAAGCCGAGCGAGGGGCAGGAAGTCATCATCGAGGTGGCGTTCACCGGCTCCGACCGGGTGCGCCCGACCGCTGACAGTGCGTTCCGCCGACTCTTCGGCGGCTTCATCCAGCGCATTGCCGAGCCACGGTTCGCGTACAAGACGGTGAGCTGGGAGGTATCGTGCACCGACTATACGGCGCTCCTGAACCGCAAACTGGTGAAGGAGATTTACGCCGACCAGACCGTGTACCAAATCGTGCTCGACATGATGATGCACTATGCCCCGGGCGTGGCGCTCCTGCCCTTCGTGCAAATCACGGACCGCCAGATTGCGGGGATCAGTTTCAATTACCGCTATCCAGCGGACTGCCTGAATGAGCTGGCGGGACTCATCGGGTGGGAATGGTACGTGGATGAGTTCAAGCAACTCCACTTCTTCGACCCGCTCTCCGCCAACCGCATCTCGCAGCAGCCACTGACCGACACGTCGAAGAACTTCGACAACTTACGTATTGAGCCCCAGCTCGACCAAGTCCGCAACCGCGTCTACGTGCAGGGCGGCGAGGCGCTCTCGGACCACATCGACGAACTCTTCGTCTGCGACGGCTCGAAGCAGGCGTGGACCCTGGAGAACAAGGGCATCGTGGACATCTCGGTCACGCTCAACGGGACGCCGAAGGTCATCGGGATTCAGGGCGCCGCGTCCCCGCAGGAGGCGTTCGACTTCCTGGTGGAAGCGAACGCCGGCACCGTCGTGCTGAACCCGGACCGCCAAGCCACGCCCGCCGACTTAGACCGCCTCATCTTCACCTACCGCTACCGCTATCCGCTGTTCGTGATGGTCGAGGACAAGGAATCGCAGCGCATCGTCGCCTCGTTGGCCTCGGACTTCGAGACGGTGCTCACGGCGTCGGGCGGCGTGGCGCGCATTGGGCCGCAGGCATACTGGCCGCTCGACGAGCCGACGGGGTTCGTCGCGCTCGATACCGTGCACGGCTTCAACGGCGCCTACGTCAACGTCGACCTGGGCCTGCCGGGGCCCGTGCTTGGCGCGCTGCCGAATTATGCCGCGTCGTTTAACGGGTCGAGTTCGGTGGTGACCGTGGCGGACGCGAGCAACGGGCTCCGCATTGGGCACGAAGATACCGGGCCAGACTTCGAGAACTGGGCGGTGGCGATATGGTTCAAGCCGGACTTCACCCAGGACGCCACCAAGCAGACGCTCTACTGGCGCGGGGATGAGTTTGAAATCCGCTACAACGACACCACGCGCCCGCGCACGGTGGAACTCGCCTTGCAAGACGCCATCGCCATCACCTTCGGCGGCGCGCCCGTCGGGGTCGGCGGCGCGCCGCTCGACAATGACACGCAGATGCAGGTGCGCAACGACAACTGGCACATGGCGCTCTACTCCTACTCCTCCAGCCTGACGGACCAGTCGCAGCAGGGGCTCACCGGCTGGATGGATGGGCTGCGGCAGTTTCACATCCCGATGATTCTGCAAATCGGGCAGACCGGCTCCGACACATCCACCCAGCTCCGCCTGGGGGACAACAACTTGAACGCCGCCCCGTTCAAGGGGCGCATGGGGCGCGTGACGGTGTGGAAGGGCACGCCGCTCGACGACGCGGCGGCCCTGCGTATCTGGGCGGCGGGGCAAGAGGACGGCGTGCGCGAGGTGCGCATCACGGCCGGCGACGCGTCGCGCGCGGTGGAGGCGCGCAACGTCGGCGAACTCGAACTCGCCCAGTGGTCGCGCATCATTACCGAGGTGCACTGGGGCTCGCACGTCGGGCTGACGCAGACCAACTCCGGCACGGCGTGGCGGCTCGGGGAGACCGTGCCGGTGGTCCTGACGGCGGCGGGTGCCGGGCGGACATTTTCGGGCGGGGCCAAGATTCAATCCATCACTATCACGGCGCTCGGCACTGAGGGGTTGCGCTGGGACATGGAGGCGCAGTCGGCGCGCTTCACGGCCATCGACTTCTACCGCCAGCTCGTCCGCTCGCGCGATGTCATCCCGGGGCGCGAGGGCGCGACGCTGAACCTTTCGCAGAACATCATCGAGCTGAACCAGATTGTCCTCTCGCACGGCATCACCACGCTCTCGGGCGTGGGCTTCGCCTGGTACGTCGTGCCCGACGCGACGCCGGGCGGGGTGACCCCGTACGCGCTGGTGGAGTTCTCCACGGTCAACACGCAGGTGATGTCGTGAGCGGCGGGGAGTTCCACGTCATCGGCAACGTCTGCATCACCGAGCACGGGACCGGGCGCACGTGGCGGGCCAGCAATGCGGTCACCTCCGGCGGCGCCGCGATGATTCGCGACTGGCTCCTCGCGCTCCCCGCTGGGGTGGCGCCGCGTCCGCCCACCTACTTTTCGTTCGCCAGTGGCGTGGTCGCCGATGGGGGGCGGTTTCTCACGCGCATCGACAGCGAGCACTTCCGCACCGCCGTCTGCCAGCGCGACATCTCCGGGTCTGCGGTCGCGCTCCATGCGTACCTGGAGCCGACCGACGCCAACGGCGTGGCGGCGTCGGGCACCGGCATCCTGCCGGGCACCACCCTCCAGTCCGTGGCGCTCTGGGGCGGCGAGGCGACCGATGAGATTGCCTCGGGCATCCTGTTCGCGGTGGCGAACCTGGACCCGCCGATTCATAAGACACCCACGAAGAGTTACTCCGCCGATTGGATCATCACGCCCAGTGGCAAGCTGACATGACCAACGTCGTCCTGACCGACCACCACCTGCACGCCGTGTGCGCCGAGAACACCATCACCTCCGGCGGCCTGGCGATGGTGCGGGACTACCTGATGGCGACCCAGTCCACCGACGCGCCGCTCGGCCCGACCTACATCGCGCTCGGCTTCGGGGCGATTCCTGATGGGGGACGGTTCTGGACGGTGCTCTCCGGCGAGTCGCTGCGCTTTCCCATCGTGCAGCGGCAGGCGACCACGGCGGGCGCCGTGTTCACGGCATTCATCCCGTCGGGCAATGGGCTGGGCCTGGTGGTCAACGTCACCGGGCTCTGGGCCGGCAACGCCACGGCGGCGCTCGGCACGGGCATCCTGGTGGCGCAGACGGCGCTCCCGGGCACGGTGCAGCTCCTGTCGCCGTACTCCATCGCGTGGACGCTCAGCGTGCAGGGCACGAGCGCATAAGGAAGGGGACACTCCAATGTCGGCGTTCAACTGGGAAGCGGGCGACCCCATCACGCGGTCGCGACTCAACCAACCCTTCTTCATGCAGTCGGGCACGGCGGGTGGCGGCGCGCTCGGCCTGCGGTTCAGTCCCGGGCGCATGTACTTTCCGCATACAGGGGTGCTCTGGCGCCAGGTCTCGCAGTCGCACACCTTCCTCGGCTTGCAGGCGAACACCAATTACGGCGTCTTCGTCACGGGCGACGGCGACTTCACCGCCTCCGGCTATACCGGCGGCATCCGCAATCCCGGTGCCCCGGTGCCGAACGCGCAGTACATCGGCTCGTTCCAGTTTGGCGCGGCGGTCAACGATGCCAACCTCCGCGCGCCGTGGACCACGCCCTCGGGCGTCTTCGAGGGGCGCGGCGAGTACGTCGCGATTGACCAGGCGGTGCCGCGCGTGCGCGTCGGTCAGGGCATCACTGAAGGCGGGTTGGCGTCCCCGGCGACGATGCGCAACCGCACCTTCGCCACGGTGACGACGGCTGCCGCCGCGAACTTGGTCACGGTCATGGCCGGCGAGCCGCCGAACTCCTACTCCGTGGTGCACGGGCATGTGTCGTGGACGCCGTCGGGCACCGAAGGCACGTTCGGCATGGATGTGTACGTGACCAAGGAGGGCGCGCTCGACTTCGTCACGGCAGACAGCCAGTTCTTCGGCAACCAAGAGGGCGACGAGTCGGTGGTGACCACCGCGTTCAGCTACGTCAGCGTCGTCTCCGGCACCGGGGTGGGCTCGCCGGACTACGTGCTGAGTGCGCTGCTGGACAACGCGATTTGCACCACCTCGGGCGCCACGGCGCGCATCCGCAGTTACGCCCTCATCGTCGAACCCGGACGCAAGACGAGTCTCAACTGACCTGACGGCACGGGGGGCATGACGTGCCGAATATAAAAACCGCATCGGGGACCGGCAGCGGCGGCGGCACTGGGGGTGCCGTCCATGAGTCTCGCCGCATCGACACCACGTTCCCGTTGCAGGGCGGCGGCGACCTCTCGCAGGACCGCACGCTCACCATCGACACCTCGGGCTTCAGCGGCACGCCCGCTTCGCCCGACCAGGCCGTGCAGTTCAACAACGCGGGTGCCTTCGGGGGCACCTCGGCGTTCCGCTGGACCGGCACCGAGCTGATTGTCTCGCCCATCTACGCGGGCACGGTGGTCGACGTGAATCGCTACGTCACCTCCGGCGAAATCCGCATCACGGGCTCCGGGGGCACGACGGCGCCGGCTTCGCCCGATACGGCGGTGCAATTCAATGCCGGCGGTGTGTTCGGCGGCACGGGCAACTTCACCTACGACCAGTCCCTCCTGCGCCTGACGTTGTCCGGCGGCGCCGAGGAATGGTTCGTCGTCGGGTCGCGCACGCATACCATCATCAGCACGGGCGGCATGGCCCTCGGGTCGGGCGTGGCCATCTCGTTCTTCCCGCATGCGAACCCGCCGGCCGCCATGCCGCCCGACGCGCGCATCCGGTTCGACGACCGCGCGCTCCAGGTCGTCGCGGACTACACCGCCGTCAGCAGCCAGTTCTCGACGGGTGGGGACACACAGATTTCCGGCACGTCGCGCCTCTACGGCGCCGTGCACGTTGGGCATCAGGGCAACGAGCTGCTCGGCCAGCACTTCTTCGGACAGGGCCCGTTTCCCAACCAGGCGTTCGCGTACTGGCTGAACGGGAGTGGGTACATCGGCGGACCGCTCGTCATTGGCGCGCCGCACGACCAGTCGGACGTGTTCAGCGAGTCCCCCGTGCGCATCAGCCCGACCTTCATCACCTCGGTGCCGGCGCTCGATGTCCTCGGCGCCACGCGCCTGCGCTTGGGCAGCACGCGTGTGGAGGGGGGATTCCAGGGCTCGGGCGACGCCCGTTTCTACGGCGGCGTGCACGTTGGGCATCAAGGCAATGAGCTGCTCGGCCAGCACTTCTTCGGGCAAGGGCCGTTCCCCAGCCTGGGCATTTCGTGGTGGCTGAATGGAAGCGGACACATCGGCGGCCACCTTGTGATCGAGCCGCAGAATGCGGCGCACTACGTGCAGGCACTCCTGCCGGTGCAAATCTTCCCGACGTTCACCGGCCCCGAGGCGCTCGACGTGCTGGGCAACACCCGCTTGCGCAGCGGGACCGTGCGCATCGAGGGGGCTCTGCAAGTCAGCGGCACGCACATCGCCTATGGGCCCATCTACACCGGGTCGGTCGCGACGGCGAACCGCTACCTGCCCAGCGGCGAAGTGGGCGCTGCGCTGACCGCGCCCCCCGTCGAGGGCATCCAGTTCAACCTCTCGGGCACCATGAGCGCGACGGCGGCGCTGCGCTGGCGCAACCCGCAGTCGACGGCGCCGTTCCTCTTCGTGTCCGGCGGCCTGGTCGCGCTCGGCGGGTTCCAGCCGTCCGGCGAGGTGGTCGGGTATGCTGCCGCCTGGACGCGAAGCCTCGGGCACACACGGGACTTCTGGCAGTTTGGCGCGGCCTCACGCTACGTCGCGCTCGGGGGCAGCACCGGGCTTACCGGCCTGCAACTGGAGGTGCGGGGGAGCGGACAGTACACGGGCAGTTTTGCCGGCGACCAACTCATCGCCACGGATGTCTTC
>ERZ1292644.705-Hain-H14-01um-R2-705-length-20400-cov-50_pt1 | contig 20400 bp, 31 predicted proteins | sample MGYA00564402_ERZ1292644 | MGnify/ENA primary metagenome ERZ1292644 (study PRJEB36523, sample SAMEA6512644) | groundwater metagenome | collected 2019-01-09 | study: AquaDiva: Metagenomics assemblies of 32 groundwater samples
CCTCCTCGCCCAGCGCCGCGAGGTCGAGCGCCGCTGGAACGCGGGCGAGACGGCGAGCGCGATCGCCCGGGCCCTCGGCGTCTCCGAGCGCACCGTCCACAGCCTCCTCGCCCGCCTGCGCCTGGACGGAGCCACCCTGCGCCCGCACCGGACTCCCTGGACGATACGGCCTGGGCCACCGCTGGCCCCGTCTGCCGTGCTGGCGAGCGAACTCCGCCGCGTGGCCCCCTCGGTCTGCACGGTCTACGACGCCGCCGGCCGCCCCGTGGCCCGGATCGACCCGCAGACGCGGCGACGGGTGGCCCTGGCATGACGGCGGCGCGGCACTGCCCCATGGCCGGCTGTGGCGCGCCGATCTGGTTTGACGGCCTCCTCCGCAGCTGGCGATGTACGAAATGTGCCTGGGTCGAGCGGAGACCGACGTGACGGAGGGCTACGTCTTCACGCGGGCCTGCGTTGGGTGCGGGGCGCTCTTGAAGAAGCGCGATCCTCTGGAGCCGTGGCAATGCCGAGCTTGCGGCTGGGGCTCCCTGCGATGAGAGCACCGGACGAGGAGTTTGACCGCGACCGCTCGGACCGGCGGGTGATCGGCTGGATCGGCGCGGCGATCCTCCTGGCGGGCGCGCTCCTCATCCTCGTGCGGGCCCTGCGATGATCGGGCGGCTCTTCGCGTGGATGGAGCGCGCGGCAAACCACTCTCACCGAAGCGAGCGGTTGGCGGCCAAATGGCACGGTATCCACGCCGTCGTGTGCGCGGCGGCGCTGGTGTGCTTCGTCGGTGAAGTCCTCTACCACGTCGGGGCCCGCCGCGTGCATCGGCGCGCCGCCGAGCGCGGCCGGGAAGGGGCGTGAGGCGATGGGTGAGCCTCGTCGCGGCGGTGGCCCTCGGCATCTGGGCGGGCCAGACCCTCTACTACTTCACGCAAGATCTGCTGGTGTGTTTCCCGTGGGCGAAGCTCTGGCGCTAGAGCAGCGCTCCTGCCCCGCGTGCGGTCGGCTCCTCGCGCGGTCGCGACCGGACGAGCCCTGGGTGTGTCTATGCGGCTACCGCGACCCCGCCTGACATGGCCGCCGCGCCTGGCCGCGCTCATCGTCGCGGGCTTGCTCGTCGGCCCGTTCGTGGTGGCGGCGTGGCTGGCGCTGGTCCGGGTGGCGTTCCGGCTGTTCTGGATCGAGGTGTTCCCCTGACGGACTACGCGGTTGATTCCGGCTTCGTTGGGCGCTACTACTGCCCTCAGTGCGAAAGTGACGCGAATGATCGCACGGAAGTGCTGACGGTGCGCTTCTGCGTCGAGCACGCGCCTGCCTGCGAGGGACCCGATGACGAGCGCCTCCGGCTGACCATCCTCGGCCAAGGTGGCGACACGGCTGAGGGGCGCGATTGCGCGGAGTTCGCGGCATGGCTCGCTGGGCGGCGCTGATCCTCAGCACAGGGCTCGTGCTCCACATGACGAGCGCCGCCGACTGTCGGCTGGAGCAGGCGATCGTCACGGCGGTGCCGCCCGCGACCTTTCGTGTGGTCGCGAGCTATCATTGCGGCAGCGTGACCTGCTGGCGGCGCTGGCTCGAGGTGGATGGCAAGCGCCTGGGCGAAAGCGCTGCCTGCGAGCAGGAGTCCTCGGATAAGATAGGCGTGCGATAGGCGCGCCGCGAAAGGAGATCCCGGACATGGAAACGAAGGCGTGGTATCAGAGCAAAACCCTCTGGTTGAACATCCTCGCTGCGGGTGCAGGCATCGTCCAGACCTACACGGGATTCGTCGTCAGCCCAGAAGTCCAGGGGGCGATCCTCATCATCCTGAACGTCATCCTGCGGTTCGTGACCAAGAGCGAAATCGTCTGGTAACGCGGTGCCGTACACTCACCTCGCCAGCTACGGACTTGCCCTCCTGCTCCTGATCGCCTACGGCTGGGCGATGTGGCGCTGGGGCCGGAGCGTCGAGCGCGCCAAGACGCTCAAGCTCGTGCTCGACGCAGAGAGGCGGATGCAAGATGCGGTGGACAAGGCTCGCGCTGATCCCGTTCGGGTTGATCTACCTTTCCTGCGCGGGGCCCGGCTCGGTAGTCCCCCCGCTCACCCTGCTCCGCCCCGACCGCCCGCCGATCGTGGATGAGGACCGGCGGCTGACGGACGAGGGGTTGGCATGGATCGGCGAGTTGGTGAATGTGTACGTGATCAACTGCGCCGCGTTGAGTGTGCTTCGCGGCGAGGATGTCCGGCAGTGCCGGCGGGGGCTCGAGCGCGACCAGCCTTGACCAGGGACGCGCTCTATGGCCATATAATGGCTCGGCTCGCTGCGGCGTCACGAGCGCCGGGTAGAGTGGTCCGACAACATGCAGCTTTCGCAACGAAGGCTGTAGGCTGGGATAGCGGCTCTTTCTCCCCGTGAGAGCCCAGCGAGGAGCCGGGTGGGGAATCCGGCCAGCGAGCCATTCTCGGGGAGTCGGCAGACTGGCGGCGCGGTGAGGTAATGTCTTGCCGACGGGCGTGCGGTGGAGGGGCCGCGCGCCACAAGCTGCTTCATCTAGTTGATACTGAGGCAGACGGATGCCCTTCGCCAACGAACGGCCGAATCGGGGGGTCCCCGTAGGCGGCAACGCCGAGGCTGACAGCGAAGGCTCCTGAGCCATGAGGCCGCTCCCCGGAACGAGCGCAAGGTAGGGGTGCTGGGGAGGGCGTGGGGCTTGGTCGCTCGTGGGTTCCACGCCCCTTCTGAGTCGGTGAACGGGAGGGCGTGATGGATTTCGATACTTGGATCACATGGCCAGCGTGGGCAAAGGATGCCATCGTCATCGACACGCGGGTCGTCCTCTCCTGGGGAGACGCTCTGCGAGTGCTGGTTCGCCGCAGTTTCACCATCACAACGAAAACCTTCGTTGAGACGCCTCCAGGTCGTGCGGAGACGATCTCTCGGTGCGAGGTGGCTCCGCTCTGGCCGCAGCGTTCCTCTCTGGCCAGCGCGACGCGACAGCGCACGGATAAGAGCGACTTGACACCCGGCTAGGTCATGGGCTAGAAGTAGCGCCGTGAAGGCGTGGGGGCTTGCGGGCGCGCTTCTCTGGTCGGGCTGCGGCGTCTTCATCCCGTACCATCCGCCCGTGCCGCACGAGCTGCTCGTCGCGGACGCGGCCATCGAGGCCTACGCGGCTTCTCTCATGCGGACGATCCTGGCCGTCACCCCGCATGCGCATGTGGCGGACCGCTACCAACTCCACCTTGCACGCATTGGGCCGTGGCGGGAGCTCGCCGGGGCAGCGGCTGGGGGCGGCATCATCTACCTCGACTACGGACTGGCGCGGGCGGCCTTCGATCATCCCCGGAGCGTGGCGGCGACGAATTTCGCCATGGTGGTGGCTCACGAGGTCGCCCATGAGGTCGCCGGGCACGTGGGTCGCGCCATTTTCGCCGCCCGTTACGCCCCATCCTGGAACGACGCCCCGGGCCGGGCGGCGCGTGAGCTCGAAGCAGACCGCCTCGCCATCGGCTACTGGGGGGCGCTCGGTTGGGAGTGCGGCGTATGGATCCGGCGGTTCGAAGCTGACCTTCGGGCGGGCCGGAATAGCGTCCACCATCCGACCGACCAGCGCCTCAGCCAAGCCCGCGCCCTCTGCGGGCGGGGGCGCGATGACTGAGGAGTCCGCCCTCTACGGGCACCAGCGGGTCGTCGGGGTCATTCAGGCCCGCGTGGGCTCGACGCGCCTACCTGCGAAGGTGCTGCGGCTGATCGCGGGCCGTCCGATGATCGTCCGGATCTGGGAGCGGTTATGCCTCGCGAGGCAACCGGACGACGTCCTCGCCGCCATCCCCGACACGGCGGAGAACGACACGCTCGCGGCGGTGCTCCAGCGGGAGCGCATCCCGTTTGTGCGGGGGCCGGAAGAGGCGCTGGCGACGCGGCTGTTCTGGGCCAGCGTCGACGGGCCGAATGTGGATAAGCCGCCAACGGCCGCCATCGTCCGGATCACGGGCGATGAGCCATTGATTGATCCGCACGTCATCGACCACCTAGTCGCCGAGTGGCGGCGGGACCCGGAGATCGACTACGTCTCGAACGTCTACCCCGCGTCCAAACGCTCGTGCCCGGAAGGGCTCGACGTGGAAGTCATGCGCTGTTCCCTGCTCGCGCGGCTTCGGAAGGAAGGCGGCGAGGCCGAGACCTCGCCCTCGGAGTGGCTCTGGGCGCACCCGAACGCGATGCGCTGGTCGCTGGTCGCCTTCGAGCCCGTGGATCCCGGACTCCCCTCGCTCCACTGGTCCGTAGACACCGCCGAGGACCTCGCCGGGGCGCGCGTGGTCTACGAGCGCCTGCCCGAAGGGTTCACGATGGCGGAGGTGCTGGCGGAGTTCGGGGAGGTGTCGCTGCCGGAGATCGGGAGGAAGCATCAGGCGGCGACAACTGAGCTAAAGGAATTGCGCGGAGAAGTCTGGGCGAGCCGGGCGCTGTTTCGGCACCGCTCGCAGGCACAAAAGAAGGGGCAGCGCGCAGATCGCGATGCGCCATGATTGATCCCGGCGATTTCGAGTTGTCGGGGACTAACCCGCTACAGCCCGGACAGCACGCTTCATTGCAGAAGACCCACCAACCGCTCCGCAGTGTCCGCCGCGTGGCCTTAATCGAGGTGGTGATCCTCCGTGGGCGCGGCACGGAAGAGGACCCCTACCGCGAGGTCACGATGCTCTTCGACGACGAGGGTCGGTGCATCGCCGAGCACGACCCCGCATTCCCGACACCGTGGTACGCTCCGGTCGAGGCATGCCGCGAGGCGCGCACATGAGTCGCACCGCATGGGGGATCTCGCTTTGCCCTGTGCGGCGGAGACCGGGAAGGCTGGCGTGCCCCCGGTGACTCCGGCGAGAACAACGCCCCAAAGTAAGGCGCGGCCATTGGGCCGGAGCGGGCCGGGAACATGGCCGTCAGGCTTCGGTTCCTCGCCGCGCCTGAAACGGACCCACGATGAAATATAGGGCTGCGGTCTTGGGTTGTGGCCGAATTGGGGCCGGGTTCAACTGGCCCCCCGCGCCCTACCTCTATGACCACTGCTCGGCCTACCAAGCGCTGCCGGAGCGCGTGAGTTTGGACTGGGTGTTCGACAAAGACCCCGCATGTGCCCGAGCGGCCGGAGAGAAGTTCGATGTCTGGAACGGCACTGGACCGGATTGGCAGTTTCAACTCGATGCGACCCTAAGATATTACCCCGTAGATCTCGTGAGCATCTGCACGCAGCCCGAGGATCGCGCTGACCTTATCGGGATCCTCAGCCAGCATCGCTGTATCCGGGCGGCGTGGATCGAAAAGCCGCTGGCTGTGAGGGAGTGGCCGCCCGACTGGAAGGTCAACGTCAACTACATCCGCCGCTTCGACCCGCGCCACATCCTGTTCGAGGGGCGCGTCCGCGAGCTGTGGGTGTGGGCGCGGAAGGACGCGACGACGGCCTGCCACTTCACCGACCTCGCCCGTTTCTGGGCCGTGCCCCGCGCCGCCTTCCACTATTTCGCCATGGATGGGCCGAACAGCTACGTCGCCGTGGTGGATTCTGGCGCCGCGGAATTCTTCCCCCTCGGAGGCCTCAGCGCTGGGAGTCGGTTCATGACGAACGCCCTCGGCAATCTACTCGATGCCCTGGAGGGCACGGCGGCCCTTGTCTCCCCGCCGGAGAATGCGCTACTCTCGGAAACGTGGGCCGCCGAGATCCTAGCCGATCACGCGGCGTCGTTAGCCTCCGGCGCATCACCTGTGATCCCCTGATCCCTCCCCGCCAGTGGGCGCGCTGGCTCAATGATCGCTCGACCTCGCGCTATCTCGAAAGTCGCGGGCGGTGGACTGAGCGGCGCGTCCGGCAATGGATCATCGACCACCTGCGCACGCCCGACACCCGCCTCTACGTCATTTGCCTCGAAGGCAAACCAGTCGGGACGCTCAAATTGGAGGGCGTGGCGCGAGGCAGCTGGGCGAATCTGGCACTTATGATCGGCGAGAGGCGGGCCTGGGGGCGCGGCATCGGGACGGCGGCGATCCGGCGGGGGTGCACGATCGCCAAGCGGTGGGGGTGCGTGGGGGTGTGGGCGGGGATGCGGGCGGCGAATCAGGCCTCGCGCATCGCGTTCACGCGCGCAGGATTCCGCGAGGTCGCTCGGTACGGATTCAGTGCCCAGGAGACGTTCGGGGCTCGGCAGGACGTCCTTGATATGGACACGCCGAAGGTGATCCGCAAGGTCGTGTTCGCTTGGCCGGCGCGACCCGCTCGGATCGCGCTCCTGCGGAGGCTGTGAACGAACACACATACGGAGGTGCGGTGATGAGAAGTGAGATCCTCGAAGCTCACAATGTTGATGCGGAGGGACGCCCCGCGGGCGGGACCACGATCGGCCGCGGCTTCAAGATTGACTGGCAGAACGGACCTCTCGCTGTTGACGGCGTCCGTGTGGAGCCGAACGGGGCCTTCGTTGAGGACGTGATCGCGGCGGCGCTCGGTCGGATCCAGCACTACCAGACCTCGAAGTTTCGCTGCCGGGAGAACGCGCTCGCGATCACCAAGCTGGAGGAGGCCCTGCACTGGCTTGGCGCGCGGACGCGGGACCGGGAGCGGCGGGGCGTGGAGGGCACGCACGAACTGTGATCCTCACGGGCGAGCGCGTGAGCCTGCGCCCCCTGCGCCGGGCCGACGCGCCCGCCGTGGAGCGCTGGCTTCACGACCCGGAGACGAGCCGCTGGATGGTGCTGGCCCGCACGGCCCCCTCCGCCGAGAAGTGGATCGCCGAGCAGGCGGATGGCTGGCCCCGGCACGTCGTCCGAGCGATCCACCGCCTCCCGGGCGCTCCGGGCCTCCTCATCGCCGACGAGGGGCCATGCGGCGTGGTCGGCCTGTATGATCTCGACTGGCTGCAGCGTCGCGCCGAACTCAGGATCGTCATCGGCGGCGAGGGCTACCGCAGGCTCGGGCTCGGCACCGAGGCCGTGCGCCTCATGGTGCGCTACGGATTTCTCTCGCTTGACCTGCGGCGCATCTGGCTCGGAACGGCAGCCGGGAATGCGGCGGCGCGGCGGTGTTTCGCGAGGGCGGGCTTCCGCGAGGAAGGCATTCGGCGTGAGGAATTCCTCGGCCCCGACGGCGTGGCGAGCGATAACGTCATGATGGCGGTGCTGCGGAACGAATGGAGCGAGACGGCGTGAAGCGCGAGCGCTGGGGAGTCTGGCCCTTTTATTCCGCCGCCTGCCGCCGGGACATGGACCGGCTGCTAGCCAAGGGGGGCGGCCTCAGCGCCTACCGCAGCAGCGCGAGTTTCCCCCGCGGTCCAGCTGCGGGCTCGTGGGCGTGGCGGTTCGAGCGCGACGCCGAGCGGATCTTCAACGTCCGCCACGTCGTTGCCTGCGCGAACGGCACGCTGGCGCTGATCGCCGCGCTCCGGGCACTGGACCTGCCGCCGGGAGAGGTGATCACGACGCCATTCACGTTCAGTGCGACCTCGGCGGCAATCCGCTTCGCGGGTCATGAGCCCGTCTTCGCTGACGTGGAGCCCAGCACCTTCTGCCTCGATCCTGACAGCGTGGCCACGGTGCTCAGTCCCCAGACGCGAGCGATCCTGCCGGTGGACCTCTTCGGGGCGCCGGCAGACTACGGCAAGCTCCGCGGCTTCGACCTGCCCATCGTGGCGGACGCCTGCCAAGCGGTCGGCGCGGGCATGAGCTGCCACGGCGACATCGCCACCGTGAGCTTCAACGGCAGCAAACAGCTGCCGGCCGGCGAAGCGGGCGCGGTGTTGACGAACTCGCGAGACTTAGCGGATCGCGTGCGCGGATTCGTCAGCCACATCGAGAACTGGGCGCATCCTGAGGTCGGCCTGAACGCCCGCTTGAACGAACCGACGGCGCTGATCGCGTGGCACGGCCTGCAGGAGCTTCGTGAGCGGAACGAGCGGCGGCGGCGGCTCGCGCGCGTGCTCATCAAAGAGTTGCGCGGCGACGCGAAGATCCGGATACTGCCCAATCCCGCCGGCCCGCCCCTGTATGTGTTTCCGGTCGTCTTGGCCGAAGGCGTGGATCGCGCGCGCCTGGCCGACAACCTGAAGCGTCTGGGCGTGGAGGTCGGCTGCGGCTACCTCACGCCCCCGATTTCGGACTACCCGGCCTTCAAAGCCTGCCGCCGCGCCCCGCTGCCCGTCGTGATTGAGTTATCCGAGACATCCCTCTGCCTCTTCACCCAGGTGCGCCCGCCAGCGACCGCGGCCGACATGCGGTGGCTCGGCAAGCAGATCCGGGCGGCGCTCGCGTGAAAGTGCTTGTTACTGGTGGCGCTGGGAGTTTCGGACAAGCCTTCGTCAGCGCCGTGCTGCCGACCGCCGAGCGCGTCGTTGTCTATTCCCGCGACGAGGGCAAACACGCTCGGTTCGCGGAGATCCTTCAAGCGCCGCCCGAGAAGATCCGGTTCTTCCTCGGGGATGTCCGTGACCGAGAGCGGCTGGAGGAGGCCATGTGGCGATGCGACACCGTCGTGCATGCGGCAGCCCTGAAACGCATCGACGCCGTGAGCTACGACCCGCTAGAGACAATCAGGACCAACGTCCTCGGCACGGTGAACGTGATCGACGCCGCGATCCGCGCGGGGGTCGGGCGCGTTGTCGTGCTGAGCAGCGACAAATGCTGCGACCCGGCGAACCTGTATGGCGTGACGAAGCTCGCCGCCGAGTTCTACGCCGTGCAGGCCAACGCCCATGCCTTGCCGCGCGGGACGCGGATCGCGTGCGTCCGATGGGGCAACGTGCTCGGCTCCCGGGGCTCCGTCGTCCACGTCTGGCGGCGCCAAGTCGCCGCGGGCTTGCCCCTGACCGTGACCGACCCCGAGTGCACCCGCTTTTGGATCACCTTCCCGCAGGCCGTGGCCTTCGTGCTTGAGAGCCTCGCGCAGATGCGCGGAGGCGAGGTCTTCGTGCCCCAGCTTCCGAGCCTGCGCCTCGGCGACCTGGCCGAGTGCGTCGCTCCGGGCCACCCCGTGAAGATCGTGGGCCTGCGCCCCGGCGGCGAGAAGCGCCACGAGACCCTCGTCACGGCCGAGGAGATGCACCGCGCGGTCGGATTCGTCGGATTCGGATTCGACGGGCGGTTCATCATCGAGCCCACGCACATGCGGTGGGGTCGGGAGTCGTGGAGGAAGGAACCCGGCGCGCTCATTCTGCTCCCGCCGCCACACGTCGCCTTCCGGAGCGACGAAGGGGCGGTGCGGATCGAGCCCGCGATGATGCGCCAGTGGCTCCGGGACTTGCCTGAGGAGGCCCTCTAGCGATGGGGCGCACCTTCGTAATCGGAGAGATCGCGGCCTGCCACGACGGCGATCTCGCCCAAGCTCATCGCCTCATCGACCTCTGCGCCGACATCGGGTGCGATGCGGCCAAGACGCAGTGGGTGTCCTCGCCCGAGGCGCTCGCCCGGCGGCGACACGCGCCGGAGTATCTGCCCGCGTACCGCCTCCTCGCCTTTCCGCAGGCGTGGCTCCCCGAGCTCACCGAGCACTGCGCCCGGCGCGCCATGGAGTTCATGGCCACGGTCTACCTGCTCGCCGACATCCCCGTGGTCGCGCCCTACGTGAGCCGGTGGAAGCTCTCGTCATTCGAGCAGGACGACGAGGCCATGCTGGACGCGATGGACGCCTATGGCCAGCCCGTCTACGTCAGCACGGGCATGGTGGAGGACGACGAGCAGATTGTGTGGCGTGCGGGGAGCCACGAGCACGTCCAACTACTTCACTGCGTGTCCGCCTACCCGACGCCGATCGATGAGATTAATCTCGGCGTGCTCCACAGCGGCCTCTACGTCGGCCTCAGCGACCACACCCGTCATCCGCTCACGGGGGCGCTTGCCGTGGCCGCTGGTGCGGACGTGATCGAATTTCACGTCCGCTTGCACGACACCGATCCCGCGAACGCCGATTACAGCGTGGCGCGGACGCCCGAGGAGGCCCGCGTCTACATCGAGAACGTCCGTCTCGCCGGGCGCCTCATGGGAAACGGAGAGAAGCGCGTCATGCCCTCGGAGGTCGCCATGCTGCGCTACCGCGCCCGCCCATGATCCGCTTGGGCTACCTCTGGGCGCAGTGGCGGCACGGCAAGGGGGGCAAGGACCCGACCTTCAGAATCCTGCCCGCGATCGAGGTTCTGCGCGAAGTCGGAAAACTGCCTCGCGGGGCAAACATCCTCGACATCGGCGTGAGGAATCTCATCGAACCGGGTCTGTTGCGCGAGGCTGGCTGGCGGGTGACGGCGGTGGACCTCTGCCCGCGGGCGTGGGGCATCCGCTACGCCGACATGCACCGGCTCCCGTTTGCCGACGAGGCCTTCGATGTGGTTTTCGCCTCCCACGTGCTCGAGCACGCCCACACCCCTGATCTGGCCCTCAAGGAGGTCTGCCGTGTGCTTCGGCTCGGCGGGCTCCTCTGGGCGGCGTGGCCCCGTGGCTTCTCGCCGAACGCGCACGACCGCGTGGACTACGGCTCCTCAACGGCTTTCTGCGCCCGCCTCTGGCTCCTCGGGAGCAAGCACTACCCGCTCTGGTGGCACGACGAGCCGACGGAGTCGCGGGTGCTGGTACGCCTGTCGTGATGATGATTTGGGCCGCCGTAACGATCTTCATCGGCACCGACTGGATTGTTGGTGAACTCGGCTTAGTGATTCGGGCCATTGGGACACGACACTGGTTTGTCGCGCTCTGGCATTCGTTGGTGATTGTCGGCGCGATCGTTTGGTTGGGTATGGTCGTGCCGGTCATCTGGAACGCGCCGTGAACGCCCACTCGCTTGTCACCGCCGCCCGCCAGACCCTCGGCCTCGACCCGCCGTGGTGGGCGGACCTCGCCCGCTGTTACGGGGTGACACCGGAGGAGGCGCGCCGCCTCGGCCAGCGGGCGAACGGCCGCCGGCCCGATTTCCCCGCCGGCCCCAAGGGGCGGACCTACGAGGAGGTGTGGGCGAGTCGCCCGCGGGACACCGTGGCCGACATCATCGCCTTCTACGGCGAGCTCGGCTCCTGGCCGGTCTTCAGGCAGGTGTACCGTCACCGCTTCCGGGCCTGGCCGGAGGTCGCGCGGGCGCTCCCGCCGGGGGGCTTCGTGCTGGAGTACGGGTGCGGCGTGGCCCCAATAACCTGGTGGCTCGCCCGGCGCCGGCGGGACTTCCACCCGGTGCTCGTGGACGTGCCGGGCCAGGCGTTCTCCTTCGCGCTCCGGCGTCTGAAGGCCCTGAACCCGCCCCTCCCGGCGCTGACGACGTTGACGGTCACAGACGAGCGGGTGCCGCCCCTGCCGCCCTGCGATGTCGCGGTCTGCTCCGAGGTGCTTGAGCACGTGCCGAGCCCAGTGGCGGTGATGCGGGCCATCCTCGCCGCGCTCAAGCTGGGCGGCGTGCTCTGGGAGGACTTCTATAAGCATTCCAATGAGGCCCCGCCCTCCCCGGCCGACCTGCCCTCGGCGCGCCGCGAGCGGCCCGAGGTCTATGATCTCCTCGTGAGGCACTGCGAGTGGATCGCGGGGCGGCACTGGCAGGACTCAGAGGGCGGGGGGACGCGGCGATGGCGCAGGCGGTGATCCTCGCGATGCTCGCCGTCCTCGTCGGCGGCTGCGCGGCCCGCCCGCCCTGCCAGGAGCGCATCCTCTGGCCCGACGTGCCGTTTTACCGATGCGTCCTCGACTCCTGCCCGACGACGAGCCCGAAGGCCCTCCGGTGCGCCTAGTCGCGTGGCTCCCTCGCGCCGACCACCTACGCATGCTCGGCCCCGTCCTCGATGCCGCCCGCCGCCGGGGCTGGCACGTCTTTGCCCTGTGTCCCATGGGCGGCCCCAAGGATGACGCCCATCGGCAGCGCGAGGCGCTGAGCGCTCAGCTCGGCGGCCTCCCCGTCGCCCCGATCCGGCGCGGGGCAGGAGAGGCCCTTGAGGCGCTGGAACACGTGGACGCGGTGGTCGCGGTCGGGCTCATCCAGCAGGACTGGGTGCGCGACTGGGTCATGCCAGCCAGCCGTTCGCGGGGCACCGCGTGGGTGTCGCTCGGGTACCTGCAGGAGGAGCTGCTCCAAGTCCTGATCCACGGCCCGGCCCTCCTGCACGAGTGGGACGTGGCGACTACGAGCACGCCCGAAGGCGTTGAGTGGGTGGCCGAGGAGTTGGCGCGCACCCGCTCGGCGGCGGTGGCCCGGGAAGCCCGGCGGCTCTTCGTCCCGGTCGGCGCGCCATCGCTCGACCCCCTGCTCGGCCTGGATCGCGCGGCGTGCCGCGCCAAGCACGGCCTCCCGAAGGACGGACGGGTCCTCCTGTTCGTGCCGGCGGCCCACCCGCACCTGATGGCGCGCTGGCGCTGGTGGGTCTTCGACGGGCCGCTCTCCTGGCTCGCGGCCCCGCTGATTCTCCCGACCTACACCCGGATCGGCCGGGCCGTCCGAGCCTACGCCGAGCGCCATGAGGCGAGCATCGTCGTCAAGACCCGCGCCAAGAACCCCGACCCGCCCTGGCTGTCGGAGCTTGGCCACGTGGTGACTGATCTCTCCTGGCATCCCCATACCACGCTGGAGCTCGTTGTCGCGGCCGACGCCTACTGCGGCCTCGTTTCGGGGACCGCGCTTGAGGCCACGGCGGCGGGGCTGCCGCAAACCCACTTCTTCGCCTGGCCCCCCGAGGCTTCCGAGCACCCACTCTTTTTGCCTCTGAGGCAACGCTTCTGGCTTCACTGTGGCCCGTGGAACTATCCGGCCCTGGCGGAGGCCGTCCACCTCCACCAGGGGCCGTGGCTCGCCGAGGCTTGGGTCGGCAACTCCCGCTGGCCGAGGCGACCGGCCCCAGAGGACTGCCAAGCGGCCCTGCGGGCGATTACCGGGCCGATCGACGGGAACGCAGCGGATCGGGTGCTGGACGCCGTTGACGCGGCGCGATGACAGTCATTGCGATGCCCCATTGCGGCATGGCCGCCAATTCGACCTCAGGAGGCGAAGTCGTCGAGCGCGAAGTGCTCTCGCGGGTCGGGGCCTACGGGGTCGACGCGCATGTCCTCAGGCCGGTCTGCCGCGGCCTCCGCTGGTGGAACTCGCCCTTGCTCTTTGCGGCCCCCCTGCGAAACTGCCTCATGAGGCATACCCCGGCGCTGATCCGAGCCCACAGCCTGCGCTACACGGGGTTGGCGGCCCTTGTGGCGCGGCGCGTCACTGGCGTGAAGGTGACGGCCCATTTCCACCATCTTGAGCAGGATCGGCTCGCGTGGCTCGACCGCTTCGTCCTGCGCCAAGCCGATCAGATCATCACCGACAGCGCCTTCTCGCAGCGGCAGGTGGCGTACCTCGGCGTCAAGGCCGAGATCGTGCCGCTCGGCGTGGACCACGAGCGCTTCCGCCCCTCGCCGATGCCCTCGGGCCGCGTCGTCCTGCTCCTCGGGGGCACGAAGCGCCGGAAGAACGCGGCCTTCGTCCGCGCCCTCTGGCCGGAGGTGGTCCGGCGGGTGCCCGACGCGCGCCTCGTCGAGGCGGGCCAGGGCGCCGGCCTGTCCGATCAGGCCATGACGGCGCTCTACCACCGCGCCCGCGTCGTCGCCTTCCCCTCCCTGCTCGAGGGGTTCGGCTTGCCGGCCCTTGAGGCGATGGCCTGCGGGCGGCCGGTCGTGGTGTCGAATTGTGGGGCGCTGCCTGAGTTCAACGTCACGACGCGGTATCTGCAACCCGATCTCTGGGTCGAGGCCCTCGTGACGCTGCTCACGGATGACCGACGCTGGCAGGAGTGCGTCGAGTTTGGGCGTTGGGTCGCGGCGGGCTACTCGTGGGACGCGACGGCCAAGGCGCTGGCGGAGGCGTGGCACAGAATCGCATGAGACTCGTCGTGCTGCCCGCGCCGGGTTCCGGTCTCGCCTCAATGGCCTTGACGGGTCAGCTTGAGCGGCTCTTCGTCCATCTCGGTTACTACGCCAATACCTTCGACCTCGCCTACGTGACGTGGGGCGATCCGGACGAGGAGGCACGCCTCTGGAAGCCGTTCGCCGACCAGACGGGGGCGCGGCTCGTCCACGCCAGTCGGCGCCGGGCGGCGCTGCGCCACGCAGAGGTGGTTCGGTGCATGAACCTCAGCGCGGCCCGAACCGCCCTGCCGAGCCTCCGCCCCTTCGTGGTCTCGCTCGGGGCCGACTACGCCGCGATCGCTCGGATCCACGGGCGCCCGGCCTGGAAGTGGCGACTCCTCCAAGCGGTGGCGATCCGCCGCGCCCGCCGCGTGCTGGTCCCGAACCGCCAGATGGCGACCGATCTCATGTGCCGCTACCCTGGGCGGCCGATCGTCCATCAGCCGAACTGGGTGGACTGCGAGCGGTTCGCGCCGACCGGCGTCTACGGGCTCGGCCAGACGCGCCTCGTGCTATTTGTCGGCCGGCTGGTCAAGGAGAAGAATCTGGAAGCGCTCGCCCAGGCGGTCGCCGTCCTGCCGAACGCGCGCCTCCTCTGCGTGGGCGACGGCCCGTTGCGCACCCGCCTGACCGTACTCGGGGCCGAGTGCGTCGGCCCGCAGCCCTGGACGAGCCTGCCGCACTGGTACCACAGCGCCGACGTCTTCGCGCTGCCCTCGCTTTCCGAGGGCCACCCGAAAGCCCTCGCCGAAGCCATGGCCTGCGGGGTGGCCTGCATGGTCAGTTCCGCCGTGACCGAAGGGGGCGACGCCGTCTATCGGACGGATGATCTCGTGGGCGGACTCAAGGAGTTGCTGCGCGAGGATGTGGCCGCCGACTACGGGCGGAGGGCGCGGGCGTGGGCGCTCGCCGCGTGGGATGTGCGCACGCTCATGCCGAGGGAGATCGGCTACCTGAAGGCGGCGGCGCGGTGAAGACGATTGACGATTTACTTCGCTCTCAACGTCAGCGCGCTGCATCTCGACGCTATTATCGTCGTAAGAGGAGCGCGATGGGACTCCTGCCGAAAGCCCGTAGTACAAGATCAATTGCGTGGGCCTGTCTTCACTGCGGCAAAAAGGCCCTCGTCGTTCCATCGGAGGTGGCGCGTCGCTTTTGCGACCTTACTTGTCGTTGGGCATACGCTAGGGCCACGCGCACGAGCAAGACTGCGATTTGTCATCCGGACCGAACACGACGATGGAAGGGTCTATGTATTTCTTGCTGGCGAGCACAATGGACGCCCGATCAGGGACGGCGAGCAACCTGTCATCCCGACCGGCCCCATCAAGGTAAGGGGTTGTGTCTGCCGTGTTACGAGGCGAAGCGGCGGGCAGAGCGGGACAACCAGAGACTGCGGTTGCGTTATAGCTTTGGGATTAGCCTTGAACGCTACGATGAGTTGTTCCGACGCCAGAATGGCCTCTGCGCGATTTGTGGGAAGAATGAGCAGGCAATTCGATCATTGAAGGGTTCCGGTTTAGCAAGGGGCAAAAAGAGCCTAGCCGTAGATCATTCGCATAAAACAGGTCTTATTCGCGGCCTTCTGTGCCACCGATGCAATATTGGTCTTGGTCACTTAGATGAGAACCCAGTGTTTTTGGCGCGCGCCATCGCATATCTAGCCGATCATCTTGGCGAGTCTGGTGATCTGCAAATTCGAAGGTGTAGAAAACATGCGTATCGCGTTGCTGTCCATTCCTCAGGGGTCCCTCAACTTCAAAGATCTCAGGGTATTCAGTAATGCGACTTGGAGTCTTGCTCTCGCATCCTCTCCATGAGAGGAACGTCGTCCACTCCGGCCTCCACGGCTTCTTGGAGCAGCGCGGCCACCGGGTCATGACGTTCATTCCAGGTCCCCCGCGCTTCGCCCGCCTCCGGCGCTCGCTCCGGCTCGCGGCCATGGTCGCGGAGGAGCCCCGGAGCCAGACCTACCGCCACAAAGCCAGCCTGCGCCGGGGCGGGCCGAGGATCGAGGCGGCGCTCTGGCGGCGCCTCGCCGGGCGGGGCGTGGACCTCGTCGCGTGGGCGCGGCGGGTCGAGGCTGGGCTCCCTATACCGCCCTATATCCGCCAGGCCATCCGGGAGGCCCATCCGGACCTCTTCCTCTGGCCCACCATGATCCACATGGACGCCCTCGAAAACGACTTCGTGCGGGCCGCGCAGGCCCAGGGCGTGCCTGTTCTCGGCGCCCCCGCCTCCTGGGACACCCTGACGACAAAGTCGGCCTTCCTGACCCGCCCGGATCGGCTGATCGTGTGGGGCGAAGCCTCCAAGCGCCACGCGGTCGAGCAGCACGGGTTTGCCTCGGAGGCAGTTTCGGCCTCCGGCCCGCCGCACTTCCGTCCCTACGAGGGTGGCGTGATCCCACCGGGAAAAGGCGTGCTCGTCGCCGGCACGTCATTGAATTACTGGGAGGATGAGGCGGGCGTGGTGGAGCGCCTGCGGCGGGCCTTTCCGGGGGTCGAGATCGCCCACCGGCCCCACCCGCGGCGCGTCGGAAGTTGGGATCGGGATGTCTGGGCCGTGCGCCGCGCCCTTGAACCCGCCGCGTGCATCGTCGCCGCCTTCTCCACGGTTGTCATCGAGGGGGCGCTCCTCGGGCGTCCAGCGATCCTCGTTGGCTTCAGCCAGGGACCGCAGGGGCGCGTGCTGGAGCATGCGAACTACACCCACATGGCCGAGGTGGCGGAATGGGTCGGTCTGACGGTTCTCACCGAACACGACCTCCATGAGGTCCTCTTGCATATACTTGTAACCCATGACCCAGACTCGCCCGACCGCCTCCGGGCCGCCGCCATGCACATCGCCCACTGCGCCCCGGGCATCCAGGAGCGGATCGCCGAGGCCATCGAGGCGGCGCGGTGAGCCTCGTCATCGGCTACCTCGATCCAGGGGAACGCTCGGTCTGGATGGCGGGCGACGGCCTAGTGACGTTCGGCTGCGCCCAGATCGAAGCGCTGAAAGTCCGAGCCTTCTTCGGCGGCCAGCTCCTCGTGGGCACAACGGGCCTGCACCGCCTGAACAACCTCGTGCTCGACCAGTACGCACCCAGTCTGAGTCCGCAGACTGAAGACGCCTACGCCTTCGCGCTCCGCTTCAGCGAGGGCCTCCGGCACGTCGCCAAAGAGGCGGGTGTGGTAACCACCGGAAAGGAGGGCCAGGAGGACCTGGGGGCGCGCGTGCTCGTAGGCTATGACGGGCGCCTCTTCGGCATCGCCTCGGACTTCAGCGTCATTGAACACGCGGCGTGGTGGGCGATCGGCTGCGGGTGCGAGTCGGCGGAGGGGGCCCTCGCGGCCCTCGACCGCCTCGCCTCGCCGCTGCGAGCGCCGGAGCGGCTCCGGTTCGTCCTCGACCTCGTCGCCTCGCTCGACATCCACGTTGGTCCGCCCTATACCATCCTGCGCTCTCCGCCGTGATCCCCTCGGACCCCGCGAAGCTCCACGCCCACTTCGCCGCCCTGCCGGGGAGCGAGCAGATCGCCAGCACCTTCGCCGTAGAGGGCCTCGCGTTCTGGCTGACGGTGCGCGACCCGAAGCGCGTCTGCGACATCGGGGCGGGCATCGGCACGCTGACCGCGGTCATTGCGAAATGGTCACAGGCCGAGATCGTCGCCGTGGAAGATGATCCCTGGTGTCTGGCGCAGGCGCGGCTGAACCTGCGCGGCTACTGGTCAACGCACGAGCTCCTGCGCGGCTATTGGTTGGCGCACGAGCTCCTCTTCTACGATAAGGTCCCGAGTTCGTACATGTCGTTCGACTTCATGATCCTCGATGGGCCCCAGGTGCGCCGGGAGGACTGGCAGGCCTTGGAGCCGCACGGGCTGATCTTCATCGAGGGCGGGCGGCGCGGCCAGCGGGCGCACCTCGAAGCTGAACTGCGCGCCATGAAGCGCCCGTTCTGTCGCGCGCAGTGGAAGCCCGCCGACCGGAGCAAGGGCTATTTCGTTTACTTCGTGGAGCCGCCGATCACCGCGCGGCTCTGGTTCGCGGCGGTGCGCCTGCGCGAATGGGGGCGCGACCTTCGTGCTAGACTCCGGGGCGATACGGCCATAGGAAAACGGAAGCCATGAGCCAGCGGGCGAGCTTCGTGACGGAGTATCTTTATTGCGAAAAGTGCGCCGACGCGGTCGAGGCTGTCCTCTGTTCGGAGCGCCACAAGCACCTCTGCGCCCAACGGCTGCGAGGTTGGAGTGAAGTCGTCGCCACCCTCCCGATCATCGCGGGGAAGGTCGGCGGCCTCTACAGCGGCGAGGAATACCATATCTTCGACTTCAATCTGCGCGACGAGATTCAAGCCGTCATCTGCCATCCGGTGACCGTCGTGATTATCGGCGATTCGTGCGAAGTCGATCTGCGGGCCTATCGTTTCACGCCAAACACTGGAGGAGCATGATGGACAAGGAGTCCACGTGTTACGGGGCGGGCGTGGTCGTCATCAGCCGCGCCGAGAACGGCTACATCGTCACCCTGCGGCTCTGGGACAACGAGGTGAAGCTGGTGAGCGAGACCTTCGACGGCGTCGTGGGGATCCTGCGGCGGGTCGATTGGAGCACGGTGTGGCGCGGCGCGCAGCTGGGCAAGGTTCCCGAACCGCCGGACCTCGCCGAATCGCCCGACGAGGCCACCGGCATCGCAGCGCGGAGCCTCCGTGCTTGAGTTCTGGCACGGCAGGCGCACGCTCATCACCGGGATCGGCGGCTTCGTCGGCGCGAACCTGGCCCGCGCCCTCCAGGACCACGGCGCCATCGTCGGCGGCATCGACCGCGCCCCTTCTTCGCCCTCCATGCGCGCCCTCGGCGTGGACGCCAAGGCCATCGTCGCCGACGTGACGGACTTCGACCTCATGGCCGGCGTGATGAAGGACGTGCGCCCGGAGGTCGTCTTTCACCTTGCCGGCTACTCTCACATCGCCGGCTGCGCCGCCATGCCCTACGAAGCCTTCGCCGTGAACGCGATGGGCACCGTCGCGGTGCTGGAGGCGGTCCGCCGGGTCGTGCCAGAAGCGGCGGTGGTCGTCGCGTCCAGCAATGAGGTCTACCCCGACGGCGGTCCCTGGCGTGAGGACCAGCGCCCCGAGCCCCGCACGCTCTACGGCTGGACGAAGCGCGCCCAGGACGACGCCGCCCGGGCCTACGGGCAGCTCCTCGGCCTCAAGACGGCGGCGCTGCGCCATGCCAACAGTATCGGCGGCGCGAACCAGCACGCGACGCACCTCACGCAATCGGTCATCCTCGCCTTACTGGACGACCAGCCGGTGCGGCTACGCTCTGACGGCTCCTCGCGGAAGGCCTACCTCGCGGTCGACGATGTCTGCGCGGCGTACCTTCTTCTCGCTGAGCGGTTGGCGACGGGGGCGATCCCATCGGGGCAGGCGTGGAATGCCGGAAGCGACGAGACGCCCTCGGCACGCGAAGTGGCCGAGAGGCTCGCGGCCCTCGCCGGGCGACCGGGCGCCGTCGAGGTCGGCTGGCCGCAAGCGACAGGCCCAGACGTCGGTCTCTACCAGCAGACACTTGACTCGCGGCGACTGGCGGCGCTCGGCTGGCAGCCGCGCCCGCTGGCGGTGGCCCTCGCCGAGACGTGGGATTGGTACGTGAAGCATGGGGCGACTGCATGGCTCTCCGACTAGGGGCGTTGCTCCTGCTGCTGGCGGCCTGCTCCTCGCCGCGATGGACAGTCGGTGAGTGCCTAGAGTTAGATCTTTTCCGTGAACACTGGCAGCAACCCGAGATCGTGCGGATCGAAGCGGTTGGTCGCGCTGCGTATGTGGTCCGCAGGCGGGTTGATGGGGTGTGGAGCAACACGCTCGAATACCGCCGTGACCATTTGGATCACCAGTCCTACTGGAAGCCAGTGGTCTGCCCGACGCCATGAGCCGGACCATCGCCATCGTCCCGGCCCGCGCGGGCAGCCGGGGGATCCCGAACAAGTGCTCCCGAGAACTGGCGGGTCACCCGCTGGTGAATTGGACCTTAGTGGCCGCCCTCCAGGCCTGCGACCTCGTCGTCCTGACCTCGAACGATCCCGAGGTGCTCGCCCTCGGTTGGTGTCACGAGCGGCTGAGAGTCCACCCACGGTCGGTGATGCTCGCCACCGCCCGCACGCCGGACTTGCCCGTTGTCATGGACGCCTATCGCCAGATCGACCAAGCGCCCGACGACGTGATCATCCTGCTGCGCCCCACGGCCCCGTTTCGGCGGGCCGGGGAGATCCGGCAGGTCGCCGAGATCCTGCAGTGCGACCGCCGCTTCGACTCGGTGCGCTCCGTCGTGCCCGCCCAGGAGCATCCGGCGAAGATGTATCTCGAAGCCGGGTTCGCTAGGGGCCGCGACGACATCGCCCGGCACCCGCTGCTCGCGCCGGCAATGGGGTCGGCCCACCGCGCCAACCACCCCCGCCAATGGCTCCCGCCAGCGTGGCGGGCCTGTGGCTTCATCGACGCCGTGCGGGCGGACGTGCTCGTGGGATTAGATACACTGGAAGGGGATCTAATTGTCGGGT
>ERZ1292644.516-Hain-H14-01um-R2-516-length-25925-cov-15_pt3 | contig 20398 bp, 21 predicted proteins | sample MGYA00564402_ERZ1292644 | MGnify/ENA primary metagenome ERZ1292644 (study PRJEB36523, sample SAMEA6512644) | groundwater metagenome | collected 2019-01-09 | study: AquaDiva: Metagenomics assemblies of 32 groundwater samples
GGAGCCTCAGTTCAAGATGCCCATCATCCCCGCGGGCCAGATGGTCCTGGACCGGGTCAGCGGCATGCTCTGGGTCGGCATACCTCTCTCCCGGACGCCGCTCCTGGACGCCTGCATCATGCTCGACCGCGTCAAGACCGATTGCGCCATGTGGCACCACGCCCAGGCCAACAGGCCCAAATTGGTCAAGCCCGGGATGGTCCGGCAGTTCAAGGATTTCTTCGGCAGGATCAAGCACTGACGCGCTGACGATGACGGCTTCTGCTAGACTATGACTCACGGATGGAAGGAGGCGAAGTAGATGCCGAACAGATACTACTCGGATGTGACGCCCCCGGATCACGAGCGGGAGCGAGGAGGCAGAATGGCCAAGCATGACGGGAATCAGACGGACGACGGTCGCTTGAAGGGGAAGTCGGCGAAGGCATCGGCCAAGTTCGAGCACCAGCCCGGCGACCCCAACATGGGCGTCAAGAAGCTGGGTCACCGGAAGGGGAAGGAGTAAGGGCCCTGGCGCCCTAGGGAGGAAGCACATGACAGAGACGCTTTTGCAGACGCACGATGGAAAGCAGGGCAAGGTCGTGGTGACGGAACAGGGAGCGGAACTCCGGACCCCAGGGGGAGACCTCTTGGTGAAGGGCGTGAGCCTGGAACACATCAAGGTCAAACTGGAGGAGAACAAGCTCGCGGCCAAGATCGACGAGGACGCCAAGAAGGGCAAGGTCGTCGAGGCCGACAAGAAGTCGCTGTTGGAACTGGCCGAGAGCGGTCAGAAGCTCATCGAGAAGGCAGCCAAGCAGGCCAAGGCGAAGTAAGGCCATGCCCGGTCTCGCGCGGAGGAGGGAACTGGACTTGCGTTCAGCCTCCTTCGAGAGCGAGGCCAGGATCTCCGATGTCCAAAGGTTCAAGGTCGGCGGGGATGGTCGGCACATCCAGGACAAGCTATTCAAGTGCGACAAGTGCCACCACCTCTTCCGCGAGCGCAGCCGCAACTGCCCCAGGTGCGACACCAAGACGATGATGCACGTCCGGCCCTTCCCAGAGGCGGAGCGCGAGAAGTTCCGGCAACGCCGAATCCGGGAGATACGCGCGAGGCTGCCATGACCAAGCCCGGGAAGCGCAAGAAACCCGAGCCCACGAAGAGCCCGCCCAACTCCGCCGACGCCGCCTATGCCAAGGCCAGGGCTGAGTTCGATGACGCCGAGGCCGGGAGCCGCAAGCGGGGTCAGGCGTTCAACAAGAGGCTTGAGCAGACGATGAACCAAGCCAAAGTGGACCGCCAGGAGGGCTGGGATGGCTAAGGACGTCCGGGAGCGCCTGAGAAAGAGCCTAGGAGATGACCGGAAGAGACGCATGGCCGCGCTGAGGGGCACCAAGACAGAGGCCCTCATCCACGAGGCCGGCAGCGAGGTCAAGGAGAATCCGCCTCGAATCCTGGCCCGGACCAGGCGCAAGAAGGGCAAGAAGCAGGCGGAGAAGCAGCGTCGGGCTATCGTCTTGAGCAAGGCCAGACGCAGGGGAGCGAGGATATGAGCCGACGGGGCATCACCGGGCTGGAAGTGCTGGGCATCATCCTCCTCGTCCAGATCAGCCTGAAACTCGCAGTCCTCGCCACGGGCAAGCGCGAGAAGTGCGAGTGGGTGGACCGGGGCGGGCCCAAAACGACCCTGGCCCAAGCCCACCCGGCTGAGGCGACGAGGACGCCAAACTGATGCTTGAGACCTTGAACCTCAAGGCCCCCTCCGACGTGGCGAAGAAGGCCCGGGAGCAGACCCGCCGCGTCGAGTCCTTCCTTAGATCGAGCAAGCTCCGCTGGGGACCGGACAAGTTGGATAATCTGGAGAAGTTCCTGTGGAAGCGCTACGAGGCCTCGCGCAAGGAGACCAGGCCCTTGAGGCGCAAGCTCATTGAGTGGAACGACCTCCTTGAGGGCGTGGTCGAGGAGACCAACTTCCCCTTCGAGGGAGCCTCCAACCTCACCCTGCACTACGCCGCCGGCATCGTCGGAACCTTCCGGAGCCAGTTCGTCTCGACCCAGTTCCAAGACCCCGACATCTTCAGCGTCTCCAGCCGCCCAGGCTCAGGCAAGCACTCGCCGGATGACCTCAAGAACCACGAGGAAGGCCTCAACTATATCTTCCACTCCGATTCCAACGGCCTCGACATCCTCAAAGACGCCGTGGTTCCGTGCGTCAGGGACGGCACTGCCGTAGTCCAAGGCTCTTGGGAACGCCGACTAGAGCGCGGCAACGACAGTCGCATCTACGGAAGCGCCCTGGACTTCAATCGGGACTACCCCTCCGCCGAGGCCTCGGGCCTCTCCGAGGAAGACTATGCCTCCTTGATGGACAAATGGATATTCATCCAAGACTTCGAGCTCCAGACCAAGTTCCACTACGACTTCGTGGAGCAGGACGGCATCGAGTTCTCCATCATCAGCCTGGCCAACTTCATCTTCTGGCCCACTTATGCCCCTACTATCCGGCGCATGGAGATGTACGGCAGCCTCTACGAAATGAGCCCGGTCGCGGTCAAGTTGGCGGTCAAGCAGGGCGAGTTCTACAAGGAACGAGCCGACGAGGCCTTGAAGGGCGGGCGCAAGTTCGGAGGCGACGAGTGGAGCGCGAGCCGAAACTTCGTCGAGCGCCTGGCCCGTACCTTGGGCGACGAGGATCAGCCCATCCAGTTGGCCGATCTCGTGGTCAAGTGGGACTCTGATGACGACGGAATCCCGGAGAAGTACCTCGTCACCTACGCCCCCGAGGCGCGGAAGGTCCTGGCCGTGGACAACTACCCCATCCGGCGCAACATCGACATGGCCGTGGCCCTGCGCATGGTCAAGCGCGAGAACCGCTTCCTGGGCGTGTCCTTGGTGGGCGACACCGAGGACCTGTTCCTGTTCATGGACACCATCCACAACCACCGCAACAACGTCCGCATGATCGCCACCAGCCCCGTCTTCAAGACCAACGAGCAGTATAAGGAAGCCCTCGACCTCGGTCGTTCTGAGAACGTCTTCAGGCCCGGCCTCAACTTCTGGATCAATGCCAAGGACTGGAATACATCCATAGAGCAGGTGGCCATCGCCAACCTGGACCAGCCCGGGAACTCCTTGGACGAGGAAGCTATCATCGAGCGAAAGATCGAACTCCGCTTCGGCCCCACCCAGGGCCTCTCCGGTCGCGAGACGCCATCGGACCCTAGGGCGCCGGCGGCCAAGACCCTGGGCCTCCTGCAGCAGGCGACCAAAAGGATCGACGACTACGGTGAGGAGTGGCAGTCCAGCTATCCCGACATCGCCGAATTGACTGTGGCCCTGCGCCTCCAGTACGGCCCCGACCGGGTGAGTTTCCAGGGCACCAAGGAGGGCCAGGCCGCGCCGGTGGATATTTCCAGGGACGATTTCGCCCTTGAGGGCGTTCGGTACAAGGGGAAGCGGCGATCGGTCACCCTATCCCCTGAGTTCGCCATGCAGCGCCTGGGCGGGCTCATGCAGGTCTACGCGGGCCTGATGCCTCTTTTGGTGCAGCAGGACCCCCGCGCCATCGAGCTCTGGAACCGGACCGTAAGGGCCTCTGGGGAGCCCGATGTGGAGAAACTGCTCTGGCAGGGCAAGCCCTTGGGCCTCCCGCTCCTTCCCGGGGCCCCAGGAGGACCTGGGGGGGCCCCAGGAGCCCCCGGAGGCCCCCTGGCAGGCCCAGCGGCCCTCGTAGGAGCAGGAAACGGCGCAGGAGGCCCCCTGGCGGGGCTGGGAGCCTGATATGGCGCATGAGAAGCCGTCTCCGAAGATCCTGTCCGAGCTGAGGGAGCGCCTGGCCTATGAGCGGAAGAAGCTGGACCATCTTAAGATCGTGGCCGAGGGGCGGGAGACGCCTTTCTGGGCCTCGCTCAAGTGGGTCCTTGAGCAGATGAAGGAGACCAACACGAGCCGCATCGACCGCGCCCTAGCCGAGTCCGGAGGCGACCCGGCCGTGGAGTGGGCCAACGCCAAGCTCCACTACGGGGGCAAGGAAGCGGCCAGCGCCATCTTGGACAGCGTCGAGGCCAGCCCTAAGGTCCTAGAGGCGGTGGAGATCAAGATTTCCAACACCAAGGCCCGCATCAAAGTAGCTGAGGAACAACTGGCTCAACTTCAACCCGCGGAGGACTAGACCATGCCCAAGAGCAAGAGAGAACTGGAAGCGGAAGCGACCGCCAAAAAGCAGCAAGAGGAGGCGGATAAAGCGCGACTGGTGGAGGCCAAGCGCCTTGAGGACGCGCGCGAGGACCGCTACCGCCAGGCCGAGGAGGCCAGGGTCCGGGCCGAGGAGCGGGTCAAGGCCCTGGAGGAGCAGCACGCCCAGGCCGCAGCCCTGGCCCAGGCCAGCCAGCAAGCCAGCCAGAACTGGACCGAGGAGCAGTGGGCCCAGGCCGAGCAACAGACGGGCCTGAACCGCCAGCAACTACAGGCCTCCTGGGCCATCGCCAACGAACGGGCCCAGGCCAGTTCCAAGGCGTTCCAGGACCAGCTCCAGCAGGAGCAGAAGCGCAACAAAGAGCTTGAGGGCCGACTGGGCAAGATGGAGACATCGAGCAAGGCCGACAAGATGAAGGCCGCTTTCTTTTCCCAGCGCCCCGAGTTCGACCGCTATCGGGCCAACGTGGACAAGTTCCTGGTCCAGTACGAGGATCAGGACAACCCGGAGAAGCTGGGCGCCAGGCTGGAGATGGCGGCCGTATATGTCAAGGGCGAGGTGGGGGACAAGTTCATGAAGGAACCACAGGGTGGTGGAAGCCCCAGGCTGAACACGAACCCGCAGCCGATGCGGGTGGGTGACAAACTGGGCCAGGAAGACATCGACGCGACCGGCCTCCAGGAGCACGAGGAGCGGCTGGTCCGCAGTTTGGCCCGCAAGAACGAGGATAGGATCGAGGGCATCAGGGACTTGGTCAAGGACGACCACGAGGGCATCGTCATCAGCACCCAGTCCGAGTGGGAGAGGGCCAAGCCGGTCATGCCGGGCCAGGTGGGCAGAGCGGGCCAGGAATAGATGTCGATACTGAGACAGAGCGAACTCCCGTTCCACAAGCCCAGGCCCGAGGACGCCGTGGGACTCTTCGCCCCGGTGTGGCCCTCGGAGACGGCCGGACGCGGGCGCATCGTCTCCAACAACCGCAGGACGGGAGCGGGCCAGGGCAAGCCCAGCTTCAAGCGCAAGGTCCATTGTAGGCAGTGCGGTTTCCCCGCCGATTTGAACCGCGACGACAACTCCGGGGGCTCCGAGGACGGCAACGGCGGCGTCGGCGCCATCACCTACACGACCTCTACTATCACCGACCGCTATGGCAACACCTACACCGTCGCCTCTAGAGACTCGGCGATGCGCAAGGGCGGCGGCTGCCCCTTCTGCGGCAGCAAGAACTACTCGCGGGAAGGCCTTGAGGCCGTACAAGGCAACGAGCCGAAGTGAGCGAAGGACTTTAGCCGTACTCACCTGGGACTTTACTCCTTAGACCTCCATAGACTCTCAGCCCTAGACCTTCAAGCCGGATACTCCAACCTAGACTGAAAAGACGCACCGGGAGGTAAGATCATGGAAGTAGTGGCTTCTGTCAAGACACAACGCATCATCGCGCCGGTCTTAAACGCCAGCGCGGACTTGTTCCAAGGCGCCCTGCTCATGCCGGGAGTGACGGCAGAGACGGATGACGGGGTGTTGATTAACGCAACCGCCACCTCCAACGCCGACTGCCTGGGCATTCTCCTGCATCTCAAGGACGACTCCGCCGCCGATGACCCCTTGGTGGCCGGCACCGTGCCCTGGTTCTTCCTCGACACGGCCAACGGCCGCACCGAGATCCCGTCTTACCCGGTCGAGTTGGTTGTTCCGGCCAATCTCTGCTACGTTGCCTATGACGACGTAGACATCGCGGACGTGGCCTCCGTTTCGGGAACGACCACGACCATCACATCTCTGGAGGACAACATCGACACCGGCTTCCTCTACGCCCAGGCCGGAACTGGAATCGGCCAGATCGAGTTCATCGACACCTCGGCCTCGGGCTCCTGCACCATGCAGACCGCCTTCGCCACGGCCCTGGACTCGACGACCGACGTCCTCAAGATTCTGCCCCTGTTCCACCGCCTGCTCAAATGGGACATCGCCACGGCCACCGACTTCACCAAGATCGGGTCCGACGCCGCGGCGGGAACGGGCAGGGCCATCATCCTGGAGACGCACATCATCAGGAACGGACTGGACCAGAGGCTTGATCCTCATATCCATGGCGGCTTGACGGCCCTAAACAGTCTGGCCCAGTTCGAGATCTATGCGCTCGTGGCCCTCCAGGACTCGATGCTGGCGCCCGTTGACTGAAGAAGGAAAGGATTCAAATACGCAAACGCGCATCCTAGATACTCCATCCTTGACTAGAGAAGAAAAGAAGTCAAGGAGGTAAGTCATGGCTCTTATCACGACCGGCTCATGGCCGGCTGTAGTGCAGAAGGACCTGTCGCTCATCTTCGTTGACCAGTACCGGGACTTCCCGTCCATGCTCCCGCTCCTCTTCCGCTTCAAGACGGCGGAACAGGGCACCGAGTACGACCTTGAGACGGGAGACATCCCCGCGATGGCGGAGTTCACGGGCGATATGCAGTACCCGGAGATCCGTCAGGGCTACACCAAGAGCATCACCGAGACGGAGTACGCTCAGGGCCTCAAGGTGACCCGGAGGCTGCTCCGAAACGACCTCTACGGCGTGGTGCAGGAGAGCACGCAGCTCCTGGCCATCTCGGTCAGGCACTTGAGGGAGACGCGGGGAGCGTTCCCGTTCGTGAATGCCTTCAACACGAGCTTCACCGTCGGCGACGGGCTCCAACTCTGCTCCAACGCCCACACCAGCCGCTTCGGAGGAACGACCCAGGACAACCTGAACACGCTCGCACTGTCCCCGGCCAACCTACAGACCTCGCGGGTGGCGATGAAGAAGTTCCAGACCAACCGCGACAACCCGATGGTCAACATCTCCGACATGATCATCGCCCCGCTGGACCTGGAGGACCGGGTCTACGAGATCATCAAGAGCATGGGCAAGGTGGACACGGCCAACAATAACCGCAACTACCACGAGGGACGGTACAAGGCCGTCATCTGGGACAACTACCTCACCGACACCAACGACTGGTTCTTGGTCAACTCCATGATCATGAAGCAGAAGCTCGTGTTCAGGGAGTGGGAGCCGGTGGAGTTCTCGCGCTCGGGGGAGTATGACACCAAGGTCTCTAAGTTCGGAGTTTACACGAGCCTCGGCGTGAGCTCAGTGGAATGGCGCTGGGTGTACGGGAACCAAGTGAGTTGACGCAACCAAGACTGAAAAGGAGGACGTTGATGGCAACCAAGACGAAGAAGGAGTCGCCGCCCAGGAGCTACCTCCGGCCTCAGCAGAGGGATGTCCTGGAGAACGAGCGTAGGGAGAACCAGGAACTCATCGACGCCACGAATGACATCCCGAAGGAGGGCCAGTGGTCGCCGACGATACCAGAAGGCGTGAGTGTCAACAAGAACCGCCTGAAGGCCCGGAACAAGCAGCTTGAGAAGGTGCTTGAGGAGGAGGGGCCCAGGCGGGTGTCCGATCCGAAGGAGAGGCAGAGGCTGTTTGACAGGCGCAAGGAGTTGGAGCGCCGCTTCCTGCCCTTCCTAGAGACGTGGAAGGACATCCAGGCCCGGCCCGGAGACCCCGACTACAGCGAGGCCGTGCGCAAGGGCAAGGCCAGGCATATGGTCAACAACGACATCCTGGAGTGGCGGCGCTGCGGAATCCTGCTCGAACCCGAAGACCCGACCATCAACGACCTGGACAGGTTGAGAAAACGGGGCTAGGACTCAAGGCCCCGGAAAGCTCTTTTTGACGGATAGGAGGTAGTTCCCATGAAAAGATGGTCGAAATACGCCTGCCTGGCGGTCTTGTTCGCCATGGCGGTCTGGCTGCCCCATGCCTTCAAGGTCGCCGAGGCGAGAGTGACCGGCACGGGCGACAACCCCAATGACAAGTGGTGCGTGGGCGAGTCGGGGGCGGAGGTCTGCGCCGACGTCTCGGGCAACTGGCTGCCGACTACCGACAACGACACCACGCTCGGGACCTCCTCGCTCAGATGGGCGACGGTCAACGCCTTCGACGCCACGCTCGCGGACGACCTGACCGTCACCGACGCCGCAACCGTCAACGGCAATACCACCCTGGGCGACGCCGCCGCCGATACCCTGACCGTAAACACCAGCACCATGGTCGTCGGCACTCCGGTGAACGCCCTGGCCATCTCGACCCACACCGGAACGGCAGCTCTGGGCCTGACCATAGCGAAGTTCGACGGAACGAACCGGAGGGTCTGCCTTGGGTGCCAAAACAACGAGAACCCCTCGGACGGCCTCCAGGTCCTGGATGACGGGGTGGCCATCGGCGCCGGAACGCCCGGAGTGACCATCGACGAAGGCGACCTCTACGCGAGCGGCTCGCTGGAGGTGGACGGGGCGGTCACGCTCGACGGAGCCGTCACTCTGGGCGATGCGGCCGCTGATGTCATCACCGTGACCGGAGGGCTGCGAATATCCGTCAATTCCGCCCCGAGGACGAACGTGACGCCCGGAGCCGCCGGGCAGCTCATCTACAACTCAACTGGAAACGAGCTGTGCTTCTCAACCGGGACGGCGCTGACCCAGTGGGCGTCGGTGTACGTGGCCGCCCAGGCTTGCGCGAACTAAGGGAGGGACCATGTCCAAGACGCTTGATAGGACCTTCCTTGCCATAGTCCTCGCCCTGTCTCTGGGCTTAATCTGGGCCTCCAAGGACCCCGCCCACGCCGAGGGCCGCGCCGACGATTACGTTCAGCGCGTCTACGTCAACGACGGTAATACGACTTCCGGCTTCCGCGTCAACTGCTCCTCCACGGCCTGGACCGAGGTCATCGCCGCCAGGGGGGCCCGGAGGCGCGCGTTCATCCAGTTGATCCCGAACGCCGTGACCCCCGTCTGCCTTGCGACGCACACGGTCTCGGGGATCGTCTGCGACGACGCCTTCGTCGGCGTTGAACTCTCCACCGCCGCCTCCGGCGTCGGCACGAACGCGCTTAACCACTACGGGGAGTCGGCCTTGAATTGCAGGCTCAGGACGCACGCGGTCGAAGTCGGAAGCACGGACACGCTGAAGGGCTTCGACTACTTCGACTCGAAGGACTGAGGGAGGGCCTAGAGTGAGACTTTCAAAAGGTCTTGCCTTCCTTGCGCTTGTCCTGGGCCTGGCCGTCCCCTCTAGGGCAAGGCAACTGTCGGACCTGCGGAGCGATGCCCGCCTCTTGACGGGCGACACCGGCAGCAGCACCCGCGTCCGCTATACAAACGCGCAGTGGAACGATTGGCTCAACGAGGGCCAGGCAATCCTCGCGGACCGTAGCTGGTGCATAATCCGCTCCACGTCCTTCCCCCTCATCTCCGGCACGACCTACTACGCCACCCGAACCGACTTCAGGGCGGTCAAGCGCCTCACCCGGGACTGGCTCGAACTCAAGGAGAAATCCCCGGAGTCCCTGGACGGCAAATCCCGTGGCTGGGAGGAGAGGGACGGTCTGCCGATCAACTACTTCGTCAACTTCGCCAGCCGCAGCCTGGTCGGCTTCGTGCCGTTCCCTAACGACTCCTCCTCCACCGGCACCATCCGCATGGAATACTACACCGACGTGACGGACATGAGCGCGGACTCAAACCAGCCCTTCGAGGGCATCAACGAACTCTACGGCTTCCACCACGCCCTGGCCTACTACGCCGCGCACAAGGCCGCCGTGGTTGACGGCCGCTTCAAGGCGGCGGAGACGTTCTACGGCATGTTCGAGCTCTTGGCCAAGAAGATGGAGGAGAATTGTCGCGCTAGGCCTTCCTATTTGCCCTCGGCAGTCGGAAGTCAATGACATGGTGCGCCTACTCCTCCTCTTGCTGGCCCAAGGGGCCTGGTCCCAGACCCTCGGGCCCGCTGACTCCGTCGTAGAAATCCCCTTCAGCGGCGACTGCGGCCTCATCACCCGCTACGCCCCTACCCGCATCCCCCCCTCCTGCCTCCAAGACGCCCTAAACATCCACCTGGACGAGAGCCTGACGCTGGAGCGCCGGAGCGGCCACGCCCAGGCCAACTCGACCGGCTGCACCGGCTTGAGGAGCGTCCGCGGCCTCTGGCCCTTCCGCGCCACCGACGGCACCAATTACCTCATCATCCTCTCCAGCGAGACCTTGTTCCAGACGACGAACGGGACCGACTGCACCGTAACAAGCCCCAGAATATCCGGCCTGAGTTTGACGGTAGAGAGCCGGGCCATTCAGACCCTAGGCACCTTCTGGCTCACCAACGCCACCAACGGCCTCATCTCCTACGTCCCCGGCGTCTCCAGCGCCGCCGTCTCCGGCGCCCCCTCCTGCGACTACATCGGCGCCTTCAGGAACCGCGTGGTCCTCGCCGGCTGCACCGGCGCCTTGACCAGGGTCAGGCTCTCCGGTGAGCTGGACGGCACCGCCTGGACCGTGCTCGTGCCCGGGGTCTCGACCACGCCCGCCAATATCGACATCTCCGGCACGCACGACGGATGCGGGGTCTCCTGCCTCCTGGGCGAGTACCAGAACTCGTTCCTGATTGGCCGGGACTGCGGCCTTGGCCAGGGCGACCTCTATGGCCTCTACGGCTACGACCGCAGGAACTTCCAGCTCCACAGGATCAGCAGGGAGGTAGGCTGCATAGAGGCTGGAAGCGTGGGGGAGAAGAACAATGCCCTCCACTGGCTGAGCCGAAGGGGTCTGGAGAAGATGTCGGGGACGACGATCTCTCGCGCGAGCGATGCCATACGTCCGACGATAGACGAGATCATCACCGCCGCCGGGAACACGCGCACGCTGACATTGACGACTCAGGCCGATTTCGAGGGCGGGAGCGCCAACTCTACGGCCTCCGGCCCAGGGGCTCCGGTCAGCACCAGCAGGATTCCCGCAAGCGTCGTCACAAGCTCCTGGACCAGGACGGACACGAGCGGCAGCGACTTCGGGGACAACGGGACGAGAGTCAATGTCAGCACCATCAGCGTCAGCGGCGATCTGACACTCATCCAGGCATCGAGCGCGGCCTTCATCAACGCGGGGGGCGAATCAAATAGCACTACAAATTGGGATATATTTGAGGGTAGTTGGCAAAACACTGCGACGGGTCCAGCCTATGGATCACGCCAATGGCGGAATAGCGCTGGAGGTGCTTCTAGCAGTCTAGCGTTTCGCATTTTGGACTCCTCGAATCAGATATTGCTTTCGCGGTGCGATGCGATTACGGATGGAATGGCACATACGACATTCATTGTAAATACGACGACGCTGACGAATACTACAGTAAAAATTGAATGCGGATACTATAATTTGGCTACTGACTGTTCTGGATCTAGCGAGCGCATGCGCTCTACGGCATTTATCCGAGGGACCGAAGTCGTATATTCGATTGGAGATTTTCTTAGCGGGGCTAGCGTTCAACCAATGTTCGATATTCCCGAAACCAACATCATCACCAGCGGCACCTTCGTCAGCCAACACTTCGACACCGACTACACGACCCCGACCTGGGGCAACTTCTCCGCCTCCGTCTCAAGCCCCTCCGGCTCCGCCCTCACCTTTGAAGTGGCGGCAGCGAGTTCGACGAATGGGGCCTTTGAGACCTACGTCAGCCAAAGCCTGGGCGCCAACTCAGGGGCAGCCCGAAGGGAATTCATCCGCTATCGAGGGACTTTCTCCGTCAACGCCGCGACGGAGACGCCTCCGCAAATGCAAGATGCCACCCTGGTCGCGCGGACCACTGCCTACTACATCTCGGACTGCGCCGCCCCGGCATCCACGATCTCGAGCTGGGGCCGTCTCAGGACCAACACCGCGCCTGCAGACGGCAGCTTCAATTTCTGGACCTCCACCAGTACCGTCAGTTGCGCCGACGCCGCCGGGGCCGCTAATGCGAGATGGGTGAGCCAGGCGGCCAACACGACCATCACCAACGCCACCTCGACCTTCATCTCCGCCCGCACCGAGTTCCTGCTCGGAGACGACGGCGACAACGACCCCTCGCTCACGGACCTGACTTTCGAGTGGAACGAGGGCTCGGACAGGCCCCCCGTGGCCTCAGCCGTCTATAGGGACCGCTATCATCTCTTCTATACCACCTTCACCGCCTCCGGGGCCGCCAACAACAGAGCCCTCGTCCTGGACTCAAACGACAAGTGGACGCTCTACGACAACATCAACGCCTACTCCGCCGCCGTCTACAACAACAACCTCTACACCGGCGACTCCGGCAACACCGGCCTCTACTTCGAGCAGGATACCGGCTTCGCCGACAGGGCCGGGAACTACACCTCCAGGTTCAAGACGGCGGAGCTCGATTTCGGGGAGCCCAGGAAGAAGAAGATTCTCAAGACCGTCTATGTCGCGGTAGACTCCGAGGGAGAAGCGGCCAACAACATATCGATGAGCATGAGCTACTACATCGACGGATCCACGACTGCCGTTTCGCTGGGGTCTGTCAACCTCGACGAGGCACCGGAGCCCGGAGGCTTCTTCAACGCCAAACTCCCGGCGCCCTCCGACCAGAACAGAACCTTCAACTGGCTCGCGCTTGAGGGCACCTACACCGGGCAGGAGGGGCCGCTGAGGGTCCATTCGATCGCCGTGCATTTTGAAGTCTTAGATTTCGACTGATAGGAGGAATCATGGCCGACCCACTTCCGACGTTTCAATTCCAGCTTCCGACGGATGCCCTGACGACTGGGACACCCGACTTCTCCAAACTCATGGAGGTGCTTAAGATTCAAGGACCCTCCATGACCAATCTCGCGGTGCCCGCGATAGCCAATCTCACGGGCCAGGCGTCCCAGTTCCTCCAGCCCCAGATCGCGGCCATACAGAAGCAGACCGGTGCCAATGTCGCCGCAGCGCAGAGCGAGTCCATGCGCCGGGGCCTGACGGGCAGCGACATCGAAGCAGCCAGCCTCACGGGCGAGCGAGAGGCGGGCCTTGCGGCAGAGGCGGGAGTGAGGGCCCAGTTCGGGCTCCAGCAGGTGCAGACGCTCTCCAATGCGATCATGCAAAGCCTCAGCAGCGACATCGGCCAGAACCGCCAGATTCTCATGAACCTGGCCCAGGCCATGGGCCAGGAGATCACGGCCCAGCGCGACATGGAGATGTTCGCCAAGCAGATCCAGGCCCTGATGATCCAGGCCGGAATGACGCAGGAGGCCAATGAGTTCGGGGCCAAGATGGGACTGGTGGGCGAAATCGGAGGCGCGGCCGTTATCGGGGGCGCCATAATCCTGTGACCGAGAAAGAAAGGGCATCCCTGGATTACGCCGCCGCTATCCTCAAGGCGAGCCCGAAGCCTATCGTACTGTGCAGCTTCGGCAAGGACAGTATGGTCATGCTGCACCTTCTTAGGAGACTCCGCCCGGACCTTCCGGTGCTGTTCTTCCGCGAGCCCTTCTTCCCCAAGAAATACGCCTTCGCCAACTCCGTGATAGAGAAGTGGGGCTTGTCCGTCTACGACTTCCCTCCGTTCTCTACCGACTTCATGTATAGGAACGGCGTCGTCGAAATCGGCAACTGGCACAACGCCTACAAGAACGCCTGGCTCTATCTGCCGACGGGCGTGTGCGGCTACGGCGAGGGCGAGGACTTCCTCTGCTCGGTGGAGGACCTGTTGAAGAAGCCCAGGGTCATCTGGCACTCCTTCCCCTGGGACACGGTCTTCATCGGCCACAAGAACGGCGATAGGGACCCGATGCTGGGCACCACGAGATTGACGGAACGGACGGTAAAGGCGCGTCAGATGACCATTGCCCTGCCCTTGATGGACTGGTCCGACGCGGATGTCTGGGACTATACCGTCAGGTATAAAGTCCCTTTCAACTCCAGACGCTACGACAAGGACAACGGATTCCGGGAGTTTGAGGATAAGACGTACAACAACGACTATCACCCGTCTTGCTTCAAATGCCTCGATCCGCGGGAGGGCGAGTTCGTGGAATGCCCTAAGAGGCCGGGCGTCTTCTTGAAAAATAGGGGCATAACCACGGAGCAAAGCGAGGACAAGCTTAAGAACCTATTGCTCCAGGCGAACTATGTAAAATCCGATGTAACAGAGAGAGAAAAATGCCCGGAACGGGAATTGCTGTCCCAGGGAGGCTAAAATGGAATTTATAGGACGACCGCAGTTGCCGACGGGCCTGGCTGAGGCCGTGGCACAGCTCAAGGCCCGGACGCCCACGCCTCTCGCCAGCGTCTTTTCCAAGTTCCTGACACCTATGGCGCAGACGGCGGAGAAAGTCCTGGGCGCCAAACTCAAGGGACAGGAGACATTGAAAGAGCAGAAGGAACTCCTCAAGGAGAAGCAGGCCCTTGAGATGATCGACATGGACGACCTCATCCGCCAGTCGGCGCAGAGCCTCGGATATAAGATGCCCCTGGAGATGAAAACGATCCAGAAAGACCTGGCGGAGACGTTGGTCCGCGGTGCGGCGCAGTTGAAAGTCTCCGAGAGCAGGTTGGGTGTCTGGCAGGAACGGATCGGCTCGGCTGGGAAGACCAAGGACCTTGAACTGCTGCGGAAATATCGGGAGGATGTCGTCTCCGACTTCAACCTAATGCCGGACCAGCGCAGTCGGATAATCTCCCAGATAGATGAGATCATGCAGGCACAGGAGATAGGACCGAGGAAGAAGAAGCTGGGAATCCCTGAGAAGAAGAAAGAAGAATCAGGACTCCCAGGTCTGGAGGTGTTCTAGGTGCCGGAAGGCGCGGTCTTGACCACCGACGACTATTTGAAAGCCATCCAGGCGGCCCGGGAAGGCTCTAAGCGCGTTGCAATCAACTTTGCCAACCTGCCGGCAGGCGTGGATAGGAACAAAGTTCGGAAGGAACTCTCCTCGCGCCTTCCGGATGCCTATACAGAGGCGATTGGAAAAGCCTACTCAGGGGGGGCCGGGATCCGCCTGGACTTCTCCAAACTGACGCTGGAACCGACGGTCTTGGAGAGGGTCAAGGGCGCAGTGCGGGAATTGCCCCCCGCTGTCGAGGAAGCCGCCGCAAAAGTCAAGCAAGCGGTCGAGACCGTGCCGCAACGCTGGTCCGAGATGGCCTTCGCCGTGCCTGGATCGGTAGAAAAAGCGGTCGAGGCTTTCCGGCAGACGGAGGCTGGACAACGCCTTAATACTGTCTTTGAGACCGTAGGCGACCTTGAAAAAGACCTTGAGAGTATGAAAGCCGGTCTCTTGAAAGAGGCTGAGAGGATAGCCGAGACCGACCCTGTATTAGGTAGGGATTTTGAAGAACCCGGAAAGGGGGCGATTCTGGCACGTACCATGGCTGAGAGTTTGGTCGAAATGACGCCGATGACGATGAAGGAGACCATTGAGGCGGTGGCCGTGGGCAAGGGAGTGCAGTTGGGCGCCCGGGCGCTGGTGCAGAAGTTTCCAATGCTGGCCAAGCAAATCAGGCTGCCCAAGCGGCTCACGGACTTCATCAATCACGAACTGAACCAAACTGTCTACAACATCAAAAAAGGCCTGGGCATACCTCAAGAGACGGGCCTTGTCCCTCTGGACATCAGGCAGGCCCTTGCGGAAGGGAAACTGTCCCTAGCCGATGCCGAAAGGAACAGCGAAGAACTGTACAAAGAGGAACTTCTCAAGCGAATACTGCCTCCAGAAGTTCAACGCGGAGCGGGAGTGCCTGAAAAACCCCCACCGGAGGTTTCTCCCATAGTTGAGCCTCCAAAAGCCGTTTCAGAGGCCCCTGCCGTTGCCCAGGCTGCGCCAGGAACGCGCGAAGTCCCTCTGGAGGCTTCTGCTACCCCCCCCAGGCCCAGGCCCAAACCCTCTCCAGGGGCCCCAGAAGCAGTCCCAGGGCCAGTGGAAATACCGGGAAAGCCGGTAAAAGCGGCTGAGCCTGGGATTGAGGCACCCGCGGCCATCCCAGCGGAGCCATTGCCGGCCGGTCGTATAATCGAGACCAAAGTGGCTCCGAAAGTGGCGTACAAGCAGGAACCCATAGAATCCTCGGCTAGGGCCATCCAGGACAAACGCAGCACCTTGCCAGTTCTGCAATCCTTCAAGGTCGAAAAGGGCTTCCTACAGGCCACGGACCTCACGGTGTCACTGTCTCGCAAGACGGACTTGAAAGACGGGATGTACGAGCTGGCAGGCAAGAAACTTGAGCCGACATCTCGTTTCAATACCAGTGACTTCCCCGTGGTCGAGCCCGATGCTCAAGTGATCGGCAAACTTGACCGGAGCGAGCTCATCACTCAACTCGAACGAGCCATCCTGTCCAAGAGCTACGATGAAACGAGGCACGTCTTGAACGGAGTCCTCTTGCGGGTCCGCAACGGCAAGGGCAGCCTCGTGGCGACTGACGGCAGGATGCTTTCTTCGAGCAAGATCGGGGTCAGTGACTTCCGAGACGGAGACTATCTCATTGAAGGTCCGGAGAAGGTCGCCAAGGGGCTCAAGGGTCTCTCAGGCGAGGCCTTGACGGTGAAGACGACATTCCCGGAGGACCCGAAGACGCAGTCTCTCTCAACCCTGACCTTCAGCGCCGATGACGGGTTCTTGAAGACGCGATTGAAGGAAGGCACATTCCCCAACTATGAACAGGTTATGCCGAAGCCGACATCCCAGGTGGTCGTGGACTCCGATGCGTTGAAAAAAGCCCTCAGGGAACTGGAACCCTACGCCGCCCGCCAAGCCCAGGGCAAGAAAAACATGCTTGTGGACCTGGAGTTCCGCCCCGACTCTATCGTCATCCGAACCCCGGGCGTTGAAATAGAGAAGACGGTCTCAATCCCGGCCGTCTATCGCAAGGCTTCCTATCCGAAGGTGGATGAGGGGTCTCTGCTGATGTCCATGGAATGGGGCGAAGCTACACCCCTTGCTAACCAAGTCAAGTATCAGCTCCCGCTGCTCCAGGACGCCCTGGATGGCGTGCGGGGTCCGACGACCTTCTTGGGCTTCACGGACAACAAAAGTCCTATCCACATCTTCGGCAGAGACCTTTCCAGCGCTCCAGAAGCCCTTCCAAAAGGAGTCAAGGCCGTCAAAAGGACTGCGGCCAAGACCGCCTCGGTCGAGAAGTTTCAAGCCTGGGATCCGGAGAGACCGGAACCGGACAGGCTCGATTCCAGGAAGTGGGACATCGACTTGGAGAAGATGCCGCCCCTTGAGAAAGGCAAGAAATCCGTCGAGACGACCAACAAAGTTGAAATTCTACAGTTCCTTGAAAAGTCCTTTGGAGTCCCGATTCGAGGGAAGGCCACCTTGAGATTCGGCACTGGAGAACAAGGGCATTACAACCACCGCACCGAACTCATCCGGTTGCGGAATTGGGGGGAGATCGAGGTCCTGGCCCATGAAATAGGGCACAGGGTAGACCGCTCCCTTGGGAATACCTTGATGGTGGGCATGGGACGTTGGATGAAGGAGGCGATACCCAAAGCAGACCTCAAGGCGGTCCGCGAGGAACTGGGGGCGCTGGACTACAACCCGACACTTAAAAGACCGACAGAGGGATTCGCCGAATACATGCGCTGGAGGATAACGACCGATCAGGCGGCGAGCAAGGCCCCCAAGTTCCACGGGCATTTCAACGCCTATCTAGATAAACATCCGGACCTGGCCGGCCAAATCTCGAAGTTTAAGGAACTCTACACGGTCTGGAAACAGCAGGGCGCCGAGGAGCGTATATTGGCCCAGATCGACTTCAAGGGCGAACTCGCCAGAAGCCGCGGCATGGCCACCCGCTGGGAGGAGTTTCAAGACTGGTGGAAGCAGAAGTGGACGGACGAGTTCTGGATTCTTGAAAAGACCGAGGCGGAACTCGGAAAAGTGTCTCGCAAAGATGTTCGACCCACTCAATCCGCTTTCGAGATGGCCACGGCCTTCAAGAACAAGAGCCGTGGAATAGCCCGGACTTTCGTCGAGACTGCGGCGGTGGATGAATGGGGGAACGTCGTCGGGCCAAGCCTGAATGCGATCCTGGGCCCGATAAAACCGGAGCAGATGAGGTCCTTCATAGCCTACGCCACATCGATACGGGCGCTTCTCGTCGAAGGCAAGCGCGGCCTCCAGTCGGGGTTCGATCTGTCGGACGCACATTTCATCTTCGAGAAATACGACAACCCGGTTTGGAGGAAAGTCTCCGAGGGGCTCACCGAATGGGCCGACCATGGCTTGCAGTGGAACGTCCGGGCCGGAAGCCTCAGCCAGGAGGAATACGAACTCATTCGCTCGCTCAATCCCGTCTATCTGCCGTTCAAGAGGGTCTTTCTCGATGAGGTGGACATAGCGAGCGGAACGGGCACGATAATGAAGCAGGGCAAGCCGATCAAGGCTTTCCGAGGCAGCGGCCGCGCCATCATCAACCCGATAGAGTCGCTGATGGAAGGCATGGCCCAGATGATCGCCCGGGCGCACAAGACCCGCATAGCCAACCTGGTCGCTGATTGGACGAAGTTGCCCGGGACCGGCAAGCACATCGTCAAAGTGCCCGCGCCATTGGAAGCCAAAAAGTTCACCGTCGAGAAGCTCCGGGGGTTCCTGAAGGAACTGGGCGTGGATGAAACCGAGCTGGACATGGACAGGATTCTCACCATCTTCAGCCAATCCCCCGTCTATCGCGGCAAGGACAATATCGTCTCCATCTGGAGGGGTGGAGAGCGAAAGTTCTACGAACTGAGCCCGGAACTCTACTCCGCCTTGACGGCCATAGACCCTATCCGGCTTGGTCCAATATCGAAACTCCTGGCGCCGTTCGCGCGCCTGGTCCGCCTGGGGGCGACGGGACTCCGGGCGTCTTTCGGCCTCATCCGCAATCCCGTGCGGGATTTCCAGACTTATGCCGTCTATTCAAAGCGTAACTCGGCTACCGTCTTTGACCCAGTTCTTGGAGTCTACAAGGACCTCACGCGCAAGCCCGGGGATCCTGCCTTCCGGTTCCATGCCGCCGGCGGCGAAGTGGCGACCCAGATGGGTTATGACAGGGCGGCCATGATGATGATGTTCGACGAGATGATGGTCAAAAAGAGCGCGTTTCCCAAGACTCTCATGGTCGTCAAGCATCCAGTGGACACGCTTCGCAAGATGTTCCAGGTACCGGAACTCGGACCCAGGATAGCCGAACTGGAAGGCAGCATGAAGACCTACCGCGAGCGCAATCCTTCTTGGACGGAGGAGGACGTGTGGATCGCGGCCTTCAACGACGCGCAGGACATTACGGTCAATTTCACCCGCTCCGGAGGCTACGGGAGGAAGCTGAATGAAGTGACGGCCTTCTTCAACGCCGCCATGCAGGGCTGGAGCAAGATATATCGACAGACGCGGGAATCTCCCATCCAGACGGCGGTCAAGGGCCTAGCCTGGCTGACCCCGACCGCTGTGTGGCAATGGTATGAGAACAAGGACAAACAGTGGTACAAGAACCTGCCCGATTCCTACAAGTATAACAACATCTTCTTCGAGACCGGAGAGGCCATTTTCCGCCTGCCCATCCCCTTCGAGTTGGGCGTGATCTTCCAGGCGCTTCCCGTCGCTGTCCTGGACAAGGACTTCAGCCGCAATCCCAAGGACTACGAGGGCCTTTTCGACATGCTGAAATCCCAAGCTCCGGACATCATGCCGACCGTCTTTCAACCCGCAATAGACGTGGCCAAGAACAAGGATTATCTCGGAAGACCCATAGAATCCGAGGGCATGAAATATCTTCCTCCGACGGAGAGGACGCGCCAGTACACGACGGGCGCAGCGAAATCTCTGTCGCAAGCGCTCTCCGCCCTTGGAGGCTCCCTCTCGCCCGTCCAGATAGACTTCCTGCTGAACAACTACACCGGAGGCATGATCCGGCGACTGGGAGTGATCGGCATGCGGGAACCCGCCGACTATCCTATAGTCGGCGACGTGATTCTCCGAAGTCCCGAGAGGCCCAGGAGGCAACTGGAGGAGTTCTTTCAAGAACTTGAGGGTCTTCGCCAGGCAGACAACGCGGAAAAGACGACGCCCGAGGAGAAGATGCGCCTGGAGGAACTCAAGAAGCTGGAAAGCAAACTGGTCCGACCGACGCTTCAGACGATCAAGAGGATGGGTGACGCTGATGATTTCGAGGGAGTGAAACGACGCTACGAGCAGTTTACCCTACAGATGTCGGCGCAGGGGTTCCAATAGGTCCGGATCTTCGATGAGAAGCATAATCCTCATTATGTTTCTGGCCTCGGGGGCCGTTGCCCAGGATGTCCCCTACCAGTTGAAGTCCGCAGACAAGGAGCAGGACATCGGCGGCATCAACGAAAACCTCAGGGACCTCTCCCTGCGCGGCCA
>ERZ1292644.706-Hain-H14-01um-R2-706-length-20371-cov-4_pt1 | contig 20371 bp, 29 predicted proteins | sample MGYA00564402_ERZ1292644 | MGnify/ENA primary metagenome ERZ1292644 (study PRJEB36523, sample SAMEA6512644) | groundwater metagenome | collected 2019-01-09 | study: AquaDiva: Metagenomics assemblies of 32 groundwater samples
AAGAAATGGTTTGGATAATTTATTTTTTAACAACCTTAAGGAATCAGCTGTTCCGCTTGAAACCTTTTCTTCAAGATAATTTATTTTAACTCCATGGGCATGCCCGTCATTAATAACTGAAAAAATGCTGTTCAAAATTTTTTTTCTTCCTATGACATAAATCTCTCTGAAATTATTTTCCCTCAATTTATAAATGCCCCTTTCTATTAAAGTTGTTTTGTTAATTTTTATTAAGGAAACAAACTGGTTTCCAATTTTTAATTTATTTTCAGATCCGCCCAGCAAAATCACGGCGGTTTTATTATTGTCCAGCATTTTTGACAACATAATTTCTATTGCCTGAGAACGATTCCGAACAAGAAGGTTATCTATTGTGGAATCTATATTCTTGAGAATTAATTCATCAACTGTTATCGATATCTTCTTTTTCATTGAATATAACAAGTTATCAAGATTAAAAATTTATCGGAAAAAGTAGGATAAAGGTAAGATATTTAAATAATAGGGTTCTATAATTTTTGTAAAGGTTATAAAAATGAGGTTAAATAAATGAGGGTTTTAATAACCGGCGGAGCTGGATATGGCGGAAGCGGTTTGGCGGAGAATCTTGTCAAAAGAGGGCATGAAGTAACTTTACTTGACATTACTGCACCAAATGAAGCATGGCGTGTAAAAGAATTAGTGGACAATAATAAAATAAAATATCTCTGGAAATCTGTGCATGACATTAAATCAGAGGATATCAACGGGATAGATGTGGTTGTTCATATGGCTGCACAGGCGGATGTTCCGCTCGGATTTTCTGCGCCTGTCTGGACAGTTTGGGAAGAATCAATGGGAACAACGATTTTGCTTGAAGCATGCAAGAACAAACCGATAAAAAAATTTCTTCTTGCATCAACGGGAAATGTAATTGGCCGCCCGTTATACATTCCAATAGATGAAAAACACCCCATTGTTCCACATAATCCCTATTCTGCAGCAAAAGCGTCACAGGAAATTTTAGCGTGGGCTTACCATCGCGCATACAATCTTCCCGTCGCTGTGATGAGAAACGGAATTGTTTATGGCCCAAAGATGAGAAAAAACATTTTTCTTTATATATGGCTTAAAAATATTCTGCAGGGAAAGCCAATTGTTATTGAAGGAGGAGAGCAGACAAGAGACCCTTGTTTTTGCGAAGACACGATTGATGTTTGGACAAAAATTGTTGAAGCGCCTGAAAACAAAATTGCGGGTTACACTTTTCAGGTTTCAAAGGGCGTTGAATGGACAATGGAAGACATGGCAAGGCTGTGCATGAAAGTTGCGGGAAAGGAAGTTCCAATAAAATATGTTGACTATCGCCCGGGAGAAAAAGGACAGAGAGAATGTTTTGATAATTCATTTGCGAAGAAACAGGTTGGCTATGAACCTAAATTTGATTTAGAAGAAGGTTTGAAAATATTATGGGAATGGGTTAAGAAAGAAGAATCCAAACACAAGATAATAGAATTAGAAGAGGGATTAAGATACATGGAAAGAGGATTAAAACTTTTATGGGATGGTGTTAATAAAGAAAGAGAGCAAATACCTGACGAGAATTTGATAAAAGATAAAGAATATGCAATGATGCATAATACATTCTAAAATTCCAATAAATAAAAATATATTTTCATAGACACATAATCTTATATATTCTCTTTAATGAAAATTTTTATGATGAAATTCCCGGCAAAATCAAAATTCGGTGGAGAAACTACTTTTCTTTGGTTTGGTTGGAAAGATTTAGAGGACATTATTCTTAACCCCTTAAATGAGGAATGGTATTACAATTTATCCCGCGAACATAAAGAAAAAATTGAAGAGAAAAGAAAAGGAATTGAAGAGAAAGGGGGATGGGATGCTCCAAAATGGAGAACAGAAAAAGTTTATGAAAAAGTTATTCAAGGAGTAGAAAAATTAGTTGTTGATGTTAGTCCGATATACTACTCATATCATATCGGTTTGCGTGATGAAAGAAACAAACCTTTGGATTTCTATGCAAATCCTATCACAATTAACGCAGTTCAAGAAACAACAGACGGGAAGATACTCCTCGCCAGAAGAGGAAAACTTTCCGACCAAAAAGGACTTTGTCTCGTGGGTTCTGGATTCATAGAAAGAAGTGAATCAGAGGGAGAATTATTGCTTCCTGAAAAAGTTGGTTATACCGTGCTTACTGAATGCATAGAAGAAACAGAATATCCGAAGAGAAAAGCAATATTTAATATGAGTTATGCCCGCGCGATGGCTGTGGTTTTTGGCTCAAACCATGATTCTACATTTAGCGTTTATATGCCGCTGTTAGTAGATAGCAGTGAAGTCGCTCTTAAAGGTGGTGGAGAGCATGATGACTTATTACCTCTTCCAAGTTCTCCCGAAGATATTCAAGATGTAATAAGACAAAGAGGATATAAGGGAATACTTGCAAACGATCATATGTTGGGTTCTCTTGAAGCATATCTTTACAATAGAAATAATATCGTCAACTTAAGAAAAGAAATGAATCTTAAAACATACGGGAAGAGAACATTTAAAGAGAAAATAAAAGAGAAAGTTGGAGAATTTGTAAGAGGACAACCAAATTATTTTAATCCGGAAGAAGAAAAAGAAGGGTTGTGAAAATTTAAGTTATAGATTATTCGTAATCATTCATATGAAATCATTGCCCTTAAAAGAGGCATTCCGTTGCCCTTTCCCTTGGACAAGGCAAGAACACTAAGGGCATTAAAATAAGCATTGACATTTTCAATTTTAAATTGAGGCAGGTATCTTTTTATTGTCTCGCGCTCTTTGAAAGTTTTTTCTTCCAGATTAACTCCTTGCCTTATAGATAATTTAACATCAGTCGGGCCTAGAGAAGGAAGAAGTTTTGTTTTGTCATAAATTTGTAAACCCATATAAACATCTTCCATCCCTGCTTGCGAATCAAGTTTTTCATTGAAAGTGAATCCTCGCATAGCATCACTTCTCCACAAGGTGCATGTATTTCTTGGAACCAAATATGTTGGCTCTTCCCTGCCGTCAAATAGAGAATAAGAGCCTGTGCTAAACAAACCATAAACTCCCGACGCAATGCCGTTTCCCACAAGAACTTGTTTCTGCATTTCCATTAATTGTTCCTGTGTCGGATTAACTTCATTGGATATAATTAAACGAGTTTCGTAATCACCTTTAGGAGTTGACATTCTTAATCCTTCATTTAATGCTTTTGACCATCCGTAATTTTCAAGGACACGTGTTTCAATCTTTCCTGCAAATTTTGAATGTCTTAAGAGTTCGAGTGTATTTATTTTGTCCAAGAGATTTCCGTTTTGATCCTTTGAACCATTAACCACAACAATCATCTTGTTAACAACGGGGTCCAGTGTTGCAATTAAATCAACAATAGAAGGATTGTTCCATGCCCTTAATATTGCATAATCTATTTGTTTCATTCTAAAAATTATTCCGGTTTGAATTGTTTATAAATATTTATATTAAAAAGAAGGATTATTCTTTAGTCAGCCTTATCATGTCACTGAAAACCGGACGCGTTACTAAAATTCCTGAAGTGATTCCAATTATCGTTGTGATTGCAAATCCTTTAAAGAATCCTGCAGCAGCCCAGTAAAGAGGAATCAATGCAACGACTCCGGTAAAATATGCTCCCAGAATAATTGCAAATGCCCTTTTCAGCTTTTGTCTTATGCTTAAGGTTCCTTCAACAGCTTCGTCCAAGATTATTATCTGCTGGTCTATTCCTGTTCCAATTGTTGCAAGAATCCCTGCTATCGACGGCAAATCAAGATTCCATCCAATAAATGATGCTATCCCGACGATTAAAATTATTTCTGAAACACTTGTAAAAAGAAGCAAGATGGATGTTTTCAAATTTCTATATCTCAAAAAAACAACTGCAAAAACCGCGACAAATGCGGCAGCGCCAGTAAGAAGTATAGAGGTTATAATGCCCTTCCCAAAAACAGGAGAAAGATTATCCAGCTTAACAATTTCCAATTTGTACGGCAAACTTCCAGTGATTAAAACTGTCTGAAGCCGATTCATTTCATCCTCGGCATTTTTATATGCCTGTTCTTCTGTCTCACCTGTTCCTGAACCTGAAATTGAAATTTGAGTTGTAACCCTTCCCTTAAGTCCCTCGCTGATTAACAAACTATCCACGAGATTATCGTCGAGGAATAAATCAAGTTTTTCTGAAAGATATTTCTCGCCGTTAGAAGTTATATTTGCCTCCAGTTTTTCTGTAATTTGCGAGTGTCTTTTTGCCGCATCTTCGCTTAGATAAAGTGTAAATCTAAAATTGCAATAATAATAAGCGTCCTCTGCTTTTGGGCAAGATTCTATCAGTGCCTCCTGTCCTGACCTTGCAACAGAAGTTATATCTTTTTTGCCGCCGACAAAAACAGTTTCGTTTCCTATTTTTGCCTCAAATTTTCCCTGCTGTGATATGAGACTTTCAAGATTCTCCGGAGTTATTCCCGCTATTTCAATTCTTATGAAATTCTTTCCCGATAAATCCGAGATGGGCATTACCTGAATATCTTCAATTCCATAGACATTTAATCTGTTTTTTATTATCTCCGCCAAGTCGCGTGAATCCGACGATGACAACTCCACATTCTGCGCTTTTACCAATCCCCGCGAGCCTCCCGCCAAGTCAAGCCCGAATTTAATTCTTGTTTTTGGAATATCTGAAACAGTTATATCTGGAGCAGCAGTTGAAAATAAAATCACTTCCGCCTGTTCTGTTTTTATCACCATTTTTACGCGCCTATCTGAAGAAAATTTTCCTTTCATTGTTGCTACAAAATCACCGATGTTTGCAATCTTATTTCCGTCAATTTCAGTAATTATCTGTCCTTCCCTCAAACCCTGTTCAAAAGAGGAAGAGTTTGGAACAACAGAAGTTATAACAACACCTTCCTTGAAAATTGTCAAAGGCACGCCTAAAATTGATATTAGGGACAAAACTAAAAATACAATAAGCAACCAAATTTTCCAGCTAAGTTTGAAGTTCATTTTTTCCGCAGAGTTTTAATTTATTATGCTGAAACATTTTATTTTCTGATTACATACCATTTAATTATTGAAACATTTGTTACCCAGGTATTCAATATATCAAAAAATAATCCTATTGTGAGAATGGTAAATATTTGAGTAAGAACTGTAGAAGAATAGAAGAATGAAATCACCAGAGATACAACTACTGCAAACAAAGAAGTAAGCGTCATTGTTATTCCTGTTTTGAATGATTTGAATATTTTTTGATTTAGTGAAGAATCGTCGTTACTTCTCAAAACCCTATTTGTCAGCAAAATGTCTGTATCGACGCTGTAACCTATTAGCATGAGGAATGCAACAAGCCCTGCACTTGACATTTTTATCCCGAGAATGTTAACTATTGTAAGAGTCATAAAAATATCCGCAAATGCCGAGAGTATCACTGCAACAGAGGGGATTATTGTTTTCCTAAAAATTATGAAAACAACTGCAGACATAAACAAAAATGCAAAGAAAATTGCCATCAAAAGTTGTTGGTAGAAACTCTGGCTTAAAACTGCTCCCGTAAATTCAAAACTGCTGTTTTCACTTGTTAATTTATAACCCAGATAATTTTCAAGCGCCTTTTTTGTTACATCTCCGTCGGATTTTGTTTCAATTACAACCGCGATTCTCTCCTTAGTTCCCAAATCATAAATTTCCCGCGTGTTAATATCATTCAATTGAGAAGAAAGTTGCTGCTTAAGTTTCGATGAATCAATATCTCCATAGATTGTTACAGAAGTTCCACCTGCAAGAGTTACATCCTTATAAATAAAATCATGGTTGACAGAATAGAAAAAAAACATATATGCAAATGAAAGCAGAAAGATTGCCAACGGAATTAAAAGCAAATGCTTGTAGTATTTGTTGTGGAAATTTGCCATTCTTTTTCCGATGTTTTGTTTTTGTTCTTCCATTTTTTAATATATCTTGATTTTCACTTTGTTTAAATTGTCTTCGCTTCGCTGTGGATGCGATTCTCCTTTGAATCTGGAAATCTCATAATGCGCGAGCTGGGAGTCGAACCCAGGCAATTTGCTTGGAAGGCAAATGTCATACCGTTAGACCACTCGCGCTTATAAAGAATATCAAAGAATTATTTAATAAAGTTTACCATTAGGATGTTTCCGACAAATGCCCCTACGCTGGGATTAGAAAATTCCGCGTTTGTTGTCATAATTCTTACGAATTATGCCCCCGACAGGATTTGAACCTGCGACCCTCAGGTTAGGAACCTGATGCTCTATCCAGCTGAGCTACGGGAGCATATTTTACCTAATGCTTATATTTTTAAATAATCTCTCAATTTAAAAAAGATGTTGGTTCAAATTTTGGGGGCAATTGACATAATTGCCGGTTTAATTTTAATGTTTGGGATTAATAAATTCATGCCTGTAGAAATTCTCGGGATTATTGGAATTGTTCTCTTTTTAAAATCAAGTTTAAATTTGTTGAGAGACCTGGGAAGCTGGATTGATGTGTTTGCGGGAATTATTTTTCTTTTATCGATTAGCATAAAAACCCCTTTTTTCATCAGCATTATCATCGGATTGTTAATTCTTCAAAAAGGGGTTTTTAGTTTTATGAAGTATTGAAATCTACTCACACAACAAAGAGTAATGCGGAACTAAAATCTTAGATTTTGTAAATGCATTTCTTCACAAGTTCAGAAATGCGGGTAGAAGGGATCGAACCTTCGCAAGCACTAAGCTACTGGAGCCTAAATCCAGCCCGTTTGACCACTCCGGCATACCCGCATAAAAATAACAAGGCACAAGGTTTAAAAATCCTTTCTGTAATAAAATTTCGAAAGCTAAAAAATTAAATATTTTTGCAATCCAAAGTTTTATAAATCTTCTAAATTCTAAAACTTCGAAGACAACCATAGTCATTTGGAAACACCTGTTCCCATTCCGAACACAGAAGTTAAGCATATGACGTTGACAGCGTTAGTGTCTGAGAAGATGCGAAATTGTCAAGTTGTCTTCACCTAAATTTTAAATTATTTTTTATATTAATATGTTAAAAACAAAATGTATTTTATCCAAAAAAGAGGACGATGATGGATTAAGAAGTTCAGTTATGTCAAAACAATGTAAAAATATTGAACCAGGATTAATAACAATAATTAAATAAAAATGAAACAAAAATTTTCAAAAACAGAAGCTGAAGAAAAAATCACGGAATTTTTTTCAGACATTAAAAGAAAAACTCCTGAAGACGTAAAAAAAATAAAAAAACTCGCAATGAGCAAAAACATAAAACTCGGCGACAAGAGAAAATTGTTCTGCAAAAAATGCCTGTCCCCTCATGGAAATTCAAGCATAAAAATAAATGACGGATTCATAACAATAAACTGCGGAAACTGCAGTTACAAAAATCGCTGGAAATTAAAAAAAGAAATTGATTTTGGACTGCATAGTCATGATGACGGGTGTTGTTGAATAACTAAGATTTCTTGAATTTGCCGACAAGTTCAATTAAATCCGTGTGCCCAAGGAACATCGCCCTGCAGCAGTATCTTTTCAGACCGAGTTCGTCGAGAACTTTTTTAGAATTCTCACCCTCGGAAGTTCTTTTCTTATACTCTTCCCACAAATGTGCTATCGGCTTGCCGCATGAAAAACAGCGAATGGGAATAATCATACAGATTAAGATAAAAATCGATTTATAAATATTGCTAATGAGAATCTTTTTAAACAACTTTCCTCTGAATAAAATATGGCGAAAAGGAAAAAAATCAGGACAAGGGGAAAACTGCAAATGAGCAGGTATTTCCAGGAACTTAAGGAAGGAGAAAGCGTCGCGCTAGTCAGGGAAAGCGCTGTAAAATCGAGTTTTCCTCTGCGGCTTCAGGGAAGAACAGGAGTTGTGGAAGGGAAAAGAGGACGGGCGTATATTGTAAAAATCAAGGACCAGGACAAAGAGAAAAAATTCATAATAAGCCCAATACATTTAAAAAAAATAAAACATTAGAATCAAGATGATAAAAAACCAAAATCCGTTAAGCATGGCAGAAGTTGCGGAATATGTCAAAGACGGGGAAAAAGACGAAGGCATGGAGAAATTCATAAAAAAATTTACAAAGTTAAGCCCGAAAAAGGCGAAGGAAACAAGAAGCAAATTGGAGAAACTTGAAATTTTAAAGATGAAACCAGAGCACATAGTTAAAATAATCGACTTAGTCCCTGAAAATCAGGAAGATTTAAATAAAATTTTTTTGGGTGTAGGTCTTGACGAAGATGAAACAAAAAAGATACTTGATGCAATTAAACAAACAAAGTAAGAAAAATGGAGAAAGAAGAATTTGCAATAATACTAGATTATTTGCCGCATGGTTATCCCCTGGAAAAGAAAATGATGCCCCTAGCGCAAGCTGTGGGGGAGAAAAATCTTGTTCTTTTGGAACTTGTTCCCAGAAAAGGAATTCCGCTTGAAATCGGAGAGAAAGTTTACATTGGCGATGGGAAAAGGGACAAAGTTTATTACATTCTCGGAAGAATGCAAAGGGAAAAAATAACTGAAGGGGCAAAAAAAGAGCTTGAGAAAGTTATTGAAAAAATTGTAAAGGAGAATGAAACAAGATTCATTGAATTTTTCAACAAATCAGAATCAATTAACCGGAGAATTCACCAGATAGAACTGCTCCCGGGACTTGGGAAAAAATATGTTCATGAAATTATAGAGCAAAGGAATATAAAGCCATTTGAATCTTTTGAAGACATGAAAAAAAGGATTAAAAATCTCCCGTTGCCTGAAAGGGCTGTTGAGAAAAGAATCCTGCAGGAACTCACCAATGTTGAACGACACAATTTGTTCACAAAATAAAACAAATAAAGAAATTTATGAATGGAACAAAAAACGGAAAAAACCGAAGAGAGAATAATCAGAATACTTTCTAGAGACATAGAAGGGGGCATGAAAATTTATCCGGGACTTGCAAAAATAAAAGGGGTTTCGTGGAGTTTTTCAAATGCGATATGCCAATTTCTCGGACTGGACAAGAACAGAAAGATAAGTTCGTTAACAGAAAACGAAATAAAAAAAATATCCGACTTTGTAAAAAATCCCTCGCTGTCTCCTTTTCTTTTAAACAGAAGATTTGATTTGGAATCGGGAAAAAATTTGCATTTAAACGGAAGCGACCTTGATTTAAGAAAAGATTTTGACATCAAAAGACTGAAGACCATAAAAAGCTACAAGGGGTTGAGACATTCTTCCGGACTGCCTGTAAGAGGACAGAGAACAAGAGGAAATTTCAGGAAAAACAGAAGAAAGAGCGTCGGAATAAAGAAAAAAATTAATTCGCCTGAAAAAACAGGAAGGACATTCAAATGAAACGAAAACACAAAAGGTATTCAAGACCTAAGAGGCCTTTTGACAAGGCAAGAATAATAGAAGAAGGAGAAATAAAAGATAATTTCGGGCTGAAGAACAAGAAAGAAATCTGGAAAGCGGAAGCTAAAGTAAAATCATTCAGAGAAAAAGCAAAAAAAGCCATTTCTGCCACCGAGGAGGAAAAGCAGGTTTTATTTAATAAACTTAAAAAAATTGGGATAAATGTAAGCTCAATCGCAGATGTTCTTTCGCTTGACAAGAGGGATTATCTCAAAAGAAGACTTCAAACGGTTCTGGTTTCAAAAAAACTCGCGACAACACCGAAGGGTGCAAGGCAGTTGATAACACACAAAAATGTTCTTGTCGACGGAAGAGTTGTAAACAGCCCGTCTTATGCAGTGCCTGTTGAATTTGAAAACAAAATTTCCTTAAAAATGAAAAAGAAAAAAATCAGCAATGAAAAAAGTCCTGTTGAATTTGAAAAAATTGCAGATGAAAATGCAAATCCTGAAAATCCTGCTGAAGAAATGGGGGCGATTGCACAATGAATCAGACTGAAGAGGCAAACGAAAAAAATGAGAATCACCCAAGTGCGATTAACTTAAAGAAAAAAGAAATAGAAGCTGTTGTAAATATTTACACTTCTTTCAACAACACGCTTGCGCATGTTACAGATATGTCGGGAAGAACAATTGCAAAAGTCGGAGGAGGAATGGTTACAAAACACGACAGGCTTAAAGCAAATCCGACGATAGCTATGTTCATAGCGAAGAGAATAAGCGAAGGCATGAAAGATTTGGGAATTAAATCCCTTTATGTAAGAATAAGGGCAAAGACAAGAAATCCCGCCCCGGGACCCGGAGCACACGCAATAATAAAAAGTCTTTCAAGGGAAGGTTTTAAAATACTGAATATTTTGGACACTACAAGAAATCCGCGCGGGGGTCCGAAAAAACCGGGTGGAAGAAGGGGAAGGAGAGTATAATGAGTTACAGAAATAAATTTGAAAACGGAAAAAATGAAACTGGTTGAAAAGAAAAACGATGAAATTATTTTCACGGCAGAGATTGAAGAGAGCCTTGCAAATGCAATAAGGAGATACATAAACCACATCCCCGTTGCCGCCGTCGACGAAGTTGAAATTTTAAAAAATGATTCTCCACTTTATGATGAAACAATCGCGCACAGAATAGGGCTCATACCCATAAAGTCAAAGAGTTCAAAAATGCCGTTAAAAATGAAACTTGTCTCTGCAAAAGAAGGAAGAGTTTATTCAGGGGAGATAAAAGGAGAAGCAGAGATTGTTTATCCCAAAATGCCGATAACTTACCTTAACAAGAATCAGGAACTTGAAATTAACATTAGCGCAACGACGGGAAAGGGAATTGAACATGCAAAATTTTCGCCGGGAATGATGTTTTATAGGAATGTTGTTGAGTTAAGCATGAACAAAAATCTTTCAGATGAAATAAAAAAAGCCTGTCCTGAATGCGAAATAAAAGAAAAGGGGAACAGAATAATTGTTGTTGACGACGGGAAACATGAAGTTTGCGATGTTTGCGAAGGAATATGCGAAGAAAACAAGGAAAAAGCAGAGACTGAAGTTAAAGACGAATTAGTCATCACAATCGAATCATTCGGGCAATTAAGCGTCAACGAGATTTTAAAAAAATCCATTGAAGAGCTAAAAAAAGATTTGGCAGAGGTTTCTAAAAAAATAGACAAACTTTAAAACTATTTCCTGCATAGTTTTTGCGTGCAGGGATAGCGAAGACATTCACAAGTTCGGTCTATATTCCGAATGTATTGTGATTTTCGGGACATAGTGGTGTCCCACTTCGCTGTTTTGCATGCAGGGATAGCGAAGTGGTCAAACGCGCGGGACTCAAGTCGTATGGAAACCAAGGTTTCCCTAACAAGTCACCTTTCCTTTTAGAAAGAGAAATCCCGTCTCTAAGTGAGTTCGGAGGTTCGAATCCTCTTCCCTGCATTTATGCTATTGAGCAAAACGAAATAGCATTGGATTCGATGGTTGCAGGATCGAAAACCCGCAGGAGATTTTCAGTTCGAATCCTCTTCCCTACATAATATAAACAACAAATAAATTTATAAAAGCAAATTCTCTCGGAGTTTTATAACCTGCGAGCTAACGCGATAGTAGGCAAAACTACTTCTGTTAGCATCTAAAATGAAATCAAAAACAAAAATTGAAAAACAAGTCAAACTAAAAACAAATCCCGACTTAGTCCAAACTATATTAAACTCAAAAAATAATAATAAATGGGTGGAGATTGCAAAAATCCTCTCCATGCCCAGAAGGAAAAAAATGACCGCGAATCTCGGAGGTATAAACAATGAAGCAAAGGACGGCGAGACAATTGTATTTCCCGGGAAAATTCTTTCACAGGGAGAATTGGAAAAGAAAATAAAACTTGTAGCGTTAAATTTTTCAGAAAGCGCGAAAGAGAAACTCAAAAACGGAAAAAAAGAATTTTCGACAATCATTGAAGAAATTAAAAAAAATCCCGATGCAAAGGGAATCAGAATAATTAAGGAAAAATGAAAATAGGAAAGTTAGAAATTAGCCTGGAAGAATTGCAACATTTTATAGTCAAAGCTAAAAGAAATGGCTATGCAGGAGGAACAGAAAAACAGAGAGAGAAAGACGGCTCGAAAACATATACATTTCAGGAAGGAAACTTTCACTACACAGATAATTATGCCGGTTCTAATCAGGCTCCGGGAACTGAAATAGTTAAGTGGCAGAGAGAAGACGAACAAAGAATCTGGCAGATGTCATATTCTGGCGGAATGCTTCCCGAATTTTGGGAAAATGAAAAACTATCTGAACAAACTTTTAAATTTTTAAAGGAAGTGCTTATGCAAGTAACATTTAACCATCCTTTCAGAGGCCCTCAAAGTTATGAAGGGGATGATTTTTTTTATTTCAGCGGGGTGCAGGGGAATATTAAAAGATTTAAGGGAAACGAAGAAATTTTTTCCAGGTCATTGGATAAAACGGTATTTTCTCAGGACTTTATAGGGGGTTTGGTTATACCGAAAATAAAATGAAAATCATCGACGGAAAAGACGCGGTTTTAGGAAGACTTGCAGTTTATGCGGCAAAGGAAGCGCTAAAGGGGGAAGAAATTATCGTGGTAAACTGCAATGAAATAATTATAAGCGGAAATAAAAAAGACATAAAAGAAAAATTGGAAGAAAAAAGAACAAAAATCGGAAGCGGGCAAAGAGGGCCTAAACACTCGAGATTGAATTACATGATAGTAAAAAGAGTTATAAGAGGCATGCTCCCTAATGCAAGACGCAACGGGAGAGGAAGAGAAGCATACAAAAAAATAAAATGTTACAATGAAATCCCAAGAGAATACGAAAGTTCAGAGAAAATAAAGTTCAATGAAAAGAAAATTAAATTTATCAAGATGAGAGATATTGTAAAATAAAATGAAAATAATAAAATCCGGAAAACGGAAAAGAGCCATTGCAAAAGCCGTGCTTACAGAAGGTTCTGGAAATGTTTCAGTGAACAGAAAAAATTACAAAACACTGCAAATATTTGACAGGTTAAAAATAGAGGAGCCGTTGAGAATAGCGCAAAATGTTCTTGGGAAAATAAATTTTGATGTTTCAATAACTGTTAAAGGCGGCGGTGAAAAGGGGCAGATAGAAGCCGCAAGACTTGCACTTGCAAGAGCAATAAATGAATTTGCAAAATCAAAGGAACTTGAAAAAGCGTTTTTAAGTTACGACTGGAGCTTGCTTGTTGCCGACGTCAGAAGAAAAGAAACATACAAGCCAGGAGATTCAAAAGCAAGAAGAAAAAGGCAGAAGAGTTTCAGATGATCATACCTCACCAAAAATTCTAAAATTCTCTTTTATTAAAAGTGAAGAATTTTTATCAATGTTTATCTTACTTGAATTATTTGGGGCTAAAAAAGGAATTTCAATGAGAAGGATATTTAATTTGTAACACTCTTCTTTTATTAGACTGACTGATTTTTCAAAGGGTTTTTTATCCACTCCAGAAATGATAATCAAATTTACCCTCTTAAGAATATCTTTATTAAAAATATTTGTTATATGATTAACTATATCTTCTTCTTTAATTTCCCTTCTTATAGTATCTTTTGATTTTTCTTTATTCGGAATCGGCTTTGGTAAACAATCACTAAAACAGATAATTGAACTAGATTTTTCCCTACTTAATTTTTTTAAGTCTTTTGCTGAAAGATTAACTTCTTTTCCTATTATTTTATAAGCCATGTTCCAAAAAGCACATCTGGGACTTAAATCAAAGTCATAATCTCCAACTTTGCCTATAAAATTCTGAAAATTATTCGGTTCTCTACCAATAATTAAAATTAAAGGGTAATCTCTTTCTATGGATTTTTTATAAATTACAATAATTGGATATCCTTCTTGATGTTGATTAATCATCTTATTTTACTCCCAATTTTTCCAATTTATCCTGCACATGATTAAACAGTGTCGTCGAAATTATCGGCCTGTGAGTTCCGTTAAATATCTCGCTGTTAAATTTTATTTTTCCAATGTATGTAAAATTCTTCAGAATTTTTTTCAAACCGTTCACGGAAAGGTTATGTTTCTCAGCAAGTTTTCTTAAACTTATGTTTTCATTCAAGAATTCCTCAAAAATTTCTTCAATTTCCTTGAAGTTTTCAGCGGGAATAAGTTTTCCGTCTTCAATTCCGTAGCCGAAAGGGGCACGAGACATCAAATTTCCATGAATTGCTTTTTTTTTCATTCCTAATTTTTGATTTTCCCCACGAGAAATTGAATTTTTTTTTATTTGTTCTTTTAAATCCGCGATTTGTTTTTTCAGCTCTTCGTTTTCTTTTTTTAGTTGCGAAATTTCGTCTGACATTTTATTCGTTCAATTCATCAAAGGGAGATTTAATTTTTTTTAATTCTTTTTGAGACACGTGAGTATAAATCTGGGTTGTGGATAAATCAGCATGCCCGAGAAGTTCCTGAATCATCCTTATATCCACGCCAGATTCAAGAAGATGAGTTGCAAAACTATGCCTTAATGTGTGGCAATGAACATCTTTTTCAATGCCTGCTTTTCCCGCCGCTTTGGAGATTATTTTCTGCAAATTTCTCGACGATAATTTCCCTTTTGGACCTGTAAACAGATATTCCTTGTTTTCTCTTTTTTGTTTTTCAATTTGTTTTTTAAGTTCTTTTGCGAGAAATTTCGGAATGTTAAAAATCCTGTCCTTTTTTCCTTTTCCCTGCCTTACATGCCCTATATTTTCCGCAAGGTTAATGTCTAAATTTTTCAAATTTGTTATTTCAGAAACACGCATGCCGCATGCATACATCAAGGATATCATAAGTTTGGATTTCTCTGCCGATAAAACATTGAGAATTTTTTTTACTTCATCCTTAGTCAGGACAACTGGAATTTTTTTTTCTTTTTTCGGACGTTTTATTTTTACAGTTATGTCTCTTTCAAAAATATTTGAATAAGAATATTTAATTGCAGAAAGGAAGAGAATTATCGATGACGAAGCCCTGCTGCTTAAATTTTCAGAAATGTATGATTTCACGTCGTCCTCGGAAATTTCATCAGGATTTTTTCCAAAGAATTCAAGAAGTTTTGAATTATACATAAGATAATTTCTTATTGTATGATGGGAATTTTTTGAAATTTTCAGCTCAACTTCAATTTTTTTAAGAAAATCCTCCTTTTTCATCAAAAGTATTATGCGAACTTGTTTAAATATTTTAAGAATTAATAATTGAAATCAGAAAATCCCGGATTAATCAGGCGATTATCAGAACCTAAAGAATCAATGTATCGCATTTCCATATTATTAAGAGCAAAATCAAAAACGTCAAGATTTTCCCGAAGATGCTCCTCTGAAGAGGCTTTTGGAATTGCAACGATTCCTTTTTGCAAAATCCAGCGCAATGCAATTTGCGACGGAGTTTTTCCTTTCGCCTCTCCTATTTCTTTCAGGAATCTATTTTTATTGAGCGTGCCTGTTCCAAGCGGAGAGTAAGATGTAAGAATAATTTTCTTGGAACTACAGAACTCAAGCAAATTTTTCTGGTTGAACTCTGGATGAAATTCAACCTGATTCACAGAAACTGGAATAGTTTTCGTCGAGAGTTTAATTGCGTCATTCAAGTGATGAATTGTAAAATTGCTTACGCCAAAACTTTTTACTTTTCCTTCATTTTTTAATTTTTGGAAAGCAGCGAAAGTTTCTTCAAGCGGAATTTTTCTGTTCGGCCAGTGAATCAAAAGTAAATCAAGATAATCTGTCTTAAGTTTGTCAAGGATTTCTTCTGTTTGTTTTAGCAAATCCTCATAGTGCAGATTCAGATACCAAACTTTTGATGTCAGGAAAATTTTCTCCCTTGGAATTTTTGATTCCTTAATTGCTCTTCCGACATCTTCGTGATTTCCATATGCCCATGCTGTATCAATATGTCTGTAACCCAATTCAATTGCTTTTTTAACTGAATGAAAACCTTTCTCTCCTGTGAGTTTCCATGTCCCAATTCCAAGAACAGGAATTTCATATCCGGATAAAAGTTTTAGCTTTGAGTTTGAATTCATCAAAGCAACAAAAAGAAATTTTATAAAAACTTTTTGTTTATATAGTTAAAGGGGGTATAGAAAAGATTCTGAAAAAGAATTAGAATATTATCTTGTTAAATGGTTTAAAACAGACATAAAAATTGTCTTATTATAACTATCAAGTGATAAAAATAGAAAAATTTATAAAGTTAAAAATTCCTTTTTTTAGATGGCTAACTATTTCCATAAGAAAGCGATTCAAATGATGTTGAGAGAATCGAGAAGAGTCCATGAATATGCTGAAAAAATAAAGGCAAAAGAAGGAAAAGGGCACATAAGGTATAGTGCAATACCCAAAGAAGGGGTTCTGTCTTTGTTGCCTCCATCTGGAGAAAACTCTCTTCTTGAAGATTTAATTCATATTGAACAAGGAGTAGAAAGACAATCTTATGAGGACAGCAATCCTTAAAAAGCGAAATTTCGTTGGAAGTTTGAATAAGATTGGAAACAACTTGTTCTGTAAATAAATAGATAGGAGTAAGATGAGCAAAAAACTTTACGTTGGGAATCTTGACTTTAGTGTTGATGACGACAAGCTTAAGGAAGTTTTCTCTGAATTCGGAGAAATTGAAGAAGCAAATGTTATCAAGGACAAGTTTTCTGGGAAGTCAAAGGGATTCGGCTTTGTAACCTTTGTTAACGACGGCGATGCTGCCAAGGCAATTGCTGGAATGAACGACAAAGAAGTTGAAGGAAGAAAGCTGAAAGTGAATGAAGCAAAACCTTTTGACCCGGACGCGCCAAGACCAAGAAGAAGCTTCGGAGATAGAGAAGACCGTGGCGGATTCAGAAGTGGTGGTGGCGGAAGAAGCTTCGGCGGCGACAGACAAAGAAGATTCTAAACAGCTGTTTAGACAGCTATAAAATTTATTTTGTTTTTTAATTTTAGTTCATGTTTTGTTAATTTTTATTGAGAGGTAGTTGGAACTTTAAAGGGAAGGATTTTTAGAGAGTTCTGAAAGTTTTTAATTTTCAGAAAGATTAATAAAAGAATTTACATTTGGTAAAATATGAAAAAACAAACAGATAAATCTGTTTTAATAACTTTAATCATCGTCGGAGGAGTAATTCTTTTAGCTTTGCTCGGGATTGGTTTTTTAAATTCATTAAATCCTTCAAACACAATTTCTTCCAACGGACTTGCAACTATAAAAGTTGTTCCGAATCTTGCGGGCATTTATTTCAATGTGCAGACTTACGGTGAAACGAGTTCAGAAGCAAGAGACAGAAATTCAGAGATAGTTGAGAAAATGAAAAATTCGCTTATTGCAAACGGATTTGAAGAAAGTGAAATTCAAACGCAAGGATTCAGCATTTATCCGGAGTATGATTATTCAAACGGAGAAAATAAAATAAAAAGATATGCTGCAACACATTCAATTAAGATAGAACTTTCAACAGAAGACAGCGAAAAAATCGGGAAGGCGATTGACTTTGGTGTTGATGCGGGAGCAGGAATAAGTTACATAAATTTTGAATTAAGCCAGGAAATGCAAAATCAGTACAAGGCTCAGGCAATAAAAATGGCGACGGAAGATGCGAAAATTAAGGCGGAAGCGTTAGCAGAAGGAGCAGGATATAATCTTGGAAAACTTGTTTCTATTTCAACAAGTGATTTTGGATATACTCCTTGGATGATTTTCTCTGCGACGACAGGAATGGAAACAACAGAAGCAAAGGCAGCGACGGACATTCAGCCCGGAGAGCAGGAAGTTTCAGCACAAGTTACAGCTGTATTTAGGATGAGGTAAGAAAGAAAAAGATTAATTATGTAAAAAATTATTTTTTCTGTTTTTCGGTGTTTGTGTATCCTGCTTTATATGCAGCATTATCTTCGTCATCTTTTTTTATAAAAGAACTTGATGGAGCAAAAAAATCCGTCAATACCTCCAAAGTCCCGTGAGGAGGATTAGATGGTTTTCCTGCTGCAGCATCTTCCTGTCCTTTATTGTGATATTTTTGTTTATCGTCTGACATCTTTTAAGAAATCTAACCTAGTTTAAAAATCTTTGGAATGAGAAAATAATTATTTTTAGGAAAGATTTTTTAAGTTTGGTAGTGCGGAAGTTGTGAGGACGGAAGAAAGAGATTTGTGAGTATTATAGTTCTGAAAGATAGAAATTGTTAAAAATTTGATTCTTTTGAAAAAAGATATAAAAATAAAAAACGGAAGATTTATAAGGTATAATGTTATATTTTAAATCTGTAATATATAAATTAAGACTATTCATACAATGTTTAAGAAAAAAGTTGCTGAAAAAATTGATAGAAATATTGTAAAAGAAGAAAGATTTAAACGAATTGCTAGTCGAAGAGTTCAAGAAATTTTGAATAAATTGAGGCTTCTAAGAAATTGTGCAAATCGTGGAAATTATTCTTATACAGATGAACAAATAAAAAAAATATTCGGAGTTATTGATGAGGAATGGAAGAAAGTCAAAAATGAGTTTAATAAACACAAAAGTAAAGAAAATAAATTTAACTTAAATTAGATAATGAATATTGATAGATTATTTCTCAGAGCGATATATAAATTTTTAGAAGATAACAAACAAAGAACTATTCAGTGGGAAGATGTTGTAAAGTCTTCTTTTGAAATGTTTCCCGAAGTTTTTGGATTTGAAAAATATAAAGAATGGCCTGATAGCGGAAAAATTCATTTTTGTGTTCGGAGGTGTAGAGATCAAAGGCATTGGCTTCTGGGAGATATCAAAACAGGATTTACATTGACAGACATAGGAAAAACTTTTGGTTCAGTAAAGGTAGAGAATAAAACTTATGTAGATATAGAAAAAAGGAAGAGAGGATCAGGGCTAGATCCTAAACTGCTTAATTATGTTAAGGAGAGTCTATTATACAGAAGATATCTTAAAAATCCAGTTAATTTTATTATTTCCGAATCTGAATTAAGAAATATCTTGAAGTCAACTATGGAAACAGACTATAGAACATTATTCAGAAATCTAGACTACCTTATGAAAGTAATAAAAGACTACGGAAAAGAAGAGCTTATTGATTTTTCTAAAAAACTAAAAGAAAAAGTAGAAGAAATCAAAGAAGATGAGTAAACCTGAAGAGATACCTATAGACTCTAGAGGAATAAAAATATTAGCTCATGCTACAATTAGATCTTGGATGGAAGCGGTTGTAGAGTTGTTAACAAATTCAGATGATGCGTACAAAAGATTAGAGAATAGTGGTGAGAAGTGTTCTGGAGCAATAAGTATCTCTCTCTCAAGAAGAAAGGGGGGAGAATGGGGTGTTTTAGAAATTTATGATGTTGCAGGTGGAATAAGTAGAAAGAAATTGGATTCGGTAACAACCTTTTTTGCAGATTCAAATGAATTCAATGAAAATAAAAACGTTCGGGGGTTTTTTGGTAGAGGGTTAAAAGAAACGATTGTAGCTTTAGGTAAAGGGGAAATTATATCTATAAAAGATAATAAACTAAATGTTGTTAAAATATGGTACGACCCAAAAAACAAAAAATCTTATAGACAATTTATTGTAGAAGATGGGAAAGTAGATGTTAATACAAGAAAGAGATACAAAATAGAAAAAGACGGGACTTTAATTAGCATTAATGTAGAACATAATAAAATTAAAATTCCCGAACTTAAAACTCTTGAGCAGCAATTAAGAAATCATATTTCTTTGAGAGATATTCTTTCTTCAGAAAGTAGAGAAATCAAATTATCTTTTGAAGATTTGCGGAGAGGGGGAAAAACTATTTTAGACATAAATTATAAGTTTCCTGATTCCAAAAAAGTCCTTGATAAAGAATTAGTTGTTCCAGGACATACAAAACAAATTCGACTAATAGTCCATGAAACAAAAGAAAAATTAGATTATAAAAGAAACTCGGCCCTTAATATTGCGGGAATATTGATTAAGACTGGCGGCGCAATCTTAGATAACTCATTATTCAAATTTGAAGATGATAGTGCTGGGAGTTATTTTTATGGGGAGTGTATTTCTGAAGAGATTAATGACCTTTTACGTTCAGAAGATTCTTCAGTTTTACAAATGGGGCGAAGTGGAATTGATTGGAGTAATGAGTATGCTCAATTATTAAGGATAACTATTGAAAGAGCGATAGAACCTTTGATAGAGGAAAAGAGGAAAGAACTAGCAAAAAAGAAAAAAACGAATCCAAATAAAGAGAATCAAAAATTATTTAATGAATTATCTAAGCTGTTTAATGAAATATTTAAGGAAGAGTTAGGAGATGAGGGAAAATCTGATTTAGATGCATGGGATGTATTTGAAGAAAAGGTCTTTATTAAACCGAGTGTAGTTAATGTAGTACCAAAAATTCCAAGAACAATATGTTTC
>ERZ1292644.708-Hain-H14-01um-R2-708-length-20333-cov-44_pt1 | contig 20333 bp, 34 predicted proteins | sample MGYA00564402_ERZ1292644 | MGnify/ENA primary metagenome ERZ1292644 (study PRJEB36523, sample SAMEA6512644) | groundwater metagenome | collected 2019-01-09 | study: AquaDiva: Metagenomics assemblies of 32 groundwater samples
CGAGGCCTTGACGAACTCGTAGGGGCCGGGGCCGGCGGGGATCGCGGGGAGGAGGCTCAAACGATCCGTAGTGATGAGCGTCGTCGTCATTCGCGCCCCTCCTTTGCCCGCGGCTCCCAGTCAGCGAGGCTTTCTTGGAAGCAGGCCCGCAAAATTCCCACCGTGGTCGCCTCCGGGCCAAGCAGAATCCGCCCGAGGCCAAAGATCCGCTCGCAGAGCTCGCGGTCCTCCAAGCTCGGCATCGCCCCCAGGATCACCCGGTAGAGCCGGTCGGCGTCGGGGCGCCCGCGGGGCTTGGCCTCCAGGTGCGTGGAGACGGCGGCTTGCAGCTCGGCGACCGGCAGTCGGCGGGCCTCGCCGAACCAGCGCTCGCGCTCGACGGAGTCCGCCCCTTCCAGGGCGGGCAGGAGGACGGTCGCCTTGGCGATCCCGAGGTCGGCGAGCGCCTGGGCGACCGGCTCGCGCTCGCCCTCGGTCAAGGCCTGGATCAGGCGGCCGATGGCGATGCGCTTGGCGGCGGAGCGGAACGACCTGACGCCCAAGACCTCCGTGAAGTAAACGTCCTCACTCTCGTAGGGCCGGTTGTCGGCGCGTCGGACCTTCGACCAGTGGCCGCAGTCGTGGATCTCGGACGCAAGGAGACACACCTGGACTAAGTCGGACTCAACCCGACGACGGAGTTGGAGCAGCGCCAGGTGGCAGCCGATCGCCCGCTCGCCCTGGTACTGGCCGAGGAGGACCTCGAGGGCGGCGCTCATAGCGGGAGCACCTATTGCCGCAGTCGCTTCACGGCGATCTCGCAATACTTCGGCTCGACTTCGATGCCGATCCATGAATGACCATGCCTTCTGGCGGCGGTGGCTGAGGCGCCGGTGCCGGTGAAGGGGTCAACGACCACGCAGGGCGGAATGCGCCGGAGGAAATGTGCCCACAGCTGGGGTGGTTTCTCGTAGGGATGCTCGCCCCTCATGATTGGGCTGAGCGTGATGACATTCGGCACGGCGGCCTTGTCGATCAGACGGGGCGATCCCTTGGTACCGACCAGAATCGGATCCCACGCAGACCGGAAAAGCCCGCCAGTCCCCACCGTGCCTTTCACCCAGGCCACGCACGCGCTGAGACGGAGCCCGGCCAATCCAGCCAGATAAGCCACGTCGGGCATCCGGCGCCATCCGCACAAGATCGGGGCGATTCCGCCATCATCGAGGAGCCGGTAGGTTTCGACCAGCGCCTGGTGGAACAAGCGCACTGGGGCACCCGATGTCCCCGCCGCGCCATCGTCGCGCCCACGCACGGACAGCGATTCAAACGAATACGGCGGGTCGAGGATGACCGCACCGGCTGAGGCGAGCATCGGCAACACATCTAACGCATCCCCGCAATAGAGTTGGATGCCGGGCTCCTCGTGGAAGAGGTAGTCGCGAAGGCTCACAGGATCTCGCTCAACGCGCCAGTCACGACTTGTTTCATGCCGTCCCTTTCGTCAGATCCTCGCGGTGGCGGGCCAGCTCCCCGGCGATCCGGTCCATGCGCCGGAGATCGGCCTCGGTCGGCTCCGCCCCCGGTTCCGGGATGCGCATGAGGCACTCGAAGAGCGTCATCGCCCCGGCGAAGAAGCAGCGCCGGCTCTCGATCCACTGGGTCCCGCCCGGCGGGATCTTGACGTGAGTGGCATAGAGGAGCCAGAGCGTCTCGAGGACGTTCGTCTGGTCAGTCTGCTCTCGCAGGAGCCGGTCGATCGCTTCCTCGAAGCGCGTCACAGCGTTCTCCACTTCAAGATGCCCCGAGCGAAGCAGTCAAGGAGGGCCCGCGCGGTCAGATCCTCTCGGACCTCCCGCGAGTAGCGGCACGAGGGGTCATGCGCGTCCAGCAGGTCGGTCAAGATGACGACGAGCCGCCCGAAGCGTGTCATCCTGGCTTGCCTCGCGTGGCAGTTTCCAGGCGTTCAACGACGTTGACGGCGCGATTCCCCTCGATCCACACCACCCCGTCCAGCATTTTCTTCAGATTGCCTCGGAACCCGAACGCCCCGGCGATCACCTCCACGGCCTCGTGGCTCGGCAGCTGGCGCGCCGGGTTCGGCTCGCGAATCGAGATGGACAGGCGGCGGCACCAGCCGCCGGGGTACTCCTCGATGGAGAAGACGCAGCGGTAGACGCCGGAGATCGTCAGGCAGAAGTCGAGGTCGTCGCCGACCGGGGGCCGCTCGCCGCGACTCATTCGTAGCTGCTCGGGCAGGGACAGGCGGTGGAGGTCGGCGTACCAGCAGAGGGCCGCGATCTCCGCCCGCGCCGCCTCGTCGATGACGGCTACGCGCACGTCATGGCTCGAAGAGCAGCGCGAGCAGGCCGAGCACCCCCGCGCAGCCGAGGGCGAGGGCGGCGGCGAGGAGGGCGTCGCGGAGGCGGGCGCTCACTCGGCCTCCTCCTCATCCTCGCCAACCGCAGGTACCAGCACGGGCGGCTCGGGCGGGGTGAAGGTCAGGCCCGACTTTTCCCAGTTCTCCCGCGTGATGAAGAGGTGCGGGCGCGAGTCGATGACGCGCTCGACGCCAGCAGAAGCGAAGCAGCTCATCGCCACTTGGCAGTAGGAACACGGAAAGGATAACTCCCGCTTTTCCACCGCCCCGGTCTGCCCGCACGCCTGGCACGCCTTCGCTTTCTTGAGCGGGATGGTCGTACCCTTGCGGAACTTCTGCGTGCCCGTGCCCTCGCAGTCCGAGCAGGTGAAGGAGGGCGGGCCGTACTCCCGCAGGAGCGCCGTGGGATCGCCGTCAAAGAGAACGACCGCAAGTACGCGCCGCTGAATCTGAGGCACCAGCTCATCATCCCATGGCGTCTGCGCTTCGGCGATGTCCCACGCGGCGTCTCCGGGCAGCGCCTCGTCCTCGGCACCGGAGGGTTCGAGGCCCTCGGCAGTCACACGTCGAACCTTCTCGTGTGTGCGGTCGGTCACAACGAAGGTGTCCCATTCACCCGAGAGATTCCGTAACCGCACTAATGTGCGCTGAGCACGCCGAAGGAACGCGATCTCCGCCAAGTGCATCGTCTCGCGCCGGTTGCACAGCCAGAGCGCGCTGGAGACACGCATGGCGGTGACCATGCCCGCTAACTGCGCACGCTTTTCGTAATCGACGTAGCCGAGCAGGGCGCGCCGAAACTGGTAGTTGGACATCGATTTCTCTTCCACGACCGTGAGGCCCGCTGCTGGGTGGCGGATCGCCCCGTCGATATAAGTCGGCACCCAGATAGTCGGGTGACGCCGGCCCTCCACGTCCTTGGCGTCTGGGTCGAGCACCATGCCGATCTTATTGAGCGCTCGACCGTTGATCTCTTGGTCGAGGCCACCGACGCGGAGTTTGCCCGCTGGCGTTTCCTCGATCTTCGGCGGGTAGAATCCTGGGAATACGGTGCCCCAGAGTCGCCCTTCCACGCCCCATTCGCGAGCGAACTTCTCCTCAAGGCTCTCAAGCACATTCTGCCCACGATACTCGTCGCCGATGGGGACGGGGAAAAAGAACGGCTGCTCGCGGAGTCCCCACAGCCCTCCGAAGGCCGCACGGATGTTCCTGTTCATCCAGGCCGCATGAATGTCCCCCGCCTCCATTGCCATGAGGCTCCTGGGCTGCCAGGGTTCGGGCCGACCGAGCGAGGGATACAGCAACTGCTGGAGTTGGGCTCCACACTTGCCGAGCCGCGAGCCCGTCGGGTAGCCCGACTGCCCGCGTTCCTTCGCCTTGAGCACGTAGCCTTCGCGGAGCAGGTCAACAATCATGACGCCTCCATCTCCTCAGGCAGTTTCCTGTTCTTCTTGAGATTGCATGTCGCGTGGGTCACGCGAATGTTGTCCTCTGTGTGGCTTCCACCACGAGACAGCGGCACCACATGGTCAAGATGAAGGTCTCGCCATGCGACGCGTCGATGGCAGATCCAACACCGCCATTCGTCGCGCTCAACGATCCGGTTAAAGCTAACACGTTCGACCTTGCTGCCCATCTTCAGGGCATGGCGTCGTCCTGCCGATAGCCTCGCAATCTCGCGGCGGCGCTCCACATGTTCTCGTCTCCAGCGAGCCACCTTTGCGATGATGATGTCGCGATTCTTTTGATGATATTCGCGAAACCACAAGCGCTGCCGTTCTTGATTCGCCATCCGGTAGTGGCGTCGGTACTCGCGCAGGCGCTCAAGATTGCGCCGACGATACTCGCGGTCTTTAGTCACCATCCGTTCTCGATTAACAGCGCGATGCCGCCGACCGCGAGCCTTAGCGCATTCTCGGCAATCGGGACGAAATCCTGCCGATTGAGAGCGATCGCGTTGATAGAAAACGGTCGTCAGCGGTCGAACTTGTTCGCAGCGTGAACAGCGCCGAGTCAGTACGCCCGCGATCAGGCTGTCGTGACAACGGCCCTGTTTGACTCCTGCGGCACCCATTTCCTCGTCACCACCCGTACTTCCCGCCGGGCTTTGTGACGACGGGCGGGATCGCTGCCCGTCTCGGCGCAGGCGTTCCCGCCTTGACGCTCACGCTCACCTCGGGCTCCTCGACGATGTCCAAGCCCGGAATCTCACGGATGCCCGCGTCCAAAGCCTTGCGCACCGAGGTCTCGTTGAGGACGAGGAAGGCGCGGGGCACCTTCTGGAAGTCGGTGAGCTTGAAGGTCCAGCGGGTCTTGACGGTCGCCTTGGCCCCACCCACCTGGACGGTCTTGGCCGGCGGGGCCGGGGTCAGGATCGGCGCCGCAGCCTTGGCAGCAGCCTCCTGAGCCGCGCCAGCGGTCGCCACCGCCTGTTCCTGGCGCTCAACGAAGAGCGGGAGGGTGGCGGCCTCACTGGCGGCCTGGGCGGCCCGTACCGCCTCCTCAGCGCGCTGCAGAGCCTCAGCCTCGAGCCGGCGGCGCTCTAGCTCGGCCAGCCGCGCCGCCTCCTCGGCCTTCCGCCGCTGCTCCAGCTGATAGTCGCCGATCTTCCGCTTGACGATCCGCTCGGCCTCGGCCACCGGATCAAGCACGAGGTGGAACACGTCGTTGATCTTCTTGGTGTGCTCGTTCAGGGGGCCGACCAGGCGCTTGCGGTGGGCCTCGCCCTGGCGGTTCACCGTGGCGATCTCCGCCAGCGAGGTGATCGCGGTGCCGAGCGCCTCGTCACCCCCGATGGCCAACCCGTCCGCGTAGGCGCGGTACTGGGCGGCGGCGTCCCGGTAGGGTTGGAGATCGGCGTCGGTCGGGAGCGGCAGGACGAGAGCGGTGTCGGGGGTACTCATCGCGTGCTCTTTTTCCGGAGCGCCTTTTCCCCTAAGAGCAGCTTGAGCCGCTGATTCTCCGATTGCAATTGCTCTGCCTGCTGACATAGTTTCTCGTTCTCCCGCTCTAGGCGTTCCGCGCTCTCCGTCAGCCCTTTCACCTGCTGCCAGAGAGGCGGGTGATCGCAGAAGTGCTGCCCGCCGCCACCGTTAGGCATGGGACTCCTCCTTGGCTCGCACCTTACCGAGGCAGTTCCGGGGCGGCCTCAACCACCCTCTTGCGCTTTCTTTTTACTTCTTGAACGCGCTCCATTTGCTCCTGGGCGAACTCCAACGTCGCCCGCAGCTGGTGGCGGCGCAACCCCTCGATGGGCTCCGGGCCGGCGAGGGCCTCGACCACATGCTGAATCGCCTTGAGGGCTTCGGTCTTGCTTGATTCGATCATCGCCTCATCTCCTTCACGTCGCTCAGCCAGTGGTGATCCGCGGGCGGATTCTGTACGAGCAGGCCATGCGGAAGCGGCGTCACGATCTGGTCCGCACCACCATGGATCGCGCCAACACGCGCACCCGGGGAAGTCACAATCCTCATGCTCGCCGAGTTCGCACATGAGGCCGACAGGGCCGCCGAGTGCCCTCACCGCCGCGCCCCCTTCGCCCGCCGCCGCCCGAGCGCGGCGACGAAGCGCTTGGTCCGCGCCTTCCGATAGGCGTCGAGCGCTCGCGCCACTGCCCTCGTGAGGCTGTCTTCAAGCGCTTGCTCCACTTCGACGGGCCGACAGAGCGCGCACCCGTCGCACGAGTAGCGACGGCGCCCGCGATCCGTCAGCCGAAAGGCCACCGAGAACGTCTGCAACGATTCCTCCGCGCCCTCCAGCGAACTCCACTGCCCGACGCCGTGCGGGCGGAGGCGCAGCCGCAGCGGCACGGCGATCACCGGCGCGAGCCGGCGCACGGTGATCACCCGTGTAAAGCCGTGATGGTCCAGCGTGATCGTCACCGCCTCGCCCCCTTCTTGAGCGCCTCATTCAGGCGCCGAATTAAAATCGACTTGTGGGTCAGGCGCCCGCTTTCGCTCCCGAGGACGGCCCGGAACTCCGCCGCCTCGCGGGCCACGAGCGCGTCGGGTGCGTCGCTCGTCCGCACGCCGTGGTGGGCCTCGAAGTACCGCTCGTAGAGATCCGCGCCGACGCCGCACTCGGCGGCGTACTTGTAGCACATCGACACATCCACGGGCGCGTCGGTCGGCGCCGCCGATTTTGCCTCTCGTGGCAGTTTTAAGGGCGCGGCAGGAGGCTCCGGATCCTCGCTGCCGCGCCGGGCGACGTCGGACGCCACGTCTCGCGCCTCCCCGTCTCGCCCTGGGATTGGTGCCTCACGCGCTACGGGTGCCCCCGATTCGCCGGTTCGTTGGGGCGCGGATGGCGAGGTGTCGCCCCCGTCCATCGCCCTGTCCGGCTCGCGCGTGGGCTCGCCATTCGGCTCCTCCTCGTCGAGAATGTTCTCCTCGTGGGGTGCTGGGGGCAGGGCGACGGGCAAGCCGCGCGCCTCCTGGATCGCCGCGACTTCCTCCACCGTGTAGGGCGAGCGCACGCGGATCGGGTAGCCCTTGCGCCAGGCGACTTCCCCGCCCGCCTTGAAATACTGCTCCTGGACTTCCACGCGCTCGATCTCGAAGGGAAACTGCGTGAGCGGCCCCACGGCGGCGCGATAGAGGCGGAGTTGGCCTAGCAGGTCGGCGATCCGCTGCGCGCCGCCGACGCGCACTTCCCAGATTCCGAGCGGGGTCTTGGCGACCACGACGGAGAGCCGGGCTGAGGGGCGGCACTTGAGCGGACACTGCGCGTAGTCATCGTCGGCGGGCAGCTGGCACGGGCGTACGAGGTCCTTGCCCTCCGCCCGAATCTCGATGAACTGCCGCCCGTCGCAGCGCCCGACGACCGAGCGACCCTTGCGAAGTACGTACCCCACCGAGTGAAGCACTTGTTCGGGCTCCGGCCACGGGAACCGCACGGGCAGGCGCGTGGGCGTGTCACCATAGACCTTGGCGATTTCCTCCCCCACGACGAAATACTCGACTTCCTTTGGGTGGTCCCCGACGGTGACGCCGAGACCGATCATCCCGAGCCGGGTCGGGCGCATCCGGCGTTCGATGCGGTCGGGAATCATCGCCCCTGCTCCTTCATCATCTTTATGAACCGCTCGCTGGCCTCCCGCTGGCGCCGCCGCCACTCCGCAGGTGACAGCGACTCGCCCTGCACATCTTGGGCCGGCATCCGCGCCCAGATCTCCAGCTTCATCTGGACGTGGCGGATCAGCGCCTCGGGGTCGTACACACCGCGCTTCCAGAGGGTCAGATCCGCGTAGATCTCCTTGAGCGCCCACGCGAGTGTCCGGACGCCGAGGGCTTGGAGATCCTCGCCCATCTCGAGCGAGATCCGCACGCGCTCCCGGTGATTTGCATCGGTGAACGGAATGAGCCCAAGACCCCCTTGGGGCCGCATTGGCAGTGCCATGAACTTGAATACGCTCCGCCCGTCGTGCAGCCAGTCGGTTCTGTCGCAGATGGAGGCGTACTCCGGCGTGGCGTCGCCCGTCGGCGTCCGGCTGGTGGAGTCGAACACAACCCGTGCGCCCTCGGCGTACAGAAGTCGGCGGGCGCGGCGCGCGACATCCTGCGAACTCGCGCACCCGCCGAGGATGACGTAGGCCCCGTCCCCCGCACCCAAGGGGTACTCCACGACGAGATCGAGTCGGCGGAAGTCGGCCCCGGCGGCGCGGACCTTCTCGAGGAGCGCCGGAGCCAACAGCGGCGGGTGTTCTCCGGGGCGGACATAGACGTAGACCGCGAGGGCGAAAAACAGCCCGACGATGACCGTCGGGAGTGCGACCGCCCGCCTCATCGCCCCGCCTCGCACCGCCGGCAGCGCCGCCCCGCCTGCACGGTCACGCGGGCCACCTCAAGATCGTCTAGGGGGGCTCCACACTGCTCGCAGACGGTCGCGGGCGGCTCCCGCCGGGCCACCATCGCCCGGAGGCGATTGAGCAGCCCCGGACGGCGGGCGGAGCCGTTCATCCGCGCCCGCCGGTAGAAGTGAACGGCCAGATCGCACGAGCGGAGCTCGTAGGCGTCGCTCTCATAGCGGATCATCGCCGAGCCGCCAGATAGATCAGCCCGACCAGCCAGAGCCCCGCGCCGAGGGCGAGGCCGAGCAGCACGCCGCGAAAGGCGCGGAGGTCGTCGCCCCTCACGCCGGGGCTCCTTGCGGCAGCGCTCCGCTGTCGCTCCAGTCGGGGACGAGCCGGGCGATGACGATCCTTGAGCGGCGGCGCTGCTGCTGGTGCCGGGAGGTGCTCGTCTTTTCGCCGGCCGGCGGCCTGAGGCGGGGCCGCGCTGCCGACATCCGCGCCAGGCTGGGGAACACGGGCTTTGCCGCGAAGAACCTCGTCAATCTCGGCCGCCTCGTCGAGTGCCAACTGCCCCCCTGTCGGACCACTCGCGGCCGCATCTCGCATCACACGAATACAAATGACCCAGAGAGCAATTAACAGGATCAATCCAAGACCAGATAACAGCCCCGCAATCATCGCGTTCTCCTCCGTCCCCGACTCCGCACCGGCCGGTAGGCCACAACGCGCTCTAGTCCGAGAGCCTTCAGAATCTTCCGGCCTGGGTCACGCCGACCATTGATGACGTCGCTCAAATAGGCCTCGCTTACGCCCAACTCCTTGGCTAGGGCCCGCTGCGAGCCGCGCTGGTTGGCCGACTGGCGGAGTTTCTGCGGGATGGCCATGCGCTTCACTCAGCGCGCATATTAACGCTTACGCGAAACCGCTGTCAAGCGGAATACGCGAATCCCCTAGCGCGGCGCGTTAAGTCGGCGGGCCTCGGCGGGCGTCAGGATCAGACGCCGCGCCGGGCGCTTCGGGGCGACGGGCGGCGCAATCCGGGTCAAGTGCCGGGCGAGCCGGTTCACTGCCGGGTCGCGCCCCATCATGACGGCCCACGCCCGGCCCCACGCGAGGGCCTCGACGGCCTCCCACTCTTCCCGCGTGCGGGGGCGCAAGATCGGCAGGGACGGGAGACTCATCGCGGGGGCGGCAGGCGGCGGCAGAGCTCCGCAGCGAGCACCCGGATCGCCCGCGCCTCCTTCGCGGTCTCGGCGGCGAGGCGGAGAGATTCCCGCTTGAAGGGATCGGTGTCCCTCGCCAAGCCGTAATTTGAAGCCGTTGCTCCACTTCTGCGTTCGAACCAACCGAGGAATACAACGGCGGTTTCGGCGCAAAGAGCAATGCCGATCCAGAGCAGCACCGAATATTTGAAAGAAAACCCGAGATACTTCGAAAGTGCCGATGCGCCCATAATTGGAAGAATCCATTGACGCACCGCTTCCAGATATAGCGTGCCCTTCCCTCGGTAGAACCACAGACGACCTAGGGTCTCGCCTACGCGCACTTGGCCCCCTTCGTTCGGTTGCAAGGCAAGCACGCTGCGACAATGTTGAGCGCCTCATGTAGTCCACCGCGCGAAAGCGGAATCACATGATCCTGCGTGGGCTTTAGTTGCGCAGAGAAGACCCGACAACAGTATAGACACCTGTTGTTTTGGCGTTCAATGATGTGGCACCACTCGGCACGGGTAACGTGACCCGATCCGACTCTGCTCCGTCGGCGATGATTGGCGTTAATTTGAGCCAACTTCCCCTTCTCGGTCTTGTGGTACCTTCGGTTTCCTCGGCGGTGAATCTCTGCCCATCGTTCAGGATGCCGAAGGCGCCAAGCATGCGCTCGGGACCAATTGGTGACCCGCCCAATGGTTTTGTACCACTTCTCGTAGGCGGCTTTGCCATGACGACGATAGAGTGCCTGGCCAGCGGGCGAATGCCACCAATTCCTTTTCTGTTCACGATATCGTTCACGGTGGCTCTCGCGCCAACGTCGCGCGAGTTCCCGCGCTCTGTCTTTGTTACGCTGATAGTAGGCGGCTTTATAAGAGCGAAAGCGCTCTGGATCAGCAAGACGGCGTTGTTGGTCTAGTTCTCGCAAGCGTTCACCATTCCGCTCTTTCCACTGCTTCTTGTAAGCACGGCGTTGCTCCGGCGTTTTCACTGCAGCACGATCCGCGTGCGCTCCGGCTCGCTGTATTGGTATTGGATGTCTGCCAACTGCACCTCGCCCTCCGGCGTGGCGCGCATGATCGGCACCGCCCCCAGGGCCAGCCGCGCGCCACCGACGAACTCGACCGCGGTCTGCTCCCCGCCGCAGCTCGTAGGCCGGGTCGTGACGAGGACGCCGTGGATCACCGCGCCCTCGATGCGCTGTTGCAGGTCGTCCGGCGGCGCGTTCGCCGGGTCGGCATCGCGGCCCCTCGAGAAGGCGCGCGCCATCCGGGGGAGGATAATCCGCGGCGGCGGCAGCCAGCGGAACAGCAAGCGCGCCGTGTAGCCGCTGATCCGGTCGCGCCCCGCCCAGATGACCAGCTTCGCCCCGGTCGTGAGTTCGAGCACGATCCCGCGGCTGCCGGTCGGCCCCACGGCATCGAGATAATAGAACCGCGACACCTGCTGGCGTTCGAGATAGGCCTGCAGGTCGGTCGTCGGCGTCGGTCGCTCGCCCCGCGCCCACGGTAGGAGGGATTCGTCGCCCATCACTCCCACCGATCCATCGCCCGGAGCGACCAGAGCACCTGCCGGGGCACGCTGAGAACGGGGCCCAGGCCGTAGCGGAGATAGGCCGGGTGGGCGCGGTCCCACTCGCGCGGCAGCCCCGTCACGCAGGTGAGCCAGTCCACGCGGCGCGGATCCAGCTCGTCGTTGAGAGGCAGGAGGAGTTGGGTCACGATTTCGCCAAGAGGTTCGTGCCGCATGGCGAGGGCTCCATGCGCTGCCACCAGATGGACGGATTCTCCGAGATGAGTAGGCGTTCGCCGAGGAACCATACCACGGATCCCCACCAGCGTAGGCGCAAGCGGATGTCGTCTTCCTCGCACGGGCGGGCGACGGCAACGCGCAGGCGGATCACCGCAGCATGTCCAGCTCGAGGAGCACGTCCGCCGGGATCGCCCGCTTGGCGTGCCGCCCGACGACCTCGTCCATCAGGAGCGGGGACATCCCGGTCCCCGGCCCCTTGCAGCAGAGGGCCGAGCGCTCGACCACCTCGCCGGCGGGGATGCGACGACAGGTCGCGAGGCTCTTGGCGAGGCGCGCCCGCACGGGGCGCTCGCTCTCCAAGGTGGTCTTGGGACGCTCGACCATCGCGGCCTCCACGTTGCGGATGTCGCGCACTAGGCGGCGCAGCCCCTCCGGCTCAAGGGAGCTGGCATGGTCGGGGCCGCGGGCGCTCCGGTCGAGGGTGAAGTGCTTCTCAATCACTGATGCGCCGAGCGTCACGGCCGCGACGGCGACGGCGATCCCCCGCGTATGATCGGAGAAGCCCACCAGCGTATCGTAGCGCTTGCGCAGCCGCCGCATATAGCGCAAGTTGACCTCCTCGTTCGAGGTGGGGTAGGCGGAAATGCAGTGAAGCAGGACGAGGTCGGTCGTCTCCCGCCAGATCAGGCGCACGGCGTGGTCGATCTCAGCCTCCGTGCTCATCCCGGTGGACATGAGAACAGGCACGCCCATCGTGGCGACGGCGGTCAGGAGCGGCGGGTTCGTCACGTCGCAGCTGGCCACCTTGACGACGGGCACGCGCAGGGCCTTGAGGAACGCCGCAGAGTCAGGATCGTAGGGCGTGGCGAAGAAGACGAGCCCGCGCGCGTGGGCGAGTTCCTGCAGGCGTGGCCAGGCCTCGTCGGGGAGTTCGAGGGCGCGGCGGTGAAGGCCGTAGGTCGCGCCGAAACTCCGTTCGTTGACGTAGGGGGCCTCCTGAGCTTGGCGCGTGAGGATGCTGTCAATGTCCCGGCGCTGGAGCTTCACGGCGTCCACGCCGCAGATCGCGGCGACCTCGATCATCTTGGCGGCCTTCGCCGGGTCGCCGTCGTGGTTCACGCCGACCTCCGCGACGATGAAGCACGGGCGCCCCTCGCCGATCTCGTGGTCACCGATCCGGAGGCGCTTCATCTGCACATTAGATATGCGCCCAAGCCTTGCCCGATGTAAGTCTCCACACATGTGAGCGGTTAATAGTGTAGGCGACAGCGAGAACATCAAGACATTCGCCCGTGCCCCGTCGTAGACGGATCTCTAACACTTGCGCGCGAGTGAGCTTCGCGTGTCCGTTTTTCTCACCAACCATGGCGGGTGATTGTTTCCTAGCGCGATGTTGACCCGTGCATTTCCATCTGCACTTCGAGCAAAACGTCCCCTCAAGACGAAGAGCGTTCCGTCGTCTGTTTAGGGAACGATTCGTCGTCAGCCGATAACAGACGAGGCATTCACGGCGTCCGGGCCGGCTTGGGCGCGGTCGTAAGTTCTCGGCAATAAGAAGGTGGCCTCTACTGCAATGCGTGGCGACGGCATTCCGCGCTGTAATCGTATCGCCACGCAGAACGTTAACCCTTGCAGACACGGGCTCAAGGTGAGATGGATTGACGCATGATTTCATTCGACAGAGATGATCCAGTTGCAGTCCGACCGGAATCGGCCCTTTATACAATTCATACGCAACACGATGTGCCCGGTACGTTTTAAGCCCCAACATTGGTCGCCAGATAGTGAATTGGCCATATCCGGTCCGAGTTATGTGCCCGATCCAAAGCCAGCACCCAGACATAGGCTCTGCCTCAACAAAGCGCTCAAATCTTGCGCTTGTACTTGCGGGCCAAGTATCACTGAGAGCCTCGCTCGGTAGACCTCGTCTTGTGACAATCTGGTCAATGATCTGCCATGTACGCACCAAAGTCGGCGACCACAGCGCTGGACGGTGATCTGGTAATGGATAAGCGAGCTCGGGGCGCGGGAACCTCAGTAAAACATCGCGTCCCGTGTTCATCATCCATTCTCTCGCCGTAGACTCCGTCGGCCAAAATCGAACCGGCGGCACAATGGCCCGCGTGCGTTCGTATCGCGCAAGCTGTTTGCGCGTGGTAACGTGAAATACTTCAGCCGTTTCCACTTTACGCAACCCGTCCGGGGTTCCAGCGTTCTGCCGCAATTTGCGTCTCGGCTAACTGCCACTCAGTCTCCGTGTCAATATCCATTGCCCTATTAAGCGGCGTTGGCCAACCAACAATCAGATCCCCCTCCAACGACTCAAGCCCGATGAGAACATCAGCGCGCACAGCATCAACGAAGCCAGCTGCTTTCCAGGCAGGCGAAAGCCATTGGCGGGGGTGGTTGGCGCGATGAGATCCCGTTGCGGGCATGAGTCGGAACCAGAACGTACTGCCGCTCCCTTCAGAAGCGATTTGCAAGTACGCTTTTTGCGGATGGTCACGCGCTGGCACAACGGATCGGACGGAATCGGCACCGCTCGCAGCGAGCAGTCGCACGACCTCCCGAATATCGCTCGCGAGCCTCAGCGGTGCCGTGGGGCGCAGCAGCACGAGGACGTCGTCCGGCTCCTGCTCGATCTGGTGGTAAGCATCCACGACGACGGGCAGGTCTGGCGTGCGGGCGGTGGCGAGCATGTCGGAGCGTCGATGCACGACGAGGCGGTCGGCGCACCAGCCGAGCGCAAGGACCTCGGGGTCGTTCGTCGTCACGATCACGATGTCGCAGGCTTCCAGCGCCGGGATGATGGACCACGAGACCAGCGGGTAGCCCGCGAGCGGTTTGGCGTTCTTGCCGGGGATCCCGACGGAGCCCGCACGGGCTGGCACGATCCCGATGATTCGCTGGCTCACGGCGTGGATCCTCGCGGTTCGCGGGATCGCGCGCATTCCTCATAGATGATCGTCCGAAGATGGGCCTCCGCCTTCGGGCCGATCTGTTCAAGCTGCGACCGCATGAGGGAGTCAACAGCCAAGGACTCAACAGTCACTATTGGAACGCGCCTGAAGGCGGGGGGTGTTGAAATAGGCGGCGCATCGAGCATCGTTGCCTCGGTCGGGCAGATCACTGGCTTCCAGTAGGACGGGTGATCCAGTCTGTCGCGTCTTTCAATGGTGTATGAGGCCCACGCCCCAGCAACCCAACGGCGGACGAGGTAGGCAATGGGACCAACCTCGTAGATCCGCACGATCTCGGGTTGCTGCTGGCCTTCACGGAGAAGATCTAACTCTAAACACTCACCGACTATCCAGCGCGGCGAGGAGCAGGCCGCCAGCAGCAGGAGCAACGCCCCTAGTCGGAGAGCCATGCAGTCGCCCCATGCTTCACGTACCAATCCCACGTCTCGGCGAGGGCCACCGCCAGCGGGCGCGGCTGCCAGCCGAGCGCCGCCAGTCGCCGCGAGTCAAGTGTCTGCTGGTAGAGACCGACGTCTGGGCCTGTCGCTTGCGGCCAGCCGACCTCGACGGCGCCCGGTCGCCCGGCGAGGGCCGCGAGCCTCTCGGCCACTTCGCGTGCCGAGGGCGTCTCGTCGCTACCCGCGTTCCACGCCTGGCCGGGGGCAATCCGGCCCGCGAACAGCGCGTCGCCCAACAGCAGATAGGCGGCGCACACGTCCTGCACGGCGAGGTACGCCTTCCGCGGCGAGCCGTCCGAGCGTAGGCCCACCGGCTGGCCCTGGAGCAAGGCGAGGATGACCGATTGCACGAGGTGCGTTGCGTGCGGGTTCGCCGGGCCGATCGCATTCGCGTGCCGCAGGCAGGCCGTCTTGACTCCGTGCAGCTGCCCGTAGGCCCGGGCGGCGTCATCCTGAGCGCGTTTCGTCCAGCCGTAGAGGGTGCGCGGCTCGGGGCGTTGGTCCTCACGCCAGGGGCCCCCGTCGGGGTAGACTTCGTTGCTTGAGGCCACGACGACTGCCGCCTCCGGTGCCGCCAACCGCGCGGCCTCCAGCACCCCCACGGTTCCCATCGCGTTCACGCGGAAGGCCTCATACGGAGCCTCCTGCGAGGCCTTGATGTGCGCTAAGCCAGCGAGACCGAAGATCACCTCGGGTCGCATTCTTTCGATGATGGCGGTCATCACGACCAAGTCGGTCACATCGGCAACAATCCTCTCGCATTCTGCCTTGAGAACGCGGAGCGAAGGTGACGAACGGACTAGATCAACCCCGAACGGTTCAGCACCTAAATCCAGCAGGGTTCGGATCAGATTTGAGCCAACGAATCCGCATGCCCCAGTCACGATTACCTTCCGATGTCGCCACGGGCCAGTCATATGGTGGTCTTCCAGTGTTTGCCCGTGACGATCCAGCCGATCGTTCCGATGGCTACGCGATATGCGGCAGCTAGTTCCCGCAGTTTCTCGCCAGCAGCTCGGCGCCTTCGTATTTCCTCAACTTCAGGCCAAGAGAGTTTGGCCATGCCGTGTCCTTCGCCTCGGCGTCGGCGCTCCGGCTGAGTCCAAGTGCCATTCCTCAATCCACTAGCGATACGTCCCTTTCGAGAAGCATCAAGCATGTTGCTCGAACTGTTTCCGAGAAAGATGTGGCTGGGGCGCACGCAGGGAGGCGTATCGCATTTATGGCAAGCCATGACGCCCGCAGGAATCTCTACCCCGTGCTCCAATTCGTAGGCGAAGCGATGAGCGTGAATGCTTCGAGAGCGACCAACCGCAACTCTGTACTTCCAGCTACCATAGCCATCGGGGCTGCGTGCGCCGATCCATAACCAGCATCCAGAATTAGGTTCTGGCTCAACTCTCGACCAGAAGCGCTCTGCCACGGAGACTAGTGAATAGGGTGGTGCCATTGGCTCCCTTATTCCCTCTCCCAGAATTCAGCCACGGATGGCTCGCGCCGACATGTCGGAGCCCTTCATGCTCCTCCGGGTTTTGGCGTGAAACGATACGCCCGCAGATCGACTTCGCACGAGTCGCCGAGAATCACGACGGTCACCGGATGGCAGACGGCGGCCTGAATCTCGTCGCGCAGATTGAAGTCGAAGATATGGTATTCCTCGCCCATGTAGAGGCCGCCGACCTTGCCCGCAATGATCGGGAGGGTGGCAACGACTTCACTCCAGCCTCGCAGTCGTTGGGCGCAGAGGTGCTTGTGGCGCTCCGAACAGAGGACAGCCTCGACCGCATCGGCGCACTTCTCGCAATACAGATACTCCGTGACGAAGCTCGCCCGCTGGCTCACCGCCGCCGCTTCCCCATGGCCACGCCGCGGAGTCTACCACGAAGGTCGCGCCCCCATTCGCGCAGGCGCACGCCCGCAAGCAGCGCCCGTTCCCACAGCAGCGGTTCAACCACATACAGCCAGTAGCCCTTACTTCTGTCGTCTGCGGGTTTGTAGTGCGCACGGCAGAACGGGCGCTTCATGGCGCGCAGTTCAGCTTCGAGGTGCGCCCGCTGGCCGCGCCGCCCGCCCTCGATGAAGATCAGCCCGTGCGGCTCCAAGGCCTGCCAGTCCTCCCGGCGCACCTGGGGCCCGTCGAGCACGATGAAGTCCCACGACATGTACCCGCTCGGGATCTTGTCGTAGAAGAGAATCTCGTGCGCCGACCAGCACGCACGCAGGTTCAGCCGAGCCTGGGCGAGGCACCAGGGATCATCTTCCACGGCGACGATCTCCGCCTGCGACCACGCGGCGATCACGGCGGTGAGTGTTCCGATGCCAGCGCCCACGTCACACACGCGCTTGGGGTCGCGCACCGTCAGCCAGAACGCGAGCCCCTCCACCGCGAAGGCGCTGGCGATCTGCTCGCTGCCGGGCAGCGCGGCGAAGTGGGCGTGGAGCTTCGCGGGGTCGGAGGGGATCACCGCGCCGCCTCGATCGCGAGGGCGATCCGCTCGTGCAGGCCGGGACGGCAGTTGGCGACCTCAAGAGCGCGCTCCCGCAGTTCGTGCTGCTGCTCCTCGATCAGCGGGGCCGCGAGCCACTCGCGTAGCCCATCGTAGAGCGCGTTTCGGGATTCGACGACCAGGACGTGGGGCCAACTCGCGACGTGCGCCATGTGGTCGTAGTGCCGATGCTCCAGCGCGTGCCCGTGTGGACCCACGCCGAAGCCGACGAGCAGCGAGGGTCGCCCGAGGAGCGCCCCCTCGATGACGACCGTGGAGAAGGCGGCGACTATGGCGGCGGCGGGTTCCAAGTCGCGCCGCACCGCCCAGACGTCCGGGTCCCACGCCCCTCGGCGCCGGGGATGCGGGCGGTAGGCGACTTCGACCGGGGCCAGGGCTTGGCGGAGACCCGCGATGATCCGCTCCTCGTCGGGCCAGTAGTGCAGTGAGGTGCCCGCGACGAGGACCCCCTCGCCCGGCGGGATCGGGCCGTCCTCGTAAGGACAGAAATGCGGCGGGCCGGGGGCGGAAACTGCCTCTGAGGCAAACCCGTGCTGCTCCACGGCCTGACGGGCCGAGGCTGCGCCCCACACGATCAGCCGGTCGGGGCGGGTCAGGAAGGGGCCTTTGGTCGTCAGGGTGTCCCAAGAGGCGGGCGCACCGAGCACGGGCACGCCCTGGGTCTGCGCGGCCCGCACGAAGTCGTTTTCAAGGGCGTCCTGATGGATCATCGTCGCCCAGAGGAAGACATCTGGGCGGGCCGCCCGGATGGCCTCGCAGATATATGGCGGGATCGGCAGCCGCGCCTCGACTCGCCGCGCCCACGCGACGAGGTCCACGCCCAGCCCGGCGAGCCGCCGCCAGACGGCCGCTTCGACCCGGTTCACGCCGCGCCGGAGGGTGGCCTTGTGGCGGTAGGTCTGGCTCCGGGGCTCCTCAGCGACCATAGCCGCCAGCCGGAGCGAGCGCCGGAGGCGGGCGAAGCGCGGGGGACCCGGAATGAAGGTCATGACCCGGTGGCCGCGCTGCTCCAAGAGGCCGTGGAGGCCGGAATGCACGAAATTTCTGGAATGCAAAGGATGACTAAGCAGTACGGCGATGCGCATGTCTTCTAATTTCAAGATCGCCAGGCTCGCCCGGGTGATAGCGGCGCGAATTTGCGCGTTGGCGGATTCTTTGTGCTTCGGAACTCACCGCCCCGCCTCCTCCATGTAGCCCAACTCCTTCGGCATGAGGACTCTGATATCCCAGTTCGCCAGGACGTGGGCCCGCGCCCGCCGCCCGTAGTCGCCCGCCACATCCTCGCGGAATAATTCCTTGAGCCCAGCCACGAGGTCGTCCGTCCGGTAGACGGCGTCGCCCCCTTCCGTCACGGCGGAACTGACCATGCAGGCCAGCCCGCAGGCCATGGCTTCGGCGAGCGCTTTCGGGTGGCCCTCAGAGAGCGAGGGCAGCGCGAAGACGTCGGCGCTGTGGTACCAGTGCGGGAGGCTCGTCCAGGGCTGCGGGCCGACGCACTCGGCGCCGAGCTTGGTCAGCCGGTCGCGCATCGGACCGTCGCCCACGCAGAGAAGGCGCGCGTTCGGCAGGACGGCGACCGCCTGGGCGAGCGCTTCCAGATTCTTCTCCTTGACCAGCCGGCCGACAAATAGCACGAGGCGCGTCTGGCCGAGCCCGTAGACGCCGGTCGGCGCGAACCGCTCGCAGTCCACCCAGTTCGGCTGATGGACGATCGGCCGCCCAGGGTAGCGGCACATGAGATCGGTCGCCATCTGGCGGTTCGGGACCAGCACGCGGCGCGCACGCCGGATCGCCACCGCCTGGAGGAGGCGCCACTTCCAAGCAGGGCGCCCGTGGATCTTGGCGATCGCGGCGTAGTCGGCGCCGAGGGACACCACGAAGGGGCGCAGGCTCGGCAGGGCGGTTCGGGCGGCGCTGAGGTTCATGCAGCGAACCACGTCAGCGCGGCGCAGCGCCGCCCGGCGCCGACTGGCGTGAACGAGTTGCGCCCCCATCTGGTCGGCGAACGGCTTCCAGAGGCGTGCCTCCTCGTCCGGATCGCCCCACGTCACGTAGGCGAGGTCGAAGGCGTTCGCATAGTGGCTGAGATGAACGAAGAGCCGCTCAAGCTGGCCCGTCGAGGCCATTGAGGCGAGACCAGAGCCGGGGGCAGGAAAAACTACGAGCCTCATCTGAGTGGAAGCACTTCCTGCCGCAGGCGCTTCACGGCGATCTCGTTTCGCCAAAGGGCAGAACCTCTTGACGTAGCCTTTTGACTATCAGTTCACAATACCGTGGTTCGATCTCGATGCCGATCGCCCGCCCGCCGAGATTCTTAGCGGCGAGAAGCGCCGAACCGGAGCCTGCGAATGGATCGAGCATGATGTCGGGCGCGAAAGGCTTGTAGAGCCACGCCATGACCTCGACAGGCACGGGCGCTTTATGCCCGATCTCAATCGCGAGAGCCTGCGTGCCATCGGTCTGGCACAAGCCACTGACCTGCGGACGACCGAACGCACCTCGACCGAAGACGTGGATCAACACAAGATCCCAGCGCCACGGACCCGCCGCCGGGCTATTCACATAGGAGCGATGCCAGACCAGAGTGCGGCAGTGAGGTAGGGCGCGGATGCTGGAGCGGACGAATTCGTAGCCGCGCCCGCTCGAGGTGCCAAAGACGGCCATTGTCGGGGCCTTTTCGCTGGCTAAGTGAAGCGACACGGCGATGTTGCCCGAGGCCGCGAATTCCGTCTCGGACCGCCCCGCGCTGTAGGGCGGGTCAGTGATGACGACAGCGACGGCATCGAGCAGCGGCAGGATTTCCCGGCAATCCCCGCAGTAGAGCTGAATGCCCGGCTCCTGGTAGAAGAGGTAGTCGCTCAATCCGCGCATCTGTGCCACGCCTCCGCCAGGGCCTTCGCGGTGGCATCCCAAGAGTAGCCCGCCGCGACCCAGCGCCCATCCTCGACACAGTCCTGCCAGTGTCGGTCATCCGTGAGCAGATGTACGAGGGCCTCGACCCAGAGGTCGGGTTGCAGATACCGCGTCGTGGCGTTGAACTCAGGCAGCGCGCCACAATTCGAGACCACGACCGGCCGCCCGCAGGCCATCGCCTCGAGAACCGGCAGGCCGAAGCCCTCGAGCAGGGAGGGAAAGGCGACGACGCGGGCGCGGTGGTAGAGCGCCGTCATGGCCTGATCGGAGAGGCGGGTGCCCTGGCCCGCCTCGACGAGGCGCGCGTCGGGCACCCACCGGACCACCTCGGGCCAGAGGGCGCGGACGAAGGCCGCGTTCTTCCGGCGCTTCGTGCCCCCGAGGA
>ERZ1292644.269-Hain-H14-01um-R2-269-length-38556-cov-10_pt2 | contig 20312 bp, 37 predicted proteins | sample MGYA00564402_ERZ1292644 | MGnify/ENA primary metagenome ERZ1292644 (study PRJEB36523, sample SAMEA6512644) | groundwater metagenome | collected 2019-01-09 | study: AquaDiva: Metagenomics assemblies of 32 groundwater samples
GAAAGGAAACTGATTTGCCGCTCTTTGAAGTCCGCAGGGGTCAGGGCACAGGGTACGGTGGCAGCAGCCAGCCCGGCGCGCGCATGACGACGATGGGCGAGCTGGTGGCGGTGGACTTCATCACCGCCTCGCTGCTCGACGGCCGCGGCTACCAGGATCGCGCGGGCACCATCGCCACCGGCCTCTCGGCGCAGAGCGCGATCGCGGACGCGACTGCGGACATGTGCCAGGACGCCGCTTTGGCCACCACCATCATCCCATTCAGGTTCCGCATCGCCGTCCGCGGCGTCGCCACCGCCACCACGCTACAGATCGCGCTCAAGGCCGTCGGCACGGTCTCCACGTCGGGCACGGCCTTCACCCCATTGCCGCTGCTGCAGGGTGGCGCGGCCTCGGGCCAGATTGCGCGCGTGCAGGCCGACACGGTGGTGGTGGCGGCGGAAGTGGACACGACCACGCGACGCCTGTTCGAGTTCGAGGACGTGACGACGCAGACGCCTACTACCATCGGCAACGCGCAGGGCCTCGTCACTGTGGCGGCGAACGCAGCCGACCTCGCCTATATCGGCGTCGGCCCGTGCTGCGTCTACGTGCAGGTAGCATCCACCACGGCGCAGGCGCTCTACTTCGCCACGCTCGACTTCCTGCAGTTCCAGACGCTGATGGTATCGCCGTCTTAGAGGTGAGCGATGCCGCTGTTTGATTTCATCTGTCCGCTCGGGCACATCACCGAGGCGCTCCGTCCCCGGACGGTCACCGCGGTGGTGTGTGGGGAGTGTGGTCAGACAGCGGCACGCGGCCAGGTCAATCTCGTGTCGATGCAGACGGGCGCGGACGCCAACTGGTCGCCCATCGTGCGTGACGGTGGACGCATCCGCACGCCGGTCAACGAGCGCATGGTGCACATCCGCCAGTACATCGAGGCGACGGAGCAACTGGCCTACGAGCACGAGCGCAGGGAAGAGTCCGCGCAGCGGCGGCTACCCTCGCCCCCGCTCGCGGAGTTGGCGATTGCGAAGGCGAAGCGGCTGATGAAGGCGGGCGTCACCGACTCGCTGGACATGCCGAAATGATCATCAGGTACGCGCATGTGGAGTACGGGACACCGAAGTATTACCATACGACGGAACCGTGTTTCGTGCAGTTGAGCGAGTTTGATGAGGAAATCACCACGAGTACCGCGCGCAACTGGGGTGGCATGACAAAGTGCCCCGACTGCGAACGAGAGGAACGGCGCAATGCCACTGTTCAGCCACACGAACCGTCGTTCCCCGAAAGCGGGTAACGAGAGCGAAGTAGGGAAGCTCGACTACCGCATCGGCAATCCGAACCACGGGCAGGGCGTCTATCTCACCGGCGCTGAGCAGCCGATAGCGACCGAGGGCCAGGTCGTCACCTCCGAGTTCATGCTGGGCACGACCACGACGGCCTATACCGCCAATGATGCCGTAGGCCAGATCATCGAGATTCCGGCAGCGCGCTCCCCGGGGCGTGGCGGCGTGATCGAGACGGTGGTGTTCATGGAGAACACCACACAGGCGATCTCGCTCACGCTCTGGCTCTGGCGGCAGCGGCCCGCGACCGAGACGGCGGACAACGCCGCCTTCGCGTACTCGGATGCGATCATGCGTGAGACCATCGGCTTCATCCCGATCACGTCCTACGCCACCACGTCGCCCACGAACAACCGTGTCGCGGTGGCGCGCGGCGTGGGGCTCGCCTACCAGTGCGGTGTGAACGACAGCCTGATCTATGGGCAACTGCAGACCGACGGCACGCCTACATACGAGCTCAACGGCTGCAAACTGCTCGTCTCAACGATTCTGGAGTAACGATGCCGCTCACGATGCAGATCCGCCGGCTGCACCGCCCGCTCGATGCCGTGGCGCTCACGGTGAGCGGCAACGAGATGGCGGACACCTTCGGCGTCTCGCGCAGCGCGAACACGCAGGGCGATGGCCGCACGTTCCCAGATAAGAGTGTTGGCATCTGGCCCGCTGCCACTAATCGTATTGACAATGGCAACGCGACCACTAACACCACCGGCATCACGGATGTCTCGTGTACGACTTCGCGGGCGACGACAGGTACGGTTATATTCGGAACAACTGCGTTCAGCGTTGCCACGTCCAACCTGGTGGCGAACGAGGGCCCATATCAAGCGGTGGATGGCGGCCTTGCCAGCACGCAGTATACCTGCTCAGCCTGGGCGTGGGCGCCATCAGGATCGCCGACCGTACGCATCGTCCTTGAGGATTCCGTATCTGGGAAACAGGCGTCGGCGGCCGTGACGCTGACGGCGACGCCGCAGCGTATCTCTGTGACTGCGACGACGGGGGCGTTGTCAATCAATATTCGCTCCTATGTCGAGACGAACGTGCAGCAGAACGTCACCTTCCGCATCGGCGGCTGGCAGGTGGAGACCGGCGCGGTCGCCACGCCATACGTCGAGACTAATGGTGGGACGGCGACGCGCGCGGCGGCGCGGGTGCGGCTGCCTGCGACCGGGTATGTGGACACGCGCAATCTCTTGAACTCGACGCAGAGCTGGATCGCGGTGTGCATGGAGCACGACCGTGTGTCGTCTGCGGTGACGGTGAACTTCCGTTGGTTCACGTGGCTGATCGATGGTAACGAGTACATCATCAATGACTACAACGGCAACGAGACTTCCACTGGCAACCGCCTGACGGGCGGGGTTGGCGCGGGCGTCGGCGGCCTCGCCACTACATGGGCTGCTGGCGGCACCGTCGTCTGTCTCACGGGATGGACGGCGACGCTGTTTGCGATGGCGATCAATGGCGCTGCCCCTACTACTGCCTCAAACACAAGCATCCCGGTATTGAGCACAACGGCGTTCGACATCGGATCGCAGCTTGGGAGCGCCATCCATCTCGGCGCGCGCGTACGTTGGGCAGCAGCAGGCACTGGTGCCGCGAACGCTGCGCTCTCGGCCTACCTCAATATGATCAGGCTGGGCGGCGGCGTCCCCGACCTCTACGAGTGCCCCGGCAACGCGACGCTCGTTTATGACGGCAGGAACGCAGTAGCGCAGGTGCGCGGCTGATGCCCACCCTGAAAGCCTTTCGTCAGGAAATGCACGTCCGCTCGCGGCATGCGACGGGGCGCACGCTGGAGACCCCCACCTCCATCACGGCGACGACGCTCGTGGTGGCCTCGCTGGCGACCGGCACGGTGACGGCGGGCAAGTACGGGGCGAAGTGGGTGCTGCGGCCCGATGCGGCGCTCTCCGCCGGGGTGGCGGTCGACCGCGTGCGGCTCACCACCGAGACGGGCTTCGCCTCCGCCACCGGCACGCTCACGCACGCGGGCACGAACTACACCGACACCACGCCCGGCACCGAGAGCGTTGAGCTCACAGAGTACGAGCCCTACCTGTACGACGATGCAGTTCAGGTGACGCTGCAGTCGCTTACGCGCAGTCACCGCTACGAGATGCCCACGCGGCAGGCCGCGACGCGCTACTGGCTCGACGCGCTGACGTGGGTGAGCAACCCGCGCGACATCCAGCGCGTGACGGTGAAGCACACGCCCGTGCTCTCGCGTAACCGCCACTTCGAGCAGTGGAACGGCGTCTCCACAGCGGGGGCGTTGACGGCGGACGGCTGGACGCTGGCCGGTGCTGCCGCAACCTATGCGCGCTCCACGACGCAAGTGTTCAGCGGGCAGTACAGCGCGGCGATCACGCGCGCGGGCACGGACGCCACCCTGACACAGACAGTGGGGCTGCTGGAGACCGGCATCATCGGGTCTTCTGGCTCGCTGCGCTCGAACCAGGTCACGGGCGTCGCAGTGGTGTGGAGCGCGGTAGCGAGTCAGGTGCGCGTCCAGATTTCGGACGGCATCACCACCACCTCGTCCTCGTACCACACAGGCGGATCGGGGTGGGAAGAGATCAGCACTGCGAACACGACGATCTCCGCGACCGCCACCAACCTCACGGTCGCGGTCTCGGTGGAAGGTTCGAACACCGTCTGCTACGTGGACGACTGCTACCTCGTGTGGGGGCCGATCAACGACTCGGTGCGGCGGGACGATTACGGGGAGGAGGAGATCACTGTCGGCTACCAGCAGGGCACGGTGCCGCTGGCGATGATCACGCCGCAGTACGCCTTCGGCTCGCAACTCATCCTCTACTCCATGCGGCCCTACAACGGCTTCGACCCCACGCGGCTGACGGGCGGGCTGGCGGACTCAGACACGCAGGATGCCCCGCTCACTACCGTGGCACTGGGGGCGCTGTGGCGGCTCTATGACGGGCTGGCGGAGACGGTGCCGGAGATGAGGCCCACTGCGGCCCGCTGGCGCGCTGAGTACGAGGCGCTGGCCGCGCCCCACCTCGATGACCCCGGCGACGGGCGGGCCGGGCTCGTGCTGCCGCCGATGATGGCCAGCGGCGGAAGGCGTTTCTGATGCCGAACGTATTCACTGATGGGCGCGTGCTGGGCGCAGCCGAACTCTCGCGCATGGCGGCCGCGATTGCCGGGACGTACGTGTTCCCGTCCACCGCGGGTGGGGACGTCACCTCGAACGCCAACATGGTGCCATCGGTGGCGGCGATCACTACGGGGTGGGTCACCGTCAATGGCACGCGAGACACCACGGGCTACGCAGGCGGCACCGTCACGGTCACGGCAGCCGACGCGACGAACCCGCGGCGCGACATCATCTGGTACGACGGCGCCGGGACGGTGGGCGTGACAGCAGGGACTGCTGCAGCGGCTCCGGTGCTGCCCGACCTGACGGCGGGACGCATCGCGGACTACGAGGTGTACATCGCCGCGCTCGACACCAGCATCGACACAGGCGACCTCACCGACCGCCGCGCGAACGCGCCCTGGGCGTGGCGGCTCGTCGGCTCCAACACCACCGAGGCCACCATGACCTCGGCCACCGCTGCTGATATGGTGACCATCACGGGGCTGAGCATCCCCGCTACGGCGCCCGTGATGATCATCGTGGGCGCGCGCAAGGCTGCAAACGCTTTCACCCCGACACTTGGGCTCAAGATCAATGCAACAGTAGTATTGGAAGCGATATACGGCACGGGGCGGCTGGCCCTGTTTGGTGCTGGAATCGCGGCAGATTCTGGCCTGGTAATCGTGTTCCTGTCGCCTCGCCGTACGAACCACGACTTCGGCCTTTCCGGTACATATGATTTCGGGAGTACCGGCTCTTCGAGTCAGGGACGTGTACCGATCGGGCAACTGACGGCCGCCATCCCCATCGCCACCATCACCGACGTGATCATCCGCGGTGACTCGGATGGCACGAACACGCTGGGCGTGCAGGGTGTCTACGTCTACGAGGGGCTGTAATGCGCTACCGGCGCTTCCGTACCGGCTCCGGCCAGTTCCTCGACGCCTTGCTGACGGCCGATGGCGCCGCGTTCAGCGTGCCCGCCGAGTCGCACCGCGCCGACCACGAGGCCGGCTATGGCGTGCCCCTGACGGTCGTGGAAGGTGACAGTGACCCGTGGGACGGTGCCAGCACTCTACTCCATGCGCCGCCACGGCCTCCACGTCCACCCACTGCGCATGAGCTGGCACTGGCGGCGCTCAACGCCGCCACCACGCTCGCGGAGATGAAGGCGGCGCTGCTGAAGTTCTACGGAGGCTAGCGTGACGACGCCGCTCTCCGCCCGCGAGCAGGTGCTGCTCAACGCTAAACGGTACGCCATTGCGCGTGACCGCAACGGTGCGCGCATGTGGGAAGTGGTGCCGCGCGCAAGTCAACCGGGCGACCCCGGCGGCCTGATGTACCGCGACTGGACGCCGTGGGGCCCCGACCTGTTCAGCGAAGAGACGGCAGGCTCCTATCTCGGGCGCGAGTACGGCGACGGCACGGACGGACGCTGGGGCGACCCCGGCGCGGCGATCGGGGTGGACACGCTCGGCCCCGAGCTGAACGCGCTCACACTCTCCACCTACGACTACACGCACGCGGCGTTCCTGCTCGGCTCCACGTTCGTGCTCGGCGGATCGTCCGGCGCGCTGGGCGGTGCTGTGAGCGTGGGGAACGCCATCGGCATGGCGTCGATGCTGGCGAAGGGCGTCACCTACGGCTGGATCATCCGCGGCCAGATCCCCGCGAAGGTGCGGGAGTCCACGATGGCGCTACAGGCCAGCCCCCCCACCTTTACTGCGGCTGCGACCGACATCATCGCCACCCGCGCGACGCTCTCCACCACCCGTAACGAGGTGTCGGTCGCGCTCGGTGACAACGTGGCGTGGCAGACGACGAACGAGAACGCGGTCGGCCCCGCCGACTCGTGGGTGGCGAATAGCGGCGCAGAACCTGCCACCATCTTCGGCCAGACGCCATCGAGCGTCGCGGTGCTGACGGGCCGCACGGTGAAGCAGAACATCCTCACCGGCTCCGTCACGATGGCGGCCCCGAACCTGGCGACCGTCTCCACGCTCAGTAACGAGGCAGTGTCCTTCACCGGCTTTGCGATGGACGGCAACCTGTGGGTGCTGATGACGAACAAGGGCCCGTACCTCGTCGATGACGACACGGGCGACTTCACGCCGATCATCCCCGAGATCGACCCCTCCACTGAGAACGGGCGGCAGGCGCGCAACTGGTTCCCCATCGGGACGGTGATCCCGCTGCGGGACGGCATCCGCTACCAGAAGGCCTTGCGCGGCCAGTCGTGGGGCGTGGAGCGCTTCCTCGGCAACTCGTCCGTGGTGCAGGGCTACGTCACGGGGCTGGACGCCTCGACCAAATGGCTCGTGACGGCCGTGCTGAATGAGATTACGGGCAACACGTGGCTCGTCGCGTGGCGGCCGCGGCAGGCCGGTGATCCCCACCCCTACCCGCTTTCGCCCTACGTGATCGGTAGGGTGCCATCGAGTGCCGTCTCGCGCTTCGTGGAGTACGCCGGGTATGCGAACGGCGAGCGCACGCTGCCCGCGTGGGTGGCGGGCAACGGCTCGAACGCGCTGTGGTGGGTGGACGGCCGCACTTCGCGCTTCATCGACGACACCAGTTATCGCTACATCACGGCGGGCACCACGTACCTCTCGAACCTCTACCTGAACGGCGTGATCGGCGACGTGGAGGCGGTGGAGTTCCTTTCGGCCTCGTGTTCTGCTGCGCGCACCATCACGGTCGGCATCTCCGTGGACGGCGGTACGTCCTACACCACGGTCGGCAGCGCAGTCACGACCAACGGCTTCCAACGGCTGCTCGCCGTCTCAGCAGGCGCCCCGAACATCACGGGGGCATACCGCATCAAGGTGCGGCTGGTGTACGCCTCGAACGTGGCGACGGCTGCGCCGCAGACGGTCTCGAAGGTGCGGGTCTACTGGCGCTGGCGGCCGCTGGAACTGAACGAGTACCACTGGACGTTCGACCTCACCGACAGCGCCGTGGGGACAGCTGAGGAGCAGCAAGACCAACTGATCACCGAGTGGGGCGCGGGGCCGGTGCTCGTCACGGAAGACCTCGACAACGACTCCTACCGCGTGAAGGTGACGGGTGTGCGGGTGCGCGAGATCGCGGATACTGGCGGTGGCGGCTCTGCGGGCTCCTCGCGCGGCACCCGCCGGCACGCCGAGGTGGTAGCAGTCCAATGGAGGACTACGTAGATGGTCGTCTGGAACACCGAACTGGTGCAGCACAATCACGCGCTCCACACCTTCCTCGCCAGGATCGACCCGGAGCCGGAGAACATCGCGGCGCTGATCAGCGCATTCATGGGGATGTCGAAGTCTGAACGGTTGCCCGTGTGGACGCAGCGCACGGACTCGAACGGCGTTACAACGTGGGAAGTGTGGGACAGGGGCGAACACATCGGGACGTTCGACACGCAGGCCGAGGCGGACGCGCTCTGCCTCCTTCGCCAGCCGCGCTGCCCTGACTGCGCGGACTACGAGCGGCGCACAGCGTGACCACCGCGACAGCCGACGAGCGGTTTGAGGCGCGGGTGCGGGAGTTGGAGATCGCGCTAGCGGAGCAGGCGCGGCTCGTCGCCGATCTGCAGGCGCGGCTCGACCGCACGGATGCGAACGGTGGCGACTGGACGGTGACGCACAAGTTGCAGCAGCACCCGCATCTCTACCAGACGGCTGTGCCTACCGACACCGCGGGGGACGGCTCGTTGCGCATCGTCCGGACCGGCGGGCTGAGTTACATCTACGGGCGCGCGGCCGGTGCGTGGAGCTCGGTGCAGATCACCTAGATGCCAAACTACGCCGACTACCAGCCCGTCGCGGCACTCCCCACCGCATCTGCCGAATACCGCGGCCGCACTGTGCTGCTCACGGCGGCCGCCCAGAACGACATCGCGTACTGCTGCCGCCAGAACAGCGCCGGCGGGTACGAGTGGTACGTCATCATGGACACCGCCGCGTTCCAGTCGGGCGGCGCTGGCGCTCCATCCACCGCTGATTACCTCGTTGGCTCTGCGCAGGCCGGGCTGTCAGCAGAAGTGGTAGTCGGCACGGCACCCGGCGGGGAGCTGGGCGGGACGTGGGCCGCACCGACGGTAGACGCGACCCATGCCGGTTCCGCACATCACCCTGCCTTCGTGCAGGCTGACCACGACGCCTTGCCGAACCCGCACCACTCGAACGCCAACGATCACGCGAACACAAACGACCCCACAGCGGGCCAGAAGGCCGCGCTCGCCGGCACGAGCGGCACGCCGGGCGACACGAACCGCTACGTCACGGACACCGACGCACGGAACACCAACGCCCGCACGCCGGCGACGCACGGCGACGCCCAGCACTCCGCACTCACCTACGAGGCAAGCGGTGCGGTGGCGACGCACGCGGGAGCCGCCGACCCACACGCGGGATATCGGTTGGAGTCCGCCGACCTCGCTAACGCCGACCTCGCGCAGGTCACGGCTCCCGTGATCAAGGGGCGCACCACTGCCGGGCTGGGCGACCCGGAAGACCTGACGCCGACACAGGCGACGGCGATGCTCGACGCCTTCACCTCAGCCCTCAAGGGGCTCGTCCCCGCGAGCGGCGGCGGCACCACGAACTTCCTGCGAGCCGACGGGACGTTCGCTGCCCCACCTGGCGGCGGCGGCGGGATGAACCTGCTCAAGAAGACCGCCGACCAGACGATCAACGCCGGGGCGGGGGTGTTCGTGGACATCACCGGCCTGACGTTCCCGGTGGTCGCGGGGGTGGACTATGCCTTCCACTTCTACGTCACGTTCCAATCCGCCGCAGCGACGACGGGGTGGAAGGCTGGCGTGAACTGCCCGGCCGGGACGCTCGACTTCTGGGCGCAGTCCGCCGTGATCGCCAACGGCGCGGCGGGCGTAGCGACCCACACCGAGCGCCACAACGTCGTGCGCGACGACATGACGCTGCTCACCGCCACGATCACTGCGGGCGTTGACCTTGCCGTACGCATCGAGGGCCGGTATAAGTGCACGGCTAATGGTACCTTCGCCGCGCGCTTCGCAAACGAACTCGCTGCGAACACGCAGGTCGTCGTCCAGCAGGGTTCATGGGGCTGGTGGTTCTGAGGTGGATCGATGACGTTCTCCGTGACCATCGAACACGCGGAATACTCGGCGTACTGAGGAGCCAAGATGGCCGATAACATGCGGCTTCAGGCGTGGCACGACACGCTTACGGAGGAGGAGCGCGACGTGGCGCTGCGGGTCGGCGACATGCCCACCGCGATGGCGCTGGGCTGGCTGGCCGTGCGGCTGTACCGCATCGAGCAGCAGACCTGCGCCCCGCGGAAGACAGCGAAGGTGCTCGCGGCGGCGGGCAGCGGAGGCACCGGGGCGGCCGTGGCCATCGCCATCGTGACGGCGCTGCGCGCGCTCGGCGTGATCTCGTAATGGTCTGCCGCGACTGCGCGAGCGCGCTGGCGGCCATGACGATGGGCCAGCCGTGCAGCATCGCCCCGCTGCACCGTGAGCATGCCATCGTCATCTTCGGGTTCATCCAGGCGATCTGGCGGGCACGTGTGCGATGACGCGCTTCCTAGCCACCAGCACAGACGGCCTGCGCGTGGACGGCTACCCGCTGTCGGGGCCGATCACCTCCCACTTCGGGGACACCGACATCACCGAGCACGCGCAGGGGCACACTGGCATCGACATCGCCGCTGCCGAGGGCACCCCGATCCGCGCGCCTGTCGGTAGCGTGGTGCTCGACGCGTTCTGCGACGGGGCTGAGCTCGAGCCGTGGCGCGTCGCTTGGTGCCGGGTGTTCGGGAACGCGGTGATCCTCGACCACGGCGACCTCGTGACGCTCTACGCGCACATGCGAGACCACCCGTCGGTGCGGGCAGGCGATGCCGTCTCCGCAGGCGATGTGCTCGGCCTCGTGGGGAGCACCGGGACGAGCTCCGGGCCCCACCTCCACTGGGGCTGCGCCCCCGCCTCCAACCCCTACCTGCGGCGGGACGGCCTCGGCGGCCTGCTCGACCCACTGTGGTATGCGGGCCCTGAGCAGCCCCAGCAGCCCCAGCAGCCGCCTGCTGACCACGACCCCGTACCCGAGGCCCCGACGCCGGCCTATCTCGCCCGTAGCGCGCTGCTGGCGGCGCAGGTGCTCGACCGGCTGGTGGCCGGCGGGGCGCCGCTGGCGGCGGTGGCGGACTATGCTCGCCGGGTCAAAGAGGCGGCAATCGCGCTGGGAGGCTGAACATGGACACCGGAATGACCCTGAGCACGGGCGGGCTGATCACGGCCTTCGTCGCGCTCCTGAAGGCCGGGCTGCCCGGTAACGTGTCGTCGCGCGCGGTGTGGGCGCTCGTGCTCGTCGTGAGCGGCGTGGTGACTGCGCTGGCGTTGTGGTCGGGGATGCTCGCGGGGCTGACGCCGTTCCAGATCGCTGGTCAGTGGGCGCTGCAGGCCGCAGCCGCGGTCGGCATCCGTGAAGGCGTGGTGGTGGTCGCGCCGCAGGTGAGCGCGCTGCCGAGCCGCTAGCACTTCGGGCAGACGCGCGGCGCTGCCGCCGCTGCAAGGCGAGCAGCGTCATACACGAACCGCGCCCTGCGCTCAGACAGATCAAGCATCGTGCTTCTCCTCACCCTGCGGAACGCACGCCCCGCTCAAGAGTCGCGGCGTCATAACCGCAGCGGCGTGACGGATATGAGAACCACCGACCACACCGCGGGCATTTACGATCAGCCGAATGGGGCTGGTTAGCATCGGCCTCAGCGATCTCACGATGCCGCTCCTCGAACAGATCACAGATGTCAAAGATGGCGTCGTACCAATCCACCCACTCAGTTGGACTCATGCTGGTCGATGCGCTCATGCCGCGTCCGAGCCGTTTGTACCAACTGATCGTGACTCCACGGAACTCGAACTCACCCGAGCAGTCGGCGTCATCCCACTCAGCCGGTTGAGTCCACCGCAACCCCTCGATCCTTGCGTCCTCGATCGGGCAGGCGCAGAGACCATCACGACGCCACGGACGCTGATGGACATTCCAGAACACGCGATCGATCTCAGATCGCACACCGAACATTATTGCCTTGACGAAACGCGGTAACGCCTCAGTCATCGTTCGTCTCCTGTAGCGGGACGCTGGCCTTCCAGCCGGGATAACGTTGCGTGCGCTCGTAGCCATCGAAGATGTGACCGAGCCCGTCCGTGTGTTCGTTGTGGCCCTTCGGCGCGAGGCAATCGGGATAGCCCTCGCCTAGCGGTAGCTCGCACGCCTCCGTCACGCTCTCCCACCATGCGGGTGGGGCGCTGGCCGAGGATTCGAGCGCAGTGAGGGCGCGTTCGGCAGAAAGGATATACCGCTGCTTCACCCACTCGTCACAATGACCAGATGCGTGCAGCAGTTCATTTGCGGCGTCGCGTACCGTCGCCTCCAGCGCTTCGATGCGATCCTGCATCCTATCGAGTTGTCCATCAGGGTCGAAGGCTGCGGCCAGCGTATCTTGAACAGCAGCCACGAGGTCGTCAAGCGCGGCCTCGACAGCGGCGCGCGCGTGCGGTTCATCCCCGCTGCCCGCGACCACCCCGGAATAGCCGCCGAACTTTCGCCATACCTCCATGCGCGCGATCTGCACGCTCACTGCTTCATTGATGGTCATGCGGGCGGCCCTCCCGGCGTGCCGGTAGTTCTCGTCCGTGTTCCAGAGGTCGTGAGCCCACTCAGCGACCGGAGGCGGCGGAGCATCGAGTCTCTGGTCAGCCATGCTGAGATCGCTGCCGTTTCTGTGGCGTGGCCGAGCCGAACCCTCTGCGCCATCTCGGCCGATGAGCAGCCGTAGTGACGTTCAAAGCGCCGGACGTACTCTGCAAGGACTCGGACTTTCTGCTCAACGGAGCGGATTCGAACTCTTGGCTCTTGAGTCACTGCGCCCTCCAGAACTTTCGCCATACCTCCATGCGCGCGATCTGCACGCTCACTGCTTCATCTCCTTCAGCGCTGCTTCGGCTGCAAGCGCGCGGGCCATCGCCTCGGTGTGGCCTTTACCCTTTGCTGTAGACGCGAATCCATCGGCTTGCCAGTGCATCGCTATCCAGCGCCACTCATACTCGTACTCGTTGTCGAAACTGTGCCAGTATTCGAGTACCGGCTTCCACCACTGTGGCGCTGCTCGCAATATAGCCTCTGGCCCATCACGGAGCGCGTTGAGGTCGCTGGTGAAGGCTGGCCCAGCGAACACCGGCTGCTGGCCGGGCGCAACGATATCTGGAAATGCATCGCTCGTATTGCGGAACCAGTACCACAGCGGATTAGCCCGCGCTCCCCCCATCAACTCCGCGATGCTGCGGTTGATCTCGTCAGCGGTGCGCTCAGTGGCAGTCATGCGGACGGCCCTCCCGGATGTCGCCGAGCTAGCGGGAACTCGCGCTTGCGCAAGTCATCGGGCCACTCAGCGGGGTCGGCGCCGTGCGTGTTAGCGGACACCCACCCGATCGCGTTCTCCGGGCGCACGCCAGCGTTCCGGCCGATGATTAGCGGCACCCACTCCCCTGTGCGCTCGCCGTCGGCGAGAATCCACCGCCGCAGGACGGGCGGGTTGTCTGGCCCGAGCACACGGGCGCCGACCTGCTTCATGAAGAACGGCACCCCCGCCGCCGCGCACTGGTCGCGCAGCGAGCGCGCCCACCCGAGGTCGAAGGGCCGCGCGTGCGGGCCGCTCTCTCCGCCGGCGACCACCCAGTCTAGGGCGGGCCGCTCATAGAGCGCCCCGTGCTCGTCGACGCAGAGCGTCGGCGAGAGGTAGTTCGCATCATTCGTCCGCTTCACCGGATCGCGGTAACCACGCAGGTTCATCGCTTCCAGCAGCGGCTCCACGCTGATGAAATGCACCGCCGCAAGCGTAGCGAGTACGTGCGGGATGCGTTCGTCCGCACATCGCTGATTCTCGACGCTCGTGCCGAGCCAGACGTTCGGCAGCGGCCACGGCATCGGGTCAGGAAGCCGCAGACGGAGCCCGTTCGCCATCCGGTCGGCCACTTCCTCGATTCCCGCCATCGGCGCGCGGAGCACCTCACTTGCTAGATATGCTCGCATCCGCTCGGGCCGCTTCGTGAGCACCTGGAACGTGTGCTGCGGCGTGAGCGCCATCACGGCGAACACGCGGTCGATCTGCTCATCTGTGACCCACTCACCGAACAGGTCGGTCATCGAGCAGACGAACACTCGCCGCGGCTTACACCAGTGCAGCGGCTGGGCCAGCGTCTTCTCGTCCAGGAAGTGCTCGACTTTCTCGTCGGAGCGCACCGTGTAGTTGAGCCCGGTGCCCCCGAAGCGCGCCGTGCGATTCTGCTGCTCCGCATAGCAGTGCGCGCAGCCTTCGCTCACCTTCACGCACGACCAGCCGACCTTCCCGCCGAAGCGCGCGCGCAACGGGTTCCACGTGAAGTCCGTCCACTGTATTGCGCTCTTGGCCATCACAGAGCCCAACCCAGGCTCACCAGAAACAGCGTCACGTCGTCCTCCTAGCTGGTCGATGCTCTCGCCGCCCGTGCCCGCGGCCTACTCGCAAGCAGCGTGCCGCGCGCTGATATAGGCCATGTACTTCACCAACACGTCGATGGCGATTGGCAGGTCGCACTGCGGCTCGCTGCGCCCGCACCGCCGGCAAGTAGCCATGAACGGGTCAGGGCCCATCATCAGCCACGGCACCTCGGGCGCGGCCTCTACGTCATCGAGCTCGACGTTGTCCAGCTCGAGAGTCAACTCATCCAACGGCGTGACACCGCCGTAGCGAAGCAGCCATTCAGCCGCTTCCGGGGACTTGGCCTCCACCGTGAACGTCGCCGTCACCTTGATGCTCACGCTAGTACCCTCGATCCCGTTGAACATGCGGGCGACAATCCCGGCTCGCCCCCCGCTGGCACCTCCTCGCACGCCAGACAGAAGACGTGCCCGCGCATTTCCAGCGGTTCATGGCCTCCACGCTCCCGTAGCCATCACGATCTGTGTCGCTTCCTCTGGGTGCGCCACTGCCCAGAAGGCCCAGCGGTGCTGGATGTCGTTCGCCAGTAGTGCGGCCTCGGCCTCCGCCTCGGGCGGCAGCAACGTCCAGCCGTACACGCAGTTCACGACGTGGCCCATGTCGATAGCGATCGTGCGCTCCGAAGCCCCCGGCTTGATCCAGATGTGCGGCGTCGGCGGGCTGGTGCTCTCGTCGCACCACACGCTGGCCCAGTCCGCCTGCTGCGCGAGGTCCACGAACGGGAAACCGGGGGGCTCCTCGGACACGCGCAGGTCGAGCGGCCCGACCGTGAGCAGGATGGCGACGATGTAGGCGAGCAGCGGAGCGAGCATGGTCGCTACCAGGCGTTCACGCGCGCACCGCGATTGCGATGGTCTCGTAGATGGCGACGGCAGCGGCAAAGAGCAGCAAGAACGCTATCACTCCCCATCCTTCGGTCGCGTCGAACTTGCCGGCAACGTGGGCCCTGCGGCCCGCGTAATACGCGGCCTGCACGCACAGCAACACCAGCGCGACCGCAATCGGCACGAGTGCGAGCACGTAGTTAGTAGTCACCGCATCCCCCCGATCCACGCGAGCGGCAAGAGCGCCAGCGTCGCCAGTCCCCCGGTCAGCACGAGCGCGGTAAGGAACGTGAGCGCGGCCAACCCGTCGTGATGCAGGCAGCGTTCGCCCCACTGCCAGCCGTACTCCATGAACGCGGCGGCTGTCGTGCCGTAGGCAATCCGCCAGCGGGTGAAGCGCTCGTCATCGGTCTCAGCGCGGGCGAGCTCGGCCATGTGGCGGTAGTCGTCGTCAGTCGGCACGCTTCACCTTCCCATCTGCCAGGTACGCCTCGGCGGCATCGCGCGCCCACTGGCTCAGGCTGCGGCGCTCCTTGAACAACCGTGTCATGAGCGCGCGGTGCTGCTCCGCGTCGAACTCGACGGACGTGTGGACTCGTGGCTTGCCTTTGCTCATACGGGCTCCTTCATTGCGTCTCGCTTCACTTTCTGCGCGCCCCCGCCGTAGTTCGTTCCAAACCACCTGCCGTAACAATGCCGGTCGCAGAACACCCGCCCCTGGGATTGCGGGGCGTTGTGTGCTGCCCGCCACGCGACCCGCTTTTCCGAGAACGCGATTGTGAACCGCGCAGCCGAGACACGTTTCAGCTTGCCGCACTGTGCGCAGGGCAGTTCCACGAACCGGCAGTCGAAACACAGCGCAGCCTTCGCATTCTTGGTCATCGGTTTCCCGCAACGCCCGCAGGCGCGATTTGTAACTCCATTTGCGACGCGTGGGCCAGCCTTGGTACGGGAACCGCTAAACTCGTTCGCTTCTGCAATCCGGCGCACATATTCGCGTGAGACGCCCAACTCCTTGCCGATGCTCTGGAATGCCCCGTAAGGCACCGCTTCACACGGATAGCGCTCCTGTAGCGCGGCGATAATCGCGGTGGCTTTCACGCCGCTGTAAGGCGCACGAGGCGCACGAGGCGCACGAGGCGCTGCCCGCTCCAGCCGCCCACCGAGCACACCACGCGCCGTGAGCAACTGGATAGCCGCCAACTCGTCCGCCGTCTCGGGCCGCCGGAGGATCTTGACCATGCGGCCAGTATCCGCGCTATTGCGCTATTGCGCAAGAGGCGCTAGGATGCCCCCGTAGCGAGAGTAGCGAGGAGGTACGAGATGACAGCGTTCCAGGACGAGATCGAGCGGCTGGCCCGCGAGGGCGACATGACGGGGGCGGAGACGGCAGCGTTGCGGCTGCTCGCCACAGGCTTTGACCAGCTCAACGCCGCGCTCACCGCCCACCTGCGGGACTGTCCGCACGTCGCCCCGCCGATCTCGCGTGGCGATTTGCTGCTGGTGAATGCGCAGGTGCAGCGCCTCGAAACCGAGCGCAGCAAGGGGGAGCCGCAATGACAGACGAATACCCAGAGTTCCTGCTGCGCACGCACGACAAGCACCGTGATGGTAATGACCTCGTATTCCCGGTGGCCGCGATCAACGCCTACTACCCCGAGGTCTACCGCGACGGTGGGCCGTTGGCGGGCGGGCTGTTCCGCCGCAGCGTGGGCACCGGCAAGTTCGACAAGCGGCAGGTAGTCATCACCGATGCCAGCGGCCACGTGCGACGGTCGTTGCTGACCAACGAAGGCCTCAAGCCGGTGCTGCGGCGCATCCAGACAGTAGACGTTGAGGCCGTCGCCACGCTCGACGCGCGTATTGCCGACCTCAGCGCGCAACTGGCAGCGACACAGAGCGAACGCCGGGCCGCGCTGGCATACGCTTTCACGCACGGCGGGCGTCTGCTGCCGCAGGAGGTGGCGGCCGTTGCGGACGCGGCGCTGACGCTGAGGGGAGGACCAGGGTGACCTCGAAGGTGACGGTGACGAAGAAGATGAGCGCGCTGGTACAGGACGTGAAGCCGACGATAGGCGCATTGGCGCTCGTGCTCGGTGAACTGATGGCGAAGGGTGCGCCAAACACGGCGTACATCTCTGTCTTGCAGCAGCGCGGGAGCGCGGACAGTCTGCTCACCATCGCGGCACAGTGGGACGAGGTGCAACCGTGACTGAACACACACCGGGACCATGGCGTGGCGTTGAACAGGACGGTGGTACATGGGCGTTGCTGTCGCTGAGTGTACATTACGGGCCGATACTCGCAGGAGCGCGCTTCATTGACGTGAACATGGGCATCGGCTCAGTAGCAGAAAACGAAGCCAACGCTCGCCTGATCGCCGCCGCGCCCGAATTGCTCGACGCGCTGCATGACACGTTGGCGCACTTCGAGTCGATCATCGCTCGCATCGATGATGGCGCGAAGATATACCCTGCCGACCGCGCCGCGCTCGATGCTCGCTTCCGCCAGGCACGCACTGTGCTCGCCGCCGCGCACGGAGAGGCGGTGCAACCGTGACCGCCGCGGAGATATCTGGTTGGCACTTCCTCGCAGCAGACGGTTGTATCGCTCACGGCGCGTTCGCCGGGGCAACGAGCAAGAAGGTAGAGGTTGGAGTCACCTACTCCGTGACCGGCACGCTCGAACTGTGCGAATGGGGGCTGCACGCGAGCGTCCGCCCACTCGACGCGTTGGGCTTCGCCAAGGGAGCAATCGCCTGCTACGTGCGACTCTCTGGTGATATCTTGACCGATGCAGACAAGATGTGCGCCTCTGAACGCACTGTGCTGGCGATGGCGGATGTAACGCGCGAACTGCACTTGTTCGCCGTGTGGGCCGCAAGACGCGCGCTCATGCGCGAGCGCAAGGCTGGGCGTGAACCCGATGCGCGCTCGTGGAACGCGCTCAAAGTCAAACTGTTGTGGCTGCAAGACAAGGCGAGCGATGCCGATCTCGAGGCTGCGCTGGAGGCTGCGCGGGAGGCTGCGCGGGAGGCTGCGTGGGAGGCTGCGCGGGAGGCTGCGCGGGAGGCTGCGTGGGGGGCTGCGGGGGAGGCTGCGCGGGAGGCTGAGGTCACGGTGCAGAACCGCCAGTTAGAGAAGGTGCTACGCAAGGCGCTCAGGATGGCATCGTGAACGCTCGCATGCAGATCGACCACGAACTCACGATGGTGCTGATGCACCTCGGCAAAGCGCGTCATGAGGCGCGCGTGGCCGGCGACGTACCGCTCGCGGAGAGCATCGAGGCGGTGCAGCTGCAAGCCGACGACCTGTTCTCGCTCAACGCGTTACGCGCCGCCCGTGAGCAGATGGCGCGCGACACGGCGGCCGCGATGGTGGAGAGGGAGACACTGTGACGAGTGACCCGCTCACCGATGCGATGGAGCAGGACAAGATGGCGACTGAGCGCCAGATGCTCGGCTACGTGGCAGAACTGGCGCTCATCAACGAGACGCTCTCGCCGCTCACCCGGCGCAAGGCCGACCTCACCGAGCGCGTGAAGCAGTGGATGGCACTCGAAGGGCTGGGCGAACTGCGCGACGGCGAGCACGGGCTGGTAGCGCGCTTGCAGGACCGCAAGGGCACGCCCGTCTACGACCTCGTGCGGCTGGCGCACGACACCGACGGTTACGCGCTGATCGAGGCGGCGATAGCAGGAATGGCACGCATCGACCATGAATCGCTGTCACGCTTCAGGCGTGATGCTGGGGCGTCATGGGCTGATGTCGTTGCGAAATATGAGATGCCAGGACGCGGGACAACAGCACTGATTGTGGAGGTGGAGAAGTGAGCGAGATTGAGACCACGCGCACGGTCAAATGCGACATCTGTGGGACGGTGGAAACATACCGGCAGAATGAGCAAAGCGCTGGATGGGGGCAGTCGTTACCGAGCCTCTCGTTCTACTCCAGCGTGGCTACGAACCTCATTGGTGGGCATGGCCCAGACTACTGCCCAGTGTGTTGTGACGCGGTGCAGCAGGCCATCGACAACGCGCTCATGGCGCGCAGGAAAGGAGTACGGACATGACGACAGACGCGAACGGCTTGTTGATGGGTACGGGCGGGCGTTCCGCCAAGTTCGAGAAGGAGGGTGCGGTGGTGGTGGGGCTGGTGATGCGCATGGAGACGCGTCAGCGCACGGAGATCGGCAGTGGCAAGCCGCTCACGTGGCCGGACGGCAATCCGCAGATGCAACTCGTGGTGACGCTGGAGACCGAGACGCGCGAGGACGACGACGACGACGGGCTGCGCAACCTCTACATCGCAATCCCGAGCGCGATGCAGAAGGCCGTGGCCGACGCGATCCGCCGTTCAGGGGAACGCGGACTTGCCAACGGTGGGAAACTCGGTGTGAAGTTCACCAAGACGGACGCGCCCAAGCAGCGCGGGTTCAACGGCCAGAAGCAATACACGGCCAAGTACGAGCCACCCGTCTACGGCGTGGACGAGGATGGCCCACCCGAGGACGCAAACGATCTTCCGTTCTGAAGGAGGGCGCGTGAACTGCCCTTGCCCATGCCACGAGGCCTAGAGGCGCAGGGGGCCGGTGGTAGCGAGACCATGTGCTCGCGGCGCGCGGAGGCTGGGGAGATTCCGTGCGGCCACCGGCCCTCCCGCGCCGTCCGTGAACGTACGTCCTCGCTTGCGCTCACGGGCGGCACTACAAGAAAGCGAAGGAGATCACGATGGTGGGGGCCGAACCGGCTTGACGGGGGCGCTATCTTGAGCGCAACATCGTGATGTTCCGGCGGGGCGGTGGTCTGACCGCCCCGCCCCTGCCGGACATACCCACGGGTCAGCGTGGTGACGAGTGCCCCTCACCGAGCCCCGCCACCAGAAGCGGGGCTCTTTCATGCCGCAAGCCGCCCCATTGAGACCAGAACCGCGGCCCGCTACCGGCCTGCCACCGCACGACGTCTCCGCCGAGGAGGCGGTGATCGCGGCGCTGCTGCTGGACGAGGACGCGTTCGCGCGCGTGCTCCCACTGCTGCAGCCCGCCGACTTTTTCCGCGAGCAGCACGCTTGGTGCTTCGAGGCGTGCATCGCGCTGGCCGACCGCAGCGAGCCGATCACCATCGTGACGCTGGCGCACGAGCTCGACCGCGCGGGCCGCCTTGACGCTGCCGGCGGCGAGCCGGCGCTGGTGGAGATCGCGGGCCGCCACTTCACGGCCACCGGCGTGGAGGCGCACGCGCGCATCGTGGCGCGCGACGCGCTCTACCGGCGGCTGATCCAGGCCGCGGGCCAGATCGCGCAACTGGCGCACAAGGGCGGCCCGGACGCGGGGCGCGTGCTGGCAGCGGCGGCGGGTCTGCTGCTCGGCATCGAGCGCGGCAGTGCTATCGTGCGCGAGGCGTTCACGAGCAAGCCGCAAGCGGACGACTGGCTGCACCAGTACGGGAACGAGTTAGAGCCTAGATGAACTACCAGCGCACGCCCTCGGGAGCGATCCAGTCCGAGATCACGGCGGGCGACATCGCGCTGGTGTTCCAGGCGGCCAACGT